>Ga0307378_10004703_pt1 | contig 19307 bp, 16 predicted proteins | sample UN1MG_FD_202238 | JGI IMG/M metagenome (GOLD analysis project Ga0307378, IMG submission 202238) | Soil microbial communities from Risofladan, Vaasa, Finland - UN-1 | ecosystem: Environmental > Terrestrial > Soil > Coastal area > Acid sulfate soil | place: Finland: Risofladan, Vaasa | collected... | reverse complement strand
GAGGTCCCAGCCGCTTGGCGGTTGCTTCGCAAAGATCGGTGGTAAAAGTGGCGATGCCGCAAAGGCGAGGGGAATAATTGCCGACAAAAGAGATATGGAGTGGAGATTCTGACATTTGCTCCCACTATACCCGATAGCACTCAAAATAGCAACCGTCCTGCTGCGGATCACGCCGCCAGGGGAATGGCGAAGCAGCAATCATTGCGCCGGCATTTGACAGGATGCGGGGTTGAATTGTTTTCTTTTTTCTTATAATCTTAGGTTCTAAATAAAAGCGAAAACCCATGGATAATAAACAAACATCTTTTTGGAAAAACGGCGGATTGTTATTGCTTCTTATAATTATTGCGAGTAGCGGAGGGCCCGTGCAAGCAGAAGAGTTATCACTGCCCCTGCAGGTCAGGGAATGGCAAGCGGACGGCAAAGACCAGGTTTTCGACCGGGAAACCATATTCAAGTATATCGACGGCGGCGCCGAATTGTATCTTGCCTATGAATTCCACCGGGTTTTTTCTAGGAAATTCATCGGCCCCGGCAACAGCGCCATCGTCCTCGATATCTACGATATGGGGAGCGCCGCCGAGGCTTTCGGCATCTTCAGCAGCGAAAGGGAGGACGAAGACGCCCATATCGGCCAGGGTTCGGAATTCGGCGGCGGCCTGCTGCGCTTCTGGAAAGGTCGCCATTTCGTGGCGATCCTGAATGACGGCGGCGCAGAAGACGCCGACCGGGCCGTCATCGAGCTGGGCCGGGCCGTCGACCGCGCCCTGCCTCCAGGCGCTGCCGAGCCCGACCTGCTGCAATACCTTCCCCGGCAAAACCTCGATAAAAAGAGGATCCGCTTTTTCCATCAGCCACTGCTGCTGGACAAGCATTACTTCGTTGCCAATGAGAATGTCCTGGATCTCGGCCCCAAGACCGATTGTGTTCTGGCCGAATATCCTTTGAGCAAGGAAGATTTTCTGGTGCTGCTGCTGGTCCGCTACCAGGGTGCGGAACTGGCCCGGGCTGCCTATGATCATTTTATTGAAGTGTACATGCCGGAGGCCAAAGCCGGGCTGGCGCAAATGGAAAACAGAAAATGGACCCTGGCCAGGCTCGATCAGAATTTGCTGAGCATTGTATTTGAAGCCCCGGATGCGACAAAGGCGGTCGAATTGCAAAATGCAGTTAAAAAATAAGCTGGAAAATTAAAGGAGGCGCGACCGATGAAAAAAAAGTCAATTACCAGGCGTGATTTCATGCGTCAGGGGGCACTGGCGGTCGTGGGCACGGCCGCCGGGTTGTCCTCATTGCCGTTGATTCCCCAGGAACAAAAATCCAGGGTGATCTTGATCCGCCGCCAGGCGGTGCTGGACGAAAACCTGAAGATCGACGAAAAAATCCTGCAGGAGATGCTGGATCAGGCGCTCATGTCGCTTTTCAAAAAGGAAGATGCGGCCAAGGCTTTCCAGAGCATCATCAAAGCCGATGATGTCGTCGGCATCAAGACCAATGTCTGGAATTATCTGCCCACTCCCCCCGAACTGGAAAACGCCATCAAGCGCCGCGTCCTGGCCGCCGGCGTCAAGGAGGAGAACATCGACATCAACGACCGCGAAGTCATCGTCAGGCCGGTTTTCCAGAAAGCCACGGCGCTGATCAACGCCAGGCCGCTGCGCACCCATTACCTGGCCGGCATCAGCGGCTGCATGAAGAACTACATCACCTTTGCCAAGAACATCCCCGATTACCATCCCAACACCTGTGAAGACCTGGCGCTGCTGTTCAGCCTGCCCCAGGTGAAGGGCAAAACGCGGCTGCACGTGCTGAGCGTTCTGACCCCCCAATTTCACGCCAAGGGACCCCATCATTTCGACCGCCGCTATGTATGGACTTACAACGGGCTCCTGGTCGGGACCGATCCCGTGGCCATCGATGCCATCGCTTTGATGCTGGTTACCGCGAAGCGCCTGGAAGTATTCGGACCGAGAGAATCCCGGGTCATGCCCTATCCGCGCAGCATCGCGGCCGCCGACGCCAAGCACAAGTTGGGCACCAGCGATATCAACAAAATCGACCTGGTCAAACTGGGCTGGCAGGAAGGGATCCTCATTTAAGCGGGGCGGACCATGAACAAAATAAAAAAAATCATCATCGGCACATTGGTTTTTCTTTCATTGAGCGTTGTGGCCCGGGCCGGGATGGAATACGCGGGCAGCACCTTGTGGACGCGGATCAACCACTTGAAAATTTTGGGGACCCACGCTTATTGCACCTTTGCCAACGGGCTGGTCGTTCTGGATGTCAGCGACAAAAAAAACATAAAATTCACTGCCCAGCTGTATCTGGGCGGCGGCAGCGACATCGATATCAAGGACGCGTTGGCGTTCATCACCACCGCCGACAAAGGCTTGGCCGTCGTGGACATATCCGATCCGAAAAAGCCGGCGCTGAAAGCCATGCTGACCTTGCCCGGAACCTGTTCGGCCGTCGCCGTGGCCGGAAATACAGCCTTCGTGGCGGCCGGCGCAGCCGGACTGCACAGCATCGATATCCACGATCCGGCAGCGCCGAAACTGCTCGCAACATTCGCCACAGAGGACAGCGTCTCAGCGGTTGCCTTGAAAGGTGATGATGCCTATGTGGCCGCCGGCGAGGCCGGCTTGGCAATTATCAACATAAAAAATCCACGCTCCCCCGTTCTGACCGGAAAATGCGATACTCCCGGTAACGCATTGGCAGTGGCCGTACAAGGGAATCATGCCTTTGTGGCCGATGATACTTCGGGCTTGCAGATCATCGATGTGGGCAAGCCATCGTCTCCATCGCCAATCGGCGCCTATCCCGCCAATCCAAGTTCACGCTCCGTAACCGTAAGTTCTGACGGAAAATATGCCTTTGTTTCCAACCGCTATGAAGGAGGCGTGCAGATCCTTGATGTCAGCGATCCCCGCAAGCCGGTTCCGGCCGGGCCCATTGATACCGGCGGATCGGAAGCCTGGGGAATTCTTCTCAAAGACAACTACGTTTATATGACCGATGAATTTTTCGGCTTGATGATCTTCGACATTGTCAACCCGGCCGAAGCCAAGCCGGCCGGCGAGTATTTCACCCCCGCCTCCATCACCTGCGCGGCGGCATATAAAAATATTTTGTATGCCGGGGGAGATTACTCCGGCTTCAATGTGATCGATAAAAGCGATCCCGCGGCGCTCGGATCCGTCGCCATGTATGAAAGAATCAGGAGGGCGCACAGTTTCGCGGTGAAGGGAAATTTTGTTTTCATCTCGGACCGCTTTCAGGATTTCTGGGTTTTCGATCTGGCCGATGCCGCCGCACCGAAGCCAGGCAAGTCACTCGATCTTCCCGGTTCCTCTCGCAAAATCATCGTCCAGGGAGAGTACGCCTATGTAAGCGCCGACAATTACGGTTTGCATATCGTCAACATAAGCGATCCCGCCAACCCCGTGCTTGCCGGTTCGGTTCAGATCGGCGGCTATGTCTATGATCTTGACATAAAGGACGGTTTTGTTTACCTGGCAAAAAGCGACACCGGGAAACTGATGGTTTTCGATGTTCATGATCCCAAGGCCCCGCTTCTTGCCGGTGAAGTGAAAACTCCGGGTGAGGCATACGGGGTAGCGGTGAGGGGGGATTACGCCTATGTGGCCGACGGCGACAAGGGCTTGCAGGTCATCGATATCCGCAAGCACTCGGCCCCGCTGATCGTTGGCAGCTGCGCTACGCCCGGTTTTGCCTTGGATGCCGCCTTGGACGAGGGCTATGTTTATGTCGCGGCCGAGAAGCAGGGGATCATCAAGATCAATATTGCCGATCCGGCCCGGCCGCGGCTTGTCGATTCCCTGGATACGCCCGGAGATGCGGTGGAGGTCTTTGTCGACGGCAATTATATTTATGTAGCGGATACGTATTCATTGATCGTGTTGAAGAAATAAGCTGTCGATTTTTAACTATTTCCTTGACTTGTCAACAGTAAATATAATATAGTTCACCTTTATAATTTTCCATGACAAGATTTTTGGATCGGTTGCTTTGACTGGATTGGTATAAATATTCATTTCGACAAGGAGGCTCGCATGTTGCATGAACCGGCAGTAGAACTGGGTAAAGACAAATCGATTCCTCAAAAGACCCGGCTGGGAGTGGTGATGTTCCTGATATACATGGTCGTCTATAGTGGATTCGTGGTGATCGGAACGGTGTTCCCCGAGGCCCTGGGCGTTAAATTCATCGGCGGCCAGAACCTGGCCTTTCTCTACGGGATGGGGTTGATCGTCCTGGCCGTGGTCATGGGATTGATCTACAATTTTATCTGCACCAGGTTGGAAGACAAACTGAATAAAGAGGAGCAGTCATGATTTACCATATATCTTCAACGGCCATTATCATCTTCATCTTTTTCGTGCTCACGGTGCTCGGGCTCTCCTTTTTCTTTGCCCGCAAGACCAAGTCGGCCAGCGGCTACTATGCGGCCGGCGGCCAGATCCACTGGGCCGTCAACGGTATCGCTTTCGCCGGCGACTACCTTTCCGCCGCTTCTTTTCTGGGCATCTGCGGCATGATCGCCTTTTTCGGCTACGACGGCTTCCTCTACTCGATCGGCTACCTGGCCGGATGGGTGGTGGCCCTGTTCCTGGTGGCGGAGCCTTTGAAGCGGCTCGGCAAGTATACTTTTGCCGACGCCCTCGATGCCAAGTTCGATTCCCGCGCCATCAAACTGACCGCGGCCATCAGCACCTTGGTGGTCTCCATTTTTTACCTGATCCCGCAAATGGTCGGCGCCGGCGCCCTGGTTACGCCGCTGCTGGGGTTGCCGCACTGGGTGGGGGTGGTCATGGTCGGCGCTGTTGTCATCCTGATCGTGGCCACGGCGGGCATGACTTCCACCACCTACGTGCAATTCATCAAGGGAGGGCTGCTGATCGTCTTCTCGCTGATCGTCGTGATCTTTGTCCTGAACAAAGGCATCAAGCGCACCCCCAGCGCCGAATACCACAAGCCGATCGTGCTGGCTGCGACAATGGCTGACGGCCGGGTGGAAGCGGTCGCCGGCAGCTCATACCAGGTGCTCGGACAGCACGAGGAAGGCGGCCTCACCTTCGTGAAAATGTCCAAGGCGGGGATCGTCTCCTGGTGGAAATTGAAGGCCGGTTCGGCGGCCGCGGAACTGGAGGAGACGCTGACGGTGGTGGAGACCAAAGATGGCAGCACCCTGTACAACGGCGAACCCAAGGAGGCCGGGAAATTTTACCAGGTCGGCCATGTCAACAAGGTCGTCGTCAATGGCCGGGAAGTGGAAGAGACCGGGCCGCTCGGTCCCTTCAAATTCATCAAGACATTGGGAGCTTCGGAGGTTGTCCGCTTCAGCAAGAAAGTCTTCACTTTTGCCGGCGAGAAGATCACGATCTTTTTCCAGAATATCACCGCCGGTTCCGATATCATCAAACCCGGGCTGTATTATAAGCTGGACAAGGGAGCCTCCATCTGGTCGCGGCTAGACTTCCTCTCCCTGATGCTGGCCCTGTTCCTGGGCACGTCGGCCCTGCCCCACATCCTGATCCGCTACTACACCGTCCCCAGCCAGCGGGCGGCACGCAAATCGACCATCGTGGCCATCTCGGCCATCGGCTTTTTCTATATTCTCACCCTGTTCCTGGGGACCGGGGCCATGATCAACGGCAGTCTCGACCTGGGCAGTTCCAACATGTCGGCGCCGCTGCTGGCCAAGACCTTCGGCATCACCCTCTTTTCCATCATCTCGGCCATCGCCTTCGCCACCATCCTGGGAACGGTCAGCGGCCTGATCGTCGCCTCATCGGGTGCCGTCGCCCACGACCTGATGGACAAATACATGAAGATCAAGATGACCGAAAAACAAAAGGTACGGGCCGGCCGCATCGCCGCTGTCGGCGTAGGTATCGTGGCCATCATCCTGGGCATCCTTTTTGAAAAACAGAATGTCAGCTTCCTGGTGGGACTGGCCTTCGCCATCGCCGCCTCCGCCAACCTACCTGCCATCCTGATGCTGCTTTTCTGGAAACGGACCACGGCCAAGGGGATTTCCTGGGCGATCGTGGTCGGCATGACGACCTCGCTCATCCTGATCCTCCTCTCTCCGACCCTGTACGAGATCTACGGGCTGCCTGCGGCCAGCGCCCCCATGCCTTTGAAAAACCCCGGCCTCATATCGATTCCGCTGGGTTTTCTCACCCTGGTCATCGTTTCACTGCTATCAAAAAAACGGCAGGCGGCACCTGCCCTGGAGAAATAAATAATGAAAAAAGCGATTACGATCTTTTTCCTGATCCTCCTGGCTTCCTCCTTCGCCTTGACGGCGCAGGAGGAAAAAAAGGATTTCGGTATCCAGTTCAGCGGCTTCATCAAGAGCGATTTTTTCTATGACAGCCGCCAAACAGTGAGCATCCGCGAGGGGCATTTCCTGTTGTACCCGGCCGATTTCCTCGCCGATGCCGACAATTTCGACATCAATGCCGAGCCCAGCTTCAATTTTCTTTCCATCCAGACGCGGCTGACCGGCACCGTCACCAGCCCCGACGCCTTCGGCGCCCGGGTGAAAGGGGTGATCGAGGCTGATTTCTTCGGCAATGAAAACGCCGCTTTCGTCGACGTCAACGGTTTCCGGCTGCGCCACGCCTTTGTCCAGCTTTCCTGGAAAAAAACGCAGCTGCTCTTCGGCCAATACTGGCATCCCTTGTTCATCCCCGGCTGCTTTTCCGAGGTCATCTCATTCAACACCGGTTCCCCGATGCAGCCCTTTTCCCGGAACCCGCAGATCCGCGTCATCCACCACCCTGGAAAATTCCACCTGATCGCCGCCGTCAATGCCCAGCGCGACTTTACTTCTGCGGGCGGATCCAATGCGCTGCGCAATTCGGCGCTGCCCGAATTCCAGGCCCAGGTGCAGTACGAAACCAAGAACACCGCGACCCGGAAGGAATTCCTGGCCGGCATCGGCGGCGGTGTGAAATGGCTCAGGCCGTTGCTTAACACCGAGGCCGACGGGAAAAAATACGTCAGCGACCAGACCCTATCCTCTTATTCGCTCACCGCCTTCGCCAAAATGAAATGCCCGGCTTTTACCTTCAAGCTGCAAGGAGTGTACGGCACCAACCTCTATGACCTCTTGATGATCGGCGGCTACGGGGTCAGCGAAGTGACCGATCCCCTGCGCAACACGGTTGCCTATTCGGCTACCAAGACCCTTTCGCTCTGGAGCGAGGCCATGACCCACGGCAAGAACCTGCAACTTGGCCTGTGGGCCGGTTTCACCCGCAACCTGGGCGCCGAAGCCCCGATCCTTTATTATTCCGACCGGGTCGGCGGCACCCTGGACACGGTACGCGGAGCCAACATCAAGAGCATCCTGCGTGTCTCTCCGCGCCTCATCCTGAATTCAGGAAAATTCAATTTCGCCCTGGAAACGGAATACACCAACGCCGCCTACGCCGCCAAGGATGAGTTCGGCAATCTGTCACGCGACGACCGCGGCGTCATCGATCTGACCCGGAACCTGGCCAATCTGCGCATCCTGTTCGCCACCATCCTCAAGTTCTAGGCTTGATGAAGGGCAGCGCCGGGTTTGGCGGGGCGCCGGCAGGCGGACCGGGATGAAAATAGGGATTCTCAGCGATATCCACGAGGACGGTGACCGGCTCCGCGAAGTCCTGCGCGGCATGGAAAAACGCGGTGTCGATGCCATCGCCTGCCTGGGCGATATCGTGGGCTTCGATATCCTTCTTTACCGGTACCTGGCGACCCGCAACGCCTCCTATTGTCTCGACCTGGTACGCGAGAACTGCCGCTGGGTGGTCGCCGGCAACCACGACCTGTTCGCCATCCGCAAGCTTCCCGATGTCAATGGCTGCTTCCCTTTCCCCAAAAACTGGTACCAGCTCGATTTTCAGGAGAGAAAACGCCTGGGACGCCAGCAGGTCTGGTTGTTTGAAGACCATGAACTGCCGGCGCTCCTGGCCGGGAGGGACCGCGATTACCTGCATTCCCTGCCTCTCATCCAAGAAGTGGAACTTGCCGGCACGCGCGTGTTGTTTTCGCACGCCGTGTTTCCCGACTGGAGCGGCTCCCTGACCTGGCGCCCGAAAAACCACTGGGATTTCCAGCGCCATTTCCGGCTGCTTACGAAACAGGGGTGCCGGCTGGGAATCTCCGGCCACCTGCACCCCAACGGCATCGGCATCGCCGACGGGCAGCGATTTGACTTTCTGCGTTTTCGCACTTACCGGATTTCTCGCGATTTGGTACAATATGTATGTCCATGCACGGCCAGCTCCTCCAGCAAGAACGGCTATTTGCTCCTGGACACTGCCGGCATGACCGTGGAAGCGGTCTCCATGAACTCGGTCCGGTACAGGATCGGCCGTTTCCGTTAGAAAGCGGAGGGAACATTGCGGTTCAATGTCAAACGATTTTTTCTGACCACCGTCCTGCCCACCATCCTGACCATCGGCTTGTTCATGCTGCTGATCTTCCGCTTCATCATTCCCTATTTCGAACAGAATATGCTGAACCAGAAAAAGGTGATGATCCGGGAATTGATCAACTCGGGGGTCAGCATCGCCGATACCTTCCGGCGCCAGTCGCTGGCCGGGAAAATGAGCGAAGCCGCCGCCCAGGCTGCCGCCATCCTGCAGATCCGCAATATCCGCTATGGCACCGGCAACAAGGATTACTGCTGGATCACCGATCTGCAGCCGCGCATGATCCAGCATCCTTACCGACCCGACCTGAACGGCGCCGATCTCAGCAGTTTTCGCGATCCGCAGGGCAAACTGCTCTTTGTTGAAATGGTGCGGGTGGTCGAAAAGAGCGGTGCCGGTTACATTGATTACATGTGGCAGTGGATGGACGATCCCGGCCGCATCGTCCCCAAAATTTCCTACGTTCGCGAGTTCAAGCCCTGGGGCTGGATCATCGGTACCGGCATCTATATAGAGGATGTGCGCGAGGAAATTGCCGGCATCAAAAAGCGCCTGCTGCTGGTCCTGCTTCTGATCTCGGCGGTGATGGCGCTGCTGCTCACCTTTATTGTCCGTCAGAACCTGAAGGCGGAAATGAAGAGGACCGCGGCCGAGCGCGACCTGCTGGAATCACGGGAAAGATACAAGGCTCTGGTCGAGGCCTCGACCGAGGGCACCTGGATGATACTCGAAGGCGCCACCATTTATGCCAATAAAAAACTTACGGAGATCCTGCCCGGCGTCAACCAACGAACGATCAGCGATGATTTCCGGGAAATCATCGGCGCCGACCGCGGTGACGATATCCGGGCCATCGGCGATTTCAGCCGGGGCGCGGCGACTTTTTTGCGTCTGGAAACACGTTTGCTTTCCGCCGGGAAGCAACCCATCGATGTGATGCTTTCCATTTCCAAGATCGTTTTGTCCGACAAGCGGGGATTTATCGTCATCATCAAGGAACTGGGGCGGCAGGATGAGCGGTCCGGCGTCCCCGTCCGCGAGTTGGCCGATATTTGGGATATCGGATTTTTTCAGGCTGCTCCGGGCAAAAAGGGGCGTTTTCTGGATATCAATGGTGCGGCCATGGCTATTTTGGGCTACAGCGACCGGGCCGAATTGTTGGAAAAAAACATCGCTGATCTGGTGCCCGATCGCAGCGAATGGAACCACTTGCTGCGCCGACTCGACAGCCGCGGTGCGGTCTCCCGATTTCCGCTGCAGGTCCGGAATCGCCAAGGTGAGTTGCGCTCCATCCTGGTTTCGGCAAAGGTCGAGCTCGATGAACAGGGAGCAATTTCCCGCACCGACGGCATCCTGGAGGATGTCTCCGAGCAGATCAACCGCCAGCAGGCGCGGTCGGAATTGGCTGCAGACATGCAGGCCATTCTGCTGCTTCTGCAGCAGCCCATAGTCCAGGTCATGCGGGAGGCCGTGGTTTGTCCTGCTGACGCATCGATCCGGAACGCCGCCGAGCTGATGTCACTGCATCATGTCGATGCCTTGTTGGTTCGCTCCGGGGCGGGGGAGCCTATCGGCATCGTGACCGACGGCGACCTGCGCCGGCGCGGGTTGGCCGGAGGCACCGATCCGCAGCTTCCGGTGGCCGCCATCATGAGCTCTCCTTTAAAAACAGGTAGCGAGATCCTGCCACTGGCCCGGGCCTGGAACGAAATGAAACGGGCCGGGATCGGACACCTGGTGATTCTTGACGCCGCCGGCAAAGTCCGGGGCATGGTCGGCCGCTGTGATTTCGATCACTCGCTCTTCCAGCCCCAACCGCCTGACACAGCAGGGGGAGAGGGACCGCCGCTCCTGGCCGATCTGCGGACCCGCTTTTTGAAAATGCCCGAATTGCTGGATGTCTTCGTGCGCAGCCATGCCCGCAGCGAATGGCTCACCGGCCTGACCACGGCCAGCGCCGATCAAACCGCTGAGGCCATCGCCGCGATCGCCGGGCGCGAACTGGGCCTGCCGCCCGTCCCTTTCGCGTTCTTCGTTCTGGGCAGCGAGGGACGATCGGAATCGACCTTGTTCACCGACCAGGACAACGCCCTGGTTTACCTGGATCCCCCGGCCGGGCAGGCAGAATCGTGCCGGCGCTATTTCCTGGAATTTGCTTCCCGGATGAACCTCATGCTGGCCCAAACCGGTTATGCCCTCTGTCCCGGTCAGGTCATGGCCCGCAATCCCCGCTGGAACCAGCCCCTGTCGGGCTGGCAGCGCCACTTCAACGATTGGATCCTCCAGCCCGATCCGCAAAACCTTCTGGAGTCCACTACTTTTTTCGACCGGCGCCGCGTCTACGGAGATGCCGGACCGATCCTGCAGCTGCAGGAGCATATCCGCCTCACCTTGAAGGGGAACCCCGCCTTTTTCGGCCACCTGGCCCGGCAATGCCTGCAGTACAAGATCCCCCTGGGTCTTTTCGGCAAGATCCTGACCGATGCATCCGAAGCGCACCAGCGCAGCGTCAATATCAAGAACCCGTTGCGCGTCATCGTCAACCTTGTCCGCCTCTATGCCATGGCGCACGGTGTCGAGGAAGTGAACACGGGGCTGCGCCTGCGCCGCCTTCATGAACAGGGCGTGTTCTCCGCCTCATTCTTTCAGGACCTCGATGCCGCCTTTGATTTTCTCATCTGCCTGCAATTCCGCGGCCAGGTGCGCGCGCTGCAAGCCCAAAAACCGCTGGGTCATTCCATCGTCCTGGATGAACTGGCCGGCAGCGAAATAGCCACGCTCAAGTCGATCTTTTCGGAAATCAATTCGTTCCAATCCAAGCTGAAGCACGATTTCTCCATAGCCGAGTAGAAATGGACGACCCACGCCCTGCCAAGGCAGCGCTGAAAAAAATGCTGTCGCGGCTGAAGAATCTCTTTCTCATCGGCTTCTTTCTCCTTGTCCCCTTTGCCGGAGCCTTCCATCCGAAGCTGTGCAGGCGCGAGGATCCCGATGAAAAAGAGATCGGCGCGGAAAAGTAGGGGAGAGGCGAGCGGGACGATGATGGCGGCGGCCCCTGATTTCTTTTAGATCACCAGGGCCCACTTCAAATAGAGCGCCGGCCGGGTATCGCCACGTTCGCCGAATCGCAGCGATCCCTGCTGATAGGCCAGCTGCAGCATGCCGAAGGGCGGCTGGAAGCGCCAGACGAACACCAACTGGATATTTTTCTTCTCGAGGGCCGAATTGATCTGGAAAAAAAGCTTGAGGAACAAGTCCTTGTTGAAGAAATAATCCAGGCGCAGGACATGAATCCAGGTGGTCTCCCGATCCGGGTCGGGGTCGAGGATGAGACGGTTAAGGTCGTATTCAAGCGACAGCTTGTCCCCCAGTTTGCGGTTGATCCCCGCCTCCCACAGTTGAAAACGGGAATCGAAGGACTTCCCGAAGGAATAGGACAGCGTGGCCATCTGCCATTCGCGCGTATTGTAGCCAAGCTCCATGCAGCTCTCGCGATTGCGGAATTCTTTCTCATAAAGCTTGAATTCTTCACTGTGCGACAGTTCCAGGGAAAAGCGGTTGCGCAGATCGCACTCCAGCCACTGGTCCACCTGCCAGGATCGCAGGTTGCCGGCGCTGCTCCAGTAGACGTTATAATTGGAACTGTAGCCGATACGCTCCAGGAATCCCTTTTTCAGCCACCAGGTTTTTTCCAGGGCGGAATCGAGCTCGCGGCGGTCGTCATCGCTGACGAAGCCGACGGCATTGGCGTTGTCGGCGAAATATTTCCCCAATTGCGTGTAGCGCAAGTGGAAATGAGCCGTGGAGCTGTCGAAGCTGGGGCGGATGAAAAATGCCAGGTTGGAACGGTCGTAATCACCGTAGGAAAAGGCGAATTGTCCGGTGACGTTCACCTTGTCGCTAAAAAAATGGACCAGGTCGATGCCGCTGCTGCCTCTGTTCCTGCCGTCGGCGAGCCGGTTCGCCGTCAGGAAACCGATGGTCGATGACTGGAAAATATCGCGGCGCAGGCGGCAGACGGCATAAGCGGTTTCCGGCTGGCCCAGCTCGCTGTCGGCCTTGCCCAGCATGGCCATGGCGGCGAATTCGGTTCCGCCTTTCTTGCCATACAGCTTCGCCCCGCCCCAGATGTCGGCCACACGCCGGGAATAAAAGAGCTGGATGCGCTGGCTGTATATCTCCGATCCTTCCAGGAAGAAATTGCGTTTTTCGGCCAGGCTGAGTTCGAAGCGGGTGAGGTTGATCTGCTCCTGGTCGGCCTCGATGGTGGCGAAGTCGGGATTGACGGTCAGGTTGGTTGAAATGTCCTGGCTGAGCGCCCAGCGCAGGTCGACACCGACTTGGAGCGCCGCCTTTTCGTCACGCTGCAGGCGACCGACCAGGTGCGGGACCAGCTCCAGTTTTTTTTTCGCCGCTTGCAGGTCGAGTCCACCGAGCAGGCCGAACTGTGATACCATACCGAAGGCGTCGGTGGGACCCGGCCAGGTATCCATCTCCAGGAGGCGGGGGACGGAGCGTGCCAGGCCAATCCCCCACGATGCTCCCTTCTTGGGGTCGAACTTGATGGTGGACAGCGGGATCTCGATCTCGGCTGTCCAGCCTTCCGCGCTACGGGCCGCCGCCGAACGCCATTCACCGTCCCAGGTGTCGTCCCCGGTGCGGCCGTTTTCGGAAAGACGGCCGTCCTGCTGCGTGCCCAGGGGGTTGGTAAAAAAATAATAGGCCGTGCGCCGGTCAAAAAAGGTGTCCAAACCGAAACCGACGCAGTCATCCTCGCTCAGGTCGCTGTCGCGGCGGGTCAGGCGCGCCGTGATCCGCTCCGGCTCCGGATCTCGGCACAGAAAACCGACGATGAGCCGGTCGGCGGCAAGCAATACGCGAGCTTCGGTGAAAAAGGCTGCGGCCCGGCCGCGTTCCGGTTTGAACTGGACGAAATCGTTCACAGCCTCGGCCTGGCTCCAAACCGGTTCATCGAGGCGGCCGTCGATGACGATTGGCTCCTTGATTGCCAGCGGCCTAATCTCCCGGGCTGCGGCCAGGCCCACTGACGAGAGATTGAAAAAAACAATGCCGAGAAGGGCAAGGAGGCGGGTTGATCGAGATTGATTCATGAAAATATCATACCACAATGGAGGGAGATATCATTCCCGATTTTTTTCTTGCGTCCCGTTATTGCAATTCCGGCAAATTCCCCATAAAATACCCTATGTGGGAAAATTGATTTCATTTTCGATCCATCATGGAATGAATCAAACAGGAGGGATATGATGAATCCAGGCAGCAAGAAATATTTTTATGTGATTTTTGTATTGCTGGTCGCACTGGCCGGCATGTACATTTGGAAAACCGTTGCCGTAAAAAATATACAAAAGGAGCAGGAATCGCGGCGGCGGCAATGGGTCGAAATCACCCGCCAGACCATCACGGAAAACACGCGCCAATTTCTCCGCCTGGCAGCCATTCCCCTGGTCTGGGCAATAAAAGCGGAGATGCTGAAGGAAAATTACGAGCAGATCAATGAATTTTTGATCCAATTCGTAAAGGAACCGCATATCAAGCAGATCCTTGTTGCCAAAATTGACGGGATGGTCGTCGTGGCCACCGATAAAAAACTGGAAGGGGCAGCCTTTTCCTCACTTTATGCGGGCGAGTACCTGGAAAAAAATGAAACCACGGTCGCGGATGATGAAAAGGGCAATATTTTAATTGTATCGCCAATTATGGCATTCAATAGAAAACTCGGTATATTTTTAATGGTGTATGAACCGGAAAAGATTGCCATGCATGAAGGGCAATAAAAAACATTCTGTAAAGACATACACAGCCAGATATCAAATTAATTGTTCAAGCGGGATGCTTTGGGGCCTATTGTTTTTCGTAGGCCCCGAGATCGAAGCCGGAGCCCGCGGGGCGCGTATGGTCCTCCAGATCGGTTGGCGGGGCTCCGCTGCCGGTCCCGCTGTCGATGGCCGGGCTGCCGTTGCTCAGGTGATAATCGCCCGCCGAACCCCATGAAGGCCTGATAAACAGAGGATCCGCCACTTGGTTGCCCGGACCCAAAAGCCCGTTGAGAATGTCGCTGCTGGAGAAATCATGGTTGTTGGCAACAACCTGGATATCATCTCCCGGCCGGAAAAACAAATTGTATTGGCAGGACAGCGTCACCCGCGGACCGAAATAAACGGCTCCGTAGCCATTGGCAATGATACAGTTCTTCATGCTCAAGGTGATGTTTGTATTTTCATCATAACCCACATACATGGGAAACGCTTCCCTGCTGGGGTTGTCGTGAATGGTGCAATTGATTATTTCAAACGCATCATTGGCAGCGGCACCATCGATCACTATACCGGCCCAGGGACTGGCGCCGCCGCTGCTGTCACCGGTCCCATAAACCAGGCAATTTTCTATTTTGCTGTTTCCGGACCACAATTTGATGCCGTCACAACTGTTGTTGGCAACGATACAATGATGAATATAGGTATTTTTAGCTTTGCTATCCAGACCGTCGCCGCGGTTGTGCTCGGCCCGGGTGTAACGAATTTCGATGGGCCCGGCGCCGGGTTCTATGCCAAAGCCGTCCGGCCGATCATAGGGGCTGGGACCGGGCCCGTTTCGATAATAATGGCCATTGTAACTAAGCTGACAGTGATCGATCAGGACACGGCGCCAGCCGCCGGCCTCACCCTGCGGGCCGCCGATGCTGCCAAAACCTGTATAATGAATCATACAATTTTGGATGGTCAAATCCGTTACATCGGCAATGTCAATGCCGCCTTCGTCAATATGGTGAATATACAAATCCTTCAGGACAACATGCGACAGGGCCTCACCTGACTGACCCAATCCGGTTCTGAACCAGGCACCGTTGTCGCTGGTGATTTCCAGGTTCTCCACTCTTAAATAACTGGTCAGGGCAATCGCCTGAAGCAAATTGTTGCTGCCGGCCAGCACGGGACGGTCGTTCGCTTCACCTTTGATGGTGATCCAATTGTTTTCACTCCCTGCTACCGGCCTCAAAATGTCATCATCATATTCTCGCAACTGATAGCGTCCCCCTAAAATTATCAAGGTATCTCCAGGGGCCAGCTTTCGTGAGGCGGCTCCCGGTGATCTCCAGGGGCTATCGCGGTCTCCCGGGTTGCCATCATCGCCGCCGGGTGAAACATAATAAGTCATCCCCGTGCCCGGAAGCCCGTCAAGGTTGTTGTCTTGTTCTCTTTTGCATCCAGCCCAGCAAAGAAGCAAGCCAAGTACAGCCAACAGGCAAATATAAAAGGAATTCCTCGACAAATCCCCCCCATCACGATGGAATAGTAAATCAATCCGGCCCATAGAGCGATTTTATGGAAAACAGGCTTGATAGTCAATGATCGGATGGGGATGATGGTTTCAAGTTCAAATTTGGCTTCGATAAGTCTGGCTACCGTGTCGCTGCCGATTGCGGCCGGGAAACCGGAAGTGATGAAAAGATCGTTTCTTTACTCAAGGGATCCGGCTGTGATAGAGTTGCCCCAGCGGAGGTCCCATGCCCCGGAATTTGAAGAAACTGCTGTGGAAACCTGGCACCATGCTCTATCCCGTTCCCGCCGTGCTGGTGAGCTGCGGTGAACATGGCGGCGTACGGAATATCATCACCATTGCCTGGACCGGCGTGGCCTGCACCGACCCGCCCATGTGCTCCATCTCCATCCGCCCGCAACGTTTTTCCTATGAATTGATCAGCCAAAGCGGCGAGTTCGCCGTCAACCTGACCACGGCGGTCATGGCCCGGGCCGTCGACTGGTGCGGGGTAAAGAGCGGCCGCGACTTCGACAAGTTCCGGGAGATGAAGCTGACGCCGCTGGCGGCGAAGTTCATCCGCGCCCCGCTCGTAGCCGAATCGCCCGTGAACCTGGAATGCCGGGTCAGGGAGATGCGCGAGCTGGGGAGCCACCACCTGTTCATCGCCGAGATCCTGGCCGTCCATGCCGACCCCGCTTATTTCGATGCCAAGACCGGTTTTTTCAACCTGGCCGCCGCCGAGCCCCTTTGCTACTGCCACGGCCATTACTATCGCCTGGGAAAGCATATCGGCAAGTTCGGGTTTTCGGTGGAGAAAAAAAAGAAAAAGCGGCCTCATAGGAAGTGACAAGTGACGCGTGACGAGTAACGAAGGAAGAAATAGAAAAGGGTAGGGGTGAATCCACCGGCATCAACTCACAGACGGAGAGTGCCAGCGGGCAAAATTGATTTTTTGCGCGTAGCTAAAAATTGAAATTGATAATGGGCAGGACCGTTCTCCCCCTGGGATTGTCACGGACGATGTTGACCAGGCCGATCTGCAGGCCCTTCAGCCGGTAGGCATAGTTGACGATGCCGACGGCCACCCCTTTCATGGTCCCCTTGATGAAATTGAAGGCGCTGACGGCCAGGCCGTTATACATGCCGTCCCCCTTGTCAGCCCTGACCTGGATGGACCCGAGCGCGATGGAGAGCCCGGTTATATTTTTTCCGCCCAGCGCCAGGCCGCAGACGGTCAGCCCCTGGATGGTGGGGGCTCCGGCCGCCAGGCCGCAGACGGTCAACCCGGCCAGCCTGTCCCCGGCCCCGGCGCCAATGCCGGCAATGGTGATGCCCAAGAGCTTGTCTCCGGCACCCACGCCCAGGCCGCCGATGTTGAGCCCGATCAGATTGTTTCCCGCGCCGATGCCCAGGCCGCCGATGTTGATCCCTATGGCGTCGTCCCCGGCCCCGGCGCCGACCAGGCCGACGTTGATGCCTTTCATGTTTTTTCCGGCGCCGACGCCGATGCCGCCGAAATTCAAGCCGATCAACTCGCTTCCGGCCCCGGCGCCGATCAGCCCGATATTGATGCCGCGCATGTTCTTTTTGGCGCCGCTGCCCAGCAAGCCGACCTGTATCCCGTTCAGATCTCCGGCATAGGGGAGCACTCCCAGCGAAATCCCATTCACCCTGCCGCCGGCATTCTTGTCATTCGCCTTCCAGGCGGTAATGTTGATGCCGTTTATGGTCTCAATTTTGTTATCCATGATATTAAAGCGCAGCCCGTTGAAACGGGGGGAATTCCCGAAACAGATCCCCCAGGTTTTTGCCGGCAGCGTCAGGCTTTGGGCGCCGACGACGGGATAGACCATCAAAAGGAAAACAAAAAAGCAAAGCAAAACAAGGGGCAAATTCTTCTGCGGGATTTTCACTATTTTTGTTGGCATCGTTCCCTCCATAAAAAAAGTTTTCTCGATCTGGAGATAAAATTCTTCCTTCAAGTAAATATAACGAATGTCGAAAAGAAAAGTTTCGCATTTTCTGTATTTGCTTTTTAGGGCTTAGGGCTATTTGCCAGAAAAAATTGAAAAAACAGTAAAAACGAAGTGCCGGGACGGCCCGGCATGCGTTCCCAGATGAAAGTTTAAAATATCGAGGTGTGAACCTGGAGTTTGCGGCAAGCAGATCGGCGAAGCAAGGCCTTTCGGTTGTTTACTGTTTTTTTTGAACCCAGTTGCCGTCAATGTCCTGCAGCCAGTGGCCCACGTCGGTCAGGGCGGCGATCTGCACGGCCCGGCGCTTGCCGACCGCCTCGGCGCTGGCGTTCACCTTGACGGCGATCTCGGCATATACGGTTTTCCGGTCCTGGTTTTCGGCGTTCACGATCTTGCTGTTTTCCTTGTCTTGCCCGGCCTCGCTCAAGAAAGCCAAAAAACCGAGGTTGTTTTCTCCGATCCATCCCTGGTCCTTCATTTTCTCCAGCAGCGGTTTCCTTTGTAAAAACCTCTCCTTCAGCTCAGCGCTTTCGGCCTGGACGAAAACGGCCAGCAGGAACAATGCCCCCAAAAGCGCGGCGGTATTTCGCAGTTTGCCTTTCATTGCAATTCCTCCTTTTTTTGGCTGTTGTCCTTTTCGGTTTTGACTGCGGCTTTGTCGATGTCGGCAAAGAAATTATCCAGTTCGCGATCGATCTTGATCCTCACGTCCACCGTGATGTGGACCGGCTGGATGGTCATTTCGTGTTTCATTTTTATGCAGGCGGAGGCCAGCAGCACCGGTGCCACCGCCAGCAGAAAGATCCTTTTTCCCATTTGCACCCTCCTTTTTTTTATTTATTTTTCTTTTGACCGGCACTCATCTGGCCGCCGGCTTTCAGCAGGTCTTTCAAGTCGATGTCGAGGAAGCGGATATCCAGCAGCAGCCCCTTGAGCTGCACGTGGCGGCCGCCGGCGGGGTCCTTGATGAAGTCCTTCTTTTTGGCATCGTAGCGCAGTGGCAATTTTTGGTCCGGGGCGCCGTCGATGGAAACGACCATATCCAGGCGGTCGCCGCGGCTGCTCATTTTGACCTTGATCCAATTGTAGCGGAAATCGCGGATTGCTTCCTCCACGAGCACCTGGCCGCCGGAGATGAGCTCGGGATGGGAAACTTTCAGGTTGCCGCTGCTGCCGGGTGTGGAATACAGGTAGCCGTCCAAAAATACCGGGCTGCCATTGACCATCCTCACCGGGATGATGCCGTTCATCTCGGCGTCGCCGCTGACCACCGCTTTTCCCAACAGCGCGTTGAGCATCTGGGCGAAATTGACGCGGTCACAATACAAGGTAATGAGAAAATCTGTTTTCCCGGGTTCGAGCCGAAAAGGGGCAACAATGATCTTGCCCTGGCACCAGTCAAAGCGGCCCGATTCGATAAAAACCGTGCCGCCGCTTTCGCCGGCAAAAACCAGTTCACCGTTGCTGAATGACTTGTCCTGCCATTTTAATTCCCGGAAAGCGATGCGTTGGGCCGGAGCGGTGACAAAATCGAAAAGGCGCTCCAACGTGATCGAGCCGTTGACCCCGAGCACGGCGATCCCATCCT
>Ga0307378_10004701_pt1 | contig 19318 bp, 17 predicted proteins | sample UN1MG_FD_202238 | JGI IMG/M metagenome (GOLD analysis project Ga0307378, IMG submission 202238) | Soil microbial communities from Risofladan, Vaasa, Finland - UN-1 | ecosystem: Environmental > Terrestrial > Soil > Coastal area > Acid sulfate soil | place: Finland: Risofladan, Vaasa | collected... | reverse complement strand
TGCGGGCTGCCCCTTCTGCAAACTCCGGATCTTCGATGGAGAGCTCGCGCTCCACGATGCGGAAGTTTTTAGGAAGGAGCTTTCGAATCTCCTCGGTGAATGCACGATCAGCCTCCGGGTCAAAAAACCCCTGCCCCTCGACGGCGTAGCTGTCGAACCCCTTCGCGGGAATCATGAACACCGCCTCGTCTTTCGTATGGCTGAGGCGCCGTACCATCTCCCGCGCAACCTGTACCATCTCCCCGCTGTTGAGCCTGAGGTCTGTGATCTGCGGAGAGTGGCGGATGAGCGTACAGTCTCTGAACTTCTCTGGAACAGTTTCGGGTTCGTTAAAGACGAGGACCTCGATCGCACCCGGGCAGATCACCTGAGGGATGCCAAGCCTCCCCGCAGTACAGAGCCTCTCCGGGCCTCCCGCGAGCAGCGCTTCGAACATCTCGTTCGATACCTCGATGGTGGAGAAGTCCAGTACGGCTCCTATCACTTTCTCCTTCATGAGCTGCTCCATGGCGCGGCCCCCGGGGCCGATCGCGTGGAAGACGATTGTCTCGTATCCCGCCTGTTCGAGCACCTCGCACGCCCGCATTGCGCCGCGGGTCGTGATCCCCACGGTAGTCACGGCAACGAGCGGCCTTTTCCCGGTCTCGAAGGTGGTCGTGCTGCGTGCCATGCCGCATACTGCGCCGGCTGCGTTGGAGAGGATCATTCTTGTTACCGGGTTGAGGCCGACAATGTCCGTCACGGAGAACATCATGGTGATGTCCTTTATATCCACCCATGGGGCGACGTTCCCGCTCGCCATTGTGGAAACCATAACTTTCGGGAACCCGTAGGGGAGTGCCCTCATCACCCGTGTCGAGAGAGTCGTGCCCGTGTGCCGCCCATGGACACGATCCCGTGAGCCTTGCCCTCTTTCACCAGCCTTGACACGATTTTTGTGGCGCCTTCCGCCATGACCGGGGCACAGGCCTCTCTCGTGGGGTTCTTTAAGAGCTCAGCGAGCGGGGTGCCCCCCTCCTTAGCCACCTCTTCGCGGGTTATGTCAGAGTCTGCGGCAGGGGTGCCGACAACGCCTGTATCGATTACTATCACCCGGTCTCCGTGCTCTCCTATCCGCTCTTTGAGGTAGCGGGTCTCCCTTCCCTTGGTATCGAGGGTCGCGAGAACAATAATCGTCTTATCTGTCATACGTCTCCTCTTTCCTGATAGCCATAAAAAAGGTATAAACCGTAGAAAAGAAAATGTCAAGAGGGTGGAAAGTAGCGATGGAGAGCTTCTATCGACGATGTGAGCTGGGTTTCGAGGAGCGGGTCGGAGTAATCCCTCCCGAATTTCGGACCGGGGATCTCGAGGTAGCCGACAAGCTCCTCGACCGGCCAGAGGGCTTCGTTTCCGTAAATGATCTTTTTTACCTTTTTCAGATCGACGACCCCCATCTCTCTCTCCTCATCGGAGAAGCCGAATGTGCTGTTGAAGATGGAGTCGGTATTCTTGAAATGAAACTCGCACATATAGGGAATCGCTGCTTCGAAGATCTCATAGTTGGAGTGCACCACAACTCCTTCTCTGTTCGCGAAACCGTGTGAAACGTCACCGAGGATGTAAAAAGGTGTGGTACTATCAGCGTGCCGCTCATGGTAATCGCCTAGCTCACAGGCGAGCCACCTGATTTCCTCCGGTGTCGTGGGCCACTCATAGGACGACGACATTGTCTCGACCGTAAGGCCCCGGATCCCGCTCTCTTTTGCGAGCTGCATCAGCTCCCGAATGTGGGAGAGGTAGCAGCCTATACCCTCGTCCCTGTACTCCGGGTGGTCCTGGTATAAAACCCCTGCATTCGCGCCGACATAGTCGACTCCAAGGACAGCTCCCGCATGGATGTAAATTTCATAAATACGCCTTGCTGCCTTCTCGAGGTAGGGGTTTGTGGTAAAAAATCCCGCTGTTATACGGTGTCTTGCGTACAGGCTCTTTATCCTGATGCCGTACCGCTCTGCGGTATCGCGAATTTCGTGGTAATATCCGTCTTCGAGGAAGGGCATCTCAAAGAAGCCGCCGAGCTGGAGGTATACGACTCTGAGCGACCTCATCAGCCCGAACAGCCATTCATACGAGAACCGGTTTTGTACGGTATCGCTCTTGATTCCCAGGTGCAGTTTCATCGAATTTTTCTCATGTTATTCTGAATATTACCTTGCCGAACCTTTGTTCTTTCCCCACGATCCTGCGAAAGGTGTCTGGGCCTTCACTGAGCTGCGGTGTATGGGAGATGAGAGGCGCGACATTCATAGTCCTGTCCATCTGTTCCAGGACGGTTGTCCAGTCGTCTCTTCCCCGTGGAACCGGTTTCGAGTTCCAGGTGCCGTGGATGGTGATCTCACGCCGCAGAATACCGGAAACGTCCGCTTTCGGCAGAAGGATGTCGCCGGCCGGATTTCCGAGGAAAAGCACTTCTCCAAACTTGCCGACGGACTCCAGTGCCTGCCTGTACGTGAGAGGCAATCCGCAGGCTTCGACTGCGACTCGGACGCCGGTTCCTTCGGTGAGGTCTCTCACGGTCTCTACAGGGTCTTTCTTCCTGGGATTCACCGTCATAAAGCCCATGCCGGCGGCAGTCTCTATCTTTTTTTCGTCGATTTCAACGATACACACGGTCCCGCACCCAAGTATTTTAAGCCACTGCGCAGCCATGTTTCCTATGGGGCCTCCCCCGTACACCGCTGCGGTTTCGCCTCCCTTCAGGCAGAACTTTCTTACGCCGTGGAGAGCCACGGCGCAGGGCTCTGTCATCGCGGCATGGAGGATGTCAACATGCTCTGGAACAGGGAAGAGGTTGCTCTCAGGGACCAGGACGATTTCGGCAAACCCCCCGTCCTGACGCGAGCCGTAGTAGCTGTAGGAGCTGCACTGTGCGTAGTCTCCGGTCTGGCATGAGGAGCATCTCCCGCACCAAAGGAGGGGGAATACGACGACCCTTTGGCCTGGACTGTACATACCCCCTTCCGGCGCTTTTTCCACTATTCCTGAAAACTCGTGTCCCATGACGAGAGGGTAATGGTATGCGCCGTGCTCGAACCCCCTGTGGATGTCCGATCCGCATATACCGGCGGCAGCCACCCTGATCCGATAGTACTCCTTTCCCGGCTGCTCCGGATCGGGAACGTCGAGGTACACGAGCTTCGCATTTTCCTGCAGAACGAGCGCCTTCATTTTCTTCCTCCATACTGAAACGGTACGGGTACTATAATACAGCCGGAGAAACCGGTATTCAAGCAAATACAGCCGTGTGCGGCTTTATGCAATTGGTTGCAATTGTCCGGATATTTTATTATTTTACAAAAGCCGTGAATGGGAGGTCAAAAAGGGGCCTGTCGTTCCTGCAGTGTCTGCTGAAAGTTCGTGGTTTTTTGTTGAGGCGCAGGAAGCTCCCAACAGGGTCCCTGTACAATCTGATGCATGGCATGCGGTTTTTTTCAGCAAACCGGTCCCCCAGCATCGCAAAGGAGGGCCCGTACGTTTTCTTTTGAACCCTCCCAATAACATTTTACAGGAGAGAACGGCATGAAAGCCGCAGTACTGGAAAAGCTTGAAAAGTTAGTTGTGAAGGAAGTCGATAAGCCGAAATGCGGGCAGGACGAGGTACTCCTGAAGGTGGAGGCCTGCGCGGTGTGCGGCTCGGATATCAGGATCTACCACTACGGTAACCCCCGAGTTCATCCACCGACCGTCATCGGACACGAGGTATCAGGTGTGGTGGTCGAAACAGGCCCGGATGTCGAGAGGGTGAAGCCGGGTGACCGGGTTGCCATCGGAGCGGACGTTCCGTGCGGGCGATGCTACTGGTGCAGGAACGGCATGGGAACGAACTGCAAGCTCAACTATGCGATCGGTTACCAGTTCCCCGGCGGTTTTCAGGAGTACATGGTGCTGAACCGGACAACTCTCGACTTCGGCCCCGTGACTCTGATACCGGACTCACTCTCCTTTGAGGAGGCAGCCCTCGCCGAACCGCTCGCGTGTGCGATAAACGGCATCGAGCTCGCGAGGTTCTCTTTCGGCAAGAGCATCTGCATCATCGGGCTCGGTCCCATAGGATGTATGATGCTTGAGCTCACCAAGGTCTACGGCGCTTCGAAGGTGTTTGCGGCGCAGCGGTCAAAACGGCGGCTCGAGATGGCCAAACAGTTCCTCCCGGAAGCGCGGTTTATCGCGACGGAGGAGGAAGACCTCGTGGAGTCTGTGATGGAGGAGACGGGAGGGGAGGGGGTCGATCTCGTTATGACAACCGCGTCAACTGTGAAAGCGCACGAAGATGCGATCAAGATGGTCCGGCACCGCGGCTGGGTGAACCTCTTCGGAGGCCTCAAGAACCAGCCGAAGCTCTGCATCGATTCCAACCTCATACACTACAAGGAATGTTTCATCATGGGCTCACACGGTTCTCTCCCCCATCACCATGAACAGGCGGTGCGGCTGATCGGTGAAAAGAAGGTCCATGCGAAGTGGTATATCTCCGAGACCTTCGGGCTCGACGACATACAGAAGGCATTCGACTATCACGAGTCGAGAAAGGGAATGAAGGTTATCGTAAAACCGGGAGCGTGAGTATGAAGAAAAAGATATCACCCTCAATGATGTGCACCAGTTTCGTGGATTTAAAAAAGGAGTGCAGGCTCTTCATGAAGCACGGTATCGAGTACCTTCACATCGATATAATGGACGGCCATTACGTGCCGAACTTTGCCCTCGGGGGCGATTTCTGCCGGGCGGTTTCGGCTTGTGCCGATATTCCCCTCGATATACATCTCATGATCGAGGACCCCGATCGACATATCGGTATGTTCTCCGGATTCGAGGGGGCAACGCTCACCATCCATCCTGAAACCTGCTATCAGCCGCTCAGAACTATTGGCGAGATAAAACGTCTCGGGAAAAGGGCTGGCATCTCGCTCTCTCCATCGATTTCCTTCGGGAGCGTCGAGCACCTCATGCCGTGGGTCGATCTCGTGTGCGTCATGACTGTGCACCCAGGGTACTCGGGTCAAAGTCTCGTCCCGGGTACTATCGAGAAGCTGGAGGAGGTGGCAGGCTGGGTGAGAAAAAAGGGGTACAGCATCGAGGTGGAGGTCGACGGAAACGTGAGCTGGGCCAACCTTCCGAAGATGATTTCGGCCGGTGCAAACGTATTTGTCGCGGGAACGTCATCTATATTCCAGCGTGACGCGGACATGGAACAGAACATCATGAGGTTTCGATCTATCCTCGATGAAAAGGAGGGTTAGTGCGGTTTTCTCAAAGATTGTTATACAATCAGATTGCATATCAAAGGAGCTTAGTGATGATATGATAGTAGTTAATATTTTCATGTAAAAAATAGAGTTTATAGTGAGAAAAGCGCTAAAACCCCTATGTCCAAATATTTACAGAGTTTTGTGAGAAATAGGGGTTGAGACGGCTGATTCTTCTTTCCGGAGCCGGACGATAAAAGGCCTACCCGTTGTTGAGCAACAGGGGAAAAAACATTGCCTCGGTAAATGTCTTCTGAAAGTTTATATTAACGGCAAGTTCTATATACTCTGTATCGGCCGAAATCCTCGACGCTTCCTCCCTGAGCTCGTTCTTCACGAGGAGCATCTTTGCGCCCGATCCAGCGGCGTTTCCGATAAACCTGATCTTCTGAAGCGGGATGTCGGGCAGAAGCCCTATGATCTTCGCATTCTCCCTCCTGATATAGTTGCCGAAGGCCCCGGCGAGCAGAACCTCCTTTATGTCTTTGTCCTCAACTCCGAGGGTTTCCTTCAGGATCTCGTACCCTGCGAGTATTGCACCCTTGGCGAGCTGTGTCTCGCGTATGTCCTTCTGGGTGAGCAGGATCGGGAGGCCGGTCTGAGTCTCCGAGCCGTCGACCAGCACGAAGCTCGCCCGGTATGTATCGTGATTGATGAGCCGCTCTCTTATGAATCCCGGTGTGCCGTCGGGCAGTTGTTCCTTCCTGAGCATCTTGCCCTGCTCGTCTATCACGCCGAGTTTCCTAAGCTCTGCAATGCTGTCTATGAGAGCGGTGCCGCAAATTCCGATCGGCGGCTTGTTGCCGATTGTGTTGATCGAGATGCCGCCGTTCTCTATGATGACCTTCTCTATCGCTCCGTCACTCGCCCGCATCCCGTGGGTGATCCGCGCCCCTTCGAAAGCGGGGCCTGCCGCCGTGGAGCAGGCAACGAGCCTGTCTCTGTTTCCCATCACGAGCTCGCCGTTTGTTCCGATGTCTATGGCAAACTTGATCTCCCTGCTCTTATTGAGCTCGGATGCGAGTATCATCGCCACCGTGTCTCCGCCTACGAAACCTGCTATGTTGGGCATGGTGTACGCCCTTCCGAACGGGCTGATCCGGACGCCGAGCTCGGAGGCAGCCGTCTCAAATCCGCCCCGGAGCACGCCCACGTAAGGGTTGAGCGCGAGGTATTTCGGGCTGATTCCGAGAAAAAGATGGCTCATAGTCGTGTTCCCTGTTGCGATGATCATGTAGATCCACTCCCTCTCGATCCCCGAGGTGGAAACGAGCTCCTCGGTTATTTCATTGATGCAGGAGACTATCTGACCGTGAAGTTTTTCCAGTCCGTCTGCGGTTGAGGAAGCGAAGTGTATTCTCGTAATAACATCGTCTCCATAGGAGGTTTGAGGGTTCGTCCTGGAGGCAACGCCGATCTCTATCCCCTTTGTAAGGTCTATGAGATACCCGACAACAGTCGTCGTCCCTATATCGAATGCGATACCGTAGTGCCTGCCGGTCGTGTTCCCGCTCTCTATTCCCACGATCTCGTCATCGGTGAGGATGACTGTCGCCTTCCACTCACCCTCCCTGAGCCTGTCCGGGAACGCCCGCAGAAGCTCCAGCGGGAATTTTCTTTTACGCCCGTCCCCCAGTGCATCCATGACACGCTCGAGATCGGGCCTCACGTCCTCCAGCGAGGGTTCCGGAGCTTCGATAAAGAGCTTTCGGATGCCGGGGGAGAGAGAGACCTCCTTCGTCAGTCCTCTCGTCAGTATCTTCTGCTCGAACACCCTGCTCACGGTGGGAATTTCCACCTTCATGTCACCGAGGACACGGGCGCTGCACGCAAGTACGAGACCTTTGTCTATCTCCTCTTTCGAGAGGTGTCGCTCAGAGCCATGCTGTTCGTACTTTCCCTCGATCACCCTCACCTTGCAGCTCCCGCACACACCTGAACCGCCGCACTCGGATTTTATGATGATTCCGGCCTCGCCGAGCGCCTCGTAGATCGACGTCCCGTCGAGAACATGGACGGTTTTACCGTCGGGCTGAATGCTGACCTTGAAGCTCTGTTTCATTTTATCACCCTGATATCTCTGTTGTTATCGCATTTCCTGTCCGCCGGTAACGTTGATTGCCTGTCCGGTCATGTAGGAAGCGCAGTCGGAAACGAGGAAGAGAAGGAGGGACGTGACATCGTCATAGGAGCATCCCCTCTTCAGAGGGACCTGATCTACGTATCTTTTTTTTACCTCCTCCTCGGAGATATCCCACTTTTTTGAGTACTGTTTGTAGAGGCTTTTTACCCAGAGGGGAGAGTCGAGGAGGTTTCCTGGACATATGGCATTGACCCTGATGTTGTACGGGGCGAGGTCCAGAGCGATGCTCTGGGTGAGCCCTATACCCCCGAACTTCGAAGATGAGTAGGCCGAGTTCTTGTACGATCCGTTCTTTCCCGATTTCGAGTTTATCTGTACTATTACGCCGCTTCTGTTCGGCTTCATCACTCTCGCTGCGTGTTTGGCGCACAGGAAGTAGCCGAGAAGGTTCACGTCGATTACCTTTCTGAAATCATCGATGGGGAACTCAGAGATCTCGTAGGCTATTACTATTCCTGCGTTACTTACCAGTATGTCGAGCCTGCCGTACTCCTCAACTGTCCTCCCAACCATCCGCTCGACATCCTTTTCACAGGTGACGTCCGCCTTTACCGCGAGCGAGGGTGTACCGTATTCTTTCAGGAGTGTTCCCGCGACCCTTTCGGCATTGTCCATGCTGATATCACAGACCGTGACGATGACTCCGCTTTCGGCGAGCCGGCGGCATATTGCCTCCCCGAGCCCCTGGCCACCTCCTGTTACTATCGCACTTCTTCCTTTCAGATCAGACACAGTACCTCCAAATACTGATTTTCTTGCCTTTTTGGCAAGAAAATATTTTAATCAAGAATGTGGCTTGTCCACATTAGGGGATACTAAAGGAATTTTTCGAGAAGCTTCTCCTCTGCTTTTTTTGTCCAGCCTCCGTTTTCTGTGAGCAGTGCACCGACATCGGGGTATCGATCTTTCAGCTCACGGAGAGAGATGAGGTCGAGGTTCTCTATATGCGGGTAGACGACTATCTTTCCGGGAAAGGAGCCGGTGCGTACCGCCTCTATCCCGTTCCACACGTCGTTCATGCCGGATACCGCCACAACAGAGATGTTCGTATCAAGCCTGCCGAGCTCCAACTGGCGCAGAGTGTGTTCCATGTCCTCAACCCCCGAGCCGCTCGAACCTATCCAGCGCACGGATTTTCCAGCTACGTCCTTCAGATCGAGCTTTGCCACTGTACCCTTTGAGACCCCGGCAAAGATGTTGAGAACCGCGCCGCGGCCGGCGTAGGAAGAGGCTTCTTCAATTACTGCCGGGATCGCTGCGAGGCAAACAACGTAGTCGAAGAGGCGGTCGGCGTTCGTATCGAGGATTGCCCCGCGATACTCCTGTTTGTCCTTGTACTTAGTGGGATTGAATGTACTGAACGTAATTCCCCGCTGTGCGGCACGTTTGTCGAAAAGGTCGTGAAGCGCAGCTATCCGCTCATCCGCGATATCGGTCGCTACGATGACCTTGGGAGGAGGGTCCTTCTCTATGGCAAGGTGGACATGCATCTGCCCCATCGGTCCCCCGGCGCCTAAGAGGAGCACTCCCTCGCCCCTCAGACTGTAGTCGTTGTTGTCCCCATACGGTTTGGAGACGTCTTCTCCCAGGCTTCCTACAAAGGATATCCGGTCGTAGTGTATTTTGCCTGCGTCGATATCCGTACACTGTGGAGTATCGGAGCCTGCCATGTAGTTCATGATTCCGTACATACACATCGAGTTTGCTGCCTGTGCAAGGGTATTTTCGTCTGTCTCGCCCAGGAGTATGATGTCGTCGAATCCGGATCCGTTCGTGCGCCGCCGGACGATCTCCCTGATATCATCTCCGGCTTCCTCGAATATTTCGACCTCTCTGTTGGAGACGGCCGCTTTTATGGACTCTGTCGTCCTCTCTCCGATACCGAGCAGTCCGACGGTTTTCGGTAGCCTTTCTCCGAAAAGAGTGCTGAAATCCCAGCGGTTTTCGTCGGAACCGTTTCCGATGAAGATGAGGTTTCCTCCATGCTTTATACTGTCCCGATGGGTGATTCTGTAGGCTGCGACGACGCAGCCCCAGGGTTCCACCAGCGCTGCAGCGCTGTAGCTTGTTTCATCGCTTTTTATCGGTATCAGATAGCTTCCCGCATCTCCCTCCAGGACCTCCTTTCCGAGGATCCCGTATCCCGAGAGTCCACCTGGCAGCCGGTAGCCGTAACTCTCCGACTTTCCCTTGTAAAATATATCCGCCTGAATGATGTACTTCTCGCCGGGTTTGTACTCCTGTTTCCAATTCTTGCCGGCCTTCATGACGGTGAGCGAGACCTCGTGCCCGGGAATGACCGGCTCTTTTTTCATGCTTCTCCCCTGAAGGCGAGGGTGGTTCTCCCCGAACTTGATGATCTTTGTATCGGAGAAGCAGAGGCCGACCGCGTCGCTTCTCACGAGTATTTCGTCATCCTTCGGTTCCGGAACGGGGATCACCGTGGGACTCTTTGCGTCCCCGAAATTCTCCATACCCTGGCCGTATATCCTCCAGGCGGTAGTTCGCTCCGGTACCGTATAATCGAGCTTTCTGTACCTCTCGAAATTGTCCATAACTGGTCTCCACGGTTGGTTTTTCAAACAGATCTTGGGGATTACACAAAACCTTTACCCGATTTTTGTTACCGGTTTATTAATAATAAACGTATCAAATATTACCGTAACAGGCAGTACGAGCACTGCACTATCGATCTCTTTGTGCGCTGCTTCTGCAAGGGCCGGACAGATCCATGATAGCGGTTTTTCGGGCCGCTGCATCTAAGTCGAGAAAAACCGTACAGTATCAACTTTTATGCGGTTTTCAGTGTAAGAGAGTGATTTGCAATGAAACTAAACAGTCGCTGGTGCAACCTCCGTACCGTCCAGCCGTTGGTTCACCAGTTCATTCTTAAATGTCTTTTCTGGTTGATTATATGAATTACTCATCAAGAACTAAATATGCCAGAGCCGGTAGAAAATATCAAGCGATTTCACCGACCGGCAGCACCGGGGAATACGGCTCGGGAGAAAGGCACCAGTCGACGAATGCATCGACGCACTCAGGATCGAACTGTTTGTGTTTCTCCTCGATGAGGATCGATACTGCTTTCTCTTTCGACATGGCGTTTCTGTAGGGGCGGTTCGAGGTCATTGCATCGTACGCGTCTGTCACGGCGATGATACGTGCTCCTATCTCGATGTCCGTACCGGCTATGCCGTCCGGATATCCATTGCCGTCGAAGTGCTCGTGGTGGTGGAGGAAAAGCCCTTTGATGGGGCTGAAGAACCCGATATGGTCGACGATCTTCTTGCTGTTTTTCGGATGCTCCTTCATACATTCATACTCGTCACGAGTCAGCCTGCCCTCCTTGAGAAGAATGGAGTCCGGAATCGCTATCTTGCCTATATCATGGATCTGTCCGGCATACTGTATGCGCTTGAGCTCATCGCCTGAAAAACCCAGCCTTTTCGCTACTTCGTAGGAGTAGGAGCCGACACGCATGGAATGGCCCTGCGTGTAGCGGTCCCGTGCTTCGAGTACATTTGCAAGGAGCACAAGCGTATCGATCGTATTCTTCTCGATTGCCTTCTTCCTCAGCTCGTTCTTTATTGCGATCGATGCGGAGTTCGCGAGACAGAGTAGGAACCTCTTTTCGCCCCCTGAAAACTGGTGTCCGCCGATGCGGTCCGTCAGGTTGATAACACCGATCGGGTCCGTGCCCTCTTTGTACGGAATCTCGATAATCGGAATACTCATGAACGGGCCGCTTCCACTCTGCTTGGAAAATTCGCCGGTAAGGACGTCGTAGTCGTCGGAGGATATCATCCTGCGGTTTGAGAAAACCCTTCCCGCCACGTGTTCTCCGACCTTAATCTTTGTCGAGCTTATGATCTCCTCGTTCAGTCCGACGGCCTTCTTTATGTAAAGATACTCACCGTCGTCTGAAAGGAGCATCACCGATATCCTTGTGCAGCTGCTGATCTTCTTGAACATCTTGATCACTGCTTCGACAACATTATTGAGCGAATCGAGAGAGATGAGCTTGTTCGTAAAATCGTAGATCTTACTAAGCTTCTCTGACGGGAGGACGGTGTTGTCGTTTGCGAAGCGGGGCAGGGAGGAGGGCGGAGCAGGGGAAAGGTTCATAATCCTCTTCATTGTTCCGAGCAGGTCGAGAGGAGTAAAATCTCCCTTCTTTAAATACGCAGCCACGCCGCTTTTTAGGGCGTCCGATCGCTCCCACTCTTTTTCATAACCAGTTATTACAATCGTCTTCACTCGGGAGCCGAATTCATCGTTCAGTGTATCGATGATCTGTTTGCCGGAGAGTCCGGGGAGCCTCAGGTCGACGAGTACGATATCAAACGTGTTCGCGTACAAGAGGGCCCGCGCTTCACTCCAAGAGCCGGCTGTAAGGCAGGTAAATTCCTTCTGGACTATGGTTTTAAGAAATGACTGAAAATTTTCCTCGTCTTCTATTACAAGGACGGTTCCCTTCCTCCGCATAGTGGCGAGCATAGATACTCTCCTCCTTCTGGGTATCTAGCCCCCTCCACATATAATATAATACCAATTGTACAGGGTAATTCAAATTTATTTCATCCAAATATGATAATTTCGGCGAAAATAACTCAGGTACGAGGCCATTCTGCTTGTCGCAGGAATTTTATCTTGCTATTGACTGAAAAAAAAGGTAAACTTAGAACATAACCCTCGTTGGAGGCTCAGTATGTTAGGTGGAATTGGTGTGCAGGAGATCGTGATCATCCTCATCGTCGGACTCCTTGTATTCGGGGCAGCGCGTCTGCCGAAGATTGCCCGTTCTCTCGGGCAGGGTATAAAGGAGTTCAAGAAAACGGTAAAGGGCCTAGATGAGGACGACGAGCCCGCTCAGAAAGATACAAGATACGTCCAGCAGCCACCTCCGTATCCCCAGCAGTACCCGCCCGCCGGCGGCCAGGCACAGCAGCAGTACGGCCCCCAGGGGGGGACGAGCCCTCAGGATACGGGTCCCGTACAGGGTCAGCAGCCCCCGCAGGGGCAGTACGGCGCGGGAGCTCCCGGTCCAGGTCCAGGCCCGCAGAACACGGCGGGAGGTCCCCCTCCCGGCACAGAAGATGGCGAAGGGAAGCAGGCATAAACCTTGAAGTCCTGACAAAGGGCCTTAGTCCACAAGGACGCTGAGCCCTAAACGGTCTTTGCGGTTGGTCCCCTGTCTTTCACTGTACTAATGGCGTTGTAAACCTCAAGCGCCCGTTTTTCTCCAATACCTTTGATCTGTTTAAGAGAGTCCACCGTTATATCTCCATCTCTCAGTGATGAAAGAATACCGGCGGCGAGGACATCCCCTATTCCCGGTATCTCAAGGAGCCTTGATTTGAGGCCTTCGCTGATCCGCAGGTTCTTGTGGTAAGCGTGAGCGAAGCGGTGGGCCTCGTTTCTTATGGCCATGAGCAGTCTCAGCGCATCATCCCCCCTCTCCATAACGACTGCGTTTTTCCTGCCTGGGATAAATATAAGCTCCTCTTTCTTAGCGAGGCTTGCCACAGGTATCCGCTCCAGCCCGAGATCGGATAGAACTCTGAATGCCGCATTGACCTGTGGTTTTCCTCCGTCGACGAGCACGAGGTCTGGGAGCGGCTTTTTTTCATTTATCAGCCGCTGATACCTCCTCGCGACAGCCTCTCTTATCATCAGGACATCGTTGGCGTCTCCGGTATACCGCATTCTGTATTTTCTATAGCTTCTTTTTTGGGGCCACCCGTTCACAAACTTTACCATCGAGGCAACAGAGTATTCTCCGAGGATTGTAGATATATCGAAAGCCTCGATGCTGGAAGGCTTGTGATCGAGATCCAGTACAGCCTGCAGAGCGGCTACCGCATCGGCAGGGTCGTACCTGTAATACTCCTCTTCGAGTCTCTGGCCGGCGTTCTTGGAGGCGAGATCGATGAGTCTCTTTTTTACCCCTCGTTTTGGAGTGACTATTCTGACGGCTTTTTTTGATCTCTCCCGCAAATATTTCCCTGTAATGGCCGCGTTTTCGATCTCCATGGGGAGCAGGATACTCTCCGGTATGTCTTCGGTCTCGCTATAGTAGATGTCAAGGAACTGCTCTGCCACCTCCTCAAGTCCCATATCGCTTCGCACGATCCAGTCATTTTTCCCTACAATACGTCCGTTTCTCTTCTTCAGCATCAAGACGCTGTATATCCCCTCGGAACCGACGATCCCGATGATGTCCTCGTTTTCTTCTCCTGGTGTAGTCACCTTCTGCTCTCCCAGGAGATTTTCAAGAGCCTGATACCGTTCTTTCAATACGAGAGCCTGCTCATACTGCTGGTGTTGTGCTTCCCGCTGCATCTCGCTCTTTATATGGTTTAACAGCTCGCTGTTCTGGCCCTTTAGAAAGAGGACAACCTCACGTACGAGCCGGTCGTACTTATCCTTGTCGACCGTGCCGCTGCACGGGCCGGAGCATCTGCCGAGATGGTAGTTAAGACAGGGAGCGAAAGACACATCTTTGTGCAGTTTCCTGCTGCAGCGCCTTATCGGAAAGACCTCTGTAATGGTCCTGATCGTACGGTTTATCGATTTCACAGAGGTATAAGGGCCGAAATAGAGGGCCCCGTCATTCTTCTTGATTCTCGTCTTTACTATTCTCGGGAAATCCTCGACGGTTACCTTTATATACGGGTACTTCTCATTATCCTTCAGCTCTATGTTGTATTTCGGACGATGCTGCTTGATCAGGTTGCTTTCCAGCATGAGGGCTTCAATTTCATTGTCCGTTATTATTGTCTCGACTGAGGCGACTGCCCTGACGAGAGAAGCGGTTTTTTCATCGGAATGGCTCTTCTGAAAATAGGAGCTCACTCTCTTTCGGAGGTTCTTCGCTTTCCCGATATATAGTATCTCATCTGTGCTGCTCTTCATTATATATACCCCGGGCTTCTGGGGTATATTCTTGATTTTCTCTGCAGTTTTCATAACGGCTAATATTACGCTTGACTATGTAATGTAAAAACAATACCTTAATGTAGCCTTAAAAAATATAGCAACCTGCTGAAAAAACGTGAAAGGTTTTTGTAAGGGGGAAGAGTTTGGCAGTTCATGGATCTGTAATAAAGAGGGCACGACAGAACACAAAAGCGCGCCAGAGGAATCGTTCGTGGAAATCGAGGATCAAAACACAGCAGAAGCGTATCGAGGGCGCCTTCGCTCAAAAGGAAACTAATACACTTGCGGACCTATACAGAGAATATTGTTCTCTTGTCGATAAGGCGGCATCGAGGAAGATCCTCCATAAGAACAACGCGTCCAGAAAAAAGACGAAGATGCACCTGAGAATTCAGGATGCCATGTCTCCTTCCCCGCCTTCTTTGGAAGGCGAACTTTCCAAGAAAAGCCCGTCTCCCAAGGGAGACCCGTCTCCCAAGGGAGACGAAGCTTCCAAGAAAGGCGCGTCTTCTAAAAAAGCTCCGTCTCCCAAGAAAGGCGCGTCTTCTAAAAAAGCTCCGTCTCCCAAGAAAAGCCCGTCTCCCAAGGGAGACGAAGCTCCCAAAGAAACTGAATCTTTAAAAGAAGCCCCGTCTTCCTAGCAAGCCCCGTCTCCCAAGGGAGACCCGTCTCCCAAGGGAGACGAGAAGACGTCGACCAATGGGTACCTGCTTGACCCGTCTTACCGCAGAGTATGAAAAAAAATGATAAATATGGTAAAATTAGATTGATATTTACTTGAAGTTATGTATAATGTGTTCTATTGTGACTTCAGGGTGTCACGGTCTTACCTTTAGGTTTTCAATAAGGGTATCAGCAAGAGTATTTCCTCCTTGTGGTTGAGAAGATATTTCTCGGTGGGGATTTGCCTTATGAAACATACCGGTGGATCGAAGGGACGTGTTTTGACGAAGGCAGAGATTGTAGAAGAAGTCAATGAGAAGTTGGGTCTCACAAAGAAGGATATTGCCAGAGTCATCGATCTCTTTTTTGAAATCGTCAAAGATGGGTTGAAGGACGGTAAACACATCGAATTGAGAGGATTTGGTACCTTCGAGGTAAAGACAAGGGAGGAGAGAGAGGCAAGAAATCCTAAAACGGGCGAATCAGTCGTGGTTCCAAAACGGAGGGTGCCTTATTTTAGGCCTGGTAAGGAGTTGAAGGCAATCTCAAAAAACAGGATAGAATGATATCTCACTCTTATATCCACATTCATGCACTCCTTGACAGATAGCTCCCGTGTATCTCTATCTCGCGCATGCTGGATATCCTTGTCGGTGCTCTCTGCAGTACTGCTCAACCTCAGTTTTCCCTTCCCGGGAATCTCAATCCTTGCATGGATATCGCTCGTTCCGTTCTACTTCGTACTCATGACGGGTTCTTTGAAGCGCGCTGTTGTCGGGGGAATGATAACAGCTTTTGTTTTTAACATTGTCTATCTTTTCTGGATGAAAGAGTATAAGCACCCTGCTTCTCTCCCCGGCGGCATCGTTGGAGAGATGGGGTACTTTCTCTTTGCCGTCATACTCTCCTGGTTCCTGTATCATTGGGTAAGCTTTCGGCGCGCCGGTTTCTTAAGGGAGCTTGCGCTCCCTCTCGGATGGGTCGCCATAGACTATCTGAAAACGATAGGATACCTTGCATTCCCATGGGGAATCCTCGGCTACTCGCAGTTCAGAAACCTCCTCATGATCCAGAGCGCCAGTATCTTCGGGGTGTGGGGAATATCCTTCATTATGTACTACTTCAACGCAACCGCCGCTGTGCTGGTGGCCGATCTGCTGAAGAAGAGGGATAAGAGAAGGAGCGTGATGAGCGGGGCCGTGGTATGCGGGCTCATATTACTCTCTGTCCTCTTCGGGTTTGTGAAGCTCGGCGAGGAGCATACGGGAGGGCGAACAAAGAGGGTGGCCCTTGTTCAGCCCAACTTCGACCCGTGGAGCCCCGACCTGGAAGGTAATATCATGAAGGAAATCGACCTGACTCAGGATGCGCTCGAGTACGACCCCGATCTCATTGTGTGGAGCGAGTCCTCTGTTCCCTTTTTGTTCGACTTCTACCTTCAGCAGAACAACAGATATGCGCGTCTCGTTCACGATTACTTTGCCTATATCAGAAAACCGGTAATTTTCGGGAGCATTGAAGTTTCGGGGGAGTACATAGAGAACGAATCGGGCGGTGATTTCTACAACGTAGCAATATTCTACAAGGAGGGGAGAAAACAAGGCGTATACAGGAAGATACATCTCGTCCCATTCGGGGAGTGGTTTCCCTACAAGAGACTGTTCCCCTGGGTGGCGAGGATCCTGGAGGAGGCGGGGGCGGGTGATTTCAAGCCCGGTACGGCGTATTCCGTATTCCAGAATGATGGGCTGAAGTTCAGCGCACTCATCTGCTATGAAGACATCTTTGGAAACCTTACGAGAAAGTTCGTCCAAAAGGGAAGCAGGCTCCTTGTCAACGTTACAAATGACGCATGGACCAATAGCCCAAAATTCGAGCTGCAACACTTTTCCATATCGATATTCAGGAGCATCGAGAACCGGGTGAGCTTAGTGCGTTGTGCGAACGGAGGTGTGACTGCGTGCGTTGATCCGTACGGCAGGGTGATCGGAAGCCTTCCTGTTTTTACAACGGATCTGCTAGTATGTGATGTGCCGGTATCAGAAAAGGGCCGCCTGACATTCTATTCACGCCATGGAGATCTATTGCCTTGGCTGTTTATTGCTTTTATCGTAACTATAGTAATTGTCGCATTGGTAAAAAAATACATTGACACAATGCGAAATAAAAATAATATGTAAACTATGGAGAAAGTTCAGCGTTACACAGGGAAGGTACTGGTAGTCGACGATGAGAAGGTAAACGTCGACTTCTTTCAGGTGATGCTCAGCAAGCTGGGATTTGAGGTGGATATCGCGTACGACGGTGATGAGGCTCTCCAGAGGGTAAAGATATCCAGGCCGGATATAATCCTGCTCGACCTCCTCATGCCGAAGCTCTCAGGGTTCGAGCTCACAAAAATACTGAAGGGAGACGACGAGACAAAGGATATACCTATCATCATACTGACTGCAATAGACGATATCCGGGAAAAGGTTGACATGCTCGAGCTGGGAATCGAAGATTACATTACAAAGCCTTTCAACTTCATAGAGATACTGGCAAGGATCAGGAGTATACTCCGTTCAAAGGGATTGAAGGAAGAAGTTCGGAGGCAGGAGAGTAAGATGAGGGTGACAAAACAGCTGGAAGGCCGTATGGAGGAGTTCTTAGCCGACGTAAAAAAGTATGCTCGGGACCTCAAGGCCTCATGTAAAAGAAAAATGGAAGAGCAGGTCGAAAAAATAGTAGGAGATCTTACGCGGAGAGTTAAAAAATTCGAATCAGAGTTTAATAGCTTCATAGCAGAGAGCGGCAGGATAGAGGAAAACAAACCCTGGACATCTTCTCATAAAGACAGTAATAGTAATCAATAAGCTAAGAGGGGAAACCATGATAAGCGATGGGAAGCGCAATATGCTTAGCTACTACAACAAGGGGCTCGACCTATACAAGAGAATGAAGTTTGAGGAAGCACTGAAGAGCTTTGAAAAGGCCCTTCAATTTGAACCTGGTGACGGGCCTACCAAGCTGTACATTTCCCGCTGTGAGGAGCTGATCAAGGTTCCGCCTCCAGCCGACTGGGATGGAGTCTTTACGATGATTACGAAATAGTAATATTGATTCAAAGGGAACGACTTTTTATCCGTACACTTATTGATGGGTATAGAGTTATTCGACAAATCGCACGCGGAGCTGGTAAATGGCAAAAAAGAATGACTATTCAGACATCAAGGAAGGCGAACGAGTAGAAACAACCTTCAGCAACACGACTTCATTCAACGGTGTGCTGAGATTCGATTCATCTCTCAAGATCGAGGGGAAGTTCAAGGGGAAGATAGTTTCGAAGGGGCACCTCATAGTAGGGGAGAATTCAAAGGTAAATGCGAATATCAAGGCGAACTCCATCATCATTGCCGGAGAGGTGAGAGGCGATGTGGAGGCCAGCGATAGACTCGAAATGCTTCCGACCGGTAAGCTCTACGGAAACATCAAGACGAAGAAGCTGAAGATGGCCGATGGCGTGGTTTTCGAAGGCAGCTGCCAGATGCTGAAGAGCCTCGGCAGGGACGAGGATTCGATAAAGGGCGTATCTGCATCATAAGGGGACCTGATTTTCACGGCCCTGCTGATACTAGGAAAATCCTCCTAAAACACCCCTGAGGGAAAAATCTTGACTTCTTACTATTATTTAATACATTTACAAGGTTCGAAAAATCGGTCCGTAAGAGGATCTGCTAACGAGAAATAGGCGTGAGGCGTTATTAAATAAAACGCTGAAGTTTTGGCTCGAAGAGACGAAACTTCCAACGAATATTTGATGCCTTGCATCAAATATTCGCGCCCACATAGCTCAGTCGGTAGAGCACGTCATTGGTAATGACGAGGTCACCGGTTCAATTCCGGTTGTGGGCTCAATCGTAGAAATGTCGAGAGGGAACTATATGAGAGAACTCATTGCGCTTGCATGTGAGTCATGCAAGTCCAAGAACTATACGACAGACAAGAACAAGAAGAATACTCCATCGAAGCTGCAGTTCAAGAAATACTGCCCACGCTGCGGTAAACATACGCTCCATAAGGAGACTCATATCAAGTAGCCTTTTTTGCCGGATTGATCTAAAACGGCATTTTTATTTTATTGGGTTTGTGCAGCTTTTGAACTGCAGTGATGAATCCAAAACGATAGGCCAGTAGCTCTAACTGGTAGAGCGCCGGTCTCCAAAACCGGATGTTGCGGGTTCGAATCCTGCCTGGCCTGAAAATATGTGAAGTTTCGTGTAAAAGTCGCGAGAATTTTTCG
>Ga0307378_10004699_pt1 | contig 19324 bp, 33 predicted proteins | sample UN1MG_FD_202238 | JGI IMG/M metagenome (GOLD analysis project Ga0307378, IMG submission 202238) | Soil microbial communities from Risofladan, Vaasa, Finland - UN-1 | ecosystem: Environmental > Terrestrial > Soil > Coastal area > Acid sulfate soil | place: Finland: Risofladan, Vaasa | collected... | reverse complement strand
TTGCAACAAGTCAAAGACACATTGGAGAAGTGACGTGGTAGGGAAAGCTATAGCGACACGGAAGCTATCCGCAATTAAGTTTCGCGAAGACTTATATCCGCGAATCGAAACCAGCGCAACGACGGTACAAAAATACGCCGAAGACTTGGACGTATTGCCGCCGATCGAAATCAACCAACACGATGAGCTAATCGACGGTTGGCATCGGTGGACGGCACACAAAAAAGAAAAGGCGGACACGATTTCGGTTGTTGTGACCGAAACCAAGTCGGATATACACCTGCTTGAATTGGCCATTGAACGAAACGCGACCCATGGCCTGCAATTATCTCGCGACGACAAGCGAGATATGGGGGTCCAAATCTACAATGCAACTCCTCTCCAGGAGCAGGATGCCAAAAAGAAAACACTTGCCAAACTGCTTTCGGTAAGCGAGCGGACCGTCAGTGGGTGGTTGTCGAGGATCGACAAAGACAACAAGGCAGCACGGAACCGCCGCATCTTCGACTTGTGGCTGGCGTGCTGGACGCAACAAGAGATTGCGGATGAGGTGGGAGTTGATCAAGCTGAGATTGCACGTTTTATGAAAAACGGCAAGTTTGCCGATCTGCATAAAACCGACCAATCGGGAGCCGAGCACGCGACCGACTTTAAGCCACCGTACTACAACATCTGGAAGCAGCAAACCAAGTCGGCCGGGTCCGAACATTTCGGCAACACCGAGATAACCATCCTGGACAATCTGCTTTACCTCTACAGCAAACCGTTTGACATCATAGTTGATCCGTTTGCCGGCGGGGGTTCCACGATTGATCTATGCCGCAAGCGGTTTCGGCGGTACTGGGTTGGCGACAGAAAGCCAATCGTCGAACGGGAAAAGGATATCCGCGAACATGATATGACCAATGGCCTGCCGAGTCTCAAGGGTCGATGGGGAGACGTGAAGCTAGTCTACCTCGATCCGCCGTACTGGAAGCAAGCAGCCGGAAAATACAGCAAGGACAAAACCGACCTGGCAAATATGACGCTGGAAGAGTTTAACAAGACACTGGCGGGAATCATTACGTCATTTTCAAAGCAACTCACGAGCGCTTACATTGCTTTGATTATCCAACCAACCCAGTGGAATGCGCCGAAGCGGCAGTACACTGACCACGTAGCCGACATGCTGCGTGCCGTCAAGTTGCCTGTCGATATGCGGTATTCGGTCCCCTATGAAAGCCAGCAGTGTAATGCACAGATGGTCGAGTGGGCCAAAGAACACCGGAAGTGTTTGGTACTCACCCGCGAATTGATCGTGTGGCGGATAGGAGGCGACAAATGAGCCAAGAAGAACGATACGGTTCCCGCGACTTGACCTATTCACAGTGGCATCGCCGTAAGTCTACTGGCAGGTTTATTGGCGCACAGTCCGCACAACAACTTAGCATGATCGACGCCGACGTGCTGATCTACATTGAGTATCAGGAAGAGAATAAAGAGCCAGTCGTTGTAATTGAGGTCGCCCAATATGTCGGTCAAACATGGAAGCCGTCAACTGTCACGGCAAACCTTGGAAGGCGAGCGGGAATTCCAGCACTCTGCGTCCTCTATGAAGTTGAACAGGGCTCGAAAAACCCCGCCAGTCCAGAACACGAAGACATATTCAAGTTCTGGGTTCGGCGACTGTGGCCGGTGAAAGATAGCGGCTTTCGTTTTTACACGCCAGAGGAATATGCAAAGCTACTTTTGCGGCTACACACTGACGGCCAAGGCCGATTGGCTCGTGACTCACAAGATATCTATCCAGAGTTGTTTTCCAGCATCCCCACTTTGTTTGCACAATGATCTGCCAAGCCTGCGAATTCGACCACCCCGAGGTGACACAATGATCGAACTCCCCTCCGTCTACGAACACCAAGGAGACTTACGCGACCGAACGCGCGCCGCATTGGCGAAGTATGGCAGCGTGATTCTCTGTGGAAGCCCGGGGTTCGGGAAGACGCGGATTGCAAAATGGATTCTTGCGGCCAGCGCGAATCACCGGGTGGGTGAGCGAGCCAGCGGAACAAGTCTCTTTGTCGTGCAGGGACGACCGCTGGTAGGCAACGCCTCCCGGAGCTTCAGTGAGCACCCCGCGCTACCGCATGGAGTCATCATGTCCGGCGAGGATACGGCGTACGGTCGGCGGACCCAGGTCGCATCGATCGACACGGCCCTGAGCTGGCTCATCGAAAACGGCGAGTATCCGTCTGACTTGACGTTCGATCTGATCGTTCACGATGAAGCCGACTCACACTTTCCGAAGTTCGCCAAGTTTTACAAACACCACGCCGCCCGACGCGAACAACTCGGATTGCATGCACCATACACGATCGGACTAACCGGCACTCCGCAGGCGCAGGGCCTGGCGGACATCTATAAAACGATCGTCTTCGGTCCTCCGGCGACATGGCTGATCGACCACGGGTATTCGTCCCCCTTCCGATATTTCCGAGCCACCGAGGGACGCCTGGAGAAGCTCGTTAAGCGAGGCGGGGAATTCACCAGGGGGTCCGTCTGCGAGGCCATGGATGGCCTCTCGGGCGACCTGGTAAGAGACTGGAAGAGATATGCGGAAGGCCGGCCGACCGTGGGGTTTTTCCCGCGACGTTCGCACGCCAAGGACGCAATGCACGAACTCGAAGCGGCCGGGTTGCGGGTGGCTTACGTGGACGCCAATACTCCCGACGAAAAGCGATGGGTGGCCTACCGCGCACTGGACGATCACGACATCGACTATCTCTGCAACGTGAATCTCGTGGGTCGAGGCACAGACATTCCCGCCCTTGCGTGCGTTCAGTTATGCGTGGCAACGGCTTCAGCGAAAGCCTTTTTGCAAAAAGTAGGAAGGGGCGCGCGGTTCAATGCGGAAAAGTACCCGGACAAACACGACTGTGTTGTGATCGATCATGGCGGCAACACAAAACGGCTGGGCCTATTCGAGGACGAGCGGCACTGGACCCTGGACATCACGACGAAGGACCCCGGCGACGTTGGCACGCGGCCGACCATCGAATGTCCGAAGTGCCAAGCTATCTACAGGGGCGGCAAGTGCCGGGCTTGCGGCTACGAGCCCACGCCGAAAGAACGCCGCGGCCAGGGCCTGGAATTCGACGGGTCCGAATTGCAGGAAGTCAAGCGGGAAGAAAAGAAAGTCAACGTCAAGAGCGCCGAGGATCTGATGGTATCGGCGCTCTACAAGGCCGGGCGATCGGGCCGAACGTGGCGGCAGTGCTTCGGGATTTTCAAGAACCTGTGCGAGAAGCAAGGCACGCCGCACAAGGTGCCGCGATATGTGACTGTCAACGAGCATCGATACGAAATGCTCCGCTACGGCTCAAGCGATGCAAATCGGCGAATAGAGATACTATACCCGTTCGTACACGGCCGACACGGCGGCCCGTATTTGGAAGAGGAGCGGGAGGCCGCAGCGTCGGCCCCTTATTGAACAAACCAACCAACCCCCAATAACCAAGGAGACCTACCGTGAAAAACACGTTCGACCCCAAAGACGGAACCAAGACCTTTGTCCTCGAAGCCGTAGACCGCAGGTGCCTTCTGCGCGCACAGTCCATGCTGGACACCATTACCGGCAACGAGCCGGACAAGGAAATCAGCCGCGTAGCCACGGTGGCATTTAATGGCCTACAGACGGTACTAAAACACTACACGCCCAAGCCCAAAGCAGCGGCCCCGGAACCACCGCCGGCCGACGAAAGCAAGTAAGCGAACAGGCCAGCCGTCGCGACTGGCTCACAAGGAGAATGACGTGACAGGTAAATTAGAAGCTGCCATCGAGTATCTCAGGGAGTATATCAAGACCCACGAGGCGTTGGCTGACGCGAACTCGGCCAGGCCGATTGTCTACCGTACGATGCTAGATGAACTCGTTCGACTACAAGCCACCAATGCTTTCGCTGAATTCTGGGTTGTATGGGGTCCGCTGTACCGACTTGACGGCGAGCAGTTTCCAACGAGTTACGCCGCGGACGTCGCCGCCGAAGCGTATGCGCGCAAGTTCCCGGGTGACGTATTTTTCCCCGCGAAAGTGCTCTCACGGGTAGTGCTTATGCCTGCAAAAGTTCAGTGGGACGAGCCCCCTCTGTTTTGAAGCCAACGGCCAGCCGTCGCGACTGGCTTACATACCGACCTGACTTGTCGGAGCGTAATCGCGGCTAGAACGCACAGCCAGGTGGAACCGAGACGACGCTTGCGAGCCTCTACCCTCGGTTCGGCGAACTGCCGTGAAATGCTGCCAGGAGGCAGCCGGAGCCCCAAAGCCCACCTTGCCCTGCGTTGACAGTGTTTATTTAGGGGAAAGTGTGCTTTACGGTCAACCCCATGGACAACGGCCGAATAGTAAGGAGACCCGTATGAGTCGGCAGTCAGAATGGATACGTGTAAGTAAGTCCGAGCCTTGTCCCGTGTGTGGATCCCCTGACTGGTGCGGAGTATCAGGAGATAAGTCGGTATGTTACTGCATGAGAGTCGAGTCGGAAAAGTCAGTGGAAAGCGGGGGCTGGATACACCGACTCACCGATCAACCGTTGCCCCAACAACCTCGACAGTTTCAGCCAACCAAGAAACGCCTGAGCGACCATGAACTACATGCCAAGTGGGCACCGCAAGCACGTCACATGTGGTTGGGTGCGGAAGCGGCAGTCAAGCGGATTGCACGATCTCTGGGCGTGGCCTCGTGGGCACTTGACGTGCTGAGAGTTGGCTACGGGGAAATGTCGGGGAGTATGTGTTGGTCGTTTCCTGAGCGCAATGCACGGGGACAGATAGTGGGAATCAACCGACGACTCGTGACGCCTATCGACGGTGAAAACAAACGCTGTGCGCCAGGTAGCAGGCGCGGGCTGACGTACTGTCGCGAGTGGTACGACATGGCGGGCCCGGTTCACATTGTCGAGGGTGGCAGCGACACGGCGGCCGGCTTGACGTTGGGGCTGTGCGTTGTCGGGCGGCCGTCGAACGTCGGTGGTGTGGGATACCTGGCACAGTTGCTTCGCCCGCTGGGGCCGAGGCGGATAGTTGTCTTTGCCGAGCGAGACAGAAAACGACACGAGGACTTGAAACCACTGGTGCAGAAAAAGCACGACCCGAAATGTCGAGGCTGCATGGCGTGTTGGCCGGGCATGGCCGGGGCGAAGCAAACGGCAGCCACACTGGCGAAACGACTGAGGCGGAAAGTCGAGTGGCGGTTCCTACCCGACAAGGCCAAGGACTTGAGGGCCTGGCTCAATTCGCAAAACATTGACGTCGAGGACACTGACGCCGCGACTGCGGCGGGAAAGAAGGTGAAAGGTGAGTGACTCAAGTATCATACAGGCCCATACAGAGCAAGTTCGATTTTCCCGGCAGCAGCGTGAAATAGCGAACGTGAGGGCAGAACTTGCCGACGCCAAGCGCGCGTTGCCTGCCGAGCGGGAATACGCCGCAGTCCGCGCGCGGCTGCGTTGCATACCCACTGGATGGATGCCCGTTGCTGCATTCACCGACGGTCGCGAGATCGTCATCGTCGGAGAACCTCCAGACGAAGAGGCGGATCCACACGGGGATCTACACGATTGCGACGTAATGGGCTGTAGGATCGATCACGTCATAGTGAGAGTGGCACATCCGTTTGCCTTGGCTGCGGGAAAGAGAGTGAAAGGAGAATCGCTATGAAAGCCACGAGCCCGAAACTAGTACAAAGCGGTTACGGAGAGTGGTGTACGCGCGGTCAGATTATTTCCTGCCACGATGACTTGTGCAAGTACTGGGATATCCCCGAGCAGGCCGAGGCAATTTGGATCGAGGCGAGTACAACGAAGACCGAGGAAGGACGGCACGTGATGGTGCAAGCGTATCGGGGATTTGGGAATTGGGTAAATCTTGAGTCCCTGGATGCACCCTGGGAAACGCTGTTCTATCGCGCCGCGTGTTTATTGCTGGATTGCAAGGTGGTGCGACGCGGCGAGATCACCCCGCTGTGGATAACCGTTTACTGGGAGTAAAGAACGCGAAAGGAGAGTGAACAAGATGGCTCGGAGCAATATTGATGTTCATTGGGATGAATTTTGTGATTGGTGCGAAGATAGCGGAGTCGGCGACCCCCGCTACGGAACACCCAATGAGGACTGGAAACCTTGGTTTGAATGTTGGGGAGCTGCCTTGGATGCACGCGAAGCCGCCGAGGCGGAAGGAGACGAGTGACTATGTTTGACCTTGACTACTTTCGGCGCTGGGTCGGTTGGGACAGCAGGGGAGTTAAGTCGGCAAAGGCCGAGATCGAGCGGCTGCAAGCGTACAAGGCCGCCCGCGAGTGCGAGGACGCCGCGATGGACATTGACATTGACCGGATCATGGCGAACCTGCCCCCACTGACACCCGGGACAGCCTCTGTCGCATTGTCGAAGTTGCGATCAATACTGGGCATGGAGCTGGAGCCGATTAGTGAGGTGGTGGCCGCCGGGGCCGACGAGATCGAGCGGCTACGGGTAGCCATCACCCGATACGTCAAAGCCGTGAACGCGGACTATGACGAGACAACAAGCCTGGGATTAGTAGCTCTCGAAGAAGACCGGGCTTTGTTGGAACTAGAAGTAATAGCCGCCGCGGCGAAAGGAGACGAGTAAGATGGGACTGCTAAGCATGGACAAACCCCGCGCGATTGTAGTGCCGAGAGGTATTTACGAATTCAATCGAGTTACTGATCCAAAAGACTGCGTCATGGGCACGTACGTTCTCAACACTGTGCGGATAGTGCGCGGCAAAGACGGAAACGCAACTGCTGAGGCAACTGACGGGAGGGCGATGATTGCCGCCTGGTGGAACGAGCACGGGAAAGAGGACAACAAAGGGTACATCGATTCGACGCCTCCAGTTGTAGACGAAAAATACTTTCCGAAGTTTAGCAAGCAATGGCCCGAGACGGAGTACACAACTTCGTTGCGTGTTGATGCCAGGAAACTGATTTCGCTGCTGGAGGCGATGGCCGCCGTGTGTACTGACGCGAATGGTAAAGCTCCGGTGGTGTTGACTTTAGGCCTGGCGACAGAGCGGGATAAGTTGTTGCTGACGGCAAAATACAACGAGTGCAAGGTTGCCGGGGTGCTGGTTGGGACAGGAAGGGAAGATGATATCTGCCATCCGAAGACGCCGCTGTTCGATCCTCGAAAGATGGAGACCTAAACGATGATCGGCGTGAGTTTCATGGGCGATTTGTTTCACGACGACGTGCCGGATGCATTCATACGGTCGGTGTGGGCTATCATGGCCACCGCCGCACAGCATACATATTTGGTGTTGACAAAACGACCGGAGAGAATGCAAGCAGTGTTGGCACACCAAGCCAAACATCTAAAACGCGAGTATCCAAACGTCCATCTCGGCTTTTCCGCTTCCACACAAGCGGACTTCGACGCCGGGATTGAGTACCTGATACAGACGCCGGCACCCGTGCGGTTCGTATCGCTGGAGCCGTTGCTGGAGTCAATCGACGTGTCACGGGTGGTCGGCAATCGCGAGTGTGCGAATTGTGGCCGCTCGTTTGTCGAGTCAGATTATACGGAGCAACCAGCCGGCGAACCGTGTCCGAACTGCTACACCGAGGATACTGGCAATATCTATGGGGTGCAGTCGTATGTTGACTGGGTGATCGTCGGCGGCGAGTCTGGCCCCGGTGCCCGGCCGATGCACCCGGACTGGGTGCGATCGATTCGCGACGACTGCGTGGCGGCCGAGGTGCCGTTTTATTTCAAGCAGTGGGGTGAATCGTTACCGGGAGACCCAACATGAACATACCACAGTATTGTCCGACCCCCGAAGAAACGGCAGAGTGCATGTACTGTCGCCACCGAGACAACGTGACGGCGTTCTGGCCGGGCGGCGTGGAAGACGCCGGCAGCGAGTGCCCGGAGTGCGGGTGCGTAGAAGATTCTCCGCCGATACTGGACGAAGAGGATCTGGCCCGCGACACAGTTGCGTGCATTATGGCGTTTAGGCCGATGTCGGAGTCGAGTTCGGAGTGGCAAATACTGCAACGTCCGTATTCCGAAACGACCGCAAACCTACTCGCGAAGATTGTGCGGCAACAGGCGGCCGAGATCGAGCGGCAGCGCACGACGAAATCTAGTGCGAGGAATACACCGGCAGATCGGGCGGAATGAGGAAACGGTTTTGACATGGCAGCGGATTGAACAAGTACAGAAGGACCAACCGCACGCATGATTGCAGCAATGCTAATTGCGATCGCGTTGCGCCGAAATCGAATCGTGACGCTCCACGAGGCGTCTTATTGTCTCCTTAATGATGCGCCTGTAAACCCACTAACGACACCGCGACACACGATAGGTCGTTGGCCAAGCGGCGAACCGTGAACGTGCGGCCCTCGTGGGGGCCGCCGGTGAAAGGGAAACGGTTTTGACCAGAAAGGCTAATAAGCGATGGACGTTATTACTCGGCGAGGTTGGAATCATAGCGGCTGTGGCCCATGGACAACAATCCTTGCCGTCCCAATGGGATGGCGGGTTGTCACGCGCGGCAAAGCCAGGGCTACCGACAAATGTTTGGTGGCAACGGCGGCTGGCTGTCGCAAGGCGATGCGACGACGGGCCAAAAACCTACTGCGACAAAAAGACACATTGATCCCGTCGAAATGGGAGAAGACAAACAAGCGGGACGTGGGAATAGAGGTCAAGGAGTTTAGGGCTGTAATCCGAAAAGCGGATTGAACAAGTACAAAAGGACTAACATGAGCGAAACATTCAAAGAATTCTGGATCGTGTGGAATAAAACCCAGGAGCGAGCCGCGAGCAATACCGAATATGAAACCGAAAAGGAGGCCAATATCGCGGCTCAAAAGTTTGGGATTGTGGGCCCCCAGCGTCGGTTCGTGGTGATGGAATCCAAGCGGATGACGGAACACCCGGCAGACTACTTGTGGCAGTTGCCGGAGGGGGAAGTGCAAGAGGGCACGGATAACGCTCACGAGAGCCGGTGCCCCCGCGAGACAACTGGGCGGGTCGGCCCAAGCAAGGTTGAGTGAGAGGCACGGCGAAGGGAAAATGGTCAACCTAGCGACACTACCAACCCCGTACTACGAGCACGGCGGGATAACGATATTCTGCGAACTCGCCGCGAACCGTCTACGCCAAGAGATGCTGTTTTGAACCAAGGGGCACGGATGGCCAAGAAGCCAAAACACGAAAACATTCCGCCGACACCGGAGGAAATCGAACAACGAAAAGCAGAACTCTGGGGCAATAGCCACGAATACCGAGGCAAGGTATATCCGCCGATTCAACGGCGGTACATCGAGGCAGGGGACCTGAAAGAACGGCTGGCCCCCGAGGGTGACTACCTCGTCTACGACGCGATACTGCGGACCAACCGGCACCTAACGCGGACCGACCTGAACGAGGCATTGTTGCGTGGCTTTGCCGCTGGCGACAAGCGAACCGCTGGCAGTCGGGGCGCCAACGAGGTCGAACCATACCATTGCCTACCGTGTAGTCAAGAGGCGGGGTATCGCGTACTGGTCTCCATTAAGCCCTGCCCGGTCTGTGAGGAGCGAAAGTGGCGGGCAAAACAAATCGGAAAAACTGGCCTAGATTGAGCCGGGGGATGTGTTACAAGCAAAGATACGGGGCACAACGCCCGGAAAACAATCACCGACAGATCCGCACCCCATGCCTGATCAAATCCGACTCCCGCGAGACGCCGTGCGGATATCTCAGCGAGAGGTTCACGAAGAACTCGAATGGGACCCGCTTCAGTATCGGGTGGGGCTGGCAGTGGAAAAATACTTCGAGCGGGAAGATGCCGAGGACGACAGGGAGCCTACCAATGTGTGATCGCACATCTTTCGACTGGTTGAAAATCGTTCTGCTGTCGCTCGGTATCGGTCTGGTTCTGACCGCAGTATCATTTGGACAATGCATCGGCGGACAATGCAGGGTGCCCGGCAACCAAGTGATTCGGCCCGTCGTTCCGTCGCCCCGGCGCCCCGCCGTTCACTCGCCTGCACACCCATCGGTAGTACGTATTGCAGTAGAAGAACGCGACGGAATGAGCTACGGTTCGGGCACGCTCATTGCCGTGAATGAAAAGTGCGGTCTCGTGCTTACCAACTGGCACGTAATCCGTGACGGATGCGGCCGGATCGCCGTCGCGTTTCCGGGCGGATTTCGCTCGGCGGCGACCGTGTTGAAGACCGACGAGGACTGGGACCTTGCGGCGTTGATGATTTGGAAACCACCCGTGGCAGTCAAGCCGGTAACAATCGGTCGCCGCCGACCGATTATCGGGGCCATCTTGCGAGTGGCTGGTTTCGGGCATGGTGTGTTTCGGATTGTAACTGGTCGTGTAATCCAGTTTCTCTCCCCCGGCCGCAACCTGCCGTATGAGATTATTGAGGTGGGCGTAGCGGCCCGCGACGGTGATTCAGGCGGCCCGATCTTCGATGAGCAAGGGCGGCTCGCCGGCGTGCTGTTTGGGACCGCCAATGGGCGAACGGCCGGAAGTGATTGTGAGCGGGTGCGGATATTTCTAGGGGGGATTCTGCGACCTATTCAGACGCGACCGACAGCAGTAGAAAAGCCAACGACCATCGTGGAAAAGCCGGTGGAATTACCGACGGTGCCGACGGTGCCGGCAGTCGATCAGTGTGTCGAACTGCGAGCAGAGATTGCCGCGTTGCGGGCGCAGTTATTGCAACTAGCGGGAGAGGATGGGCAGAACGGGAAGATCGATATCCAAGAGCTAACCGCTGTGGTGCTGCAACGGCTGCAACCACGGCTCGATAAGCCGATAACCATACAAATTCTCGACGACAAAGGAAACGTAAGGCAGCAAACCCAGGCGGGGTTGGGTGGCACGCTGCAATTTCAATTAGTCCCCGTAAAGAAATGAGGCCGATATGAGTGAGGAGCCTCTAGTGATCCCAATACCGGGAGAAGGAGTTACTACAATGGCCGCAAGTGAACGCGCAGCGGAATCGATGGAAGCCGTGATTGTGACCCAAGCGCAGGGTCACGCTTTTGTGATGGAGCAAGGCCGCCTCGGAACGCTGGAGGGAAAAGTCGGTATGCGTGAAGGCTTGACCCAACGCATTATCGGCGAGTCGGGTGGTGGACAATCCCGCTCGCAGCAACCTGCCGGACAGGGCGGTGTCCCGACATAACCAGGGATAAATCATGGACTTGCCGACAAACCATGACCTTCGCGTGGCCTATCTCAATCAGGGGACTGCCGATGTTCTCTCAACTCGTCTCCGGCTTATTGAAGAAAAAGTCAGAGGGACCGCCGACGATAACGAAATCGACCCAGGAGGCGGCGAGCAACTATCTGGGGAAGGTGTCGAAGCTGGAAACGGCGCGTGAAGGAATCTTCACTGACGACCTGCGAAAGCTGGCGGCAGCCGACCGGGAACGGGTGGCTGCGTATGTAGCGGCCACGGTTCCCAGTCTGGCTGGTAGTGCCGGTAGCACGACAAAGGGGTCTTCGATGGGCGGTGATTTTATCGTGTGCGATGACTACCGTAAAGGAACTGGCACGATTTCCGCTCTCGTTATGGGGGCAGTTGCGTTTGCAGCCCTGGGTATCGGCGGCTTGGGATTGTGGACCGCGATGCGGGCCGCGGTTGATCCACCGGCTGTAACGGCACCACCGGCCGATAACGACACGCTATTCGAGTTACGGCTGGTTCCGGGCGATGAATCAGCAAAGACAGGTGGCGAGTGATGCAAGACGTACGCGATTTCGGAGCGAAGGGTGACGGTAAGGCCGATGATACGGCTGCCTTCCAGGCCGCATTCGACGCGCTGAATAAACCTGTGAATCGCTACGGCTGGGCACCGTCCGGCGGCACGGTATGGATTCCACCGGGCTGCTACAAGATTACGTCGGCCGTGGACATCGTGGCAGACAATACCTGCATCAGGGGCGAGTCGGGGCCGAGCAATCTGGGCCGAAACACCTGGATCCACTTCACCGGGACGGGACCGTTGTTTCGCTTTCCATCCGATCCGTTTCACACGGCGCAGGGGTTTACCGCCAGCGGTTTCGTGCTGGTGGGCAGCAAGCACGAAACGCCTCCCACCGCCGCCTTCTCAATCCAGACCGGGCCCCGCTTTCGGCGTGACCTGCTGTTCGATCGCATTGGAATCTTTTACTTTCAGACGGCGATTGAGGTATGGCGGGATCAAGAGACCGAAGCGAAAGACCAAACGCAGATCGGCAAACTAACGATCCAGCGTTGCAGCATGAAATGGAATTCGCAGGTGATAGACTTTGGGCCGTCCACTTCGTGCAATCATCTTCGGATCGTGGATAACGATATCACCAACAACCAGGGCCAGCGGCCGGACGAAACCCCAGTTCCGATTCTTCAGATTCGCGCTTACGGGGCTACAATCCACGATAACGTGCTCGAAGGCCAGAAAAACGCTTTGAGTGTTCGCAAGTCAGAGGATGTATCTGTTCGGGGAAACTTTTTCGAGAAGAACCGGGGCTACGCAATTTCGGCCGAACAGACGACGCGATTGAGTATCGGAGGCAATCGGTTTTTTGGGGACGCCCGCGAACTGATACGAATCAACAAGTGCCAAGACGTGTGGCTGCATGAGCCGGAAGAGCGAGTGCATCAGCAAAACAGTACCGGGGTGCGGTGGGTCAACTGAACTACCGGAAGGCGATGGATGATAACGGCAAAACGTAAACTCGAACTGATAGTAGACGGCGTGACAAGTGCGCTGGCCGAAGCGTGGGTGAAGACTAAGGCGAGTCCAACGCGACAATACATCGTCGAGCAAATACGTGCGGAACATCCCGAGCTAAACCATCCACGGCTTGACTTGGAGGTGGCTCGCTTTTTGCAGTATCTGATTAAGACGCGCAAAGTCCAACGGAGAGAGGGCAAGTTTTATGCTCCCGGCGAAGTGTTGTGCGAATCCGAGGAGCCCGCCCATGCCTGATGACCAACTGAAACGTCGCGAACTCGTAACCTGGATCGATGCAAGATCCGAAGAGGGGTGGACCGATCAAGCTGACCTTGACGTGCGGGTTGCGATAGTTACAACCCTCGGGCGCGTTATAAAGGAGACGGAAGAGGTGTTGTGCATAGCGTCATCAATAGATAGTCAGACTGGTCAAGTAGCTGGTGTTATGTTCATCCCGATCCGGTGTATCCTGACGCGACTAGAGCAAGCTGACGTTGCCGAAGCGAAGAAAGGCGGTGGATAGCAATGGATGTAAGAACGGGCGAGATATTCGTCGGCTCAGAAGTGGCGAAGAAGTTTGCGGAACTTCCCGCAAACCAAAAGCACATGCTACAAGAGATGTTTCGGCCACCTACGCCTACGCAGTTGCAGGCACAGCGTGTAGGCCGCAACGATCCATGCCCATGTGACAGTGGGAAGAAGTTCAAGAAGTGCTGCTACTTTGGGACAGTGAAGGAGGCGGGTGGATGAGTAGCAATCCTTGCGACATCGAAAAGCCGGCGACGGAAAGTGACATTGCCGAAGCGATCAGCGTGAGCGATCCAGATACGGCAGACACTGTCCTCCGGTTGGCGTACCAGAGAGACAGCTTGCAAGATCGTCTGCGAGCGGCATCCGGCGGCTGCCGGATACTCAGCGAGGGGGATGGCTGCACTTGCGGGTTGTGTGCAAGAGACCGATTGATTCATACGCTCGAAACAGCCCTGCGACTCGCGGCAGGTAATTTGTCATGGCACAGTGCCGACGACCACCCAAACGATATCTATGATCAATTGATGGCCGAAGCCAAGGAGCCGAACGATGCGCCCTGATGATGACGCAAGCGACACCCTGGATTGGGATGTGCAAATTGAACAATTACCCCCGAGACATTCTGAACAGGCGGTGGTCACGTTCATACAGGGTTCTTACAGGCCGCCACGCATCGTTGACGACCCGGAAGAGTAGCCATGCGATTTACCACACCGCTGAGAATGAAACCGACCGGCAAGACCCGCTGGGGGCGGCCGGAGTATCGACTGACCGCGCCGCTGATATTTGAGGATATTGAACTCGGAATCTATTGGTACGTCCCGGCTAAATTCGATACCGACCTAGCCTCGACTCCGTGGGGTTTTCACTGGCTTCTTGCTCAGTGGCCGGAGCCGGCCGTGCTGCATGACTGGCTGTGTCAGATGGGGTATTGCAGCCGGTTCTATACCGACGCGAGTTTCCGCGAGGTGATGCGAGCGGTAGGGGTGCCGAGATGGCGGCGCGTGCTTGCTTACTATGGAGTGCGTATCGCGGCGATAGTCCGAGGAAAGAGATAAACGATAACCCCAGCCCCAACCGCACCGCCTCAAACATGGCCAAATACCAAGCGAGTGCGGCGAGGCGGGGTTGTGAACGAAGGATTTAGCATGAAGACGATTGGCCTTTTGGTTGCTGGCGGGGCCGTGGTACTTGGCCAGACTGGCACAGCGGGGCTCGGACCGATGGCTCCATACGTGCAAGTCGGGTCAACAGCGACAATCGTGGCAATACTCTTTTGGATTATTGTTGTGGACAAGCCAAAGGAACGTAAGGAAGCACAAAGGCAGATCCAGGCATCGCAGGCACATACAGAGACGGTTGTGGGGAAGGTATGCGAGCAATTCGCGGCCACGCAAGAGCAACAGCACGCGGACAATACGGAAATCAACCGCTCGATTCAGGCGCTTGCCTCGAACTGTGCGACGCACCTTCATGCTCGGACGGACAAGGATTAAGCTGACCTTTGGAAACGAGAACGCGGGACTGAATAGAGACAGAAAGGAAAACCAATGGACATAGCGAAAGTCAAAACCTTACTGGCGAGCCCTCACCCGGAATCCGGTGCATGGGCTGAGGCTGACGTGGACGCAGCCGCACAATTCAACGCCGTCGATATGACGCGAGTCAAACCCGGCATGACCGGCGACGAGGTGTTCGCCGCGACCGATGCCGCAGAGTTTGGGGCGTTGACCGAGCACAAGCAGCAACTATGGATGGCGTTCTGCGGACGCGACAGTATCAACCCGGCCGGTGAGTCTAACGTCGCTCTGGTCAAGTGGGTGTTCGGCGACACAAGTACGACGTTGACGGCGTTGGCTGCGGCTCGGACCGAGGCTATCAGCTTGGCGATGAACGAGGGCCTTGGAACTGTTTTGCCGGGGCACATTGAAAACGCGAGGTATTGACCATGGCTACACAAGAAATTCTTCAGGTATATGGCACGTCGCTGCTCTTCGCCGATGCGACGGACTTTCCCAACGCAGGTGCCGGGCCACCGGAAACTGCTGCCAATGACATTAGGGTCGGGACTGGCACTGCGGTGCAAATCGATCTGACGCTCCTTGCTGCTGCGGCTGGCCGGCAGTCTGACAAGACGGCTGATTTGGGTGCTGCGTTCCCTCGGGAGTGGATGCTGGGTGCCTGCATCGAACACGAGGCAGCCCCGACAGCCGGCGGAACGGTTGACTTTTATTGGGCCGGCTCGCCGAACGCTACGCCAGCAACGGGTAATCCCACGGGCGTGACAGGGGCAGATGGCGCTTACACCGTCGCCAACAAGTCGCAACTGATATTCATCGGTGCTTTGACGGTGATAGCGGCCACAATCAATAAGAGCCCCACAGTCGGTCGATTGTCGATGCCGTACCGCTACGGTTCTCTGATCGTCATCAACAGTACCAGTAGTAAGTTTCTCGAAAGTGCTGTGGCGATGGACAATACACACATCGTTCTGAATCCGATCATCCCGGACGTGCAAGCAGCAGCATGAAGTTGATTAGCCCGTCATATCAGAATGGTTTTGCCACCCGAGGCGAGAGCGACGCTCCCGGTTTGTGGACGGGTTGCGTAGGGCTGTGGGCTCCGTCGCTTGGACCGACTGGCTTGACGTTGCGCGATCAGAGCGGTTATGGCAACCACGGCACGCTCACCAACATGGACCCGGCTACCGATTGGGTGGTGAGGGAGAAGGGGTATACGTTGGAGTTGGTGGAAGCGTCCTCTCAGTATATAAACCTTGCACAAGAAATCTCATTTGCTAATGGGGAGCTGTGGAACTTTTCGGCGTGGGTGGTGCCAAACTCTGTATCCACAATCACCTCGCCACTGGGCGATACACTGGGAGTTGATCATCGTGCGCGGATTAGGTGGTACACCAGCGGGGCATTGCGCATATACAACACGGCGGCCGTATACGCGACAACTTCGGGTATGACTTTTACAAATGATTCGGCAACTCACATCTCGGTAAATTATACCGGAGCAGGTTTTACCGTCTATCGCAATGGCCTGCCAATAGATACGGACCCGCTTGCGGGTCCGTTCATCTGGTCAAAAATAGGTTCCAACGGCGACGAGACATACTCTTGGGGTGGGTTGATGGGTGAAGTGAGTTTTCACAATCGATCGCTTCTCTCCTCAGAAATCCAGCAACTCTACCAAGACCCCGACGCGATGCTACGGCCACGCAGTAGGGTGTATCCGGCAGCGGCGGCAGCACCGGCGGGCTTATCTATTCCGATTGCGATGTACCATTACCAACACCACTTAGGGGTGTAATCCGATGCTGTTTATCCGACAGAATTCAACTGATAAGGTAGTCATCGGACCGGTGGTGGCTGTTGGCGACGGGTTTTCGCCCATCACCACGCTCGTTTTGACTGGTGCAGGTGCAGCCGACGAGGCGGAAGCCATTCTGCACAACAATGGCACGGTGGTTGATATTTCCGCCTACACCTTCGCTGCGATTGCCGTAGCCGATGGCTATTACCACCTGACTCTGGCAGCGGGGATCAGCGGGACAGTCGGCCACATGACCGTGGTAATCAACGATGATTCATTGTGCTTGCCCGTTCGCGCTGACTTCACGGTACTAGAAGAGGCAGTCTACGACGCGATGTATGCGGCCAGTGCGGCTGGGCCGTTGCAGTCCACTACGGCGGGCCGAAAGCTGACGGTATCGGCGAACGGCGAAGGAAACGCAGACCTTACGTTCATTCACGGCACGGCGTTGACCGAAACCGCTACGCAACTCGCAGGGCGATTTGTTGACTTCTTCGATCAAGCGTCAGTTACCTTTTCGGTAGCAACAGCACTTGCCGATTTCAAGGCCACCGGGTTTGCTCTACGCCCACGAATATCACGGGAGCTAGCGGGGTGTCGCTTGCTGCTGACCAGGAAGTCAACACAACCAAGGTTGCCGGCAGTGCAGTCCAGCAGACCGGCGGGTATCTCAAGGTAGTTTCCGGTGACGGCTCGCCCCTGAAAAAAGCGATTATGCAGTAAGGACGAAGTACAATGGCATCAGTCATTTCGACCGGATCATTTACCAGCCAGAATCTCTACGGCGCTGCGGCCGTCGCTAACATGACAACGCTGCCGGCAAAACCGGCCTTTATTCGCGTCGAGATGCACGTGACGTTTACTTTTCCAGATGCCGCTTCCCGCCAGATAATCATACTCATGGGCAAAGACGACGGTGGTGGCAATTCAAATCCGACGTATCTTCTGTGGTATGGGTATACCGAGACCGCCACACCGAACGAGGTAATAAGTTTGCCGCCGATTCCAATGATCTTGCCGGCGTCCGCCGCACCCACCGTATTTTGGATGTGGTCGGATAACGCTTTGGACACTAGCGTGAGTTGTGCGGTAAACATCGTAGCGGTTGACGCCGACTATACTTTTCACTATGCCGCCACTCCCGGCGACGCAGTGGCTGACTCACCCGGGCAGCGTAATGCGGCCATCGACGACCTAACACAGGCCAGCGGCGATGGCGACCTGGCGGCGATCCTCGAAGATACTGGGGAATTACAAACCGATGACGTGCCGGGGCTAATCGGGGCCCTAAACGACCTGGACGCAGCCCAAGTCAAAACTGCACTAGAAGCCGATGGCTCGAAGCTCGATCATTTATGGGAAACGACTGAAGACGACGCAGGTACAAGGCGACTAACAGAGAATGCTCTTGAGCAGGCACCAAGCGGGACGGGAGCGACCGTCGAAGAGATTGACGCAGAACTTACCTCTACGCACGGTGCCGGTGATTGGAACGCCAGCGGTGCAACGGTCAATGTCTTGCCATTGGCCGGCTCTCCTTCGGCAAGCGGCCGACTCTCGCCGCTGACGATTACCGCCTACCAACATACGACGATCAACGCCACTATATCGATCACCGATAGTGACGGCGACCCAGTTGACCTAAGTGCAAAGGATCTAGCGTTAGTCGCTTGGCACAAGGACACGCCTGCTACGACAGTTATCGAAATGCTCAGTGCAGGGGTAGGCGCAGAGCTTAGCGTAGGTGGTGTTGACGGCAACCAGGTAACGATAGCCGGGGGTGTGGCGCATACGGTGACGGCCCGGCAACTCGACTGGCGACTGTACAACCTCACTGACCTGACTGCGGTAGCGACTGGCGTACTGAAGATCGAGGAAGGAGCGGCGCTGCCGACATGACAAAAGGAAGGTGGAACTTACCGTGCAGTTTGTCTGCGATACGCACAGCTTTAGTCGAGGGCTAGCGAAAGCTCGGCGAGCAATAAAGAGATTCCTGCGTAAAGCCGAGGCCATCGCCTCCATTCAAACCAAACCAAATGAAACCAAACCAAATGAAACGACGCAGATTTTTATCAAGGGTAGTGGCGGCGTTGGCGGCCGTGCCGGCGGGAGTGTTGGCGGCCGGCAAGGCGAAGGGCGCAGCCGCTAGGCGAAGCAAGCTGTACATTCATCCCACGAAGCCCATAAATGAATACGAGGTGTGGGAAGATTGCGGAAAGTTTCGTTGTGGACAAATTATCGGATGGTTTCCGGCAGAGCGTAAGGTTGTCAAGTTAGTCAAGCCAGATGCTCCTCATCCTAAGTTTCCGGGGTTGCGATGTAAGGTATCTGCGATGCAGCCCAGCGACCTGGAATGGTGCCTACGTTGGCGAAGAAAGGCTGGTTACAAATGATCCAAATCATCACACCCGAAGAACAGCAAGCCTATGCCGAAATGGTACGGGCAGTCAAGCAACTGGCCCGTGTGCAAGCCAAGCAACGCAAGGCGACGGGCAAGTCAACTGCACTGAAACCAGGAGATGCAGTCGCGGAGTATCCAATGAGGGATGGAGCGAGGTTCGTGGTCGCCTTTCAGGGGGAGACTGACGGAAGGCCGTACTTCAGCGCTACGACGATTCACCGTAACGGCATAGCGTGGGCAGACAGGTTGTTAGAACCGACAAGCGAAACCGAGCCATTGTGCGACGAGTAAGGCCGGCGGGTCCTTCCTGGGGGGGCGGAGCCGCGAGGTTTCCCACCAACAA
>Ga0307378_10004698_pt1 | contig 19327 bp, 25 predicted proteins | sample UN1MG_FD_202238 | JGI IMG/M metagenome (GOLD analysis project Ga0307378, IMG submission 202238) | Soil microbial communities from Risofladan, Vaasa, Finland - UN-1 | ecosystem: Environmental > Terrestrial > Soil > Coastal area > Acid sulfate soil | place: Finland: Risofladan, Vaasa | collected... | reverse complement strand
TTTCCAAGGTTTATATCGTCACGGATGGCGAGCAGGAAGTAATTTCAGAGATTCCGAGAAAAGTGGCTGAACTCGACAAACTGTTAGGGATTGATGTATTCCCTAAAATGATGCGGAGTTAGGGTTTGAAAGCATAGTACTATTTTGGTTTTAAACTATTTTATAAGACTGTTGGCTTTCTCTTTTTTAGTTAAGTTTATATACCCCTATTATCTTGGGTATAAGCATGAAGATAAAAAGATTTTTGGATGTCTATCCCAACAAAAGCACGGCAGGGGTTTACAGGGCAGGCGTCTACGACTTTTTCGACTGCGTTTATGGTAAAGTCCGAAAAGGTAAGCAGGTAACGGAGGAAGAACGAGAGGTATATGAAAAGTTAGCGGACGGATACTTCACGGAAGAAAGGGACTATTTTGAGGATATGTTGACGTTCACCGCGTCCATGCACGGCAAGCCGCCGATAGGTGCAAAGGCGAAGATAGCCGGTGTTAAAGAGTTCTTAAGCTATAATGGTGTCGATTTCACGGATAGGCAGCGTAAGCAGCTTTCAACTAAGCTGCCAAAAGGCAACCATGCGAGGACCGCGGAGAAGGATATTGATACGGACATGCTTAAGAAGATACTTACGCACACTGATCTAAAAGGGCGGTCGGTTGTTTTGGTTTTGGTAAGTTCCGGCATGCGTATCGGCGAGGTGGTGCAAGTCAAACTTTCGGATGTTGATTTGTCAGCAACACCGGGAGAGATAGTGGTGCGTGGCGAGCACGCGAAAAGTGGGGATACGCGGACGGTGTTTATTTCATCTGAAGCGAAGGACGCTTTACAAGAATGGCTAAAGATGCGGGATCGATATCTGATGAGTGCGAAAGACAGAAACCGGGGGTTGATAGAGAAAGGCAATTCTAAAGAGAAAGCCATCTATGATGACCGATTATTCCCGTTCAGTGATAGGAACGTCAGGGAGATGTGGGATAATGCAATAAAGAAAACAGGGTTATGGAATAAGGATAACTCTACCGGAAGGTCACAGGTCCGGGTGCATGCACTGCGTAAGTTCTTTCGGTCCCAGTTAGCATTATCGTGTCCCTTGGATATAGTCGAGGCTTTAATGGGACATAGTGGCTATCTAACCGAAGCTTATCGGCGATATTCACGGAAGCAGATGGCTGAGTATTATCTGAAAGCCGAACACCACATAACGGTTATGGGCACTGGCGATATTAGAGAAATCCAAGACAAGTTACAGGATACGCATGCGACTGTTGAGGGTTATAGGGGTATCATATCGCGGCAAGCGGAAGAAATGGTTGAACTGAGGAAAGACATAGAGGATATGAAGGCCGATAAGGAAGTGAGAATACATGATGACGCGAGACTGGAAAAAATATTTGACGAAGCGAAAGCCGATCCCGAAGATATGAAACTTGTATTAGAGCTGTTAAAAAGGATGCGTGATAAAGGTGTGCTGTAAAAGAAATAGGAGGGAATTAAGAAGGAGTGGAGCGACTCCTATTCTTTTCCCCCTAAATCTTTATATATAGTCTTTCTTATATAAATATATCGGAGGAGTGGAGCGAAAATGTGGAATGAGCCCTTAGGCGGAAAGCCGATAATTAATACTTCAGAGTTCCAGAAGATAATTCCACGGTTAAAAGGGGCATCTAAAAAAAAGACTTTGGAATATCAAAGACAGTTAGGGCTGGCTTCAGAAAGATATAATCCTACAAAGAGTGATCCTGATATAGAACTGATTTCTTGCGGCGTGTTTAATAGAATAGGCTATTCCCCCTCTTTTAACGTGGAATATTATCCAGAACGGGGGAGAATTGAAACTATAAGAGAAACAAGCTGTGATTTTTTGAAAGAAGATGTAAAACAAATTTATGCAAAATTTAACAAGAACAAGTTAACTCATCGAGGAAGAAAAGCAATAAAAAACGACTTGATTTTATGTCTACTCTGGGCAATTTCAGCGAGGAAATACACCCCCGAGATAAAAATGAGTAAAATATTAATGAAGGACGAGAAAACCCGCGTAATTGATTTATTTTCCTACCTGGTAAACTTGGATGAAAAAACGCCCCTTGATATGCGAGTTTCATATATGCTTATGGATGATCACTTTTTCGATCATATGGATCAAGAAAAGCACCGACAATCAATGAGTGAAGAGATATGCAAAGACCCTTCAAGTTTGCCTATTGTTGGAAAAGTAATTCCTCTTTTGGAGCAAGAAGTTCTCCGGAGAGTACAACGAGATTTAATTCGCCGTGCCCCTGAACGAGCGAAAAAGAAGAAAATATCCATGGATTGGATTTGTCTCGCGGCTTATATCCTTTGTGTCCGCGTATTTGAAAAAAGAATGAAAATAAAAATTTTGAAGCCAAATACTCAGCTATGCGATATTTGGGGTGTCTCTCCCGAAACTTTGAAGAGGCGCATCGCCTATTTGAAACAACTCTAATTTTATGGGCGGGGTTTGTTTTCTTTGTGAAGAAGCTACGAGAGGGGGTATTTTACATGTTTTTGGTCAAAAACCCCCGTTGTGCTCGCATGTCAATTCTACGATGAAAGATGCGAGTACAAAGATCTATATCTTTGGATGAAGCGGTGGCGGAAGAGATAGATGAAAAGCGCGGGATAATATCGCGGTCGCGGTTTATCGAATTGCTGATTACGCAGGCATTCCGAGAGAACAATAAAGAGGAGGTTAGCGTTAGCTATGCGTGAAGAAAGGCCGAAATGGGCGCTCATGCTTGATGAGTTCTTAGCGATGGTAGGAGAGGACAGGACGGTAGATAGCAAGGATGAAGGTGAAGATGACTGAAAAAAAAGGCGAGCCCCACACGTTGTCCGGCAGGCGGGGCTTCGACACGAGGAGGAAAGAATGGATACCTCAGAATTAAAAAGGGAAGAGGGATATAAAAAGTTTTCGGGTTTGAAACGGGAGCTAAGCGAGTTAGCTAATATACACGAAACGAGTAGCGAAACGTTATGCGCTGTTTACGATGAGAATTTTGGGTTTGGAGAGCAATATATTTGGAGTCGGATCGTAGATAATGCAGTTGGACTAAGGGAAGCAACCCTTCTCGATAAAAATGAGATTTTAGCACACCTAAAAGAGATACACCAACGCAAACCGAAGAAGGAAAAGAGCAAAACACCTAAGGAAGAGGCAACAGAAAAGAAGAAGGAGTATAGCAAAGATATAAAACAAAAAGCATGGACTTTGGTTAACAATTCGGCGTTTTTCTTCGATTTTGGAAAAGACCTAAAAAAAGGAATGTATATGCCGGGAATTAACCGGATTCGTTACGTTCTCGGAGAAGAAGAAACAAAACGCCACCTGGCGGTTAATATTGCAGCTGCAATGATGGACCAGGACACTATCAACTTTGTCTTTGGGGGCTATGCAACGGTCAAAGATACGATGGTGAAGATGATATTTCGATTAACGGGTGTTCGTTACGTAAGGCGAGGCTATCTGACAGCTGCGGGGCTTCGGTATTCAAAAGATATCGAAAATGTGGACGTGTTATATTTACCGGAAGCGGATTTGAGCGGTGAAAAAGGGCGACAGATGAGGTTCATGAGGTCGGATGACGGCGGTTTTGAGTTTGAATATGCATACAAAAGCAAAGAAACAGGTTTAATGGAAACGGAAACTCAAAAAATTGGAATTAAAACAATTGTCATCACCACCAATGATGTGACCTTTGATGGTGCATTAGAGAGCGGGGGATGGCTTTTTCAAACCGATGACAGTAAGGAATTAACTGAGGAAGTAGTGCCTGAGAAATTAAAGGATTATGTGAAGAAACGTGAAATACTCAGTGAGGAAGAGATAGAGGTTTGGAATTGTGCGTTTGATATACTTACGCAAAGTGCCGATATACCAGATTTTGTCAAGATACCATACGCCCCTAAACTCGGTGTTCTCTTTGATTTAAAACGAAGTGAATCTCGAAGAAGTCCGGAAAAGGTTTGTGAGCTCATACAGAAAATAGCGATACTGAGGCGATACCACAAGCCGACGGAGTATCGAGATGTAGCGGATGTCGCCGACCTATTCATCGCGATGCGTATCGGCAAGGCGGCCATATCAGAAACAGTAAGTGAGTTAACGCGAAAAGAACGCGATATTTACGATATCGTAAAAAAATTGGAAGTTAAAAATAAATCTGATTATATCCAGGCAAATTTGGAGGAACGGGAAAAAATACCAGATGGTGTTACTGTAAAGCAAATCTCTATGGTGCTTCCGTTTCCTTCTGACACGTGTTACCGGCTTGCTAAAAGCATAACCGACAAGGGTTACTTCGCAAAAGGGAAAAGAGGCAGGGAAAATGAATATTTTATTAAAAGTGAGTTAACAAACCCTTCCGAAGTCGGGATAACTCGGATGCAGAGTTTAAAGGAGCCAGAAGAAGTTTTAGCCGAATGTGTGAAGCTGATTTATGGAAAAACTCATCTCGGAAACTCGGAAAAAGGGTCAGATGAGATGGGAGAAGAGCAATCTCTTAGTGAATGCATAAAATATATCAAACAGTTAGGACCTATTGTTGACCCTATTACTGGTAGGACTTTCAAAATCAATATTTCAGATAGGGGTTTATCCGAGTTCACCGAAATAAAAAATGAGGCCATAGGGCACCCGGAGGAGCCAAAATCAAAAAACCGTTCAAATAAATGCGGTATCCAAGATATACCGAGATTAGAACCGAAAATGGACGTCCAGGACACGGGCCAAGTCGAATTTTTACCGGATGGCGTTGACGAGGAGGAGCGCGACCCATGAGCGACCATGACCAAGGATATGATATCGCAGAGGAAGAGTATCCCAAAAGAGGCCGACGCGTGCCGAACCTTATCGGTTTTTTAGAGCGCGATGAAGAAGGCTGGGTTTGGCTATCATTTGAAACGGAAGAGGCGACGGAAAAATTTAGGTCCGCTGATAACGATAACAAAAAATGAAAAAAAATAATGAGAAGGAGAAAGAATGCGTTAAATCTTTTAAATGTGATTTTTTCATTTCATTTAAGGAGGTTTCCTTTAAACAGATAAAGCGGGTTAATGGCATGGTAAGAACGCCGAAGCGAAGTGGCAGGAGGTTTAATAATGGCAACAGCCGCAGAAAAAAAGAATAACGAATCCGAGGTTGGGGGGGTTATAATTGATGTCCAACGAGAGCGTGCACGAATTTTAAGAATGTTGGAACGCGCGGAAAAACTGGCAACTTTTGACCGTGTCCGTTCAGAAAAGCACCTAAAAATTAGGATGGAGTCCGCAAGATGCCTGGGTTATATTTGCTCGGTGCGCAGTGGAGTCTTAAAAGATGCCGGTCTTACAGAGTTGGAGCGCAGGATATCGGTGCTGGAGGGAAAGCAAGATGACCGTCAGTGAAAAACAACTTCGGGAGAGGGTGGAGAATCTGGAAAGAATAAAAGAGCAAAAAGACGGGATACACAGGATATTTGTAGTTTCTGTGGATGCACGTAACCCTAAAGGCGGTTCAAGCTACATAAACGAAAAGTGCGAGGCTGCATGTGATAAAGAAACCTATGAAAACGCTTTAGGTGCTGCTTTCGTTGAGATAAAGGGTATGAATCCGCTTGAGAACGAAGGTATTTCGTTTATTGACGTCACAGAAGAGATAGCGTTAAAGACCGCTGAGAACCTGCGAGCTGCCGGGATAGAGGTGGAATTATAAAACATGCAAATAAGCAGTCTTAAGAAACGGTTGGATGCGTTGGAAGAGAGGCAGAGCGTATCAACAGAAAAAGAATCCACACTTATAGACGTGGAAGAAGAGTTATCAATGCTCACAAACGAAGAGCGCGCAGAATATGAGGCCGCGTTTGAGGAGAAATGTAAAGAATACGGTATCACAACAGAAGCCTTAGAAGCGCAGTATCAGAAAGAAGGCATAAAAATATGGGACCGATATCCATTGCTTGTCAAGCTCATAGGCACCACGCTGGCACGCTACGAAACTAAAAGAGAAGAGGAACTAAAATGACAACAACCGAAACCGGCTTAAAAAAGCGCGTTGAGAAATTAGAGGAAGACAGCAGAGTTTCTGTAAAGAGAGTACGTCTTCTAATAAAATTTGAAAATTCGGAAGAAAGCAATGGTTATGAACAACTCGAAAAAACCGTAAATAATGAAGCGCTCTTTACGGAGATACTGAACGCGGTGGCTCCTATCCAAGGAGCGTTGAATTATACGAATGTAACGTCGGAATTGGTATCGAAAATCAGGGAAGAGATGGAGAGGCGAGGCTTACCGGTGCAGCGGGTATCTTAAATTCTTTTTTCATCACAGGATGTAAATGGTTCAATGGGGTATAATCATTCAAAATAGCATCTTACAGGGGCATCTAAACTATCTCTGAAATGTCTCCAAGAGTTCTCTTATTAATTGTTAAAGATTGGACAGGCTTTGCTCCAAAAGCGGACAGCGCAGAAGAACGAGCTACTATGTAAGCTGATAGCGCATAACATCGTGGTGTTGATCCACGAGATGCATGAGTTGGGAGTTACACCTAACTTTGGCTCTTAATCTGAAAAGCTGCCTTAAAGTATAATTTTAATTTCATGTCGCGTGAATGTGTCTTCTCCGCCATAGAGCATCTACTGCTATTAGAAGAAGAAAACAACTGGTAGCGAAAAGACTCAAGAATGGAAAGGTAAAATCGAAAGCTTTTTAAGGAGAATAATCTTTTTTAGATATTATAAAGAGGATATGGGGGTGGAAAAAAGATGGGCGACATACTGAAGTTGTTATCATTCATAGGATTTTTAAAAAGCGAAGCGGGCTTCATGTTCGATGTTGATAGATTCGAACATCGGCTAATGCTACAAAAATATGTGTACATAGCAGGTAGGGTTTTCAGACTCCCTCTTAGCTATTCGTATAACATGTACCTAAGGGGGCCATATTCAGCTAGCCTTGCTGAGGACTATTATAAATTATCCGAACCAATAGGCATAACTTCTGTGGAGGCTTATAAAAAAGAACTTACGGGCTTTGACTCCAAAACATTTTTAGATTTAATAAAAAGTAAAGATGCTGAGTGGCTCGAGATAGCTGCAACGATCCTCTCACTCTACCGTAGGTATCTATGGAGGTACGATGTAGCTAAGTTGGAAGATCTGATTATGTCAACAACTTGTGACATAAAAAGCTTCTTACCAAAAGAAAGAATTTTCAGTGTTTTTGAGGATTTACGCAGAGAGGGGTTGATCGATATTTAAACATAGCTATCGGTAATGTGCAGTTTTTCAAATCTCTCTCCCTTATTTCGCATATCCTCTTCAATATTTTTCAATGAGCGTGCACCTACAATATTAGCATCAGGCATCAAAAGATACGTTGAATAAGGGTCACAAATGGCACACAAGGCTATTAAACAATCCGTCGGATCTTTTTCGATCAATCGAGAATCTTCGGAAAGTAACTTTTGGGATTTAGCATAGCAGTTTTTATCCGGTGGTACAATATCTGCGTCTAATTGTTTTCGCAACCAAAAAAACTCCATCATAACGCCCTCTATTCTATCATTTTCAAACCCTTCTTTTATGAGATTATTCATCAATTCGCCGAGAACGATGAAAGGTATCTTGACCTTAATATAGCGTTTCTGAACTTCATATTTTAACTTATTAAAATTCTCAGTTGCACCTTCTTTTTCGTCTGTACCGTCCTCTCCCCATAGATAGCCTTGAAAGTAATAGGTGTCAACGTATATTGCCTGCATGCTCTTATTTAACCTATAACCAGATATAAGGTTTTCTATTTTCACCTGGCTTTGCGTCGCGCAGCACCAATCTTTTTCCTCGCCGCCGATAAGCTACAAGCTGCTAACAACCAACACAAAGGGCTTTGCACCTTTTAATCAGGCATTTGCACTTTTATTCGGGTAAAAGTGGTATTAAAAATGCAAAGCCGCTGCGGGCGGCTTTGCTCCAAAAGTCGCTTTTGCTCCTAAAGTATGATGTTTGCTCCTAAAGTCACCCGATTTTTCGACTTTAGTAGCAAAGCCTATCAAGGCATGCCCACTTTTGCAGCTTGTAGTTTTATTTAAACTTCAACCTTTCACGTGGCATAATTCATATTTAACCTTCTTCTCGCGGTCTTTGCTCCGCAAAAACCTTCTTTTCCCAAGAAAGCATGATGTTTACACATAAAACTTCAACTACTTTTCAGACTTCGAGCAAACAATTTAGTAGGAGCAACTCCACGTCTGCGATGCAGCATCCGGGGTTTCTGCGGTTCCTAAAAACACCATTTATTAAATCTTTTAAGCATGTCTTTTGAATCTCAAAATAGGGCATTACGAGGCATGTAAGCGCCCAAAAAAGGCAGTTTGGAGGAACAAATGCAAGAAGAAAAACATCTTGAGGGGGAATTGAATGAAGCACCCCCGGCTATCCTCAAACCAGATGACCTATTAAGTATTCTATCCAGTCAAATTAAAACGCTCGATCAAAAGCTTAGCACTGGTCGAATCAGAAATCGAGAAACGGAACGGGTGCGTATCCATTTGGTGAAAACATTGAGTTATGCAACACAGGTATTTTGCTCCGTCGAAAGAGACGTGAAAATATCGCAGCTCGAGGAAAGAGTAAGCGCGCTGGAGGTGCGGGAATGAACGTTAAGGCAGGTGTGGTCGACCTAACTTCGATATCTCAATTTTATAACGTGCCTGGCAACTTAATACAACTTTTTGAGAATCTCTGGCACAAAGCACATGGCGACCAGCAACTCTTTTATGAGTGTCTCGGCGCCGCCATTGCACACCGCCATCCCAAAGACGGGATGCTCACACGCGAGATTTTAGCGAGATGTAGCGAGTTAATTAAAAGGAGGGCATAATGAAAAAACTAAAAAAGCCAGGATCAAAAGGAAAACGCGAAAGCAAAACACTGGAAAGTCTAACAATTGATTTATCTTTAAAAACCATTGAGGTCGAAGAGCTGAAATTGCACGCTGTTAATTCCTACATATTCCTTACCGTTGCTGAGGAGTTGCTTAAATATCACAAAGCACATCTCAAAGAAACGGGTGTACTGACTGAGTTCTATCAAAAATATCCGCGGGCGGAAAAGGTAGAGGAGATATTACTCAAAGAAAATATCATGGATCCCTTTGAGAAGCGAGATATGACCATTCATGATATTATAGAAGGCCAGTTAAAGCAGTTCGCCTATTATACTGAGCTGGCAAATTCAAAGTTCTGGGACTCAACGCCATATCCGAGTCCCTTGGTTCCGTTCTATGGATCGGCAACGGACTTGAAGTCCATTATGAAAGACTTAGAAGCGATTGGTAAAATAAAAGGAGGCGAGAGCTAATGGTAAAGAAAAAAAACGAATTATACGCGGACCAAGACGAGAAATGGCAGCATGAAATAGAGATGTTAGAACGGCGCGTTAAATCAAATTTCATTGATATCGACCTTGGCGACGGTGATTCGATAGCCATTCGAGCATGTCTTAGTGAGGAGGAAACTCGTAAGCTGGCGAAACTTAACCAGGAACGCTTGAAACACGACCCTGAGCAGGAAGAGGCGAAACTTAACGAAATCGGTTATGAGATCCTGGAGCTCATTACTGTGAATCCGAGGTTTACAAAGCAATATTTCCAGGATAATCGTGACAAGTACGGCACTGAAGACCTTCTAAAAGCGTTTTTCGGCTATTACGAACAGATGGATCAACGTGCGCAGAAGATGGTTCAACGTGCGCAGAAAATCTCAGAAGGTTTAAAAAAGGAGACTGAAAACTAAGATGGTATTAGGGAGTTTGGGAACTGTTTTAGCGTATTCATTAGTGGCTGAAGATAAAACCGCCGAAGGGTTAAACGCAGCCCAGTCGCGTATTCAGGGCATATCGAAAGCGGCGGGAATCGGTGGCGCCGCGATGACAGGAATCGGCGCTGCTATGCTGGTGGCGTCAGAAGAAGTGAACAGTGCTTATCATGATATTCAAATCGGCACGGGCGCGACCGGTGAAGCTTTAAACGAGCTCAGAGGCAGCTTCGACAATATTTATGGCAGTATCCCAGCCGGTGCGGACGCCGTTGGCGGTGCGATAGCAAACCTGAACACGTACACGGGCGCGACCGGTGAGACGCTGGAGGACCTGACGACAAAGGTTCTTAACGTCTCCAGAATGATGGGCGAAGAAGGCGTGGGCAACGCAGCGGCCTACGGTCAAATGCTGAACCAGTGGGGCTTATCCGCTGAAGAGGGCGCCAACAAGATGGACGGAATGTTTGCAGTATGTCAGAAAACGGGTCTTGGCTTCGGTGAATTAGTGACCGAGTTAAATAAATATGGGCCAGTTTTACAAAACGCGGGCTATAGCACGGAGGAAGCCGCAGACCTCTTCGGACAGTTGAACACCGCGGGGATAGATGTATCCCGGGTTATGCCGGGTTTAAACAAATCTTTCCGCACCTGGGCTGACGAGGGCAAAAACGGCCAAGAGGAGCTGGCGAAAGTAGTTGACGAGATGAAGAACGCGGAAACCAGTGCGGATGCGCTCAATATCGCTACAAATACCTTCGGCGCGGAAGGCGCGCAAAGACTACTAACCGCAGTAAACCAGGGCGCCTTCGAATTAGAGGCTCTCGGTGTAGTCTCTGGTGAGACGTCCGGCTTGATAAACCAGACCGCAGATGAAACTCTTTTGCTTTCTGACAAGTTGGGAATGATGAAAGACAATGCTATGGCAACTTTGGCCCCCTTTGAGGGACTGGGAACTGCCCTCACGGTTGTTGGTCCCGGCATGATGGCATTGTCGCAAATAGGGCCTGCTATTGCTGCGGTTAAAGGGATGGGACTCGCTATGAAGGGTTTATCGCTCAGCATGCTGGCGCCGCCGATGGGCGTGGTAATTGCCGTTGTCGGGATAGTTGTCGCTCTTGCTTTGCTGGAGCAGAAGTTTGGTATTATTTCAAAAGCAGCGGCACTCGTAAGCGAAGCTTTCGGCAAACTCGTAAGCTGGCTTAAAGAGACGTTCATGACTACGGTGGAAAAGGTCCGGGACATAATCGGTGCGGTAAGTGATAAAGCCGTTCTGTTGCTTGGACCGATTGGTCTTGTATATTATGCTTTTGAGCACTGGCAAGAGATACTGGAGTTAGTTACAGGTGCGTTTGGCTCTATCATCGAGTATATTACAGGACTATATAGCAAATTCAAAGAGATGGGTGAAAACCTCGTAAAGTATTTAATAGAAGGTGTAAAGAAGAAGATAAACGATTTGAAAAACCTCATATCCGGTGCGTTAAAGGATGTAAGGGACTTGTTTCCGTTTTCACCGGCGAAGACAGGGCCACTGGCGGTATTGCCGGACTGGGAAAGCTATATAACCGCGCCGATGAAGAAGGTCAGTATCAGTCCAGATATGATATTTGAAAAGGCGTTTGTACCTGGTGCTGTAGCGAGTGCCGGATCTGCGAGTGGTGGACCTGCGAGTGGTGGTGCGAGCACTATCAATTACAACACTATCACTATTTCAGGCAACTATATCAAAGACGACTACGACGTAGAACGGATAGCGGATACAATGATGCGAAAGCTGGATAATCTGAGGTAAAGTGAACTAAAAATGGCAATATACGAAAGCCGCCTGAGGCGGTTAGGAGGTGAACGAACAACAAAATGAACAAAATGAACCTGCATCCAACAGAAACAAAACCGTACAACCCTGAAGATACCTGGAAAGAGCTAATAGCTGTCCGGACTGAGATCGGAAAGTTAAAAGAAAAATTAGTCAAGACCCTGGATGACCCGATGACTGCGATCAACAGCAGTGCGGAGGACCCCTGGCTCACAGAGTCACAGAGAAAAGAAAGCAGGGGAAAACGCATCACAAATGCGAAGTCGGAGATAAATGAGCAGATAGCCGAGATCAAATCAATGGAGGATAAGTTGGGAACGATCCTATACGAGGTACATCGTTCAGACGATGGAGAGCTGGCAAGGGAAACTGATAACGTCTATACCACCTTACGCCAGATGACAGATCGCAAGAAAGAACAATTGTCAAGCATGGATAACGAAATACTAAGCGAAACTCTGGCCGAGCTGGCTGAGCGGAGAGGGTAAATAACCGATGGCAAAGGGGAAAGTTCTTACTGACCGGGAAAAATTATACATTTCTGCGAACAAAGACAAAATGTGCTTTAGTCACATTGCTCTCGAACTCGCCGACTTATACCCCGAAGATAATCATGGCTATCGCAGTCAGGCGACCGTGCGCCGCTTCGCGCAGCATGTGGAAGGGTCTTCCGAATAGTAATACTAAGGCTTATCAAAAACAATCGCTTAGAACGCAAATTTGAAAGAGGCGTATCCTGCTCAACTCTCAGAGACCGCTAAAAACGCTCTTTTACTATCTCTACTATCTTCTCCAGCGTCCGTCCGCTTACGCCTGCGAAGGAGGCTACTTTGTCACGGACTCGTGGGGCTCGCGTCTTTTCTTCTGGTTTGGGGAAAGTTGCCCCAGACCATCTATGCATCCTACCTTTTACTCTGCCTTCCTCAGCCCGTTCCTTCGCCTCCTCTTCTGCCACTGGTCGCAGCGCCTTCGCTATCGCGGCTATCTCGGACGGAAGGAAGTTCTTGCGTGGTGTTACGATATGTGAAATGGTAGTATACGCGAACAAAACCGAAAAGCTTTTATATACCTATACATATATGTTATAACTAATGAAACTACCAAGACTTACCTGTAAAAGGTGCGGGCATACGTGGATACCGCGATCAGAGAAGAAGCCAAGAGTATGCCCTAAATGCAGTTCCCCGTATTGGGACCGAGAGAGAATTAGAGCGAAAGAGGAGAAGGAAGAAGGCAGCCGGACAGATAATCCTTCTGAGGGTAGAAGGTAGATATAGGAAGAAAAGGAGGAAAAAAGAAAAAAATGACTGAAGAACTGAGTGCGGAAGCCAGGCAGGCTTTAACTGACCTGGCAGAGAAGTATCCGGATTTGAGGGAGGACGTAGAGGCGTTGCCTGAACCTGTTCGCAGCATAGCGAACTTCGTATTTATAAGCGCACGCTGAAACAACCCATGCAGCCGGATAGGTGACCGAAGGGGCGGCTTCGATGAGGCCGCCCTTCTTTTTTTTCTTTTAAAAAGAACTTCCAAAAGATATTGGAGACAGGATTAAGGAAGGATTGAATGTTCTTGAAGAAGTTCCATGGCGTAAAAAAGTAGATGCGGATATTAGAAAAATGGCGATAGTTTTAAATACTCCTCTCTGATAATTAATAACTACTCTCATATTGCTGTTATATGAAAGAGGTAATGAGATATGGACTTTATAGACCAGATAAAGGAAATATCTGATAAGATATCAAAACGTTCAACGCGTTTAGAAACGGAAGAGGCGACAAAGACTGCCCGTGTTTTGCCATTCATCAAAGCTCTTGGGTACGATGTTTTCAATCCAGAGGAAGTTGTGCCGGAATTCACCTGTGATGTTGGTGAAAAGAAGGGCGAAAAAATTGATTATGCCATAATGAAAGATGGGATTCCAATTATGCTTTTCGAATGCAAATCAGCAAATACGAATTTGGAAAAGGAGCATGCATCTCAACTTTATCGCTATTTTATGACGGCTAACGTGAAAGTCGGGATACTCACCAATGGAGTCATCTACAAATTTTATAGCGACCTTGAAAATAAGAATAAAATGGATCTTAAGCCATTTCTTGAGTTCGATATGCTTGACATAAAGGAACCTCTTGTGGAGGAGTTGAAACGTTTTAGAAAAGAATCATTTGAGACTGATGAGATTGTATCAGCAGCAAGCGGACTAAAATACACGAAGGAAATGAAGAGAATTCTCGGAGAAGAACTTAATTCGCCCTCCGATGAATTTGTCAAATTCCTCACAAAACAGGTTTACTCAGGAATGGTGAGAAAGACGACATTGGAAAAATTTAGGGATGTCGCTCACCATGCTTTTAAAGAATTCATCAATGAAAAAATCAGTGATAGGCTAAAATCAGCATTGGAACAAGAAAGTGGTATAGATACAGGAGAGGAGGCCATAGAAGGTGAGCAACTGGGAGAGGAAGAGGAGACCGGAATTATTACTACAGAAGAAGAGATAGAAGGTTTTCACATTGTCCGTGCGATATTGCATGAGACCATAGACCCAGAGAGAGTAGTTTTGCGGGATTTTAAGAAATTTTGTAATATTCTATTAGATGGCACTCTTAGAAAGCCGATTTGCAGGTTCTATTTTGATGCGGCACAGAAATATATAGTATTCTTTGGTGAAAATAAAACGCAAGAAAAGATACCGATAGATAAATTAAGCGAAATCTATAACTACGCCGAGAAATTGAAAACAACTGTCGCTTATTACGATAAAAAAGTCTCATCTGAAGTCCCTTCAGAAGAATTATCAGGGACAACAAGGAATAGCATCATATAGCTTCTGTGCTCGTTGGAGTCTTATTGTACTTGCCTCCCATGGGTGTTTTTCTATTTACCAGCTTTTCTACGTTTGAAATAGCTTTCTGCTTGATTTCCTCATTCTTTTCGTTGATTAGAGGCTTTAATGCATCTGCCTTAATTCCGGAGAACTCCCTCTTCTGTTACTTTATATAACAGAGGTGTAACGAATAAACTTAACACCGCATGTGATAAAGCCGTTTTCTTAGGATACATATAATAAAGGTGGTTTATACGAGGTGATGGAGTTGGATGGTCATGATTTTTGTACACGTAAACCAGGCGTATTTATGATTTGTTCCCTTTTCTATTTGTTCGTCGTTTTCTTTTTAAGAAATACCGGTTTATTTTGAAATATGAGCATAACGAGAAGAGCGTGGATAAATTACCGGGATACGCGTAAGCTAAAGCTGAAAGATCCAATAGCAATAGTGGGATCACCAGGGCTTCGATCCGTTGGTAAACTTGTTGTAGATGCACTTGTAGAAAAATCACAGCCGCAATTATTTGCTGAACTCTTTTCATACGGTTTCCCCAGCATTTATTATGGCCCTTCTTATCTCGGTGCGGCAAGTAGCGTGGGTGCACAACTAGCAAAAGACAATGTGGTGGAACTTCCAAGCGTGAAACTCTATATACTGAGCGATAATGAAAAACAGGCGCAAGCACAGAGCCGAGACATCGTGATAATAAGCGGTTATCAGGCTTATGATGCGCTTAACCACTATATGGTTGCGGAAAAACTCACGGATTTGTTCGCGGAGCTGCACATAAAAAAGGTGATTTCACTTGGTGCGCAGGTAATGGAGGAGGGGATCAGATGCTGCGCAACCGATGTGGAATTATTGGGGGAAATGTCTAAATACGGAATTGAAAAGACACATGTAGATAGATTTATAGGCTTTTCCGGACTTGTAGCTGCTATAGGGAGAGAGAAAGGGATAAAAGGGGTATGTTTATTCGCAAACACGGCACAGAATCCTGTAGAGCCAGAATACCCGGATTTTAATGCTGCGAAAGGATTATTGGAAAAAGTAGGCGAGATAGCGGGATTGAAAGTGGATATATCGGATTTAGAGGAAAGAAGGAGAAGTGAAGGGGAACTCATAGAGGCAGGTATAACGAGAGAAAGCGAAGGGAGTGGAGAACAAGAAAGAGAGCGGGAAAGAGAAGATTTGATCGGATACGCATGAGATGTAACTACGTGCTCAATGTTCGGTAGACGTATAAATTCAAAACTCCAAATGTGATTTGAGTTTTTTTCTGCTCTTTATTGAGCAAGCATATAGATGCATATAATATTAATCATAGGAGATGGCAACAGATACGAATACTTACGACCTCGCATGTAAGGAAATAGCAGACATCGTAGCGGAAAGAGGATTACGCGATGCAAAGAGCATAAATAGGTTAAAGAAAGAAATAAGCAGTAAATATGGGTTGTGTAGCATTCCGAGAAATTCTGATGTGCTGAAATTAAGTCGAGACGAATTAAAAGAGCGATTAAAGCGGAAGAAGATGCGTACTGCTTCAGGCGTTGTCCCTGTTGCGGTGATGACTTCTCCTTATCCCTGTCCACATGGGAAATGCATAATGTGCCCTGGTGGTCCCGCCTCGGATTTCGAGTCGCCGCAGAGTTACATCGGGCGGGAACCGGCTGCCAGTAGAGCGGCTCAACACGGTTTCGAGCCCTACGAACAGGTTAAAGCGAGGTTACATCAGATAGCGGAAATCGGACACGATTTCGAGAAGGTTGAGTTGATCCTGATGGGCGGCACGCTCACTGCAAGACCCTTAGATTACCAGCGATGGTTTGTGAAAAGGTGCCTGGATGCGATGAAGGATTTTGGAGACGAGAGGGGCAGGGAGATACGAAATACGGGTATGACGTTTGAGACGAGACCGGATTATGCGAGAGAGGGAGAGATAGTGCAGATGCTGGAGATGGGTGCTACTAAAGTCGAGTTGGGCGTGCAGCAGGTCACGAACACGGTTTTAGAAACTATACGTAGAGGGCATTCGGTCGAAGATTCGATAGAGGCGAACAGAAGAGCGCGAGATAGTGCGTTAAAGGTGGGCTTTCACGTGATGCTTGGCTTGCCGGGCACAACTCCCAGAGACGATAAAGAGATGTTTGAACGCATCTTCTACGATTCAAACTTCAAGCCGGACTATTTGAAGATATATCCTACGCTGGTGGTTAGAGGTACGCAGTTGTACGATATGTGGAAACGGGGCGATTATGAGCCGATTTGTGAGGACGAAGCGATTGAGATAATCACGTATGCGAAACGAATAATACCGAAGTGGGTGCGGATACAAAGGATACAGCGGGATATTCCTGCGCAGTTCATAGAAGCGGGCGTGAAGAAGAGCAACCTGCGACAATTAGTGAATGATAGACTGCAGGAGAATGGCTATAAATGCCGGTGTATACGGTGCAGAGAGGCAGGTCTTTCTCAGTTGGTAGGGCGAGTTGCCGATGAGCAAAATATAAAATTTTTATCAGAGCGTTACGAGGCATGCATGGGCACAGAATATTCCCTATCTTACGAAGACGTTGAGAACGACATTTTAATAGCGCTTTTGAGGTTGCGGTTTCCGTACGCGCCTCATCGTGCGGAGCTGAAGCATGCTGCTTTGGTTCGCGACCTGCATGTATATGGCGAACTGGTTGGGTTGGGCGAACGGAAGCAGCAGAGCTGGCAGCATCGTGGCTACGGAACACGGTTGTTGCGGAAAGCGGAGGAGATAGCACTTGATAAGGGTTACAGGAAGATAGCAGTGATGAGCGGGATAGGCGTGCGAGACTATTATGCTCGGTTCGGCTACGCACGCGAAGGCCCGTTTATGGTGAAAACAATTCCCTAAACTCTTTCCTTTAGGAGAAAAGATTTCTGCTAAAATTAATATCGCGATGGTTTTATATACAAGCAAAGGATATTGGGTTGGACAGGGAGATGGAGGCCAAAAGATTAGATTAGAAGATGAAAGAAGAAGATTTACGGGCATTACTTGCTGAGCAGAGATCCTTAGCGAACGAATACCATACCTCAATATGGCGGAGTTCAGATTTCTTTACTGCTTTAATTATTGCCCTCTTAGGATTAAGTGCAATATTAATAAGAGCACAAGCACCAAAATTCCTTACCGTTACCTTTCCCTTCTTAGCTTTACTATTCAGCATATTTGGAATATTTGTTTTATATAGAGGCAGTCGTTATTATTTACAAGCAACCTATGCAATTTCGGTCATTCGTAATAAACTTGACATTCAAGATACTCTTAACAAGGACGAATTAAAAGCATTTGGAATTGATGATTTACTATGCGATAGATTTCCTTCGGCAGAGGAATATGTAAAGGAACGATGTATTAATTTAAAGCAATTCAGAATAAGGACTATCATTTACTGGATATATATTGTATTAGCCATACTGAGCTTACTTTTTATGGGCTATGTACTTTTTTCTGGTAATTGGATATTTCAGATTTAAATTATGCTATCACCTTAGATTTAACGGCTTTACTTACTTTCACCGCAAAAGCGATAACGCTGAAAAACGAGGAGAATACGAACTAATCATTACTTCACACCATTCACCTTTTACCGGTAGCTTTTTAACTCGTCAACCTTTATTAGTAGCCAAAAAGCGGAGGAAAAGAAAAATGGGTATATATTTGATGTTGTCAACACTTACGACTGAAGGTAGAAAAGTAGTAAGAGACAAACCAGAGAAGATAGAAGAAGTAACTGAAGAAGCGGAGAAGATGGGTGTGAAAGTAATAAGCCAGTACGCGCTTTTAGGTCCCTATGATTTCATGAACATATTGAAAGCGGAAAGCGAGGCGGTCATTATGAAATTAGCTATTGAACTGACTGCGGGAGGCAAAATGGAAATACTGACATTACCTGCGATTCACATAGATGAGTACTTAGAGCGCATGAAGGAATAAAAAAGAGGCTGGGAAGAGCACGAAGCTTTAAATCAAAGCTCTTTCCCCTATTTTTTATCTTGTTCCTGCCTTAGCTCCGTCATATTCACGGGAAATTTTCATTTGGTTTTTCTTGCAGCGCAAACCTTCTTCTTAAGAGGAAACAGTGTTTAAACATCGCTTAAAGTAGAGAGAGCAAACGTGAAAGATAGATGATGGACGCATTTTTGTTGCTGGTATTGCTCTTTGCAGTTTCGATGCTCGGCGTGCTCTTAGGCACACTAACCGGGCTGGTTCCGGGATGCCATCCCAATAACGTTGCGTTTATCTATCCTACTCTCCATCGCCCCTGTAATCATAGCCGCGCCAAATTTGTTAAATGCTTTTGTTCCTTCTGATACGTTACTTATTCTGGTTGCGGCCACTATCCTCGCCGTTTCCGTAGCACACACGTTCTTGAATTCACATTTTCATTAATTAATTACTAAAGCCTAAAATCCCCCTTCTAAACTAAGCCTTCTCCTTCCGCGTTTTCACCTAAAAATATGAAGATGTCATAAGAAGGTGTTACCATGTGATATTTTCCTCTTCTCCGCCAGCAGGACCAAGCCAAACAATTAATTACTACCAAAACGGCGGGTACATAGAAGGAGTTAAAAATGAATAGGGCACTAAAAAGAATTCGTAGTAATAGCGATCGTTACATTCTCGATATTTGCAGGGTTCATAGATAAAGTACTCTTTCCGCCCACGCTTCATCTCCTTCTTATCCTCATCGACTTCGATGATGTTCCAGCGGTAAGATACCCAAAAAGCTTATATACTCCCCCGTTATCTAATCATAGTGATAAAAATGGCTGAACTACCATTAGCACCTGTAACCAGGTTGATTAAGAACGCAGGAGCGGAGCGAG
>Ga0307378_10004697_pt1 | contig 19328 bp, 17 predicted proteins | sample UN1MG_FD_202238 | JGI IMG/M metagenome (GOLD analysis project Ga0307378, IMG submission 202238) | Soil microbial communities from Risofladan, Vaasa, Finland - UN-1 | ecosystem: Environmental > Terrestrial > Soil > Coastal area > Acid sulfate soil | place: Finland: Risofladan, Vaasa | collected... | reverse complement strand
GCTCCTTCCATTTTCAGAAGCGAGGGTTGCACCGGGATAATCGATGAAGGAAGCTGTAAGGCATCTAATGAGGTTGTCCCCCAGGTAACCGACTCAATGAGCATTTCAGGAGTCGCACCTTGGGGAATCTCAATAAAACGAGAGATCATAGGGAGTTGTGCTTCTCCTTGGACTGTGGTGAAGCCTTCGTCAGGTATCGCAAGGGTCGCAAATGTTCGTCCCTCAAGGACACTCTGTCCAACAATAACAGAGGGAGGTGTTACGGTAAGGGTGATGAATGGTACGTCTCCTTGGTGAAACGTTGATTCGATATACTGTGATGTGGTCGTGGTCGAAAGATTAGTCGGTTGTACTGCACTCACTCCTGTAGAAAGAAGGAGTACAAAAACAACAGCTGCGTACATAATATTTTTTTTCATAATAATCCACTTCATATTCTTCATATCCCCTATTAATTAATATTAACTAATAATTAACTCTAACATAATCCCTATTTATATACATATCGACCCTATGAAAACCCAAATAACCGCTAAAAAAGAGGGACACATTCCGGTTCTTATCTCGTATCAACTGCAGTTTTAAATAAGCATTATCCTGTTTTCCAGGGTAAAGACAAGAGTATAAATGAAAATCCCAGATTTTAATCAACTCGTATATTCGCTTGTTTATGTAACGATACATAATTATTCATAGCAGCGATTTCCCCAAATGTTACCTTTGTTTCTAACTGTATCGGGATCAAATCCCAATCATACTCATTGTAAGAATTTACTACTTTGATGAAACCTTCAAAATATTGATTTTGCAGGGCAGGAGCCTCTACACTGACGTAGACCGTTGTATCATCTACCCCAGATGATGGTAAAAAAGTCCAATTACCCCAATCAGGATAAGCTTCTATTTCCCAGTATAGATGATCTGTACCGGTGTTTATTACTTGAAAAGTGCCATTCACAGTTTGGTTAGTCTGAACCTTTTCCCATTTCAAAGAGCCTACGCAATCTACATAATTTCCACCAGAAATTTTATGATCTATTTTAAAAATACCTCCATAATCTGGAACATCTAATGACCATACCTTTTGCTTATTAAGTGTTACTTCGAAGAAGCAGTCTATGTCTTGATCGCAATGGGACACTATTGTATTACCATTTTGCAGTCTTTTACAGCTTGAGAAACGAGGAGAATAAAAATCAGGTTCAGTGTAACTCCATACGACATTTCCGCTTGATAGATTTACTTCATCAATAGATGAATATCCTCTACCTACCCCATTATTGAAAATCAGTATGTTTCCTTCCCCCGGGCAGTTATTCTGTATCCATGAAGCATCATGTTGCCAGAATAATTTACGTTCCCCTTGAACACGGTATGCTTGCGGATTCCCCCAACGATATAAAAGAGCTCCATTAGAATGATCAACAATCCATACCTCATTGAAATTCCTACTACTCAGAAGTATTTGGTCTAGTTCTAAGTTATAGTCAATAGAATTGCAATGGAAAAGACTTGTATCAATCTCGTTTGCATAGTTAATATCAAGTAAATCTGGATGGTCACCAACTGTACCATAGTTCGCTTTCATTGGGTCATAATCCTGAATGAGATGATTAACAGAATTCCATTCCCAGACAATATTTCCAGAGGTTGGCCCCATCGGTTTGATTTCAATTATTTTCTCAAACCACATACCTCCAACGGGAGTTATTAAAGGATTTCTACCAAGTTCAACAATTTCATCGAAAGACAAATAGAATTGTGACAGAGAAAGAACGTTTCCATTCGGCAACGGCTCGATATCATGATGAGTTGTGTAATTTCCAAAGGAATAATACGTATAATCCCATACAATATCACCATTTGATGTGAATTCTTGTATACCACCACTACCACCTTGCTGAAGGTTCGTTCTCTTAGGTCGAAGTATGTCACCGTTTGGCAAAAAATAGGATGACATACCTGGAAGAAAGTTGCTTGACCATTCATTCAACAGACTCCCATTTTTATCGATAAGATAGGTGTTATTTGTATAAATTGGAGAATAAAGAATTGTCTCGTCATCTGTAATTGCAACTTGAAATGACGGGATACATAGCAGAACGACAAATAATATTTCTACCCACATTTTATATCACCATATATCTATGACTTTATTCTTTTAATCATTTTACGAATTTCTCCAGGGTAAGATCTTCCACTTATTTGCTTTGCAATTTCATATTCTATTACCACTGCGAGTTTATTGAATAAAACTAATTATGTTCTAATGACAATAAAGGGACCAAGAAGAAGAGCTGAGACAGTTTTTTCAGCACCATCACCTGTCACCGTTATCGTAATTTTACCAATACCAAAGAGAAAACTGGTCTGAATCGATGTCAAAGACCCTGGTTGGATCTCTGCAATCGAACCTGTAGTTTGTCGTCCAAGAAGAACAAGACCACCAGTAAGGGAAATAGACCAAGTAACATTTGATGCTTGACTCCCACCGATGTTCTTCACCTCAGCGGTGATCCTACCAAATCCAGTAGTAATCTGACCAATCTCAATCACAGGGGAGGTTTCGATATGAACCGTGATGGGATTTGACCATCCACTTTCAACATCAAGAATGTCTTTTGCTTTTACCTGCACGGTGTAATTACCAGCAGTGCTCCAGACATGGGTCGCTTGAGCGGGAGCTCCAGAGTCAAAGGGACCGACCCACGGATCGATGATGTCCCCCCAGTCCCATTGGTAATAGACTTGTTGTGATTCAGGGTCCGTGGCAGTAGTCGTATAGGAATAGGGAACCTTCGACAGCCCGGTTTGTGGTCCTACAGGTTGTGTAGGATTCTCCGGGGGTAGGTTCGCATTCGCTGCAGCAAGATTTTCTACGGCATCAATATCACAGCCTGGATTCATTTCACCAGCATTGCCATTCCCGTCATCAAGAATCTTCAGATATCGTAGTGAATCAATAGAAACACTTGCGAGATCAAACTCGGTTGTCCCCATACCGGTTCCTATTGTCGTCCAAGGACCATTCCAATTCGTAGAACCAGAGACAATATACCCATCAATAGTCCCGTCACCTTCGTAGACCTTGAAATCTGAGCCTTCACCATCGGTGATATTATCATGCATATCAATAACAAAATATCCGCCAACACCTAGAGATGCACAACTCTCATCGGGAGGACCAAGGGCAGCAATAGCCTCGGTTGGATTATTTTGGAAATTATCTGAAGGCGAAACATATCGTGCGATTGTGACTTGGTACGCGTAGAAGTTATTTGCCCGGGATAACGTAACATTAAGATAGGTTGGATGTCCACTTACAACATCAACAGTAAATTCTTGCCCTTGGTATCCATTTGCCCTCACGACCGCATGATACGACCCAGGCATGAGCGGTTTATGATAATCACCAACAAGAGGGTCAGTAAAACACGGCCAATATGCTTCTTGTACCCATACGGTTGCTGTAAGCGGCTGTCCGGTTTGTGCATCGGTTATTATCCCACGAAGTCCCATGTCAGCTCCTTTGATGATATCAAATATCGCTTCCCGATGGAGCTGCCATATCAGTGGAATATTAGTATTAGGGGTTTCGATCGTCCAGTCGATATCACCACGACATCCATAACTGAAATCATTGGTGTCTCCCATGGTCTGATACCAATCATATCCTTCAACTACCCAGTATCCATTATGGGATCCATATTTATTTGAGAGATATTCAACGACCGTGTTATCAGGCGCCCGTTGATGTTTGTAATTCCAAATGTAGTTGACAATCTCAGCACTTGTATGAAACGAAAGTGAAAGGACAAACGGATTTTCTAAGGCATTCATCCGAATCGTCTGAGTTTCTGGCTGTGAGAACGGGCCTGGAGACCCACCCTGCGCCCCCCACATATATCCATAATCACGATTGATATCGACGCCATTGGCGTTGTACCGTGACGACATCTCACGACCATCAGGATTCACGATGGGGATAATCCAAATTTCCCTGGTGTTCACAAGATTGGTTATCGTTGAATTCGTCGTATAATTCTGGGTCAGGAATTGAGCAAGCAGTAAAGAGAGTTCTGCACCCATGTACTCATTTCCATGATGAACTCCACAGATACGTACCTCTGGCTCATCTTCTTCTGTTGTTGGGTTGTCAGTTATCTTCAAACCCCAGATGGCCCGTCCTTGTACACTGTGCCCCAGATCATATAAATGAGTAATGGCCGGGTAGGTATTTGCGATATTTTGAAGTTCGATTGTCATTTCAGAGTACGTGTGAAAATCTCGTTCGATCAAAGGGGAGAACTTCCACCCATGCTCCTCGGCAATTTCATCAGAGACTATCTCTGGTGAAAAATTCATCGCAGAAAGCCAGTCGAATTCTTGTGAAGAGACAAGGACGACAGCAGATGTTCTGGATTGATCAACATCAAGGATAGTCAACTTCTTTTGAATTATTTCATTAAGTGTATTTGGCTTGGAGAGAGGAACAGTGACTACAAGAGAATCCAACGGATGGTTCGTTGGTTCTTGCGCTGATAAAAATCCTCCTAAAATCGTGGTGACGATGAGCGTGAAAAACACGCAAAAGGCATAGCTTTTTCTTATTGCTGGAATCATCTTGTTCATAGGTAAATGTCCCCTTTTTTTCTGATTTGACCACACTATTCTGCAGATTGATTGTTCGAATCGTAAGATGAAATATGGAAATACTATTATTTCTTCTTTGGATGGTACAGGAAAGAAAACCACTGCACCAGACAATCTGCGAATTATTATATGATATTATATTTCTAATAGTATATACATACTAGTACCCTATATAAATTTCGTTCATCGACCAGTAATCGTGCGTCTACCGAATACATAAAATATCCATTTTTCCTGTCTCAACCAGAAAGTTCTTCTACTTATACCATCGAATAACTATAAAAGAAATGACTTTGGCGTTACAAATGATGAATAACGGGGAACACGTCATCCGTAGAAGAAGAGGTGAACAAAATGAGTAATAACAATGGAACTTCAACACATAGTTTTATTACTAACTACCTGTTTAATAGTATCATATATGTTATAAAAATAACTGAGGAGTGAGATGGTATGGGTTTATTTAACAAAGAGAAAATAACATTGACGCTTGAGAAATATAACTATAACCCTGGTGATACGATCAAGGGAACGGTAAAATTAAGTCTAAAAAAACCAACACAAGCAAGAAAACTGGAAGTATCATTTATCGGTACAAAAACCGAAAAACAAACAGGGATGGGAATTGGACCTACCGCAAGCAACAACAGACAAACAAGAACAATAAAAGTCTATGATTTTACCATACCTCTTGATGGCAAGAAAAACTATCAAGAAGAAGAATATCCATTTGAGATAAAAATACCTGACGATATTCATCAAGCAGACCAAAAACTTGATGGGAAAATAGGAACTGCGGTAAACGCTCTAAAAGCGATCAGTGGTGTGTACTCACGTGTGGACTGGTATGTACACACACAGTTGGATATCCCCATGAGTTTAGATGTTAAAAAATCTCAGAAAATTGTACTTTCCTAAATTCCTAAAACGGAAATAAAAGCGTTGAACAATTCATTAGACTTCGGGCGTGTCTAGGATGCGGGCGATACATTCTTTCAATTTCATAATATCGAAAGGTTTCGCGATATAATCTTCTGAAGCAAGATGCCCTACCCCAGCACTCATCTCATCACCTTTCGCAGTTAGAAAAACAATCGGGACTGCTGACCATTGGTCGTTTTCTTTTATGCGAGCTGCAACATCCCACCCGTTCATCCCCGGCATCATAATATCAAGCAAAATAAGGTCAGGGAGCTGGTTCTGCTGTAACATCTTCAGACATTTTTCTCCACTATCTACCCCAATCACACGATATTCTCCGGCTGGGTCTTCAAGAACTTGTTTAATAGAGACAAAAATATCGGTATAATCATCAACAACAAGTATTGTTTTTACCATCCGTTCCACTCAACAATTATTTAGTATATATAATTAATGATGGTGTCCTTACCATCAAACAGAGCCGTTCTCCACTTTCTTATGCTTATCAATATTGCTCATAAAAAAGGGAGAGTCATATTTCTTTTACGAAAGTAAGACATTTAAAGAACAATGGTATTATGTGTTATGGAGATGGAAGCCACTCGAATAAAGTATCATAGGATAGAAGAGATGGGATCGTATGCTAGATACTGCTGAGATTACTCGAAAAATTATTGAGACAATCATAGAAATCATCGGCAGAAAAACATCAGAAGAATATGCAGCAGTAACCATACGAAATCTTATAAAAAAAATCCAGCCGACCTATCCTTTTTTACGAGAGATAGCAGTGAAAAATACACGTTCATTGGAATTAGAAGAGAATGTAACGGTAGGAGACGCACTCAACAGCATTCCTCCGAAACAAGTCGGAACCGCCTTAAAAGAACTCGTCACAAGAATAATGAACGCCTTAGGAAAAACCGCAGGATATTTCTTCATCAGAGAAACACGAGAAAAAATAGGTCTCGACTATGATAGAGGCCTTCTGAAAACGATGGATGTTGATTTAACACTGATGCAGTCAACCTACATCGTGGAAAAGAAAACAATCAATTTTCTTGATATCCAGAAATCCGATGTCGTGAGACGGATTTTAAAAGCCCTTATGGAAGTAGTAGAAAAACAAACCTCGAAGTCATTTGCCATAACATTTCTCAAACAGCACGTAGATGTGTTACGACAACAATATCCATTTCTCCAATATATATCGATTAATGATATACGGTATACGCTCGGATCTGAAGAGATAACAATACAGCCAGAAATTAATAATGTTGACCCTCGTGACCTGGGGAGAGCAATCAGATCAATCCTCCAAGATACTGATAAAACCCTTATGAATCTTGGCCGGAACTCAGTCACAGGCGATCTTAAGGCACATCTCACCATAGAATATCTCGCAAAACTAAGGGAGATGGGAGTCACCATCACGTCACAAGGTATGGGGTACAACGCGATATTCACACAGGTAATCAAGACGTTAATTGATATCTTTAATAAAACAAGCACAGAGGATTATGCGATTTTTACCGTGAATTCGTTTCTTCGAAAAATTGACAGCAAGTATACATTTCTCAAAAACGTTAAAGTAGAACCGGCAGCCACTGAAGGTGAGCTGTATCGCATTATGATTGGGGACAACCTCGATACGGTCAGCGAAACCGATGCTCGAAGGGCAATTCAGCAACTTCTCGAAATAATTATCGACACGGTAGGGGAAAGAATAAGCATAGAATTCATTGAACAGTTCACAAGTTCGCTTGAGAAAAAATATCTATTAAAAATAGAAGAGATAGGAGTCAATTTCCATATGATAAAATTACATCATGCAATGTTGGCCCAAACAGAGCAGAAAAATCCTGATTAAAGAAATAATATTGAGCTATCGATATAAAAATAGATGAAAAAGAAATGGTCGAAAGGAATAATCGAATGAAAAAAAGTACAGTATGTTTCCCAACGATGTTTCTTCAGCGGTTTTTAAAAAGACAACAGGAGGTTTGCAAAGACGATGAAGGAACCATTTGATCTGAAGAAGTTTATATTAGGCCGGATAAACGTAAAACTAACGTTATTGTTCCTTCTAGTCGGATTGGTTGCCCCGGGAATTGGAATCGGATATTTCTATTTAATTGCAAATTCGTTTCTTATTCAAAATTCTGTATTTTTTAAGCAACAACAAATGCTTTTAAACGCCGCTGTTCTCCTCATCATTGTTCTTATCGCAGTGAACACCATGCTTATTGGATTTCTGATATCACGTTCATTCTCAAGACCTATTCATGAGCTGTACAAAGCAACGCAGGAGTTAGAAAAAGGTAATTTTAAGGTCAGAACGAACATAAAAACAAATGATGAACTTGCAGAGCTTAGCGATGCATTCAACCGAAGCGCGCTTGCGTTAAGTAAAATGGAGGATGAACGCCTCCATCTGGATAAGTCGAAATCGGAGTTTCTCAGCATAACGTCTCATGAACTACGTACACCCATCACACCTCTGAAAGCACAATTACAGATGCTGGAACAAGAGTATTTCGGCAAGCTGACGGAAAAACAAAAAGAAAGCCTTAAAGTAATTCTCCGAAATGCCGAACGTCTCAACAAAATCATAGAAGATTTTCTCGAGGTTTCTCGTATAGAAGCTGCTCGATTGAAATTTGCGTTTAGAAAGACAAATCTTCAGGACATCGTGAAAGACACGGTAGAGTTCATGATCGGATTTGCTAGAGAGAAAAACATCACGCTTCTGTCTACAACAGGTGAACCTCTAACTGTTGAAATAGACCCTGACCGAATCAGCCAAGTCCTGCGAAACCTTGTCCATAACGCAATTAAATTTTCTCCAGCAGCTAGCAGTATTGAAATCAACATAGAGCCACAGGGAGAGTATATTCAATTCAGCGTGAAAGATAAAGGCGTTGGATTAAACGCTGACGATCAAATCCGTGTGTTTGAACCATTTTACCAAGTAGAGGGTTCACTGAGCAGAAACCACGGAGGAACTGGGCTCGGGCTCACGATTTGTCGGGGTATCATCGAAGCACAAAAAGGAAAAATATGGGCTGAAAGCAAACCCGGTCTGGGAAGTACGTTTTATTTCACGGTCCCCATTAAGCCTGTATACGATATCGAACCCATTAAGGTTCTTTTCTCGCAGAAAGGAGAAATAGATAAGAAAATACGAAACGAATTGATGAATACGTTAGGACCAATGGGTGAGATAGAGTTCAATGAACTGAAAAACAAAAACGCTCTGAACAAAGAAGATCTCATTGAGTATATAATTTCATTGGAAAAGCAAAGTATCCTGCGTCATACACATGCAGATGATTTGAAAAGAAATATTGGAATGATTTTTGGTGTCGAGGACCGAAAAGAAGAAAATAAACAGCCAGATAAAGAAATGAGAGGAGAAATGAAGGTGAAAGAATGAGATTACGATGGTTATTGACCATAATGTGTCTGGTGATATCACTCATACCGATTGCAATGATTAGTGGGTTACAGGGTCTAGAGATTGCAACTATGTTCCTAGGTTTGATTCTGTTAGTCACCCTTTCCGTTGCGTTTGGGATATCTTATTTTATCTCTAGGTCTCTGGTGAAATTAACAAAGAACATTGATGAGATCAGTAAAGGTAATTTGGAGGTGGAACTGGAGAAAAGTGAGATTTATGAGATCAATAATCTGACGAATTCCTTGGATCGGGTCATGGCAAGCTTAAAGCTCGCTATCAATAAAGCAGGAGTACAAAAAAAAGATATATTTAATGATGCGGTCAAAGCAAAAGAAGATGCGGAGGCCAAGTACGAGACCCTGTTAAAAAAAATCGATGGCTGGGTCTGGGAGATCGACGAGAAGGGAACATGCACAAAATGTTCTGAAAAAATCACTGGAACTCTTGGTTACTCTCCTAAGCAGCTACTGGGCAATGAGATTTTTAGATTTTTACCTCTTAAAGATGCAAATAAATTTAAGGATATACTCCATGTTTTGTCACAACAGAAGACAGATTTAGCCAGTAAATTAGATTTGTACTGGATAAATCAAGATACGACACATCCTGTGTGGGTTCGATCGTTTTGTGTACCTGTTTTCAATAATGCTGGGACCTTCAAGGGTCTGCGTTGTTTCAGCAGGGATGTCACCGAATACCAAGTTGCCGAAACAAAGATACAGGAGCTGGAGAATAAGTTAAGTGATGCATATAAACAGCTCCATGAAGTTCTACAGAAACAACCAAAGGAAAAAGCTCTCTTTGAACCAGTCCTAGCCACCACGGTTGAACAAGAGTTTGATTATATGATTTTGTTTGATGAAAACGCAAAAATCGTTAATTGTACAAATGATATTCAGAAGAAACTTGGGTTTAGCAAAGAGGAGATGTTATCTCTTACATTTTCTGATGTTGTCTATCTTGAGTCATCCGATGCAATTAAAGCAAGTTTAGATGAGGTCAAGAAACAAGGAAGCATACAAACAAAAAATATTCATAAGAAAAAAGATGGATCATCGGTTTTCGTCAGTGAGCATATCAAATATCTGAAAGATCGGAATTTATTTATCTGTATGGTAAAAGAGGATACAATGTGATACGTCTGCAAAGAAAAACTATTCCTCTGTTTTCATACAGCCACCTCTTAGAAAACCATCAACTATTTATGGTGAATCCATATCTGGGGTCTTGAGAATATGGCAATAAAAGCATCGAGACGTGCACAAGGGGTTGAGTATGCGATTCGAGATGTTCTGATTCCAGCACGACAGTTGGAGAAAAAAGGAATCACGATTTTAAAGCTGAATATCGGTGATCCAAACGCGTATGATTTTGATACACCACAGCATATTAAAGATGCGTTATACAAAGCAGCAAATGAACAACATAATGGATATGCTCCTTCAGAAGGTTTTCTTGAACTACGGGATGCAATCATTGAGCGGGAAAAGACGAGAAATAATGTTTCTTATGAACCAGATGATATCTGTGTCACGACCGGGGTCACGGAAGGACTACAAATGCTTCTGAACGCATCGTTGGACCCAAAAGATGAGTTGTTGATCCCAGGACCTACCTATCCGCAATATAATGTGATAACAAAATTTGCTGATGCGGAACCTGTTCCGTATCATTGTATTGAGGAGGAGAACTGGCAGCCTGATGTCGATGATATCCGTCAGAAGATTTCAGAGCATACCAAAGGAATCGTTCTTATCAACCCGAATAACCCAACAGGTGCGTTGTATTCTAAGAAGGTCTTAAAAGAAATTCTTGATATCGCAGGTGAGCATCATATCATGGTGATCTCTGATGAGATCTATGATGATTTGACCTTCGATGGAAAACAATATGCGACAGCCTCGCTTACTAATGATGTCCCAATCATCACGTTCAACGGGTTTTCAAAGGTATACATCATACCGGGGTGGCGTATTGGGTATACCATGTTCAAACATGCGGGGGAACTGGACGAAATTCAAGATGCGTTTATGCGGATTGCTCGATCGCGGCTCTGTGCAAACTCGGTCTGTCAACAGGCGTGTATTCAAGCGTTACGTGGACCACAGGATCATATCGAGAAAGTGAATGACAAGTTACGGAAACGACGGGATTTCTCCTACAAACGTCTGAATGAAATTGAGGGTATTTCCACAGCAAAACCAGATGGTGCGTTTTACATTTTCCCTAAAATTGAAGCGATGGGGATAGGACCCTGGAAAAACGATAAGGAATTCGTCCTTGATTTATTACAAGAGGCACATGTGTTAGTCGTGAATGGATCAGGATTCTGTGCAACCTACGGAAAAGGACATTTCCGAGCAGTGATTCTTCCCCCGATGGAAACCTTGGAAAACGCGTTCAATGAAATGGAAGTGTTCATGAAAAAGAGGTTGAAACAACAATACAGCGTCCATCCAAATTCATAAAACACAATTTTAAAAAATATAACAGAGAAGTACTTAGAGGTTTTTTACTACTAATATACTAATGTTAGATATAGTTTTATAATATAATATAAAAATCCTAATATTGATAGGTTTGTAAGAAATCTATCGTGATTTTAATTGAATTGCGATTAATTTTAAAAAAAAAAATATAAATAATAAACGCACTTTATATTAGAATAAGATTAAATAATAGGAAGGATTTATATCAAATACAAGGAAAATGAATAGAGGCACATAAATGCGTTTTAAAACCTATTATAGACAGAGGACCCTATTTTTCTTAGTTGTAATGCTGTTATTTGGGACTATATTTCTTCCTCGATCTTCGACACTGATAGTTACCCAAAATAATAGTCACCCCGTTCAAATAAATAATGGCCAAATTTTATTTTCCCCGGTCTCATCAAAAACAACCTATCTTATTGATAGGACAGGAACTGTGAATCGTACATGGTCGAGTAATTATCTACCTGGACTATCGGTTTATATGTTAGATAGCGGATCCATTCTTCGTACAATCGATATAGCCTCCGGCCAGGGTGGTAGTGGAGGAGTTGAAAGATATACTTATGACGGTATATTGAATTGGCATTTTGAATATTACTCACCAAATCAATACCAAAGCCATCATGATATCGAACCATTACCAAACGGAAATGTGCTACTTCTTGCGTTTGAATTGAAAACACCAACTCAAGTAATTAATGCAGGGGGTAACCCAGATTTAACTCCTTCATCGAATATTGAATTTGATTATATAGTAGAAGTTCAACCTACGAGCCCAACGACTGGTGCAATTGTTTGGGAATGGCATTCATGGAATCACCTTACCCAAGATTATGATTCTAAAAAAACAAACTTCGGTGTTGTAGCTGATCATCCTGAATTAATTGACATTAATTTTGGTGGTTCACAAACCGATTGGCTCCACTGTAATTCAATAGATTACAATGAACAATATGATCAAATACTTCTTAGCTCGAGAAATCTCAACGAAATCTATATAATCGACCATAATACAACAACCGCAGAAGCAACAGGTCATAACGGTGGACAATACGGAAAAGGTGGAGATATCCTGTACCGATGGGGAAACCCAAAATCCTACAGAGCTGGATCTTCATATTCTCAAAAACTCTTTGGACAACACGATGCCCAATGGATAAAACCGGGGTGCCCTGGTGCAGGAAATATACTCCTATTCAATAATGGTGTTGGACGCCTTTATTCTTCAGTAGATGAGATCATACCTCCTATGAACACGTCGGGTTATTATTCTTATGAATCTGGGCAACCATTCGCACCAGACTCACCAACATGGTCATACAGCGCAAAACCAGCAATTAGTTTTTATGCATCTTTCATCTCCGGCTGTGAGCGTCTCCCAAATGGAAACACCCTGATTTGCGATGGACCTGCAGGTCGTTTTTTCGAGGTTACCCCAGATAAAAAGACGGTTTGGGAGTATGTGAACCCCTATCCAAATCTTTTGAACAATAATGTCTTTAAAATTCAATATATTCCACCCAAAGAACCACCACAACCTAAAATCCCCGATTTGCAATGTGACGGAATTATGAGCTGGTCAGATATCAAAGTTGGGTCAACTGTCTCAGGTAGTTTTCAGGTCAGCAATGTTGGTGGGAATGAGTCGCTTCTTAATTGGACGATTGATTCATTTCCTAGCTGGGGTACCTGGTCATTTGATCCCCATTTCGGTAGAGAGCTTGCACCGGAGCATGGACTAGTTACTGTTCATGTAACGGTTGTGGCACCGGATGTGAAAAACACTGAATTTAATGGCTATATTCGGGTGATAAACCAGGATAATCCTAATGATTCTGATGTCATTCCTGTATACCTGAAAACACCAAGAAACACAGTATTATTTTCATTCGTGAATGAGTTTCTAAGAAATCATCCCTTTTTATTCCCGTTACTCCGTCTTCTAATACATGAGTAGAATGGTTCTTATCATTTCTTTTTTGTCTTATTTATTCTTCCGTCTTCAACAGACAAACATATTTTTTTCTAATAAATAAGAATATAAATCACAAAAGGATACTCTTTTGCGAGGTTGGAAAGATGGAGGAAAAAGAGCCGAACGTATTTGACAGCCCAAAATTAATTGAATATAAGGCATTGGAGACGAAGCTGTACGGAGAGTTGATAAAATCGTGTCGTTTTTATCATAACAAACTCAGTCTTATCTCCATTTTGGGAATTTTAGAGCTTGTCAATCAAGAAATAAAGGATTTAGATAAAACTGATTTCAAAAACGTTGATGATGAGCTTATCAGTAATCGAGACTTATTGAATCGATTAATATAAGTGATTTTCACGTCTTATGATATTCTTATTTTTTCACGGTTAGGTCAAGTACTATCATTTTTTTTGGAAAAAGATTTATAAAAGTATATCTTTATGTATATACATTCTAGAGATCGTAGCAAATAGTTCATCAAAAGGTTAATGAGGAGCAGAAGGTTAGAGACTTCAAGGGGAAACGTATGATTATCGCTCAACTTAGCATCGCACCACTTGGAAAGGGTACCAGTGTGAGCACGTATGTAAAAATCGTCATAGAAACCTTGAAAAAAGAACACATTAAATTCCAAACAAACGCAATGGCAACGGTCATTGAAACAAAAGATTTAGCAACCTTGTTTCGTATTATCCAAAAAGCACATCTTGCGGTAGCGGCCGCTGGAGCAGAACGCATTATAACCGAAATAAAAATCGATGATCGAAGAGACAAAGATGCAACGATGGATTCGAAGTTAAAATCCTTGAAATAACAATGCCGTTCAGAGGTTTCAAAACAGTTATATGGGACATCCTCATTTCGAGTTGCGGGAAGGTATCATTGTGTCATCAAAATCCTTAGTTGAAATATGCTTTCACGGGCGAGGCGGACAAGGCGCTGTCACTGCCGCAAACCTCCTAGCTAGCGCAGCCTTACAAGATGGGAATAAAGGGGTACAAGCTTTCCCGTTATTTGGTGCAGAACGACGAGGCGCCCCAGTCAAAGCATTCGCAAGAATCTCTGGAGAAGAAATCCACCTCCGTAGTGAAATCTATAACCCAGATATCGTCATTGTTCTTGATGAAAGCATCATGGATTTAGTCGATGTTTTAAAAGGATTTAAAGAGGACGGCAAGATCCTTATTAACACCAGAAAAAAACCTCAAGATTTTGAATTTTCTACGCAATACCACGTAGCGACCGTCGATGCAACCGGAATTGCTTTAAAATATAACATCCTTGTAGGAGGAATCCCTGTTGTAAACACTCCAATCCTTGGTTCGATACCAAGAATTCTCAATCGAGTTACACTTCAATCAATCCAGCAAGTAGTCCAAGAAAAATGGACGAGAAAAAAAGAACTAGGCCAGCGTAATGTGAAAGCAACACAAGAAGCGTTTGATCACACAGAGGTGAACTTTTGAAGAAATATCCCGTTGAGACAAGCCTCTCATACCCAAAAAAAGGCGCGATGGGTAAAACGGGTAGCTGGCGGGTTTTCAAACCGATTCTTGACAAAAAAAAGTGTGTCAAATGTTTACGATGTTGGATTTTTTGTCCTGAAGGCAGTATCTACCGTGAAAAGGACGACTCCGTTCGTATAGATTATGATTACTGCAAAGGTTGTGGTGTTTGCGCCAATGAATGTAATGTAAAAGCAATTATCATGGAACGAGAAGAGGCTAAGAAAAAATGACGATCATGATGGACACAGGGAATCGAATAGCAGCAAGAGCAGCGGTCATGGCAAAACCAGAGGTTGTCGCAGCATACCCGATCACCCCACAGACGACGCTTGTTGAAGCAATCGCAGAGTATGTTGCAAGCGGTGAATTTAAAGGAGATTACATCTGTGTTGAAAGCGAACATTCTGCGATGTGCGCATGTATTGGAGCAAGTGCCGCTGGTTCACGGACGTTTACCGCGACTTCATCTCATGGGCTTTTGTTGATGCATGAGATGTTGCATTGGGCTGCTCTTGCCAGACTCCCTGTCGTGATGTGTAACATCAACCGGGTCATAGGACCAGGATGGAATATCTGGGTTGATGAGAATGACTCTATTTCACAACGTGATACCGGTTGGATCCAATTCTATTGCAGCAGCAACCAAGAAATTTTTGATACGGTTATCCAAGCATTCAAACTTGCTGAACACGAAAAAATCGTTCTACCAGTTATGGTCAACCTAAATGCGTTCATTCTATCCCATACCTCAATGCCTGCGGAGATTCCTAAGCAACATACGGTGGATGAATTCTTAGGAAAATATATACCAAAATGGAAGCTTGATATTGATAACCCCACGACATTTGGGAACATCATCGGTCCTGCCTATTACTATAAGGTGCGACGAGCGATGCAAGAATCACAGATGTATGCAAAAAAACTGATTCCACAGATAGCAAAAGACTGGAAGAAAGCCTCTGGATATTTCCATGGAGATTTACTAGAATACTACAAATGTGAGGGCGCGGAACATATTCTCTTGTCGATGGGTGCGATTGGTGCGGAAAGCAAAATCGCTATTGATGAATTGCAAAAAGCAGGAAAAAAGATTGGTCTTGCCCGCGTTCGGGTAATCCGACCATTCCCCACAGAAGAAATCATCACATTAGGAAAACAAGCGGACCTTATCGTGATTGACCGTAACATTTCCATTGGGTCGGAAGGGGTGCTCTTCAACGAAGTAAAAGCAGCATTATACGGAAAATCAACAGCGAAAGTAACAGGTTTTATCGCAGGACTTGGCGGAAAGGATGTCACCTATAAGGACATTGAAACAATCTGTACGAAAGCGATGAAAGGGACCGTTAAAGAACAAGAATGGTTCGGGATGGAGGACTAGAAAATGGCGTTGAAAGATTTTCCACTTGACGAATGCCTTCTTCAAGGAAACGCATCCTGTCCTGGATGCCCAGCGACCACTGGATTGCGTTTGGTGTTAAAAGCACTAGGGAAGAAGACAATCATGGTTGTTCCTGCGTGTTGCACTGCAGTCATTGAAAGCCTGTATCCTCATACCTCCTTTGATATCCCGGTGATGAATATCGCTTTTGAAGCAGCAGCAGCGGGTGCGTCTGGAGTTGAAGCAGCGTTACGTCAGCAGGGACGGACCGATATCACGGTTGTCGCCTGGGCTGGAGACGGTGGGACGTATGATATCGGCATTCAAGCACTCTCCGGTGCTCTCGAGCGAGGAACCAATTTCATTTACATTTGCTACAACAACCAAATCTATTCAAACACCGGTATTCAACGAAGTGGAGCAACCCCCTATGCCGCCTGGACGACAACAACAGTCGGCGGAAAAAACGAGTTTCGAAAAGAGATGGGAGAGATTGTCCTTGCACATCATATCCCGTATGTAGCGCAAACCTGCATTAGCTATCCAGAGGATGTGTACAATAAAATAACGAAAGCGAAGAACATGAAAGGCCCAAAATACATAGAGATTCTCGCACCATGCCCGCCAGGATGGCGGTTTTCCATGGATAAAACCATTGAAATGGGCCGCATGGCAGTTGATACTGGTGCTTGGTCGTTATGGGAATGCGAAAACGATGTGATGACATTCAATGGAAAAAGCAAGCTTATTTTAGAGAAAAAGATCCAGCGTAAACCCGTTGAAGAATGGATAAAATATCAGGGCAGGTTCGGTCATCTGTTTAGACCGAAGCGGGATGAAAAACGGCTCAAAGCAATCGAGGATTTCACAGATTCTGTTTGGGAACGCTATCGGAAGTATTACGCAAAAATATGAGGAAATAAGAAGAACACCTAAAAGAGAGAAGACTATCTTGCTTGTAAAACCCGGGCTCCTTTCTCATCGACCGTACAATAAAAAATCTTTCCAAAGGGTGAAAGAATCTTACAAAGCATCGGAGTATCTCCTATGGCGAATACCGAGTTCCCAAGCATGCACATACTTGCCATCCCATACCTGTTTGCTGCCTTAATTGCATCAAGCACCATTTTATCAGCAAGACCGATCTTTTGCGTAAACTCCCACGCAAGAGAGAAAAGATGTTCAACCGAAGGTTTCTGCAGGAGTTTTTTTGTACAGTATCGTCCATACGATGCAATCTCATCAAGTTTTACCCCATCGGTAAGTATCTTTTTTGTCTCGATCTTTTTGCCTATCACACATAACACAATATCGTATTTCCCAGGGATATGCTCAAGCACCCCCCAGGGGGGAAGCCCTGCTTTTCGTCGGATCTCAATCCCACCAAAGCTACTCGCGAGTACATCACCAAGTCCGGTATGTAATTGAACTTCTGCGTAATGTGCGGCCTTTATGGCGTTCTCCGGGGGGAGATGAAGAAGATCTGCAAGAGCAAGGGTGGCGCTTAACGCACCTGCTGCGCTCATGCCAAATCCCTGGCTTACCGGCAGATCAACCAATGTATTTACCGTGATCCTCAATGGGGTGTCGCTTACAAGAGAGCCCACAGCTAATTTTGTTACCGGCGCAGGTGATGGTTTTCCATTGATTTGAACCGCTATCTTCTGAGGTGATGCTGGTGTTACGGTCACCTGGCTGATGGCACCCAAAGAGATAGTAATCCCCGCACCACGTGACCCGGAACGGTCCAAATCCTGCTGAGCATACACCGGTTCAAAAAACGCAGAAATATGCCCAGGAGCAAAAGCAATTCCCTTCATAGACCTCGCATTTATTTAACGTACCATATCAAGGATAGAGGAAGCAAGCTCTTCTTTTTTTCCTTTCTTCCAGGTGCTTTTCCCTTTTTTTGAACAAAGAAGAATTTCATTATGCTCCCCGCCAAACCCAGCAAGTGTATTGCCAACAGCACCAGAAAGATGGTATTTCGTAAGCAGCTGTTGTGTCTTTCTTTTGACATTTTTCTTTTTTCCTTCGGTTTTAAACGCAATGATTTTTGCATGTGGGACCCGTAAACGCAACGCTTCAAGAATAATTGGTGCCTGAATACAATCAATACAGAATTTTTCTTTCCCTGAAGGGATTTTCCCTTTCTGTTTTTTTGGGATATAATTTGCGATTGCAGCACAGACAATAATACTATCAAAATGTTGAACAGAATTGCTTTTAAGTAATTTCATGAGATTTGAAACTGTCTCAAAACGTTTGAACGGAATATAAGATGGAATAGGCTCCGTGGCATAACCATACCATAGTTCAACATCGGCTCCACGTTCGAAAGCGTTTACAGATAGGGAGATTGCTGTTTTCCCGGAACTCCGATTCGTCAGCACCCTGATATCATCAATAGGTTCTGCGGTAGCTCCCCCGATAACCAGGATCCGTTTCTTTTGCAAATCACGTCTCCCAATGATTCGAATGACGGTTTCAACGATCTCTTGAATCTCTGGGAATTTCGCTTTGTTTCCTGAGATATAAGGGTCGATAAATAACACACCATGGTCTTTGCAGATGCTAATATTTTTTTGGACAATTCTATGGTCATACATCGACAAATGCATGGCAGGCACAAGAAGTATCGGTACTCCAGACCCTATCGCAGTGGTTGCACAGGTGGTCACTGGTGTATCATCAATACCTCGTGCAATCTTTGAAATCGTGTTTGCTGTACAGGGCGATATCAAAAGGAGATCAACCGGATCTTTAACCAAACCACACCAGGAGACATGCTCAGTCTGACCGGTGAGCTGAACAACAGGCCTATGAGACGTTGCAAATTCTAATGCATCAGGATGTACAATGCGAGTTGCCGAAGGGGTCATAACGGGGTACATGTCCGCTCCATGACGAATGATCTCCCGTGCAAGTTTCA
>Ga0307378_10004696_pt1 | contig 19328 bp, 17 predicted proteins | sample UN1MG_FD_202238 | JGI IMG/M metagenome (GOLD analysis project Ga0307378, IMG submission 202238) | Soil microbial communities from Risofladan, Vaasa, Finland - UN-1 | ecosystem: Environmental > Terrestrial > Soil > Coastal area > Acid sulfate soil | place: Finland: Risofladan, Vaasa | collected... | reverse complement strand
AGGGGAGAAGAGGTTTGTGGTTTGGGGTTTGAGGTTTGAAATTTCGGCGCGATGCGCTTTGGAGTGCGCGCGGCTTGCCGCCGCTTTCGTTCACCCTGACCACGACCTGGCCGGAACCAGGCTCCGGCGCCGGAGCGTCAATCAATTCGAGATGATCAAAACCGAACGAGCCCTCCACCACGTACTTTTTCATGGCCTCTCCTTTCATCTCTCGCCGGCGGGCGGCGTCTCTCGAATAAAGGTTATGCACGATTTTGACAGATTCCATTTCTGCTCAGAAAAAAGGAGCGAGCAGCGAGGATCGAGGGTGTCCGGAAAATTGACTCGATTCTCGCTCCTCGATCCTCGCTTCTTTTCATGATTTCAACCGAGAGACAGGAGTGTCCCGCCGGCCGCCAAGGTTTGCAGTTTGGCAAAAAAGTTGACAGAACCGGGACGAAAAGTTTTCGGGCCGGGCGGCGAAACGGCGAGAAAACGCAATGGCTGAGGCGAGTTAGGCATTTCCGGCTTTTGGGCATAATTGTTGCCAGACTATTCAGCAGATGTTGGAACACAGCGCCGCCGGCGTGGCGGCAGCGCGGCCGGCCAGGCTCAGGCGCTGGCAAGGAGGTTTGAAGATGGGAACGTTCACCTTCAAGGGCAAGAGCTACGAGGTTGACGATAGCGGATTTCTGAAGGACCGGAATCAGTGGGACGAGAACTTCGCCGAGGGCATGGCCAAGGAGGTCGGGATCCCGGCCGGGCTCAGCGAGGCCCACTGGGAGATCATCCGCTTCATCCGCCACGCCTTTGACCAGACCGGCGCCTGCCCGCTGGTGTATCACGCCTGCCGCGAGCACAAACTCTTTCTCCGCGACTTGAAGCGCCTCTTCCCCACCGGCTATTTCCGCGGCGCCTGCAAGCTGGCCGGGCTCACCTACAAGGACGAGTACGTCAAATACTCGTGGGCGGAAAAGGCGCAGCCGGCTCCCCCGGCCTCGCCCAGGGACAAGGTCTACCGCGTGGACGGCCAGGGCTTCCTCGTTGACCCGTCCGAATGGGACCAGAACTTCGCCGCCAACCGCGCCCGCGAAATGAAAATCCCCGGCGGACTCAACGACAACCACTGGAAAATCATCAACTACCTCCGCGAAGCCTTCGCCCAAAATAAAACCGTCCCCACCGTCTACGAAACCTGCGAGCAAAACTCGATCGAGCTCGCCGACCTCGAAAAACTCTTCCCCGACGGATACCACCGAGGAGCCATCAAGATCGCGGGGCTTCGGCTCAACTGAAAATGTTGGAAACGTCGGCGCAACGCCGGCACATCCACTGGGCCCGGCCCCGCCGGGCCGTCCCGCGCCTCCGCGACCATTCATGAAATCCTCACCATCCCCTCCAAAATCCGCTTCCCCGACCACGGCCCCAAACCCGGCCCCGGCACCAACATGTTTGGAAAAATAGTAGCGAGCAGCCAGCAGCCGGGAACAAGTAGCCAGTAGCCCGTAGCCAGCAGCCAGGAGCAAGGAACGGGGAGCGGGGAAATCGGAACGAGGAAAAGCAATGCGCGAAAAAATTTTGGCCTTGACCACTGGCGGCTGATTTAGGCCACGCCAGCCTTTTCCCGGAAAATTTTTCCCTGTTTTCGGCCCGGTCTCCAAAGAAATCCGTGAGTTGGCCGCCCGTGGCCTGAATTTTGAGGCCCAAGGCCCAGGCCGCCAAGACCCTGAACTGGACCACGGCTAGCCCAATATCCGGCCTCCCGCGTCCCACCGCCCGGGCCACCCGCGTCCCAAAATCCGGGCCGCTCTGTCCCACAAATCAGGCCACGAAACGTCGCGCCAAAATGACCGCTTTCTACCCCGTTGTTGAGCATGCCTATACACTTTTTCCCCTCCTTCCATCTTCAACCACAAACCACAAACCTCAAACCACAAACCTGAAAGTGTCCCCCCCTATAATATGGAAAATGGTCGCATCAAAAAGGAAAAAAAGTAATGCCTGGCCGAAAGGGTTTGTGGTTTGGAGTTTGTGGTTTTTAGTTCAATCTTCCAACCTCAAACCCAAAACCACAAACCCCAACCCTCTTCATTCCCCTGGCTACGGGCTGCTGGCTACTGACCACTATTTCATATTTCCCAAATTTTCCCTTGACTGCTTATCGGAGAAGGATATAATGAAAAATGTTGGAAGGGAGAGCCTGACTCAACATCAATCACTGCCTATCGGCGGGAGAATTAACTATCATGTCCCCACAAATTCCTTCCTCGGAAATCCTCCTTTATCAAAGCGAGGACGGTAAAAGCCGGGTCCAGGTCATTTTGGACGGGGAGACCGTATGGCTCACTCAACGGCTTCTCGCCGAACTCTATCAAGTGGGCGTTGGCACGATAAACTACCATATAAAGAGCATTTATAAGGACCAGGAGCTTTCCCCCGGGGCAACTATTCGACAATATCGAATAGTTCGATCCGAGGGCGGCAGGAGCGTGGAAAGGTTCGTTGCTCATTATAACCTCGACATGATCCTCACCGTGGGCTACCGGGTCCGGTCCCTCCGGGGCACCCAGTTCCGCCAGTGGGCCACCGAGCATCTGCGCGAATACCTGGTCAAGGGCTTTGTCATGGATGACCAGCGCCTTAAAGAGGGAAAAACCCTGGGCGCGGACTATTTCGATGTACTCCTGGAGCGCATCCGCGACATCCGGGCCTCTGAAAAGCGCTTCTATCAAAAGATCAAGGACATCTATAAGCTCGCCATTGATTACGACCCCGGGGCCGAAACCACTCAAGAATTCTTCCAGATCGTCCAAAACAAGCTCCACTTCTCCGTCACCGGCAAGACCGCCGCCGAAATCATCGCGGAACGCGCGGACGCGGAAAAGCCCAATATGGGCCTCACCGCATGGAGCGGCGCCAGGCTGAGAAAACATGACGTCACCATCGCCAAAAATTACCTCAACGAGCCCGAGATCAAGGGCCTGAACCGGATCGTGACCATGTATCTGGACTACGCCGAGGAACAAGCCGCCAGCAGGAAGCCCCTTTATATGAAGGACTGGCGCGAAAGGCTGGATGCTTTCCTCCGCTTCAATCAAAAGAAGATTCTCCAAAAAGCGGGCACCATCTCCATGGAAATCGCCAGGGAGCTCGCCCTGGATCAATATGAGAAATTCAACCGGGGCAGACTTGCGGAGGAGGCGCTGGCCCCGGACCAGGATTTTGACAAGCTGGCCAAAAGAGTGGAAGGCAAGCGCGGGAAGGGGACGAAGAAATGAGCCAATAGCGGCTTCGGCTGGCTACTGGCGACTATTCATTTTTCTCGACTTTTTGCTTGACAAGGAACCAGCACGGGATATACTGACAGAGAGATTACGGGAAGGGATGGAAGGGGAGATGCTGGACGGGGAATGGGACCGGAAGGGGGCGGGGACAGACGAGATATGAATTATGTCCCCGGAAATAAAAATACTTTACATTAACGTATTGTAGAGGTAAACAACCAATGTTAAATGATCCTCTTCTGAGAGAACTTGAGCAAAAAGTCAGCTCCACCATTATGTCGCGTTTGTTAAGCGCTTTCAATATTGCCATCCGAGATGAGAGTCAAGATAACAATTTCGTAGTTTTGAATGAGATATTGGAAATTCTCAAGGAGCGCATCAATGAGGCTAATCAATCTCAAGAGTAGCTTTTTCAAAGGCTTCTATGAATGTGGAAATGAGATTTCATTCGATTCATCACTTGTGATCTTTGTGGGTCAAAATGGTAGTGGTAAAACCACAATAGCCGAAGCAATTGAATGGCTGATCTACGGGACTACTGGAAGAAGAAAAAGGCGTGATGTTGACGAAGTTGAGTTCCGAGGAGCAATGAGGAACGTTCTTTGTCCATCAGGAGAAGACCCTTTCGTTGAGGCTGAAATTGAACTGAAAGATAGGAGCAGGAAGAGGCTTCGCAGGACTCTTCATATTCAGGGCACTGATGAAAAATCAACATTAACATTAGATGGAACAGAACTCAGAAACCTTGCACCTATAGGGATTTCAGAAACTGAATATTTCAATCCTATAATTGTTCAAGAAAATCTTCAAAGGTTGATAATGTCAACAGGCCAAGAGAGAAGGGATTTCATATCCAGGCTTCTTGGTCTTGAATCACTGCTTTCTTTCGAAAGGGCTTTAGACAGCTCGTGCGATCGGTTCCTTAACTCACTGCCCATTGAAATTAGAGGTCAATATGCCTCATTTCAGAGGTTGAAAGGATTGATTATTGATATTGAAGCACTAGCTCCTCTCGCTTCTCGCTGGAATCATGATCAAGTATCTTTCTCTCAAGATTGGAACGAAATCTTGAGCCAGTATCAAAATGAATTTGGGATGCTTAGTGCCTCCGAAGAAGAATTGAGGGGTCATATAAATCTTAGATTAGGTGAAGCTAAACGGCGCATCTTCGACTTAACTCCGTATTGCCCTAAGCATGATATTGAAAACCTCATTAAAGACCTGAACCACAATGTTACATCAATGCTGGAAGCCTTTGATGAATTAAGAGGCGCAATCATTGGCTATGCTGAAATAATATCAAGAAGCTATCAACAACTGAAATCCGCACTTGATCCTGAAAAACTGAATTTCTGGAAAAACGGACTTGACTTGATTGATACTGCTTCTATCAAGGAAGGAAAAACCAAAGAATGTCCCTTCTGTGAAGAACCAACAATAACGCTTCAAAAATATGAACAAATAAAAGGGAGGCTGGAGCAAAGCGCAAAATACACAGAAGCAAGGGAGGAACTTCAAAGGGCTATCACGAATTGTAAACGTTTTATAAATGGTATTTTCGCCTCTGCAAAAAGCTGTCTTCCTTCTCAACTAGAAGAAGCTGAAAGAGAACGTCTCCTTACATTGATCCCTGCAAGAGAACAAGAATTGGATACTTTTTCAGGCAGATTGAGGGAAACTCACTTGCCCTATAAATCTCTTTCAGAGCAAATACAATCTGCAAGTGACATAATCGATTCAATCCTATCTTTAACTGATGAACCTGAAAAGAGGTATACAATCATTGAGTTTGTTAATACTACACCATCAACTCTTTCCAGTCTTGTTGTTAGATATCAAGAGAAACTCCGTGAACACACACTTGCAGCAAAACACTTTGAAGAGGTTCTCCAACCTGCCCTCTCTTCAAACGAAGCGGTACACCAACTGGAAGTTACAAAAGAGATTCTCTCTCATAGAAGGTCGGTTCTAGTCGCATTCAATGTGTTGCAGACACTTGAACAACTAAAGACTGCCAGACAAGCTGTAAGAGCTTATTTAGACGAAGAGCATAGAGCAAGAATTCAAGAAAGGGGAAATGATATTTGCAGTTGGTTCAATGCTCTTTATGGGGATAGGGGACATGTTAAGTTTGATAGTGTTATCCCAAGTGGTCAAGTAATGAGACTAATGGCGAATATTCTTGGCAAGCAGTGCCATGCCTCAACTCATTTCAGCCAATCCCAAATGAACTGCCTCGGTTTGGCACTTCACATAACTTCTGCAACGGCTGAAGGTTGCCCCTTTGGCTTTATTCTTTTTGATGACCCCATTCCAGCTTTTGATGATGAACATAGAGAAAGTTTTTTAGGGCCAGTAATAAACAAACTTTTAGATGAATGCGAGAAGCAGATCATTGTTCTAACTCATTTACGAAATGTTGCGGATAGGCTCAAATATGCTAACGAGAGACGTAAACCAATTTTTCACAGGATAAGAGAGTTTTCTGACAAGGGCATAGAAGTAAATCCATACAATGAACTTAGATCAAGATGCCAGTGGATAAGACAAAATGCCGGTGGTGATGAAATTAAACGGGATGTAGCATGCCAACGTATGAGAAGCTTAATTGAGCATCTCATCAGGGCAATATATCAAGCTAAGACCGGAAAACTAGTTCCACTTGAATATGAGAGCCGTACCGGAGAAGATTTGCTCATTCTGTTAGAGAAATTGCCAGGCTTTCCGCGCCCAGATATTGACTATTTACGGGAATCATTATCCTTCGGATGTAAACCTAGTCATGATGATCCTGAATGGAGTTGTCCAGATAATACCGTGATTTCCCAAAGAATGAACCGCCTCGAACAGATTTGTAGGAATAATGGCCTTAATGTATAAGGAGTTCTGGGTACGTCATACCTAACTCAGCACATGATAGCGCCGGAGTTGCGAAGATAAAGAAGGCCATGCTTGGTATACGGCAATTCTGGGGAGACCATACTTAATTCGCTTACTTGCTTCTTTATTTGTTCTGCCCTTTCAGGGCGTGATAGGTTGGGGACCGTCTTTTTCCGCAGGGCGTTGCCCTGGGCTGTCTTGTTTTAACCTTTCAGGTTACGAGCCCGTACCTTCATGCCCATGGCGCCTCACTCGATACCGCATTACACCCCCTCCATGTATGTTGTCAAAAAAAAAGAAGGGAAGCGGGGATCAAGGCGTTCCCGTGGTGGGCCGGCCGGGGTCTGGCCGAGCCTGGGCTGTGGTAAGGGTGCCCCGTTGGGGCAAGGGCGGCAGGTGGCGGATGGATGGTGATTGGGGAAGGCTGGTTTAGGGGCCTTGGGAGTTGGGTAAGGGCCGGGGTTTGGGGCGGGTGAAGGCACAGGTTTCAAACCTGTGGTACGAGGCGGTTTTGGCGGGGTTGGCGGGAGGGGGGATTTATCCGGGGGAGGGGGAGAGGGGGAGGTTTATGGTCTGTGGTTTGTGGTTGGATCTGGGGAGGGGTTGGCGGGGACAGGGGGTGAAGGCGGTCGCAGAAGAGCAGGCGGGACGGGTGCGCCACAATTGGGGTCGCTGGGGACAGGAGTGTCCCCGCCACCCTGGGGATGTTTGAGGGGAGCCGGCAAGATGCCGGCGCTACTTTCCGCAGGGATGCAGGCGGGACGCCCGCACCACAATGGGGGCGCCGATGGGGACAGGAGTGTCCCCGCCACCAATGTTGGGCGCGTAAAGTCTTGACAGTGGCGGGGTTTGAATGTATTCTTATTTGATTCGGCGGACCCTGGGGTCTGGCCGGGAGGGATTGGTATGCCCTTGAATGGAGGGTGAGGAGAGGGATGTTCGAAGGGTTGAGCGATAAGCTTTCGTCGGCGTTCAAGCAGTTGCGGGGCCATGGGAAGCTGACGGAGCGTAACATCGAGGACACGCTGAAGGAGATCCGGAAGAGCCTGTTGGAGGCTGACGTCAACTACAACGTGGTGAAGCGCTTCCTTGCCGATGTTAAACAGAAGTCCCTGGGCAAGGAGGTGATGGAGAGCCTGACTCCGGGCCAGCATTTCGTGAAGCTGTTTTTTCGCGAGCTGGTGACGCTGATGGGGGAGCAGTGGGAGGACCTTAATTTAAAGGCGGCTCCTCCGGCGGTGATCATGCTGGTGGGTTTGCAGGGGTCAGGGAAGACGACGACGGCGGGCAAGATCGCGCTGTATCTTCGGGACCAGCGCAAGCGCTCTCCGTTCCTGGTTCCGGCCGACGTTTACCGCCCGGCGGCGATCGAGCAGCTCCAGGTGCTGGCGGGCAAGCTGGGGGTCCCGGCGTTCGCGAGCACGACGGAGATGGACCCGGTTGAGATCTCGGCGCAGGCGGTGGACCAGGCCAGGAAGCAGGCGCTGGACACGGTGATCATAGACACGGCGGGGCGTCTGCACATTGACGAAGCGCTGATGGACGAGCTCCGCCGGATCAAGGAGCGGACGAGGCCGGTGGAGGTGTTGCTGGTCGCGGACGCGATGACGGGGCAGGACGCGGTGACGGTTGCGGAGTCGTTCAACGCGGCGGTTGAGATCACGGGGGTGGTGCTGACGAAGCTTGACGGCGACGCCCGCGGCGGGGCGGCGCTCTCGATCAAGGCGGTGACGGGCAAGCCGATCAAGCTGGTGGGCGTGGGCGAGAAGCTGGAGGCGCTGGAGGCTTTCCACCCGGAGCGGATGGCGTCGCGGATCCTGGAGATGGGCGACATCCTGACGCTGATCGAGCGGGCGGAGCGGACGGTAGACCAGAAGAAGGCCCATGAGATGCAGCGCAAGATGCGGCGGAGCGAGTTCACCTTGGAGGACTTCAGGGACGCTCTGCACGAGCTGAAGAAGATGGGGCCATTGGAGGACGTGCTGAAGATGATCCCGGGCGTGGGGAAGCAGTTGAAGAAGATCCAGAACATGCAGCCGGCGGAGGATGAGCTGAAGAGGATCGAGGCGATCATCAATTCGATGACGGGGAAGGAGCGGCGGAACCACAAGATATTGAACGGCTCGCGGCGGCGCCGGATCGCGGCGGGTTCGGGGACGCAGGTGCAGGACGTCAACCGGTTAATCAAGGACTACCAGGAGATGCAGAAGCTGATGAAGCAGATGACGTCGGCGAAGGGCGGGATGAGTTTGCCGGGGATCGGGAGGTTCATGTAAGAAAAGATGCGCGGGTGAGGGCACCCTCGCCCCTTTGGTTGAGCGTGGCGGGGCTGGGGAGGTTCATGTAAGACAATTGGGGAACAGGGATGCACAGGATGTTCAGGATAAGAAAAGAAGTTAATATCCCGTGAATCCTGTTAATCACTGTTAATTTTTCTTAAACAGGTTAAAAGGAGGGAGATAGGAGCAATGGCTGCAGTATTGAGATTGAGTCGTGCGGGGACGCACAAGCGGCCGTATTATTGGGTGGTGGCGACTGACAAGCGGATGCCTCGTGACGGCCGGTATTTGGAGAAGCTGGGGACGTACGATCCGCTGGCCTCGCAGAATGCGGTGACCCTGAAGACGGAGCGGATCATTTATTGGCTGGACCAGGGGGCCCGTCCGTCGGACGCGGTGCGCGAGATTTTGCGCGGCCAGGGGGTCCTGAAGGCGCGGGCAGCGGAGAAGGCGCCGAAGCCGGCGGAGGAGAAGCCTGCGGAAGCACCAGCGCCGACGGCGTAATTGGGGCGTGGAGACGAACACCGGGTGATTTATCTCTCGCAAAGGCGCAAAGACCGCAAAGAAAAAATAGAGGATGGAATTATTCTCTGAGTTGTCCGCGCCGGCGTGAGATTAGATTGGTTGGCTGAGTCAGATTTCCTCACCATGAATTAGAGCCGTGGGCGGCAAGGAGAGGTTGTGATGGAAGAGCTTATCGCTTATATCGCGCGGAACCTGGTTGATTATCCGGACCAGGTTGAGGTGCGCACGGTTCCGGGCGGGCGGACGGTGGTTTATGAGCTTCGGGTCGCGGAGACTGACCGGGGCCGGGTGATCGGCCGGGAGGGTCAGACGATCCAGGCGATCCGGACTCTTTTGAAGGCGGCGACGGCTTCGGACCACAAGCCGGTGCTTGAAGTTCCGGGGTGATTCGGACGGCGGCGGGGATTCGGGAATGGGCCGCGAGCTCATCGCGCTGGGCGTTGTCGGGAAGGCGTTCGGGATCCGGGGCGAGGTCCGGGTCCGGCCGCACAACCCGCGGAGCACGTGGTTCGATACGGCGGAGGGGCTGTGGCTCAGGAGCTCTCCTGCGGCGGAGCCGGAGTTTCTGCGGATTTTAAAGCGGCGGCGGCACAAGGAATTTTTCGTGTTCACGCTGGATGGCGTTCGGGACCGGGACGACGCGGAGCGGCTGCGGGGCCTCGAGGTGGTGGCGGCGGAGGATGAGCTGGAGGCCTTGGAGGCTGACGAGTTCTACTGGTACCAGTTGATCGGTCTCAAGGTGCGGGACGCGGAAGGCCGGGCGCTGGGCGAGGTGGTTCGGATCGAGGAGACGGACCCGAAGCTAGGCGGCAACGACGTGTTGGTGGTGCGGGGCGATGATGGCGAGTTCCTGGTGCCGGCGACCAAGGACGCTGTATCGGCCATAGACGTGAAGGCGGGGGCCATGACGCTGAGCGCGGCGGGCGGGTTCGGCGGATCGGGCGGGACTGACCGCGGGTGAGGGCACCCGCTCCCCTTTGGATGCGGTTTATTTTTATTTGAGTAAAAGTAATCTGGACTGCGGCTAACGCTGCTCGCACAAAGGGGAGCTGATGCGGTTCGAGGTGATCACCCTTTTCCCGCGGATGATCGAGGGCCCGGTCGGGGAGAGCATCCTGAAGCGGGCGTGCGATGCCGGGCTCATCGAGGTCCGGGCGCACGATCTCAGGAGATGGGCCGGGGGCAAGCACCAGAACGCTGACGACGCTCCGTTCGGCGGCGGCGACGGTATGGTGATGAAGCCGGAGCCTCTGTTCGCGGCGATCGAGGCAGTGAAGGCGGCGGCGGGGAACATGCCGGTGGTGTTGCTGACTCCGCAGGGCAGGCGGTTCAGCCAGGAGCTGGCGGTGGAATGGTCGAGGCTGCCGGGTCTGATCCTGGTGTGCGGGCATTACGCGGGGATTGACGAGCGGGTGCGGGAGCGGGCGGTTGACCTGGAGGTCTCGATCGGGGACTACGTCCTGTCGGGGGGCGAGCCGGCGGCGCTGGTGATAATCGAGGCGGTGTCGCGTCAGGTGCCGGGGGTGCTGGGCAACGAGCTGAGCCCGGCGGACGATTCGTTCCCGGCGCGGCTGGAGTATCCGCAGTACACGCGTCCGGCGGAGTTCATGGGGATGCAGGTGCCCGAGGTCCTGATCTCCGGGCACCACGACCGGATCCGGCGGTGGCGGAAGAAGGAGAGCCTGCGGCGGACGCTGCTCCGTCGGCCGGACCTTCTGGAGACGTATCCTCCGGACGACGAGGAGCGGGAGCTGCTGCGGGAGATCGAGGAGGAGGGGAGGGGGAAAAGTAGATAGTAGCCAGTAGCCGGTAGCCAGGGGAATGAAGAGGTTTGGGGTTTGTGGTTTGGGGTTTGGGGTTGGAAGATTGAACCACAAACCACAAACCCTTTCCTTCTTCCTCTTGGCTACTGACTACTGGCTACTGGCTACTCCACAAACCTTGGCCGGCGGGATTTACATCGGGCTCTTGCACAGCCCGGTCCTTGACAAGGACGGCAGGATCATCACGACGGCCGTCACGAACCTGGACCTGCACGACCTGGCGCGGCTCAGCCGGACGTATGGGGTGAAGGGCTTTTACGTGATCCAGCCGCTGGCGCTGCAGATGAAGCTGGTGGAGAAGCTGCGGTCGTACTGGCTGGAGGGGCGGGGCGGTGAGTACAACGTGACGCGGAAGGAGGCGTTCGAGACGTTGCGGCTGGTGAAGACGCTGGACGAGGCGGTGGCGGGGATCGAGGCGGAAGCGGGCGGGCGTCCGCGGGTCGTGTTTACCAGCGCGAAGCCGCGGCCGGGCGCGGCGGGCTACGCGGAGCTGGGGTCGAAGATGAGGGCGGGCGGGACTTGGCTCGTGGTTTTCGGCACGGGGTGGGGGATCGCGCCGGAGTTTTTCGAGCGGGCGGACCATACGCTCCTGCCGATCGAGACGGGGACGGGCTACAACCACCTGTCGGTGCGGATGGCGGCGGCGATCATCCTGGACCGTTTGCTGGGTCCAAGGTAAAGAGGCTTGTTGCCGACGATCAGGCAGTGAAAAAAGGAACCGCGGATTAACACGGATGAACACGGATTATATCAGTAGTCGGCAGCCGTGGCCCTGAGCCCCGAGACCTTGCCGGAACGGCGGTCGGTTGTTAATGGTCCCATATTATCTTTTATCCGTGTTCATCCGTGTTCATCCGTGGTCAAGAAAAGGAGTCTGACATATCTCAGCGGAGCCGCCGGGTTTGACCACGGCGGCGGTCATGAGTATGATAGATAAAACTTGAAGGAGCATAAGTCATGAAGCGGCTACTGGCAATCGAGGAACAACTCAGGAAGCCGGACCTTCCGGCGATTCGTCCCGGGGACACGGTCCGGGTTCACCACCGCATCCAGGAGGGCGACAAGGAGCGGGTGCAGGTTTTCGAGGGCGTGGTGCTGAAGATGCACCGTGCCGGTTCGCACAGCACGTTCACGGTGCGGAAGATCAGCTACGGCATCGGGGTCGAGAAGATTTTCCCGCTGCATTCGCCGGTACTGGAAAAGATCGAGGTGAAGCAGTCGGGCAAGGTGCGGCGTTCGCGTCTTTATTATCTGCGCGACCTCAAGGGCAAGGCCGCCAGAATCAAGGAAAAGCGTCCGGTATAAGCGATGAATAACCGTGCTCCGGGGTCCTTCTCATGCACATAATGGACTTGGTGATCCAGGGAGTGGGGAGGTTTACGGAAAGCCGTAAATTCCCGCTCAAGCCCGGATTCAACGTGATTTACGGCCCGACCGAGTCGGGCAAGACCACGCTGGTGAACTGCCTTCTGGACCTGTTGTACCCGGACCGCTACCGCGACGACGAGGCGTCGCTCATCAGCTACGGCGAGCCGGCGGCCTCGCGGGCGGGCCTCACGCTGGCGAGCGGCCAGGACGTTTACCGGATCCTCAAGGACTTCAAGGCCGGCAAGATCAGCCTGACCCAGTACAACCCGGCCTCGCAGAAGTTCGAGCAAATGGCGGACGACCCGGTGCAGGTGAGCTCCATCCTGGCCTCGGCCTTCGAGCTTCCTTCCTTCGACGTTTTTTATAACCTTTACATCTCGGCGGCGGACCGGATGCCGTCGGCGCTTCCCCTGATGGAAGAGGCGGAGCCGGCCCAGGATTTGCACTCGCACTCGGAGCATCATCCCGGCCAGACGCGGCCGCCTTCGGCCCAGCCGGGGCCGGGGCCCGGGATGCCGGGGCCGGGAATGCCCGGCATGGGCGGGGGCATGCAGATGCCGGGCCAGATGATGCCGGGATTCATGCCGGGCATGATGCAGCCGGGGATGGCGCCGGGGACGGTGGTTCCGGGAATGATGCCCGGAGGCATGCCGGGGATGATGCCGGGTTTCATGGGCATGCCCGGGGCGCCGGGCATGGTCGGCGGCGACGGGATGACCAACGAGGAGCGGGAGAAGAAACTCACCTCCATGCTGAAGGAGCTGAAAGAGGCGGAGCGGGTGGAGGAGATCCAGTACGAGATAGACGGGCACCAGCAGAAGGCGTTCGAGATCGAATCGAAGATGAAGAGCGCGGGCCAGTTTGACGAGTTCATGAACACGGGCAAGGAGCAGCTTGACAAGTATCCGATCCTGAAGCGGCTGCCGGAAAACATCGACGAGCGGCTGGACCGGTACAAGGGCCTTCTGTCCATGCAGGGGGAAGAGGTCGAGAAGTTCGACCAGGAGTCCCTGAAATACGATGACGAGTTCCGGTTCCTGTCGGCCTTTCCGCCGATATTGCAGCAGCAGCTTTTCATGATCGGGGCGGGGCTGCTGGTGGGCGGCATCGTGATGTTCGTGGCGTCGAAGTACATGGACGTCCTCAAGTACCTGAGCGCTCTCAGTTTCGTGGGCCTGGGCATGGTGTTCTGGACGACGTGGCAGCACATCAACCGGCTGGGGCGGAGGACGGAGCTGGAGCAGACCCTGAACGATCTGGAAGAGAAGAAGCAGGGCGTGATCAAGCGCTTCCAGGTGGAGATGGCGGTGATCGAAAAGCTGATGAAGGAGACGGACTCGGACGCGGTGGAGGAGCTGAAGAACAAGGTTGCGAAGTACCGCGACCTGGAGGCACGCTACCAGTCGGTGCTCGACCGCAAGAAGCAATTGATCAAGGAGCTGAACGTCGAGTCCTTGACCAAGCAGGGACAGGAGCTGAAGTCCAAGATCGGCGAGCTGGAGGACGAGCTGCGCCGGCACGCGGCGATCAGCATGGACATCAACGAGATGAGAAAGGAGATCACGCGCCTGGAGACGGTGATCCGGCAGACCAATCCCAACTCCGCGGTGCTGAAGGACGCGGCGCCGGCCGCCAGTGAGGGGGACTACGGGGTCCCCGACTTCGGCCCCGGCGCGGGCGCGGGCGACGGGCCCGGCCATACCGTTGGCCTCGGCCCCGGGGCCGGCGCCGGCCATGGCGCTGAGGCCAGGGTCCACGTCGCGGGGGTGTCCAGGCCGGGCGTGTCCGGGTCCACCCGGGCGGTGGGCCGCAAGAGCGGGCGCTCGCGCAGCGCTCCGCAGGCTTATGAGCACATGCTGAAGAGCGGGGCCCAGCTTTTCTCCATCGAGCGGAACCAGCTCATCGCCCACATGCGGCAGCGCTTCAACCTCTACGTGCAGGCCTTGTTCGCCAAGCGCTACTCGGAGGCCCGGATTGACCCCGACGGCTCCATCGCCCTCAAGTCCGCGGAGGGCAACCGCTGGATGGACTTCGACCAGCTCACCCCCGCGGCCCGCGACACCGGATACCTCGCGCTCCAGATCACGCTGCTCGAGCTGTCCACCCAGAAGCGCATCCTGCCCATCATCCTGGACAACTCCGCGCTGCGCCTCGACGAGACCGCCGCCGTGGTCGCCGGCAAGGCCTTCAAGCGGGTGAGCGAGCGCACCCAGGTGGTCTTTCTCTCGGCGCAGCGCGCGCCGCTGCAGTTCGCGGACAACTCGCTCAACCTGGCCTGACCATGCCGCGTCCCCAGGCCCCTGCCCTCTTTCCTGAACTCAAACGCAAGCGCGTGCCCGGCCTCGACCTGGAGAACAGGTTCCGCGAACAGGGCTATGCCCGGGTGGCCGGAGTTGACGAGGCCGGGCGGGGCCCGCTGGCCGGGCCGGTGGTCGCCGCGGCGGTGGTGCTTCCGGAGAGCATCGGGGCGGGGAGCCCGCTGCGGAAGGTGCGCGACTCGAAGATGCTGGACGCCGGGCGGCGGGAAGCGTTGTACGAGGCGGTGGCGGCGGGCGCCGTGGATTGCGCGTGGGCCATGTGCGACGCGCGCGAGATCGACGAGATGAACATCCTGGCGGCCAGCCTCGAAGCCATGCGCCGGGCGGTGGCGGCGCTCGAGCCGGCGCCCGATCTCATCCTGGTTGACGGGAACCAGCCGGTGCCCTGCCGCATTCCCAGTGTCACGGTGGTCAAGGGCGACCGCCTGTGCCTGTCCATCGCCGCGGCGTCCATCCTGGCCAAGGTCATCCGCGACCGCATCATGCGCGAGCTGCATAAGCAATTCCCGGCCTACGGCTTTGACCTGCACAAGGGCTACGCCACGGCCGAGCATAAAAAGGCCATCCTCCGAAACGGCCCCTGCCCGGTGCATAGAAGGACGTTCCGGGGGGTCAAGGAGTGCGTATAACGGTGTGCTTGGCCTATATTAATTGCGGCTGTGGTGCATCAGGCTTCAAAGCTTTTCGAGGACTGGCTTGCAGGCTTAGAGGCGGAACTGCTTCCCTCTCGCGGTTTGCGCAGGCCCGCGATTATTGGGACGAAAAAACCGCAGGGAAGAGGTCTCGAATCTGATCTGCGGCATTTTTCAGTTCTTCTTCGGCGCAATTGAGATACTCGGCGGCAGTCTGCCAAGAAATAATGTTAACCTCAGCGGCACGCACCGCAACCGCGCTAAAGCGTCCCGCACGAGACATAGCAATATTACGAAGAGGATGGATATAACTTGTGTAGGCTTCTTGTGCTTCTGCTTCCTGGGCTGGTTCGCGGCGCTTGGAGACAAGTTTTTCCAGGGGTATTGAGCGTTCTAAGGCATTCCAAAGCTGATACCGCGCAGCGGTATAGCTTATCCAGAACCAATCCATTATCTCTCCGACAGGATCATTATTACCTCGGAATTTATATACTTCTTTTTGAGGGGCAATAAATTCTACGGAAAAAGCGTTGGCGCGTTGCTCGACAGGGTCTCTGATTTGATCCACCGGCCTTTCTAATTCGGAATAATCATCTACCCGTAATTCATTTAAGCTGGGCGCAATATCATAGAGTAAATGACCCAGTTCATGAGCGATTGTAGAACGTCGCATATACACATGCCGATTTTGGCCGTCCAGGTTAAGAACAATCGCCCGTCTCCCGTTTATTTGGACCGTCACCCCTGCGAGATTTTCCCCCAGTTCAGCTTGAACTAAGGGGATCCCTAGTTCTTCACATAATTGACGCAAAGAATTGATGCGGCCTGTTCCAAGCTTTAATTCTTCGCGCGAGTTTTGGGCTAAATAATAGCCATGCAAAAAGGCAGGATATCCAGGTCCCCCATAATTTGAGGAAGGCTTAATTCCAGTACGGCATGGTTGGATCTTGAGCGCTTCTTCAAGACGAATCTGTGTCATTGCCACCCAAGCCGCTTCGGCAATGGCGGAAACAGCTGGTTCCGTCATTCGCGGATGCTCATCCCCAATCGTTCGCAATCTTACGGCCAGACGTTCATTCCCAACGGGTTCGGCTCGGAAAGACAAATAGCGTTCATCAAGAGCAAGGGACCTGGCAATCCGCTCGTACTCTCGGACAGGCAATCGCCTGGATTTCTCGGCCTCCTCGACTATGCGTTGATCAACCTCGGCCCGTATCGCCACCTGACGAACAGATAAATTTAGGAGTTTGCGGCGCTCCTGAAGAACCCGCCCGGCAGCCATCGGCGAATCGCACAACAACGCGGAGCCTTCCGCGATAACTTCGCGCAGAATATCCTTGCCGTATACGGTCAGAGACTCATAGGCGGTTAAGCGGCGCCCCTTTGCTTTGGGATTGTCTTCAGCCAATTGATCGAGACTTCGGACGAAGATTCGTTCAGAGGTCTGCGCCAGAGATTTCAGGTTCTCGTCGGACGAGCCCGCTACCAGTGCCTCCTCAAAAGAGGTTGGATTAAATTCATTCATCTGCGTAAAACCTTTGCTGGTTTGTCAGCATCAGAATCCCAGCCGAAGCTTGGAACATTATAGCCCAGTTGTCGAACAACCTCAACGGCATCCTCAAGTTTCCGGGAATTGTCCGGGCCATAACGGCCGGAACAACCGTTGATATAGACGAGAACTTCATCGGCGGGATCAAACCAGATCTCGCCCCCACATGAAGCGGGAGCGCCGCCGGTAAGGTTCGTGTGCGTTACTCGCCCGGACTGGAGCGGCCGAGTTACAAGGGCATGTTCGAGAATATAGGGAATGCCCGATTGATCGATCACCCAAAGATGGCAACCGGGATCGCCTGATTTCATGGGAATGCGCCGCTCGGAAACCGATGCGGGTGGAGCTGTCAATAGCTTTACACCATCCGACGATGTGAGCTTGCGCATTTCATCCTGGTTTGCAGCCGCTCGTGATGGATTTGATGGAGGATATCGCCGTATGAAATCCAAATGGATCATGGGCTAACCTTATCGTTATAATGAAAAAAAATCAAGTCAATTGCTTGCTGATCCACTCCTTCAAAATAGTCTGTGAGAGTGGTTTCAACCAGAATCCTTTTTCGTGAGCCAGTCCTTAGCATACTCTTCCGGGTTTACACCCTTCATCGCCATCACGCCCTTGAAAAAGTCCACCTCGGCCTTGAGGTCGGAGTCCTTGGCGCGGTAGATGTCCTCGTAGAGCGTGAGGTCGTGGAAATAGACCACGCGCGAGATCACGGTGGCGTTGTTGATGTCTTTGTCCGGCCACTTGTCGTATTGGCGGGTCTTCATCAGGGGGATGACGTCGTCGCGGAAATGCTTTTTGTGGGCGGCGATGATCAGGGCCTTTTTCAAGCGCTTTTGATCGTCGGGGATGTCGGTCTGGTACATGACGTCGAGCTCATTGTAGAGCTTCATGATCTCCCGGCCGAAGAGCTTGTCGTCTTCGTTCGAATCCACGGCGTAGCGGGCCTGGGGCGAGTCGGCCCCGAAGCGGGCGCGGAGGTAGTTGTATGAGCCCTGGTTGCCGACGAAGAGGGCCAGGTTTTCGTTGAACTCCATCTGTCCCTTGATGAAGACGGTTCCGTGGGTCATCTCGTGGAGCACGAGGTTGGCGAGGTCGGCGTCGCTCATTTTGAGGAGGGTGGAATAGAGGGGGTCGGCGACGATGCCGAGCATGGAGTAGGCGCCGGCGGTTCGCAGGTACACGTCATGGCCCTGCAGGCTGAGCTCGGCCGCTTTCTGGTCGGCGTCTTTCTGGTCGAAGAAGCCGAGGTAGGGGACCTTGCCCACCACCGGGAAGTCCCAGGTGAGCGGCGTCATGGAAAGCGGCTCGGCCGCGGTCAGGTTCCAGACCACGGCGTCGCGGTCCACCTCCTTGTAGACCTCGTAGTTCTTGTTGCTCGTCAGCCCGATCTTCTCGACGCCGTAGCGCTTGACCTCGAGCACGAACTCGAGCTGGTCGCGCACGGCGGGGTCCAGGTCAGGGTCCTTGAGCATCCGCTCGAACGGGACCCGGCCCATCAGCAGCTCCGCCTGGCCCGGCGCCTGCTGCAATAAATATTGGAGCTCCTCCTCGTCGCACGAGGCCGCCAGACAGGCTGTTGCCGCCGCCAGGAGCAGCACCGCGGCCCGCGCCCGCGGGCCCGATTTTGCGCCACGATTGTTTCCCATCATCCACCCCCTTCATGGTTTCCCGGTCCGTCGGGTCCCGGCGCCCCTGATTATGCCACATCACCGGGGAAAAGCGCGCCCGCGGCCCGAACAGGCCCGGCCCAGGCTTTGACAAGATCAGGATGAGGTATTAAAATAAAAGTTCATGCCGCAGGACCGACAACCGCTCCCGGAAGGGACCAGCATCTCGTTCACGGCGCTGGACGGGCCGAGCCGGGGCGCGCGCTTCAGGGTGGAGCATCTGCCCATGGCCATCGGGTCAGGGGCGGAGGCCGGGCTCAAGCTGCCGGGGCTGGGGGTCGCGGAAAACCACGCCCTCTTGTCCATGCAGGACAACGAGATCTTTCTGGAGGACCAGGGATCGGGCATGGTCACGCGGGCGAACGCGCGCACCATCCAGCGGGCGCGGGTGCTAAACGGGGACATCATCGAGATCGGCGACGTGCGCCTGCTCTTCCACATCACCCTGCGCGCGGGCAAGGCCCCGGAAAAGGCGGCGGCGCGCAAGGGCAAGGCCAAGGCCCAGCCGCGGGTGTGGATGGTGGGGTTCGGCCCGGAGTTCCGGCGGTGGTTTATCGAGGACATGGCGCAAAAGCTCCAGGTGGAGGCCGCGGCGTTCGCGACCGGGGAGGACATTTTGCTGGCCATGAGCCAGGCGCTGGCCCAGGGGTCCACGCCGTCGCTCGTGATCCTGGACCTCAGGATCCCGATCATGAACGGGATCAACGTGGCCATCGCCATCCGGGCCTATGAGCTCGGGTTCGGGATGGAGGAAAAAATCCCGCTGATCTTCATGTTCAGCCCGCCGGAGCAGGCGAGCTTTGACAAGGTGCTCAATTTCTGCCAGCCGCTCCGGGTGGTGGCGCCGGGCGAGGGAGAGGAAGAGCTGAAAATCGCGGCCCGAAAGGTCATCAAGGGCGCTAAATTCTAGGGGGCTTGAGGCTTGGGGCATGGGGCGTGAGGCTTGGGGCTTGAGGCTTGGGGCTTGAGGCATGGGGCTTGGGGCTTGGGCTTGGGGCGTGAGGCGTGAGGCTTG
>Ga0307378_10004695_pt1 | contig 19328 bp, 14 predicted proteins | sample UN1MG_FD_202238 | JGI IMG/M metagenome (GOLD analysis project Ga0307378, IMG submission 202238) | Soil microbial communities from Risofladan, Vaasa, Finland - UN-1 | ecosystem: Environmental > Terrestrial > Soil > Coastal area > Acid sulfate soil | place: Finland: Risofladan, Vaasa | collected... | reverse complement strand
GAAAAATTTACACAAATAATTGACGCAAACCTGCCACTTTGGTATTGCTGTCAAAAAGGGAATTGGATGAAGGTATAAGTGGTAAAGTTATTTCCGGAATAGGTGGCAGTTTTCGCCGGAATCCGCAACCTAATAAATTCGCTTACTAAAGTTGAAAAATTTCTATATTTTAAAGCTCTAGTGTTATAAAAGGTAGACAACGTCTTTGGCTTTTTAGCTATATTTATACCATATAAAATATTCTCCAACGCTACTCTAAGATGAAGATTTATAGTCTTTTCCCATCCAAAAAAAGTGGTTGTTATGGCTAAAATAACATTCTTAACTGCCTCATCCAAGAGGGGAATGTCGTTTTTATGACCCCTCTCTCTCCATGTTTCCAATATCATAAAAGGGATAGTGTTCTTAATTATAGCTTTTTCAGCACCAATTTCCGTTGAAGTTATATATTTTCTAGTGTCAACGAATAGTTTGTTTAGTCTTTTATTATATGCTGCCAGAAGTTTATCTTCCAAATCTTACCTTCCAAGAATGATTGAAAACCACTTATCAAGATTTGTCCCCTCTTCGTTTCTCTCACCATCAGATGCCACTTTATTCATGAGCTCATTTCGTATAAGAATAAGTGATTCCTTACGAGCATTTAACAACTCTTCTAATAATATACCTTGAAGTTCGGTCCTCGTTCTTTTCTCTGGTCTCGTTATTCTTTTGCCAGAAATGTTGTCGATAGACTTGGCAAGCTCAATGTTGGAATTGGAATATTTTACGATATGCCTGACAACTTGCATAACGGCTATGTCAAAGTTTTCGTCTTTCGTTGACAGCAAGAGACCCACTAAATTTAGCTTTTCTATTTCGTTGGCAAGTGTTTTAAAGTCTGCTCCTGAACGGATCTTTTCAAAATTATTTTTTCCTACTATAGATTCAAACTTTTTTCTCTCCGATTTGTTCAGCCCAATATAAAAAACCATTAATTTTGTTTCTATTTTCATTTGAATACCTTCCAAATTGTTTTTCAAGCTTTCTCTAAAAATTCTTTAGTAATTTCCTTAATATCTCCTGAAGCATCAGAGTTTGGGTTGTAATCAAGTAAATATTTTCTCTCTGAAAGAGCATTTTGGACATCCTGCCTCTGTTTTAAGGCTGACTTAAAAATAGGGATATTCAAAGTTTTCGAAAACCTTTCAACAACGGTTTTGTGTCTCTTTGCTACTTTTGACCAATTTAAATATCTGGTTCTCACTATACCTAAACCATTTAATTCTGAACCGTATGTTTGTGTAAATTCATTAATATCTTTTTGCAATAAGGGTAGCCCCATTACGCTGAAATAATCCATACCCATTGGTATCAAATATGCATCACTAGCTAAATAAGCAGCCCGGGATAGAATAGTACTCGTTGGTGGGCAGTCTATTAGAATATAGTTATATTCTTCTTTGATTTTATTCAAAAAATTACTCAACAATCTTTCACTACCACTTTTTCTTTGATCTATAAAATCTATTAAATTAATTGAAGAAGGTATTATATATAATTTATTTTTCAAATTATAAACTACCTGCAACTCTTTTTTCTTTTTTTGCCCTCCAAGAGCTTTTGGAACTTCTGATAATGTTGGAACAAATATATTATGAACAGTGCCTTTCTTATCATCCGAAAGTATTTCCTCATAAGTTTTTTCATCGACACAATATTGCGTAAGGTTAAATTGAGGATCAACGTCGACGAGTAGGACTTTAACATTATGCAACTCTGATAAACAGTGCCCTAAATTTGCCGTAAGGGTAGTCTTTCCCACTCCCCCTTTCATATTTGTGATTGCTACAGTTAATCCCATAATAACCTTTATTTAGAAAATAAAATCATTCGATAAAAAGGACAATTATTTAATATATCATTTTTCATTCATTTTTCAAGCCAAACTTCTGAAAATTTAATTTTACATTTCTGTTAACATTCTTTGGTTTAAGTTTTGTGTTTTTATTTAAAGTCAAACTCTTTACGCTATTTAATTTATGAGCAGGTGACGGATGTCCATTATCTCCATGATTGTTTTCAGATTTGTTCCGTTCGCACCCAAAAGGGATTGAGTAAAATACGAGATTGCCAGCCTTAATCAAGCATTTCGCAAAATTGAAGATGTATAACTATCATGACAGCAGTTTTTAATTGAACTCAAAACTTTTGATAACTTGCCAACGTCATAACGCCAAGATCGAACAAATCTGTTGAAGATATCTTCATGATATTATAAAAGTACAGTCCTTATCCTTAATACCGTCCTTTATAGGTAAAAACAAGCGAGAATTAATGCTCCGGCGCAAGCAGCTTTAATAGTTGAATACGTTCTCCAATCTGATTGGGTTTTCTTCCTTTTTTAGCGGGGGGCAAGCGACCAATGCGAAGCGAGGGAGCGAAGGCAAAGGGGGGGAGGGGGATTTGGTGGCTTTCACTGCCTTGGAACCTGCACATAAATATGTACCGCCAAGACCACGCACACCCCCCCCGCGAAACAACATAAATTTAAAGAACTTTCTTTAGAATATTTTATCAGGCTTCGTATCTTTTTCTTTAAATAGTGATAGAGGAATTGGTATTTTTCAACCGGTTCCGAATTCATTAGCTTTCTCCCTTAAGGGGGAGGCTGGATCAGTTTCTCATGGAGCAGGATGCGTAGTGAGAATCTGAACAAGCCTGATTGGGCGGGTGGGGTAAGAAGGGAGCCCTTGGGGGGCGGACGGGAAGGGCTGAGTGTCCGTCTTCTACTCCCTTGTGGTGAAGATGGACTCTCAGCCTTGGGCGGGCGGGGCGGTCTCACCCCTTTGAGGGGCCGGGGGTGATTTGGCGGGCATAAAATATGATGGTGTTTTGTCTCCCCCCTGACTAAAAAATTAAGTGCGAAAGTTCAGCTCGGCTGTACGGTGAACGCAGTGAATGAGCTACCTTATCAGATGTGAGCGCAGATGAACCAAAGGCATGGCGTGGTTTGTGCCTGGAAAAAAATCGCCTGAAACGTAAAAAAATGTACACAGATAAAGTGAAATGCTTTTTTACAGAATGCACAAACCATGACAGGCCGACGTGAAGATGGAAAAGCGAGCAGCTATGAAAAAGAGGGGGGTTGTCAGGGGGGGAGAAAAAACGCAATATTTTATGCTCCTACCTTTGGTTCGAGACGGGTAAATAAATTGCGAATATTCTGGATAGCCGAGCGGTTAATTGAATCCTTTGCATTCAGTATTGTTCTAAATCGTGGTCATTTAGAAGCGGGCATCTTTTCTGCCGGCTTCTTTTTTCCTTTTAGGGGAGATGGGTTCAGTTTCCTACGAAGCAGAATGCGGAGAGGAATCTGAACCCATTTTGGGTGGGGTGATTTATTGTTTATAAAATAGTGAGGAGTTAGCATTAGGTCAGCTATCTCCTCCCACCTAATCTCCGAAATGCAGGCAAATGAAAATATAATGACAAAGCAGAAGTCCAAGATACCTTAAATAGTGACATATAGGGCGGCCTGCCAAATGCCGATAGATGTCTCGGGCTTTTGTTATGGTAGAGAAGAGGTGAGAGCATGCCGGAGTCGAAAAAAGCAAAGCGAATATTTAAGCAAAAAGCGTATCGTGGATCTCGTGAATCAGGTACTTTACCTGTTAAAAAAACATGTAGAATTTATCAACACTTCAAGTGCTGGAAATACTCGATAATTATTATACATCTTGGTATAGCTGAACGTGGCGTATCAGAGGTTGCGAGATGCGGAGACGCGAATTGACGGAGCTTCTCGCAATCCTACTGCATACGCTTTGTTATGACGTCGCAATCAAAATTCGACTTCCTTGTTATTGCGAAGAACATGAGCCGAACAACCAACTCGCTCTTTATTTACATCGCGGTCAGGCTCTTCTCGCGATCTTGTTAGCCAGAATTGATATCAACCCCCCCAACATTATATAGCCAAAGACAACCTCAATCGTCACCCAAATCTCACCAGCCAAATTCAAAGGTACAACATCGCCAAAACCTAGCGTGGTGAAAGTGACTATGCTGAAGTAATATGGAGTAAATGGTGTCCTTTCGCAGCCCTTTAGCTGAGGCGTAATATCGTATAGCAGCTCTCTTAGGCCGTTTGGAAGCCAGGCCAGCTGATTGGGAATGGCATATCCGGCATAGGCCACTCCAAACAGAATAGCGAAGAACAATGACCAAGTAATCCAGAGGCCGAATGACCTCCCGCAGTCCATGAGTATCAGCCACGGCCAATAAAGGAATCGCCAACGAGAACACTTTCGGAATTCCTCAATGAAATCTTGGTCCTGTGCAAATCTCTTGAATCTTGGATTGCCGTAACAATTATTGACTCTTATTCCGAAATACTTGGCTCGTCGGTCAAACTCAATTCGTATGACACAAGCGCCATCGAAATCCGCAGTTGAGAGGTCGGCACCCTTGATGTTCGTTTGGTTGACATAGGCATACCTAAAGCTGGTATTGCCAGCGTTGGCATCTCTGAAGTTCGCCAGCATGAGATCTGCCCCTTCAAAGTCTGCCCCTCGTATGTCGGCACCAGAAAGATCCGCCTGAATCAGGATAGCATGCTTGAAGTTGGCATGAAAGCAATCTGCGTTTTTGAGATTTACCTCCGAAAGGCGTGCTTGTTCCAAGTCGACACCTATTAGATTAGCGTTCTCAAGATTCATTTCATTCAGGTTAGCCCCCTTCAAGTTCGGCCTAATATCCTTATTGACGTCCCTCCATTTGTTCCAACATTCTATTCCTTCCATGAGCTTTGCCAAATGCTCTGAGTCGGGTTGTGGAAGTATTTCGTCCTTGGTTACCAGACCATACCATAGCTCCCAACTTCCATCAGGGGGAATGTTACTTTTAGTTTTTTTCATATCCTCCAAATACCTTAGCCACGTCTGAACTCACCTGCAACAGAAGTAATGATGCCTTCTAATTAAGCCTCAGTCACACGCCTTCTGGTGTCAGAGTAGTGATTTGTTAGCTGCTTTTTATATCTGGTAAAATATAACTAATTAAATTGCAATATATGTTGACTAATATATTTTACTTGACATATTTTTTGCCTATATAGTATCATAATATTAAATTTAAGTTATTTTAGTTAAAGCAAAGTTTTTTGAGTATAATTTTTATTTTATCTTATCTATAATAGATATAAATAATATATATTAATTAAGAGGAGTTATGTCAGAAATTTATTTGGGAAACCTTCCAATCGGTAAAATCCCAAGAGTTATAGGTACTATATCAAAAAACCGAACATTATTACAACTCAATAGTATTGTATGGCCTCATTGCGATATTGTTGAAGTTCGTTTAGATGAAATAGATTGTAGTGTAGAAAATTGCTTGAACAATCTTCAATCAATTGAGAAAAGAGGTTTGCCAATTATTCTTACACTTAGACCTGTGTTTGAGGGCGGTAAATGGGATTCCACCGAAGAAGAACGCTCCTCTATTTTTACAAAAGCTTTAAAATATGTATCAGCAATAGACATTGAATTTAAAAGTAAATTAGTGCCAGAGATTTGCGAGAAGGCACGTAAACATAAAAAAATAACTGTTGTTTCTTTCCATGATTTTAAAAAAACACCAAAACTTAAAGAACTTAAAGATATTATACAGAAAATAACGTCATATGATAATGTGATTGCTAAAATATCTACTATGGTCAATTCATCTACTGATTTTGATACACTAAGAAAATTACTAGATTATAATTGGAAAATTCCTGTTTGTATAATAGGTATGGGTTCTAAAGGCACGATGACAAGGACATTGTTTCCAGCGCTCGGTTCTTGTTTTACATATGGTTATCTTGATACGCCGAGTGCTCCAGGTCAATTGCCCTGTAGAATGCTTACTGAGCAATTACGTCAAACATTTCCAGAGTTTAATGAAGATGTAATAATTAGATACGAATTATTAGAATGTGCATAAAGAGGTAACTTTTTTCGTTGCCTCTTTTACATAGCCTCGCCAAATTTTAATCCGTATACTTCATTTGTTTTCTCAATTTTATTTATTTCAAAGAACAATTCTTATTTTATCAGCTAACTTTGATGTAGCGGGCCTAAAAGCCCGATTTGTTTTCGTGCATTATTTGCCTGCGAAAAAGAAAAATAGGGTAATTTTGCACGATAAAACCCCCCTACTAAGGGTATTATCGTGCGATTTTGCCGAATAAGAAGTCTTGACATTATAACAGAATGACTGGGGAGATACATAATCTTTTAATTCTCCTACGCCCTATCCAGTTATTATATAGTTTCTGACTATTCCCACAGATTCCATGATTGTTGTCCAAAAATTGACAATTTGGATATTAAACAGAAAACCCCATTGAAGGATATCTCGCCAGATGTTTTGAAGTTCAGATTTGCTTGCCAACAGAGCAACTAAAGAATCAGACGATTCTCAAATAGATTGTATTTGGATATCACAAATATTAAAATGTTTCAATTTGTTGCGTGAATAGCAGATATCTTTAACCCACCCGCCAAGCAGGGAGCTGCAAAATAGTTTGAAAAGATGATAAACTGTAACTTACAGAAACATTATAAAAATGCACCGCTGTAGCCCTGTCGGATGTGCAAGCGCTTGTTGTGTGCCAAGTATGGCACACGTCGTCTTAAGGGTGAGCCTACAATTTCCAATTATGGAAGTCAAGGCATGCCTCAAGCCTGCCCAAGCCCAGCCAGATGGAGGCGAAGGCATAGAGCAAGCAGTAGATACCGTGTAGGACAGGTCTGTCATGCTCCTTACGTCATTTAAAAAATACAACGGTGAATCACTACCATGTCTAACCAAATCTCAATTTTCTCAGAACCATTTGACATCACCAGACTTTTTCATTAGATACATATCTGCACTTATTTATCCAGGTAAAACCTGATCAAACCAGATTTTCTGTAATCAACACGCAAGGTGTCAAAGCATGGAAGACTGGTGGCTCTCTGTCGATGAAATAGCGGAATATCTTGGCATCAAACGCGATACCGCTTACAAGTGGATAAGCGAAAAGCAGATGCCTGCCCACAAGGTTGGTCGCCTCTGGAAATTCAAGAAAGAAGAGATTGACGAATGGGTTAAGAGCGGCTGTGCCGGAGAGACTGCCGATAATTGAAACAACGGTCCAATTTGTTGCTGGAGATCTATGATTTATCATTTTGAATAGGATTATTCCATGAAAAATCTTTTCCAATCCTGCATACCCCGCCAGGCTGTCCTTGACGGTACAGCCGACTTTGTTGTTAACCTCTCCGACCTGCCACGACTCAGCGAGTCGGAAGCGCGGGAGTTTCTTGACTCCAATGTCCTGACTTCGGGCATGGAGATGCTGCTGTCCCAGGCGTTTGCCCGCATGGCCGGGACAGGGACGGCCAGCGGCATCTACAAACTTTCCGAATCCATGGGTGGTGGTAAGACCCAGAGCATGATCGTGGCCGGCATACTGGCCCGTTTTAACCATCTTGCCAGCCTGGTCAGCTTCAGGGAGCCGCTGCCTAAAGTGCAGCCCGATGTAGTGGTAGCCTTTACCGGTCGTGCTACCGACAAGAAGGTTTGGGTTTCATTGGGTGATGCCCTTGGAGTAAAATTTCCTGCTGATCGTGCTCCGTCGGAAGAGGAGTGGTGTGATGCGCTCAAGGGGCGCCAGGTGCTGATCCTGCTGGACGAACTGGCATTCTACCTTGTCCATGCAGCCTGCCAGGGAAGCAAGGAGGAAGGCACGAGGGCGGCAACCCTGGCCGGAATTGCCATGACCAATCTGTTCGGCGCTGTGCGTGATTACAAAGAGTGTCGCCAGACGGTCATCGTCATCGCAGACCTGCAGAAAGACTGGGAGCAGGGGGCTGAGGAGCTGGCCCGGATTCTCAAGTCCAACGATTTGCTCAGCAGCGCATTGAAGAGTGTTGACAACGAGGTGTCCAAAGGGGCGCAGAGTATTGCTCCGGTTGACAACACCAAGGATGAACTCTATGCTATCCTCCGGCGGCGGTTGTTCAAGGATGTTAACGCCACCAGCAGGGACAAAAAAGACATTGCCGCTGCCTATGTCGCCGAGCTTGATAATGCAACAGCGATCATTGATCGGCCGACCATCAAAATACGGGAGGAGATCATTGTTTCCTGGCCGTTTCATTTCTCTACCAAACACCTTATTGCTTCATTTAACGATAATCCCGGTTTTCAGAAAACCCGCGACGTTATCCGCCTGCTTGCTACAATCGTCAGAAGCCTATGGAGCAAAGGTGAGGGATCTGTAAGCAAGCACTACCTTATTTCCCTTGAAACAGCCGACCTCAACGATGCCAACGTCTCCAGCCGCTTGATCGAGATTAAAAAGTCCTTGCAGGATGCTCTCCAGACCGACATCGCCAACAGCGGCACCTCCCATGCCGAAAGTTTGGACGGGGACACCGACGGCCTTGCCAGCCGCTGCGCGCGCTGGATCTATAGCGCATCCCTCTCGGAAATCCACCCGCGCGGTCTCACCGATGCCGAACTTGCCGAATACCTCCTGGCGCCAGGCCAGTCCATCATTGGTATGCAGGACGCCCTGAAAAAAATCTACGACACCTGCTGGTACATTGAGCAGACCAGGTCTGGGCGCTATTTCTTCCACCGTCACAAAAACCTCAACGCCCAGGTCAACAGTTACACCAGTATCTGCACTTCCGTCGACCGGGATGTGAAGATTGAGGAGAAACTGACTGAGATGTTCGAGCCACGCGACAAGCGATGTTACCAGAAACTGGCGGTGTTGCCCGCCCTGGATCAGGTGCAGATTGAGCGGGACAGGATAACACTGCTCATCCTCAAGCCGGATACCGATTTCCAGCAGTTTTTCAACGGAGAGAAGTTCAAGAACCGACTCGCCATTCTCACGGCAGTTGACCAGACCGGCATATTCAATGTCAATAAAAAGGCGGAGCGACTCTGGGCCATCAGCCAGGTGTTGAAGGATCTAACGTCCGACGACAGCCAACATAAAAAGGCCAAGGAGACTCTGGCGGAATACCAGACTGAACTATTTATTGCCGTCAAGGCTGTCTTCAACAAGTTTTACTATCCACTCATTGACGATGTGGAGGAAACCGCCCTCATCGTCATTCCGCTCCTGGACGGGTATATCGATGAAAAAACCGGCAACCGCATTCAGTACCGGAATGATGTCGCCACCAAGGGCGAGTTTGTTGTAGAGGCCACCCTGCGGGACGCCAACAAGTTTCAGGTCTTTGCGCCGGCTGCGGGTGATGACAAGGTAAGGGTCTATCAGCCGTTGCGTAACCGTGTAGAAAACTATCTCTTTCCTTCCACCGGCCGTACAACCTGGGATCAGATAAAAGAGGGGGCCGCTACCAGGGGTCATATGCTTTGGGCTGAACCCGGCACACTGGACCGGATGCGTGAGGCGCTCCTTACTGCGGGTGAATGGCGGGAAGAGGCTGGGCAGATCATGAAACCGCCTTTTGAGGAGATCACCGGAGTTGACATTGAATACTCAAGGGACAAGGAGACCGGCGAGATCACCACCACTGACATCAAGCTGTCCCATGCCGACAAACTGTATGTGCGTGAGGATGGCGGCGAGTGGCGCGCGCATATTCCTGACACTCCATTGGTAACCGGCGCCATGTTGATCGAGTTCAAGGCACTTGACTCCAGGGGCGTTAACAGGGAAGGGCAAGTGTACCGGATTGAGAACAGTATCGATCTGTTCCACGACTTTATGGATTCACCCACGCCAGGCAACAAGGTGGTCAAGGTAAAGGTGGTTCCCCCTTCCAGCACGGTGCTGTACACAACCGGCGGGCCTGATCCGGCGAATAACGGGAAAGCCTATGCGCCCCCTGGCATTGATGCACCGGAAGGGACTACAGTGCGTCTGAATGCGGCCAAAGGTAATGTGACCAGGGATACCAGCTTCACCATCCCAAAAGACACCGTGGGACCAGACGACCTGCCCCCTATCGACCCCGAAATTCCGGTTAAGGTCAACGGCCGCGCCTTCACCCATCTGGTCAGCCGTTCCACCAGCTACCAGTTTCTGAGCGGCCTGCCTGCGGAAGCACAGTTACAGATGGTACAGGCCAAGGTAACCCATGCCGCTACCGACAGCACCGTTACCCTTCTTTGGGATCGCAAGACCAGGCTGGAGCCGCAAGGAATCATCACGGCCTTCGAGTTTCTGGACAAGCAGGTTGCGGACGGAGAATGGTCACTCCGTTTTGACAAGCTCCACTTTGCCACTGGTAAGGCCTTTCTCAAGTGGCAGGTTGATACCAGTACGAAAGTTAAACAGAGCCAGGTGACCCAATGAACAAGCGTACTGTTTACGATTTTGGCATTGTCGATGACAACGAAGACGTCTTCGAGTTTCACTGGGAGGCGGACAAGGGCGGCCAGTGCAAGCTGGAGGCAATTCTTCAGACTGAACGTGGGCCACGGCGAAGCGAGCTTGCCTTGGTCCCTGCGCCTGTGTGGAGTGCTGTGAGCCAACGGGCCGTCCGCGAGCTGGTTGAGGGAATGGGTGAGACTGAACGACTTAAGAAGGCTCCCACCTTGAAGAATGGCACAAACCGGTTGAGCCCCCTTATCGGGCGGGAACTGGCAGTGTTGCTTTGGGCGCTGATGGAAGTGGGGGACAAAGGAAACATCGAGGCGATTCTGCATGGATGGCGTGAGCTGGCCCGCGAGGAGCGCTGGTGGCTTTATACCAAGGCTGCTGCGCCCGGCCAGCGTGCCGGCGTAGGCTGGCGACTGGCCCTGTTCCATGCCCTGTCGGAAACACCTGATAGCCGGGTTGCCGAGCTGGAGGTGCAGAAAAAAAAAAGCCCTGGGAATGGCTTGCGGTCCGGCAGGAGAGCCGCGACAAAGAAAAAACCAAAGGAAAAACAGCGTCCCGCGAGCCGGCAGAAGCAGAACCCACCGATACCGCTGGCAACAGCCAGAAAAAGGAAACAGCCCCCCAAACTTCCAACAACAGGCCTGAAGGGGAGCAAAGCAAAAAATCCGGCAGAAAAAAGAGCAAAAAGAATGGCCCGAAAAGCGGCCCAATACAACTGAAGCTGTTCTGAAAAAGGTTTATGATTATGTCCCAACTCTCCCTCCTTGAAGTCCAATTTCCTATCGGCCCCTTATCTTTGGAAAGCTATATTGAAAGGGCTGCGGGCCCCGGAAAAATATTATCTAGTTTAGGTAAGTGGTGGGGTTCCAAGCCACTGGTGCTAACCCGCGCCATTATTCTGGCTGCTGTTTTCCCGGCTTCCGATGACCCTGAATGCTGGCCCTGGGACCTGGAAATATTCCTGAAGTGTATGTGCCTTGATGATACCGGCATGTGGCGGCGCAAAATAAAAACCCTGCCGGCCGAACTCTGCCGGCCTATGGCCACGAACGGGGAGCGTGAGGCCTTGTTCGGAGAAGATGATAAGTGGAAGAGACGCGGCTTAGTTCGGGAGATGAAGGATGCCCTGGAAAAACGGGTTTTCTATACCCTGGGGCATACGGCCCAGCGGGAATACTGCTGCAGGGTTGAGCAGATCGACGGACCGTCTCCGGAATCATGGAAAGAGATCAACGCCTATCTTCAGACTTCAGCATCATTGCTGCCGGAGCTAATACAGCAGCTTGCAGTGCGGCGCTTCGGCAGCCGTCTTACCGTTGGGGATGCCTTCAGCGGCCTTGGCTCCATCCCCTTTGAGGCGGCAGAAATGGGCTGCGATGTTTATGCCTCGGATCTGAATCCCGTGGCCTGCCTGCTCACCTGGGGGGCGCTCAACATCGTTGGCGGCAGCAACGAATTCCGTTACAAGGTGCATGACGAGCAGAAACGGATCTACGACGAGGTGGATGCCTGGATCTGTGAACATGGGATGGAACAGAGCGAGGAGGGGTGGCGGGCAGAGGCCTATCTCTACTGCGTGGAGATGGCGGTACCGGAATGGGATGGCTGGCGCATTCCCATCTGCCCGAGCTGGGTAATCGCCCCCAAGACTAAAACATGGGTTGACTTGGTGCCTGTCGAGGCGGAAAAACGTTTCGGCTTCCGGGTGATGGATGGCAGTGAGGGGTGGAGCCATGCCAGGGAAGGCACTAAGCAGGGGCAGGATGTGGTTTGCCCACCTTCGTTGTGGGAGATATTTCGACGGGATGGCCGTCATAACAATACAGACCGCACCATTCCATATAATCGGATAATCAAAAATGCTGGCGGTCTGCGGCGCTGGGAAAAGCGAGACTTCATACCTCGCACTGATGACCTTCTGCAGGAGCGGCTGTATTGCATCCGCTGGCGTAAGCCTGATTATGAGGGTGACCGGGGGCGCATCCGTCGTGGTGAGCTGATCTACCGTGAGCCCCGCATCTATGACATGGAGGTGGAAGCCAAGGTTGTGGAGATGCTGGATAAGGTCTTTGACGGGTGGCAATTCGCTGGCTGGATACCGGGATGGCGGATCGAGCCAGGTTACAATACAACACAGCCAATGCGGGAAAGAGGCTGGACACACTGGCATCATCTCTTTAATCCTAGGCAACTGCTGTTGGCCGGGGAGTATTCGAGGAGATTAGAGAACTGCGAGACGGAAGTGCGGGCGGCACTGTTACTAAATTTAGGAAGATTACTAGACACAAACGCGAAACTTTGCCGGTGGCTGCCTGATCCGGGTGGAATGGGCAGAACGAAAACCGTTTTCTATAACCAAGCGCTCAACACTTTTTCGAATTATGCTGGTCGTGGACTGTCGGGTTTAGAATCACAACTTATATCTGAGCATAGCAAATATTCATTCACAGGGGATATTAAGGTTTCTCTTAAAGATGCTCGTGCGGTAACTGAGAAATACCATCTCTGGATCACCGACCCCCCTTATGCTGACGCAGTCAACTACGAAGAGCTGTCCGAGTTCTTTCTGGCCTGGTATGTACCGCACCTGAAAGCAGCCTTCCCTGACTGGTACACCGATTCCATGCGCTCACGAGCGGTGAAAGGAAACGACGCCCCTTTTCGGGTGGCCATGGCTGATTGCTACCGTCGACTGACTGAAAACATGCCGGATGACGGTATGCAGGTGCTGATGTTTACCCACAAGTCCACCGATGTCTGGGAAGACCTGGCGCTAATCATGTGGGCCGCCGGCTTGCAGGTAAAACAGGTCTGGAGCGTGGCCACAGAGACGCCGGGGGCCGGCATCCGCAGCGGCAATTATGTTCAGGCCACCTATAACATGGTCCTACGTAAACGGACCGGCAACAAGATGGGTTTTGTGGACTTCATCACGCCTCAAGTGAATAAGAGAGTCAAGGAGGTCATTACCCGCATGCGCCAGAGCCAGGTTGAGGGCGGCCTTTCTCGCTGCGGCTACACCGACACCGACTATCTGCTGGCCGCTCAGGCCACTGCCGCCGAGGTGGTGACCGGCTATGCCACCATTGACGGGGTTGACCTGGAGGCGGAGCTGCGTACCCTAAACAATCAGCGCGGTCGTTCCGCCCTGCGCATTCTGATGGAGAATGCTAAGCGCACTGCCACCGATTTCCTGGTGCCGCCGGCCATGGAGCAGGCTATCAAAAAATACAGAGCGGGCGACAGTTACCAGTTCTGGCGGAGTTTTTCGCAGGAGGAAAAGTTTCTGCTCAAGGGGCTGGAGCTGGAACAGCAGGGGATGTTCAAGATCAGCACCTTCCTGGACCTGGGACGGGCCTATGGTCTGGTTGACTACGAAAGCCTGATGGGGCCGGTACGGGCCAACGATACCAGGACTGCTTTGCCGCAAGACCTGCCGCGACCTGATGCCGTCCGTTTTGTTGAAATTCTCCATGCCGAACGTGCGCTGTGGCGCTATTCACCCACCCGGCAGATCTACTACTCTCTGAAGCTCCTCAAAGAAGGGGCCGACATGGACCGGGCCGTTAAACATCTGGTGGACAGTACCGACTTCTGGAATATCCGTACCAGCCGCCTGGCCGTGATCCTTGCATACTTGCGGGAGAGCACTGCCGGCAACAATCACTGGCTGGAGTACCAGGGTCATTTGGCGGCACTGGCCATCAGTGTCGAAAACTGGAGGGCGTGATTTATGCTTCAGCGTTACAGCTCCCGTCGGGGAAGCCTCTATACCGATTTTCTACAGCAACGCCTGGACGGCGCCATTCGCTATGACCGGATTGCCGGTTACTTCCAGAGCAGTTTGCTGGAACTGGCCGCATCGGAACTGGCCGTCATCCCTAAGGTGCGGATCGTCTGCAACACCGAGGTGAACGCCGAGGATGTGAAGACTGTGCGGAAGGCTACTGGAGGACGGCGCAAGGAACTTGAGGAGAGCCTGCTGCGGCTGTTCTGGAATGCCGGGCGGTTCACCTACCTGGTGGATGTGCACGGAAGCGCGGCCCAACAGAGGCTCAAAATCCTTTACGATCTGTTGATCTCATCCGGCAGGGATGGCCGGCTGTTCGAGATTCGCATCGTGCCGGATTCCGAATTCGGCTTTGTTCACGGCAAGGGCGGGGTGATCGAAGGACCACAGGGGGCTATATCATTTATCGGCAGCTCCAATGACAGCTCCCGTGCCTGGACCAGGAACTATGAGCTGGTCTGGGAGGATGATGATCCGGAAAGTGTTACCTGGGTGCAGCAGGAGTTTGATGCCCTCTGGGAAAAGGGGTTTCCTCTGTCCGAGTTTATCGTCAAGCAAATCGGCCGTCTTTCTCAGCGCACGGTACTGGAGCATATCGGTCTCTGGCAGGAAAAGCCAAAACCCGAACCGCTTTTGGCTGAGGTGCCTACCTCCACAGAATTGTTCGGCTTCTGGGATCATCAGAAATACTTTATCAATCTGGCTTTCAACGAACACCTCAAGTACAAGGAAGACCCCCATCGTGGTGCCCGCTTTATGCTCTGTGATGGAGTGGGCCTTGGTAAGACCTTGCAACTTGGTGCACTTGCCAAGCTGATCGGCACCCTTGACCCACTGCCGATCCTGGTCATCGCCCCCAAACCGCTTCTGGCCCAGTGGCAGGAAGAGCTGCTGCTGAAACTTGCCGTCCCTTCAGCTCGCTGGGAGAACGGCGGCTGGCTGACTGAACGGGACGAGTTTCACCCGGCGCTCCTCGACAGGCTCACCAACTGTCCCAGGAAGATAGGCATCGTATCCACATCGGTTATTACCAGCGCCGCCATTTCTGAGAGAAACCGCAATTTGATGGAGCAGCTCCTGGAGAAACGCTATTCCTGCGTGATCTGGGACGAGGCCCACAAGATCCGGAGGGGTAATCTCTCGCCCAATAATGTTTACAAGGCACCGGAGAAGAAACAACTCTATCTGTTTGCTGAACAATTGGCCGCCCGCACCAAAACCATGCTGCTGGCCACTGCTACACCGGTGCAGTTACATCCGATGGAGTTGTGGGACCTGCTGAACATTCTTTCCGTCAACAATCCCCAGGTGCTGGGCAGCTCCAATAGCCTCTGGCGGAAGTCTGACGGTCCGGAGATATTTGACATGGTCGCCGGACGAAAGGAACTGGACCAGCTCTATGAAAAATGGCAGTACTGGCGCAATCCGCTGCCGGTCAGGCTTGATGCCGACACCGAGGTGTTCGACTGGATTCGCCAAGACTTGGAGCTTTCTGTCACTGACGACCTGGCGACCAATGCAGACCTGGACAGGCTCGATTCCTCACGTTCCTTTGATCTGGAGTTTATGACCCTGCGGAAGGTGAACCCTTTCACCCAGTGGGTCGTCAAGCGCTCCCGGGAACGTCTGGAAGAGGAGGGGAAGCTGGTGAAGATCGAGATGGTGGCATTTGGCGACGGCCAGCCCATCCTCTGCTCGCACAGCATGGAACAGGCCTTCGAGCTTGCCGAGGATTTCGCCAAAGCACTTCACCAACGGGTCAAGGCCGGGGGTTTCATCAAGACCCTCTTGCAGCGTCGTGTCGGCAGTTCACTGAAGGCCGGGTTGAAAACCACCCGCAAGATGCTGGCCGGGAGAGAGCTTGCAAGTGAGGACGACCCGGATGACGATGCCCAGTCAATTTATCCCCTTACCGATGGAGAAAAGCAGGTTCTACAGCGACTTGAGGAACACCTGGTGCGTCATCTGGAGCGGGAAAACGATCCGAAGTTCGAGCGGGTACTGGAGATCCTGACGTCCGCGTTCGAGGGAAGTACCTGGCGCGACCGGGGTGTGCTGATCTTTAGCCAGTTCTATGATTCCGCTTATGCTCTGGCCGAGTTCCTGGTGAAGCACATTGAAGAATCGATCGGCCTTTACACCAACAGCAGCGCCAGCAAGCTCTTCGATGCTGGGAAGGTTCACAGCGTCAACCGCGAATTGCTCAAGGAAAAGGTGGTGCAGGGACGGCTCAAACTTTTGATCGGCACTGATGCCGCCAGCACCGGACTTAATCTGCAAAAATTGGGGTGTCTGATTAATCTCGATCTGCCCTGGAACCCTACTCTGCTGGAGCAGCGCAAGGGACGCGTCCAGCGCGGTACCATAGCTAAACGGATACCATTTTACAACATGTGTTACGACAAGGGGGCGGAACAGAATCTCTTCCGGATCCTCTCCGGCCGCATTCAGGAGATCACTTCTATCTTTGGCACCATTCCCGACTTCATCGTAGATCAGTGGGTGACCGACATGCTGGATGACAAGGAATGGGACGAGAATACCATCCTTACCGTCATCGCCGAACAGGAGCAGAACCCCTTTACCCTGAAAGAGACTATCGAATCTCTGGATGCGGACTGGGACAGCACCTCTGAGGTGCTCAATCAGGCAGATGCAATGCGTATGCTGCTTGCGATGTGGTAAGTATTGTTTCCGAGAAATATTGAGAAAATTGAGGAGTTACCGGCATGCCAGTATTTTTTGCAAAAGAACAACATGTTTTGATTCAGCTTGAGTCAGAGGACGATTGGTTGAGTTTCTATAATAGCTGCGAGGGTTATATTACGCTGGGGGATTTTCGGTTGATTCATAACTATCTGAATCAATCCGCAAAAACAGTAGTTATTGAAAAAGGATATGTGGATGCCGATTATCGGGATACGTATTTTAATTTCTTTTCCCGAAAGTTTGCTCAGTATCCAAGCAAGACAATCAGGGCAAATTTCTTCACTGATAAAATATCTTCCCAGATGTTGTTTAAGCTTGATCGCTTTCAGGATGAATATATTGGCTTTATCGTGTTAAGACCCAACCGTGTTAAATCCATTGGCCGCACCATCCTTGATCCTAAAAAATTGTCTTTTGTGTCCGGGCATATTTGCGTTTCCGAGTATCCGGTTCATATACTTGGCGCAGAATTAACAGCAACGGGCTTCCCATATATGAGCCAGGACACGGATGTGACAATTTGTGCCCATGCCGCCTGTTGGATGATTTTTCGATATTTCAGCCAGCGGTACCACCGATATGCTGAAAAATGGCCTTATGAGGTATCGCAGCTTACCAGGGACGTTTCAACCGGAAGGCTGGTTCCGTCAAAAGGATTGACCGTCTATCAGATAACAGAAATGTTCAGCAATTTCGGTTTTACTCCTGAAATTTACATTCGCGGTCAGCACCAGGATTTATTCGACAAGCTTCTTTACATGTATGTGGAGTCAGGGCTGCCGGTTGTTGCAGGTTTGACCGAACATAGCCATGCCATCACCGTTATCGGCCACATCTCAGATTATACTATTCCTCTTCCTATAACTCCAGAATCAAGTGACGTCTATCTGTGCGGTTTCATCGCCAATGATGACAATTTTCTGCCCTACCATAGTGTGAGAAAAAATGAACCTGTGCCAGTTGGATACTGGTCACAATATAAGATAGAGGATATTGATACGTTCATTGTACCGTTATATGAAAAGATCCACCTCTCAGCGGAACACGTTGTGAAGCTGTCAGAAGCAATCTTAACCCAAGAGACATTGGGTTTAAATGCCCGGTCAAATCTGTTGAAATATGAGGATATTATCACCCGGACATTTCTGACTTCATCGAAGTCGTTTAAGAAAAAGAGAAGAGGGGATTCGGTGCCGTTTGGTATAGCAAATGTGTATTGTGAAATAGCTATGCCAAAATTTATCTGGGTGTGTGAGCTTTCCACACCTGAACTCTTCAAGGATGGCAAAATTGCCGGTGAAATACTTTTTGATGCGACCGCAAACCCCCATGACATAATGGCATTTTTATCCATCCACTATCCTGACTTTCTTTTGCTGAACAATAGAGATTTCTTGACAAATGACCCCAAAAGATTTAGTATTCATGCTGTTAACACAGACGCAATTATTCCATATCATTGTTATGTGAACAATCTTTCCGAGGTATGAGATGCGCTCATTAAAAAAGCTTAAAATGAAAAAAGTAAAGAATCTGCTATCCTCAAAAGAGGACGTTAATAAAGTACGTTCTTCTTTGGAGCAGAAAACCGCTCAAGCCTTTGTAGACTTTGCCAAGTCAAGGCAGAAAGTGCAGGAGATGTCTCACCTGAAATATCTCGACTGAATTTTAGCAACTCTTTTGTTATCAAGCCCGAAGGCTTTTTTACGACGAGCATTCGGGCTTTTTTATATGAAAACACTTCTGGAAGAATCTGAAGGTGATTTACGGAAAGATTCGCTGTCACGAAACCTGCATTGTTTCAAGAGGCTTCCCGCTGCAACGAAACACATGCCCCTCGCCGCCCTTAAAAGGATTGTTTTTGGGGGGGGTAGCAAAAGGAATATGACGGTATATTTGACGGTATTTATTATTAAGTGAATTGGATAAACTCTTATTCTATAGGGCTTGCGACCCATAATTAAATGGACGCCGCCTCCACCATTAATATCCAATATATTCAACTGGTTATCATTTTGGGATGCCCTTTTTTGGTGTCCCACAGGTAGCCCCTTTCGGGTAAGTTGATAAACTTCTCTTACTTCTTCGGATTCAATCCTGAAATATCTTTCAAAAGCTTTATTTGTTGAAGTCATCATTGAACGTTTTATTTGCTCAGGTGAGGCAAGTTGTCTTAATGCCATTGCTGAACTATGCCTTGTGCCGCCATACAGATCAACGCCATCAATACCGAGATTTGAACAGGCTTTTTTCCACCACTTATAAAGATACCTTTTCCCAAACTGTTCGCCAGCCCTGCAACCTGATATTCCGTTAGGATGTCTAAAAAAATACAATTCAGGCAGGGCTTTTGGAAATGAAGCTAATATATCAATATCCTCCTGAATTAAAGGAACAGCCGTTTTTGGACAAGGGCGCATGCCCTGCGGTGAAGAACATCGGAAAGCCGTG
>Ga0307378_10004694_pt1 | contig 19329 bp, 19 predicted proteins | sample UN1MG_FD_202238 | JGI IMG/M metagenome (GOLD analysis project Ga0307378, IMG submission 202238) | Soil microbial communities from Risofladan, Vaasa, Finland - UN-1 | ecosystem: Environmental > Terrestrial > Soil > Coastal area > Acid sulfate soil | place: Finland: Risofladan, Vaasa | collected... | reverse complement strand
CTCCGGTAATTACAGAGGAATCTGTATATCAGCAATAATGATTTTTACAACTGAGGATTGCTTATAAATTTAAAAGAAAGTAAATTATCAGGATAAGTTTATTTGTCTTCCGGTATATACTCAATTATGTCCGCTACAGTGCAATCCAAAGCTTTACATATCTTTTCAATAACCTCATAAGTAATCTGTTTTGCTCCTGTGCCACCACTCTTGCCCATTTTAGATAAAGCATTAACAGAAATCCCAGTAATTTCACTTAATTTAGTATAATTTAGATTTCTTTCCGCTAGTAATATCCTTAATCTGTTCTTTATCATTTTTACACCCATAGATTTAATTTACATATTACCACAAATAATATTTACAAGTAATAATGTAAAAAATAACTTGACAGATACATTTGCACTTGTTAATATTACAACTGTAAATGTAAATACTCAAACTACATAATTATTTTATACATTAACTATAAAATCAAAATTGTCTTTAGATGAAGAAAAGATTGCTTCCGATGCAAAATGGGACGGACTACATGGAGTGGTTACAAATTCAGATATTTCTCCAGCCACCGTGCTTTCCAAATACAATGACCTCTGGAATGTAGAAGCAGCATTCAGGGTTACAAAGCATGATCTTAAAGTAAGGCCAGTATTTCACTGGAAGCCAAGAAGGATTGCCGCCCATATCGGAATATGTTTTGCAGCTTACGCACTTGTAAAGCATCTGGAATATAGAGTAAGACTTCAGTATAAAAAGTTAAGTATTGAAAAGATAAGATATGCACTTATGAAGGTACAGACATCAATTCTATTTGATAGAGATAAAAGAATACGATACGGGCTTCCTTCCAGGATGAAAAAAGATGCCAGGAAGATATATAATATACTGGATATCAAGAGATCTATAACCCCGTATATTATAGAAAAGTGTAAAATGTAGTGCCTTTAAATTTTTAAAAACCCTGTATTTATGCGGGTTCCAGCGTTTTAAGTGCGGAAGTCGGGAGAGGAAAAGTATACCTATGTGAGCTGTCTTCTGTCTCTACCAGGAATTGAAGAGTGTTATTCAGAAGGAGGCAAGAGTTCAAATTTTGCTTCTTAGCAGAAATTAATCATCTAAAAATAATTTTCTAAATAATCCCATTATAAAAACCTAAAATCGGCTATTTTATACCCAGAGCAAATTCGATTTCGAAAGGGGCTTGACTTTTTATGGTATATATGATATATAGATGTATATCATATATAAAGGAGACCGCTACCATGAAAAGAATAGCAATGCAAAGGCTGGAAAAGGATCTCATCTCAAAGATAACAGGGCTTCTAAACTACTCAGAATACATCCATGCAAATCTGGTTACTATGGAAAGAGTGTGCGGAAATAGTAACTGCAGGTGTATGAGGGAGGGTAAAAAACACAAATCCCTCTATCTTGTAACCATGACAAAAGAGGGAAAAAGAAAGATGATATTTATCCCAAGAAGGCTGGAGGAGAGGGCAAAAGAATATACACAGAGATATTTTAGGATAAAGGAAGGTCTGGAGAAGGTATCAGATATTAATCTGGCCAGGCTTCTTGAAGAAAAAAAGAAATAATGTTTAGAAGGGCAGTAAGGTATTCACAAAAAGCTTTAAGCCTTTTTAAAAAACTAAAAGATATAGAAGACAGACGATTAAAGCCCCGGATTGCAACAATAGAGATTGCCATTTCTATATTCTCCATCCAGCTTGCCAACCTGGGTTCACTGAATAATTTTTCGCAGCAAGTATCATACCCTTCGGTATCTACCATAGAAAGATCAGCCGATACCATGGACCTTGAAGCCATAAGAGAAGTAAACCGCCATGTATATAAAAGGGCAAGGGCTAAAAAGATGCTTACCCCCTACAAGGGCCAGTGGATAGGATTAATAGATGGCAAAGAGATTACCGCTTCAGACTATTGTAAGTGTAGCCACTGCAAAAGAAGAAAGCTAAATACAGCTGAGGCAATAAAATACCAGTACTACCACCAGTTTGTAGCATTTATACTGGCATGTAAGGATTTTTCCTTTACTTTAGATATTGAGCCCATACTTCCCGGGGAGGGGGAGGTGACAAGTGCCTACAGGCTGCTTGCCCGGGTATGCAAAAGATATCCCAAAACATTCTCTGTAGTAATAGGTGACGGGCTTTATTTAAATGGAAAGATATTTAAGCTTCTGGAGAGTCATCACAAAAAAGGGGTTGCGGTACTAAAGGAAGAAAGAAGGCAGCTATTTGATGAAGCAAAAAGACTTTCATTTCTCAAAGACCCCATAGTCTATAGGCAAGGGGCGGTAGACTACAGAGTATGGAAGCACACTATATCAGGATGCTGGGAAGGATACGGAAAAGATGTGAGAGTCATTGTGTCTGAAGAGACGACAAAGGCCAGAATCCACTCAAAGGACGGAAAAGGCTGGGAAGACACTGAAGAGGTGACAAACTGGATGTGGGTCACCAATCTGGATGCTTCAGTAAATACGGGTGATCTTAAAAATATGGTTAGGATATGCCACAGCCGGTGGCATATTGAAAACCGATGCTTTAAGGAAACGGTTGGTATGTGGAATGCGGAGCATATCTACCGACACAGCGCAAATGCCATAATGGTATTTTTGCTGTTTTTATTTATGGTGGTAAATATATTCAATATCTTTAGAGCCAGAAACATCAAAGATAAAAAGATAAGGACCAAACTTAATCTGATAGAATAGAATCAAGGCAGATTTTTTAAGTCTTGCCCGTCCGCTTCCGCCAATACCTATATAGCACCTCCGATATTTAAATATTTAAAAGATCACCCTCCAAGCTAAATTTAATATTACCAGAATTAATATATTTTAGTCACCCCAAAACCCTAAAAATCGGCATATTTTTACCTATTAAGTCTATCATTTGGAAAATGGTAATATCTGTGAATATTAATAGTGTAGCATTTTTCCTGTGTTTTATGGTTAAATTGAAAGTGGATGATTAATTTCTGGAAAGCAATTCGGGGTATTGACAAAACATTTTTTTTGTTTTAATGTAAGCGCAAACATTAATGTTTGCGCTTACATTAATCTTTAAAAATTTATAAATTGATATATACAAATTTGTTAATAAAAAACTCAAGATAGGTATTGCTTTATCATTATACGAGAGGGGATGATAAGAATGTGGTAAAAAAATAAAAAAAATATTTATGTAATAATTAATATAGGGCTTCACGAAATTAAAAATTCGGAAGGAAACTTTTAACAAACCGAATTTTATTAGGTTCTTTGACAAACGAGGAAAAATAGGCAACAGCTAAGACTGTGATATGGGAGATAGTACAAAGATTTGCTGTAGCGGCTAGACCTATAACAGAAGGCTTTTGCATAAGGATTGAAAGCAAGCGGGAAAATACTCTTTCACTGCTGCTTCTCCTGTTGAAATCCCTCTTAAAGGCTTCAGACCCGTAGTCGATCTCAGCCCTTATGGTATCATCCACATCAACCCTTAGATACCTGTAGCAACCAGAGCCATTTAAAAACCGGGGATGAAACCAGGGACAATACGGATGATTCTTGGCAAACTTCTTTGAGCCTTTTATGGGACAGACAAACTTATGACGCTTTCTGTTTTTTGCCCTATCCCACCAGATACCACGGGAAAGCATCTTAAAACCGGCAATGCATAGAGGTACACCGGAGGAGGTAAGCCTTGTGGTAGAAGGGGCACCCCTTCTTGGATTTTTGGATATCCTTGGCCTGGCACTAAGATTCTTTACTATATATTCAATAATAGTAGCTGAATCATATTCTGAATCAGCCATTACCGCATCAGGATCCATGGCAAGACCCTCTTTTACAAATTCAAGCTGGGGTATTACAACACTTGTCCCTCTCACATTGGCTGGAAGGGTTACTTCACAAAGGGGAAGCTCAGATATCGCATCATTTACAATGTGGTTGCGGTATCCCCAGTAAAACTCCACTTTAGCCTTTCCGGAAACAAATGTAGGAAATACTCCAATACGACAGTCAGGGTCATTTTTAGGAGGTCTTTCCTTTACAAAGCGGCTCCTGACATTGGTCTTTAAGTTATTCTCTTTTACATTGGCCATTATGGGACATGAGTCTACCGAGAGATACTTACCCTTTATGACTTCTAACTCTATTAGCTTCCTTATGAGCATTAGCCGGACTTCCTGAAGAATAGAGTTATTAGTACTTTTAAGATAAGAAGAAAACCTCTCTACTGGTATTGGCTTATCCCCGGGGACAAATCCCAGAATGAATGCAAGCCCTGGTTGCTCATAAAACTCGGCCGAAAGATCACTTAAGCTGGCAATTGAGCGAAGGTTTTTAAAGATAAGGGCTCTTAAAATAGCGGCCCTGCTTACGGGCTTTCTTCCAACACTGGTACCCTTTTCAAGTAAGCTAAGGTCAAGAACAGAGAAAAATAGTTCATATCTTCTTAGCGGTTTGTCAAAAATATCCTCGAGATCAAATAAAGCAGGCTGATACATAACCTATACCTCCTAATTTCGTGAAGGTCATAAAAAATTATTATTAGATAAAAACAATTCTAAGGGGGAGGAGGTAAAAAAGTAAATCAGCCAAACCTAGATGGGATAAGGCTTGAAGCGTATTCAAAATTTTAAAAAAATAGGGGTTTCACGAAACTACAGGCTTAAGATTTTTGCCCTCCACCCCCATCTAGAAGAGCTAAAATGGGCCAATTTGGCCAAAAGCTACCTTCCGAAACTCGCATGAATACAGGGTTTTAGAAGGTGGAGGGCAACTCTAAAATGGGTAGTGCCTGAAACCCGCATCAGTAAAGGGTTTCAGAGTTTCGTGAAGGCCACAATAATTAATATCCTAGGAGGTGAAGTCTGAAAGAAATCAAATTAGTAAAATTTATTAAAGACAACAGGCTTAAGGACAACGGTTTTCATCCCGTTTTGTGCCTTGAGCGAGGCGAAAGGAATGGTTATAAAAATGAAAAAAGCATTATTATGGATAGTAGTATTGGTATTAAGCATATCAATAGTTGCAGTGTTTTCTCTAGCAGGTTGTAAGGCAAAAGCAGCTGCTGAAGAGGAAGCAGCAGCAGAGGAAGAAGTAGTTGAAGAGATAGCTGAGCAAGTAACGATAAAAGCCATCATGATGCAAGGTGGTGGCTGGGTTGGTGTCACCCGCGAACTCATACCAGATTTCGAAGCAGAGACTGGCATTGTTGTAGAGATCGAGGAAATGCCGTACAACTCACTCAAAGATAAGGCGATTCTTGAAATGAGCAGTAAGACTGGTGCCTATGACATCGTAGTGCTAGACACAGCTTGGCTGGCGGAGTTTGCCGAGGCTGGGTATGTTGCCGACCTATCATCGCTTATTGAAAAGTATAATACACCTCTCGAAGGATACTTAAAGCCGCAGTTGGCGGCCTGTAACCACCAAGGTAGTTACTTCGCGCTGCCTTTTGAGGTTGATACGCGTGTACTCGGTATCAACATGGAAATGGCAGAAGCCGCAGGTATCTCAGAACCCCCAGAAACAATAGAAGATTTTGTAAATGCCGCTATTGCTATGACTAGGGACAATAATGGAAACTCTCCCAAGGATAGCGAATTTGATGCAAATAATATAGTACAGTATGGCTTTGTCTATACTGGGCAGGCCGGACCTTACTCAGCTCTTGATTTTATGCCTTTCATGTGGGGTATAGGCGGCGATATCCTGAAGGAGAATGGCCCAAAGGATTACACAGTAGTCGTCGACAGCCAGGAGACGATTGATGCATTGACCATGTTTACTGAACTTCTGACCAAGTGGCATGCTGTACCAGTAGAAAGCACCACGTATGAAGAAAACCAGCAAGAAGAGGCCATACGCTTGGGCAAGGCCGCAATGGGTATCTTACCATCCCCATCACATGCTGCACACCTTGACGGTAGCCTTGGCTTCGAGGACACTGTAGTAAAGGGAAAGATGGTATATGTACCTACCCCCGCCAATCCACCTAATGAGCCTAAAACTCGTACCGGAATCTGGGCTATTTTCATTCCAGCTGACTCTGAACATATTGAAGAATCCTTTCAGTTCGCGCAGTGGATTACAACTGACAATGAAGCTACTACCAAGTACGTATCCCTAGGTGGTGCTTCACCATGGAAGGAGGCTTGGACTACACCTGAAGTTATTGAGCTCTATCCATTTGCACCTGATGTCATGGAAGTTATGGAGGTTTCTTGGGCCGAGCCACCAATCCCAGAGTGGGGCCAGGTTCGCCAGATCTTCGGCGAGATGGTCAGCGAGTCGATTACCGAACAGAAAACGCCTGAGCAGGCGGTTAAGGACGCTGCTGAGCGCATGAGACAGGTGCTAGAGGATGCCGGGTACCCAAATCCATAAATTTATAAGCTAACAGTCAATTATACCGAAATTGTATCTGTTAAATTTAGGAGTTTAGAATACTTTGAATATGTCTTGTGGTCACCAGACATATTCAAAGTATATTTAATAATGGCATTCTTTGTACTAAAAGGAAAAATTTAATCATGAGATACCGATTAGTCAGTACCAATAAGAAGCTGCCACTCTTATCCAAGCTATCGCAACGACGATATGCCGGTTACTTCTTTCTGGCGCCGGCGTTTATCTATTTGATATTGTTCAGTATCTATCCAACGATCTATGCTCTTAGTGTCAGCCTTAGACAATACATCCTCTCTAAGCCGTATCTTGGTAAGGAGTGGGTAGGATTCCAAAATTTCTGGCGCGTGCTCACAGACTCTCATTTTCACTACTCCCTGAAAGCTACATTCTACTTTGCTAGCGCCTCTATAGTGGTAGAATTTATGCTAGGGCTAGGTATTGCACTTCTCCTACATCAGAAGATTAAAGGCATCGGTATAATTCGCACGCTTGTGGTCATCCCGATGATGATAGCACCCGTGGTTGTTGGGCTATCATGGAAGTACATGCTTAGCTTTGATACAGGGATTATTAACTACTTCATCAGACAGTTAGGGGTTCAGCCACCGAACTGGCTGGGTAGGGTGAGTGCCGTCATTCCAGCTCTGATCATTACTGATATTTGGCAGTGGACGCCTCTATTTGTTCTGTTATTACTGGCAGGCCTGCAGTCTATGCCTGAAGAGCCGTTTGAAGCTGCCTGCGTGGATGGGGCTTCGAGATGGCAGAGCTTCATCCACCTCACTCTACATTTCTTGAAACCCTTTATTTTGATCAGCGTTCTGTTACGGGTAATGGATACACTGCGAACATTTGACATGCCTTTCGTGATGACCTCTGGCGGCCCCGGCCGGGCGACCGAGTTCATGAGCTTATATGCCTATCGACAAGCGTTCTCCTACTATTATGTTAGCATAGGCATAGCCGCTGCTTTCATTATTTTAATCATAATAGTGCTTCTTGCAAATGTGTTAGTCAGGGCATTGCCCGTGGCAGAAGGGGAGATGTAGACTATGCAACAAATGATTCCTTTGCGCCGTAGATTTACCAAATTTCTCACGTACTTTGCTATCGCGGTGGTATTGATATGGGTGCTATTTCCCATCTTTTGGGTGATCATGGGTTCTTTCAAATCCAAAGAGCAGGCATCAGCTATCCCACCGGTTTGGATTTTCAATCCTAGCATCGAGAATTACATATCGGCGTTCATACGCCGCAATTTCGGCAACCTGTTTGTAAACAGCTTGATAGCCACTCTTACCAGCACAGCGGTGGTCTTGCTACTCAGCTCGCTGGCTGGCTATGCGCTGGCTCGCTTTAAGGTTGTTGGCAAAAAAAACATTATGTTTTGGATCCTCTCAGTACGCATGTTTCCGCCCATAGCCACCATTATACCGATTTTCCTGCTGTTCAATAAGCTGGGGCTTATTGACACACGGCTTGGACTGATGCTACTCTACATTGCCTTCAACTTGCCCTTCGCCATTTGGATTATGCGCAGTTTCTTTGCTGAGATCCCTTCTGAACTGGATGACGCTGCCATGGTGGATGGGTGTTCGCCTTGGCAGGCCTTCGCAAGGATTATTCTCCCCCTGGCCGCACCGGGACTTTCGGCGACAGCTATCTTCTGCATGATGTTTTCTTGGAACGAGTTCCTATTTGCCATGATCATTAGTCGTGCTCAGACACAGACACTACCTGTTGGTGTTATGGGTTTTATCACGCAGCGCGGCGTACTTTGGGGAGAAATGTCAGCAGCGGCAACGATTATCATGACTCCTATGATCATATTCACGTTCTTGGTACAACGCTACCTAATCCGCGGTCTCACCTTTGGTGCTGTCAAAGGATAATATTATGAAATCAATTGAGGTCAATAAATGAACCCCAGAGGCAAAATTATAACTATTGATTATTTAGTTTTTAGAGGTAGTTTAAATGAATGTTACGGTTAGTTGTATAGGAGATTTGTTGGTGGAAATTATGAGAAAAAATGTAGGAGACCCTTTAGATAAACCAGGGATTTTTCTTGGCCCTTACCCCAGTGGAGCATCTGGGATTTTCATAGATGCAATTTCACGTTTAGGCATTAACACATGTTTTATTGGCACAGTTGGAAAGGATGACTTTGGAAAGCTGATTATAGAGAGATTAAAAAAAGATGGTGTCAATATCTCAAATATAAAGGAAACCGAGGATTATACTACAGGAGTAGCATTTGTAACTTACTTTGAAGATGGAAGTAGAAAATTTATATATCATTTAGCTAATGCTGCTACCGGTCAAATTTACCCTGAAGATATTAATAGTGAAAATATATCTAATTCTGATTACCTACATATTGTTGGTTCTACCATATCGATTAATAAGAATTGTAGAAAGTCAATTGAGAAAGCCATAAAGATTATTGATAAATTTAAGGTAAAGATTACCTTTGACCCTAATTTGCGTCCTGAATTACTAAGAAATCAGAGTATCAAGAGTTTATTTAGCTTGATAATAACCAAATCATATATAGTGTTCCCAACTCAACAAGAATTGGAAGTTTTAACTGGGGAAAAAAACCTTGAAAAAGCAGCACAAAAATTGTTAGGTTTGGGACCAGAGATCATTGCAATAAAACAAGGCAAGAAAGGTTCAATTATTTATACGGATGATGACAATTTTCACTCCCCCCCATTTAAAGTAAAGGAAGTCGACTCTACCGGAGCAGGAGATTGTTATTGCGCTGGCTTTATTTCAGCAATTATAAAAGGAATGGATTTAAAAAATGCTGCTAGATTCGCGAATGCTGTGGGAGCATTAGCTGTTACAAAGAAAGGACCTATGGAAGGAGCTCCTACCATAGAAGAAGTAAATAATTTTATGAGTAAATTCTAAAATATTTGTATAGATATAGGATAGTCATGTTGAACATTAAAAATTATTTTAAGAATTTGATTAAAAATCAAAAAGGAGGAAATCCAAGGGGAGCATATTCCATATGTAGTACGAATAAATATGTGCTGGAAGCAGCATTTGAAAAAGCGAAAGAATTTAAGGATTATATTTTAATTGAGTCTACCTGTAATCAGGTGAATCAGTTTGGTGGATATACTGGTATGAGCCCCATAGATTTTAAAAACTATGTTTTCACTATTGCAAATTATATGAAATTCCCAGTAGGGAGAATAATTCTTGGAGGAGACCATTTAGGCCCTTTCCCTTTCCTAAATGAGAAATCAGATTTAGCAATGGAAAAAGCTCACGATATGGTAAGAGAATATGTTAAATCAAGATTTAAAAAGATCCATATTGATACAAGCATGAGCTTAGCTGATGATTCTAAAGGAAGTAGTGCTCCTTTAGATAAAAATATTATTGCTGAAAGATGTGTAGATTTAATTAAGACATCAGAAAAGACTATAAGTGAATTAAAAAAGCAATGTAATAGAAATATTGAGCCAGTATATGTAATCGGCACAGATATACCGGCCCCTGGTGGAAGTGATGAGGTTATAAATGGAAGAAGAATAACAAAGGTTTCAGAATTTAAAGATACTGTTTCAACTATTAAGAATTTTTTTAATAAAAATAATTTAATAGATGTTTGGGACAGGGTTATTGCAGTAGTGGTGCAACCTGGTGTTGAGCATGGAGATAACTTAGTAATTGACTATGATAGAAAAGAAGCCAAAAAACTAATAAATTCACTAAGGGAATATCCAAATTTCATTTTTGAGGGTCATGCTACAGACTATCAGACTTCAGAAGGCTTAAAAGACATGGTAGGGGACGGGATTGCTATTTTGAAGGTTGGGCCATCACTTACAAATGCTTTAAGGGAGACCATTTTTGCCTTAAGTTATGTTGAAGAAGAGTTATTTGGGTGCAATGATAATAAAAAATTATCAAAAATTAGAGAAGTTTTGGAAAATGAAATGCTAAAGAATAAAAAATATTGGGAAAATTATTATAAAGGAGATAAAAACAAAGTAAGGCTTGCAATAAAATACAGTTTTTTTGACAGATCGAGGTATTATTGGCAGAATAATTATGTTAAAGAATCATTAGAGCTTCTAATAAGTAATCTAAAATCTGTAAAGATTCCTTTGTCATTAATCAGTCAGTTTCTCCCAATGCAATATAAGATGGTAAGGGAAGATGCTATAGAAATTGACCCAATAGTTTTTATCAGGGAGGCGATTAAAAATGTTTTGGATAAATATTTTTATGCTGTAGGCATCTACGAACAAGAGTCTTTAAAATGATTTTATATAGCTAAAGTAATGTAATAATTCTACCATTAATTTGATTGAGGTAAACTCATTTAGGTTTTTGACAAATATACAAGAAAATTTGTTTTAATAAAAATTTGCCTCTGATAATTTTAATATATATTTATTAATGAGGTTTATAATTTGAGGGTGAAAGTAGGACAACTTCTCACCACATAAGGTAGCTTATGTTTGGTAAGGGAATAACTAGAACCTATAAGGGGCAAACAATCTAATTAGTTCCTGCTGAATAATTCAGCTTAAAATATATCAGAATATGAAAAATATAGACACAAACAAATTAAAAAGGCCCGCAATATATGGTAGAATTCCTTTAATAATACCACATACTAAAGGAGACCATATGTTTACAGGCCTTAAGTATCAATTAGAAGTAACTGATACTCTAATTGATGATATTTTACCCCAGGACAACGAACTAATCAAATTAAAAAAGACCCTAAACTGGGAAAAGATAAACGGTATATACAAAGAGTGCTTCCCTTCAAATAAGGGAAGATCTACTAAGAAGACAGACGTGTCTCTGGGGCTTCTAATACTTAAACACCTATACCGGAAATCAGACAGGGATCTTGTAAGAGACCTTCACCTAAACACTGCCTACATGCACTTCTGCGGCCTCTCCTACAGGGAGGTGTCAGAGGCAAACAGGAAAGGGATAAATGTAATAGATCCATCAACCCTTACCAGGATAAGGGCTAAACTGGGACCTGATAGAATTGAGAAAATAGCAAAACTACTTACCTCAGAGCTCATATCTAAAAAGATAATAGACGGAAGAGTACTGTTTGCAGACACCACTTCCCTTGAAAAAAACATAGCCTACCCCACAGAGGTGTCCCTTCTGTCCAGGGTAATAAGGGAAGCAGCTGCAGTCGCCCAGAACATAAGATATAAAAAAGACATAGCATTAACAGAGACCCTTGCCAGAGCAAAAAAGATTTCAAAGGTATATTACTCTACCTCAAAAAAGACAAAGAAACTATTAAAAGGCGCCACAGAAACTCTCCTTGTGATTGCCAAAGGACAGATAGAAGAGACATCAAAAGCTGTAGATAATATGGCGGATACCGTATTAAACGTAACCCTAGATAGGTTAAAAAAACTAAAGACTACCGGAAAGGCCATAGTGTCCCAGGTGGAATCGAAGCTTGCCGGAAAACCTCTAACCAGAAGGATACTCTCATACCATGAAGATGCTGCAGTATCTCTTCCCAAGTCAAGACCTGGAAAACCCTGCGCCTTTGGCGCAAAGCTATCCCTTTCTGTAAGCGGAAACGGTTATGTGACAGGTCACACCCTCTATGACAGGAATATTGCAGATATAGATACTCTTAAGGATATAGTAGAAACCCACTCAAATACATTCGGCAGAAAGTTTAAAGCGGCCTCTGCCGACAGGGCCTACTATGACAAGAATCTCATAGAGGAGCTTGAAGAAAAGCACAAAATAGAGATCGCAATACCTCATAAGAAAAGAAAGGAGCCAATGGATAAGGGCAGGGAATCCCTCTACAGGAAGCGCTCGGCCATCGAGGCCAAGATAAGCGAGGGGAAAAGGATGACTGGAATGGGTAAATCATATTATAGGGGGTTTTCCGGAGACAGGATCTGGGCGGGACTATCGGTACTTACCTTAAACTTAAGGCAACTTTTAAAGGATATTGAAAGAAATCCTGAACTTATATATGAATTTGGATAAAAAAAGAAAAAAAGATAGATAAAATTTAGGAATATTTATTAAAAAGACCAGGGGGCAAATGCCCCAAGGCTGAATATATGAAAAAAGCTGAATTATTCAGCAGGAACTAATTAATAATGTTTTAACAGTATGGTCTAGTACCCGACATTTATCATGGTATAAATAAATTTTTTATTAACAACATTAAAATGATGGAGAAATATTATGAAACCAAGAGAGCGCTTTGTTACTGCATTAAATATGGGCATACCGGACCAAGTGCCTTTGTTTGAATTTCTTTTTAGCCAAAGATTACAAGAAAAAATTATTGGTTATCGTACTGAGCTATATAACGGTGAAACCATAGTGAAACTTGCTACTAAGCTTGGGATTGATGGAATCCCTGTTTTTGTTGGAGGATACTGTGGTTTTGAATTTTTTGAAACTGATGGAGATACTTTTATCGATGACTGGGGAATAGAATATATAAAAAAAGGCTGGCCTGTAATGGTTCAAACAAAAACATTATTTAAGAATAGAAAAGACTGGGAAAGATATACAATGCCTGACCCAAAGGCATCTTGGAGAACAAAACAGATAAAGGATGCCATCTCTGCAAATAAAAATGATATTGCTATAGTGCCTGGTTTCATAGGACCAGTTACAATGATGTATTGGTACTTTATGGACATCCCTACTCTTTCAGTAACATTATATGAAGATCCTAATCTGATAGTAGAAATTACCGATGTCTTTGCTGATTGGGTTCTCGATGCTGCAAACGAGGTGGTAAAAGTTGGTAAGATTGATGCATTTTTTATAGCTGATGATATGGGGGGTACAGAAAGCTTGCTTATAGCACCTGAACATCTGAAAAAATACTTTCTAAAATCTTTTTCAAAGATGGTTAAAGGTCTTAAGGAGCTAGGTTTTCCTGTCATCATGCATAATGATGGTAATATTTGGGAAATTATAGATGAACTTGTAGCTACTGGCATAAATGGTTATCATCCTGTAGAAAGAGCAGCAACTATGGATCTTAAAGTAATAAAAGAAAAGTATAGAGGAAGAGTATGCCCAATAGGTAATGTCAATAATAAATCTGTAATGGTAAATGGAACACCTGAAGAAGTGGTCGCAGAAACACTGGAATGTCTTAAAATAGCTGCTCCGGGAGGGGGATACATAATAGCTACCGATCATAGTTTACATGATGATATACCAGATGAAAATATTCAGGCATATTTAAATACTGTTAAAAAATATGGGAAATATCCATTAAAATTTGATTCTTAACAAGAGATAGTAAGAATTTTTTAATTTAATAATTTAGTAATGATATGTTAGGACAATAAGTTCTTTATATAAAATTTCATTATCTTATTATATGAGAATACTGTAATAAACAGATTGATAGAAGTAAGCTAAATTGATAGATTTCTCCCAATACAAAAAAAATAGACGGGAGGAAAACATGAAAGAAAAAAAGAGACAAAAACTGGACCAGATAACAAGTGATACTTTGATAGCAGGAATTGATATCGGAAAGAGAAAGCACTACTTAAGGTTTATTAACCAGAGAGGTTATGAGTTGGGAAAAGTGTTTAGCTTTAAAAATAATAGAGATGGCATGGAAAAAGCAGTGGACATGGTCGAAAAGGTAAAAAGAGATAACAACTTATCTAAAGCGGTAATAGGAATAGAGCCTTCAGGGCAGTACTGGAAGGCAGCTGCCTACTACCTCCAGGATAGAGGCTATCCCCTGGCCCTGGTAAATCCCTACCATGTAAAAAAGATAAAAGAGCTTGAGGATAACAGCCAGACCAAAACCGATATAAAGGACTGCCTACTGGTAGCAAAACTTGTAAGGGATGGCAACTATTTCAACCTAAATCTTGCCCACGGCATTTATACAGAGCTGCAGAGCCTCTCCAGGCTCCGGCTGAAGGTAAAAAAGTCCTATATAAGGGAAAAGACAAAACTCAGGACCCTCTTAGACGAATATTTCCCTGAATATGAAGGTATATTCTGTGATCTCTTGGGTGCTTCTTCCACCTATATACTAAAAAACTATTTTCTCCCGGAAGCTCTGGCAGATGCCAACTTAATAGAGCTTGCCAAAAACCTTTCTATAGTTAGCAGGGGCAAGATAGGAACAGCCAGAGTAGTAAGGCTTGTAGATATAGCCAGGTCTTCCATAGGCATAACCAGTGCTACAGATACTGCCGTTTTAGAAAAGGATTATATCCTGGGAAGTATTGAAGATCTTAGAGAAAAGCTGGCAGAGATAACTGCAAGAATAAAGCGATGTTTATCCAGTATTGAATACAGCCAGTATCTACTGAGTATTCCTGGAGTTGGACCAGTGACCGCTGCAGGCTTTTTGGGAGAAGTGGGAGATATATCAAAATACAGAAGCTCCAAAGAAATAATCAAAATGGCAGGACTGAACTTAGTAGAGATATCTTCAGGGATAAGGAAGGGCAAAAAGAAGATATCAAAGAGGGGAAACAGCTTCCTGAGGTTATACCTGTATCAATGTGCTGTAGTGGCTATTGCTAAAAACAGTCAGATAAAAAGATATTTTTTAAACCATACAAAGACCAAGAACAAGATGAAGATCCTTGTAGCGGTTCAGTGCAAGCTGGCAAGGATCATGTTTGCTCTTTTAAAACATAAAAAATATTACGACCCTAAAGAGGTAGAAAAGTATATGTTTGCTGAAGCCGCAACTTAGGGTTAGAATTAACTAGGTGGGGGATTCTGGTAACTCCATAGGGCGTATTTATATGACCCCGGATACGAGAATTAGAACCCCCACTTTAAGACCAGAACATCGGACGAGGTATTTTAAGGGATTTACTTTAAAAGTAGATACCCCGGAAGACATGATAGGGTAGATGTGGTCTTCTATTATTCATAGTGGGATACTCACCTGGTTTAAATCATTTAAATATATTTATTAACAATTGGGACAGTATATTGTTTTGTTAACTTTATTAAGATAGGAGACATAATGAAAAAAGAAATTAAAGAAAAAGCAAAAAAAGCTAATAGTATTGCTCATAAGTGTGAAGCAGAATGGGGAGCATGTTCTCAATGTACAATAAAAGCATTACAGGATGTATATAATGAAGAAAATAGTGATATATTTCAAGCTTTAGGGGGTTTTGCGGCAGGTGGAGCGTGGGAATGTGATGGCAGTTGCGGAGCCTATGCTGCAGGGATATATTTTTTTGGAATTAAAATAGGCAGACGCATAGAGGATATCGGAAAAGACCCTAGTGACCCCTATGCACTGAAGATATTTGAAAAGCAATTTGCTTTAATAAAAAATTTGCACGACAGATTCACTGAGAAATACGGAAGTATAATATGTAGTAATGTACATAGAAAACTTTATGGTAGATCATTCTATCTTGCTGATTCAGAAGAATTGGAAAAATTTGATAAAGCTGGTGCTCATATGTGGGGTTGCCCCAGTGTTTGTGGAGATGTCGCAGAATGGGTGGTTGAAATTTTTGAGGATTTTGTTGAAAAGAATAAAAAATAATTTTTAAAAGCAGAAACAAGGGGAAAAAAATTTAGCAAAAAGAACTATTTTTGTATATGGAAATATTATTAAATTGGTAGTTATGATTTATGGAAAATTTAAAGAAAATAAAGAAGCTAATAAAAAGAGTAGTATAAATTAATTTAGGGGGGTATCCGCTTGACTCAAGTAGACACAATATGTAATTATATGTGGGTATGGAAGACTACCCACGAACATTGATGGAGTTTGAGCAACGGTTTGCCTCTGAGGAGGCTTGCCGTGAGTATATATTCCAATTGCGATGGCCGGAGGGATTCCAATGTCCACGTTGCAATCACGGAAAGGCTTGGTTGACAAGTCGCAAACTGTATCACTGCGCACGCTGTGGATACGAAACCTCTATGACGGCAGGCACGATATTTCAAGATACGCGGCAACCATTCTACCTCTGGTTCCAGTTGATATGGCACATGGTCAGCCAGAAGAACGGTGTAAATGCGTTGGGACTCCAACGAGTTTTGGGACTTAATAGGTATGAAACGACATGGGTTTTGCTTCATAAACTGCGTATCGCCATGGTGCGTCCTGGCCGTGATCGGTTGTATGGTAATGTGGAGGTAGATGAAACATACATAGGAGGCAGAAAACCAGGAAAGCGAGGTCGTGGAGCAGCTGGTAAGTCCTTGGTTGTTATTGTAGCCGAGGATAAAGAGAATCACATTGGACGTATTCGCCTCCGACGGGTACCGGATGCATCGGCAGCCAGTTTGATACCGGCTGTGCAGGAGAGCGTCGAATCTGGCAGCGAGGTACACACTGATGACTGGAATGGCTACAAAGGATTGACCTCCAAGGGCTACAACCACATAGTAGTACGTCAATCCGCAGATGTTGGAGAAAACCTGTTGCCACTGGCGCATAGAGTTGCAGCGCTGCTGAAGAGATGGTTGCAAGGAACACATCAAGGTGCAGTGCGCAGTTCTCACTTGGACTATTATCTGGATGAATTTACCTTCAGATTCAACCGAAGGACATCGCGATCCCGTGGGAAATTGTTTTATCGGCTTGTCCAACAAGCTGTTAATGTTGAACCTGTGAAGGCAGAGGATATTCGTGGAGGTCGAGAATTCCAATGAACCATCATGTATCATGTCTACTTGAGTCAAGCGGATACCCTCCATTAAATTTTTTTGGCAAGCGTGCTATTTTTTACCTTATTTTGTTAACTCAATTAATTCCAATTGCTAGTATAGCAATTCCTGTTTACCAGATTTTAAGAGGCATTGGACTAATTAACACTTATGCTGGTTTAGTAGTAGCCTATCTAACATTTACTGTTCCAGTTTCAATTTGGTTACTAAAAAGTTTTTTTGACAATATACCTGTTGAGATAGAAGAGGCAGCAATGGTTGATGGTTGTACCAAAATAGGAGCCTTTTTCAGAACAGTAGTACCTCTCTCGAAACCAGGCATTGCGGCTGCTAGTGTTTGGGTAGTTGTAGCGACATGGCAGGAATTAATTTATGCATTAGCAATAACAACAACACCAGATATGCGGACAGTTACAGTAGGGATACTAGATTTTTTTGGGCAGTTTACAATTAACTACGGTGTTTTGTTTGCCTGGGCAATTTTGATTTCAATACCTATTATAATATTGTTTTTGTTACTTCAAAAATACTTTATTGCTGGTCTTACTGAAGGTTCAGTGAAAGGTTAATTTTAGTATGCCTGACTATCTTAATTAACCTTATATTTAAAATTAGAGGCAAAGGTTATGTAATGAAAATAAATATGCAGGTAGTAGCTGAGAAAGCTGGAGTTTCAAGTGCAACAGTCTCACGAGTGCTAAGAAGACTCCCGAATGTTAGAAAAGAAACGAGAAAAAAAGTATTAAAAGTAGTAAAAGAGCTTAACTACGAAGTAAACGCTATTGCAAGAAGCCTTGCTGTTAGAGAAACAAATACAATAGGATTAGTAGTAACGGACATCAGAGGGAGGTTTAACGCTGTTGTAACCGAGGCTGTAGAGGAATTAGCAATTCAACGTGGTTACAATGTAATAATATGTAATAATATGGAGGACCCTAATAAAGAATTAAAATATTTAAAAACTTTGGCATCAAATAGGATCGATGGAATAATCCTTATGCCCACGCAAAAGAATATTTCATATATAAAGAGATTACTAGAAGAAAATAGAAAAATAGTTTTAATTGATAGACTTATAAAGGGGATTAATTGTGATTCTGTGTTAGTTGATAATGAAACTGGGGCTTACAGAGCTGTAAAGTTTCTAATCGATAGTGGATACAGGAAAATTGCTACTATAGCAGGTATTAAAAGGACTACAACAGGTCTAGAAAGATTAAATGGTTATATTCGTGCTTTAGAAGAAGCAAATATTAAAATTTATGATGAGTTAATAAAATTTGGAGATTTTCAGGTAGGGAGTGGGATTAAACTTGCTAAAGAATTGTTACGAGGGAAGAATGTGCCTGAAGCAATATTTACTTCAAATATACAAATGCTGAGGGGTTTACTATTTATTCTAGATGAGGAAGGAATAAAAATCCCTGATGATATTGGCGTTGTTACTTTTGATGACATAGAATGGCCTGAATCTATGTTGCCCAAGATAACTGCAGTTCGGCAACCCGTTAGTCATATTGGAAGAATTGCAGCAGAGCTTCTTTTCAAAAAGTTAAATAATAAAAATAGCCACAATAATGAGAAGCCGAATATTATAAGGCTTGAGACAGATTTTATAATCAGAGATTCAACTAAAAAGTTAGTATAATATTTAAAGCTTATATATAAAAAAGTATTATTAAAATAAATTAATAGTTTAATATTAAAAGGTTTTGTTAATGAGAAATATGAGAAATATGACTGTATTATGTATTGGTGATTTGCTTGTAGAAATAATGCGCCCAAATATAGACGATCCTCTGGACGAACCGGGAATATTTTTAGGACCTTATCCCAGTGGTGCCTCTGGGATATTTGTCGATGCTATTTCTCGTTTAGGGGTTAAGGCCGGTTTTATTGGTGTGGTTGGAGATGATGATTTTGGTAAAGCAATATTAAGAAGATTGGAAGGAGATGGTGTAGAAATATCTAATATTAAAATTACAAAAGATTACACTACTGGAGTAGCATTTGTTACTTATTTGCGAGACGGGAATAGGAAATTTATATATCATTTATCTAGTGTAGTGCGTCACAGAAATTAATCATCTAAAATTAATTTTCTAAATAATCCCATTATAAATTTATAAGAACTTGCTTCTGGATCACCACTCTATAATCACCCAATAGTAGACGTAATTTAGGTTATCGGATTCAATTAACGTCTTGGATAATGATAC
>Ga0307378_10004692_pt1 | contig 19330 bp, 19 predicted proteins | sample UN1MG_FD_202238 | JGI IMG/M metagenome (GOLD analysis project Ga0307378, IMG submission 202238) | Soil microbial communities from Risofladan, Vaasa, Finland - UN-1 | ecosystem: Environmental > Terrestrial > Soil > Coastal area > Acid sulfate soil | place: Finland: Risofladan, Vaasa | collected... | reverse complement strand
GAAACCGCGCTCAACGCCCATCCGGCTATTCTGGAGAGCGCCGCCGCGGAAGTCTCGGTCAAGGCCGACACCACGGTCATCGCCGCTTTCTATGTCGCCAACGCGCCGGTCGAGACGGACGACCTGGAGAATTTCGTCGCACGCCGCCTCGCCCGCTATAAATGTCCGCGCATCTACACGCGCGTGACGGCGCTACCGAAAGGGCCAAACGGCAAGCTGCTGCGCCGGCGCTTACGCGAGGGCTACGAGGAGACTTAGGTCTGGCTGATAAAGCCACGCACCATTTCGCGCCGGATGGCGTGTACGGTAGCTGAGAGTATTCTCCCACGCATGAGGAACACGGTCACAAAATGAAGCCATTGCCACATCTGTACGAAGTCAGCCTTTCCGGTGGTCCAACAGGTTATGCAGATCTGTCGGCCGCAGGACTCCCCCCGTTACGCTCTGCGCCGCCAAAGGAGTTTGACGGCCCTGGCGATGCCTGGAGCCCTGAGCAATTGCTGCTCGCCGCCGTGGAAACATGCTTCTTGTTCACATTCCGGGCGGTCGCGCGGGCTTCCAAATTCGACTACGCCTCGCTTGACCTGTCGGGCAGCGGGACGGTCGATCGCGTAGAAGGCACCACGCGCTTCACAGAAATGGTTCTCCGGCTGCGGCTCACACTTCCCGACGGCGGAGATCCTGAGCGCGCAAAACGGATACTTGAGAAGGGCAAGAATGCCTGCCTTGTGACCGCGTCGCTGTCGGTCCCGGTTCGTCTAGACAGCGAAGTCGTGGTCGAACCCTCATAGCGTCCAGGCGGTCCATCACCAGCCCACCCTATTGCGAGGAGGCGCCGCTCATCTCACTGCCCTTGCACAGCGGCAAGGGCTGCGGCGGCGGTGGCGGATGCGCTTTCCTGTACGCCTCGATGATCGGCTCGAGGGTTTCCTTCGGCCAGAATTTCGGCACGCGGATTTCTCGTAAGCAGGAGGCATTCCAATAGAGCCCCGCGCGCGACAGCGACTTGCCGGCCTTCAGCGCCTGCGCCACGGCGTCGATGTCGCGGGACTCAGGATAGATGTAAATCGTCGTCGGCCTGTCCTTCACGATCTCGAAGATTTTCTCGGACTCCGCCCGCGTCCAGCTGGTGCAACCATTGCTGCGCCCCGCGCTGTAATCCACCAGCTTGCCGTAGGGAACGTAGCCCTCCTTGTCCTTGTAGGGGCTCTCCGGATCCTTCAGACGGCATAGGCCCCGCAGCAACACGGCCGGATGCCCGCCGATGGCGCGCTCCCTGGCGTTTGCCGTGTCGCCCTCGCCTTCGAATTGCAGGAACGAGCGCACCAGCGGCACGCGCTTGCCACCCGCGCGGTAGTACCCTTTGAACGACGGCCTGGTCTCGGCCGTCACATAGGGACCGCCGGTGGTCAGCTTGGACCCTTCCGCATTGCTGAAATTCTTGGCGCAGCGGAGTCCGTTCGCAAAATTCGTACCGTTCAAGCTACGGCCGTTGCCGTGCCCCGACGAAACCGCGCGGAATGTCCGGTCGCCTTCGCAGATGATATAAAACCGGCGTCCGGCGCCGGCGGGACGCGTCGCGTCAAAAGCGAAGTAGCAGGGATTGCTGACCGCGCCCTTGCGCGGATTTTGCAGGTAGAGCGCGCGCGCCCGCTGCAACACCACTTGTGAGATTCGACCGTCGCCGTCGCCGACATGGGCCCGCAACCAAGCCGGAATCTCCGGCGGCGGCTCGGCGGCAAAAGATCGGGGCGATCCCGGCACGGCCACGACGATGACGAGGCCGGCGAGAGTCAGAAGGAGAGATGTCAATCGCACTGGATCAAGTCTCCTGTCGCTGCTGTCCCAATTGGTCCGTTGCCGCGGCAGCCCGCTCGGCCAAAGCAGCCAGCCCCGTCCCGTTCGAATCGGTGCAAGCCGCTTTGGCCTTTTTTTGCGACGATATACCCCCCGGCGTCCCCACTTCTAGGGGCGTGCGTCTCGGGACAGGCGACCTTTGACGGCGATCGAACCGCCCCTCTAAGAATTCGCCCTCTAAGGCTCCCTCTAGGCTAAAGTCAGGCATGACCCTGCTGTCGCGCTGCCTGCAGCCTGTCGCACTCGCGGTGCTCGCAACCCTCGCCGCGACGGCCGCTGCGCAGGCGGAGGACGACGCGCGGGCGCACTGCACCGAGGACGCGATGATCGTCTTCGATGCGTCGGGCTCCATGGCCGGCAATACGGTCCAAGGCCTGTTCAGCGCCATCACCCGCATCGACGAGGTCCGCAAGGCCCTGGCGCAGGTGCTGCCGCACGCCGCGAAGTTCCGCAAGATCGGACTCATCACCTACGGCCCCGGGCCCTACCAGCAATGCAATGTCCAGCTGAACTTCGAGCCGATCTGGAACGCGACCGACCCGATCATGAGCGTAGTCAACGCGATCAATCCGGCCGGCAAGACGCCGCTGGTGGGGGCGGTGAAGGTGGCCGCGGCGGCCCTCGACTCCAAGTCGAAGCCCGGCATCATCGTCGTGCTGACGGACGGCGAGGAAACCTGCGGCGGCGCGCCATGCGACCTGGGCAAAGTGATCAAGGAGACCGGTCGGCCACTCACCGTGCATGTCATCGGCTATCAGCTCAGGGGCTACCGGTGGACCGGCGCGCAGAGCTACCTCGAGGCGCAATGCCTCGCCGAGGAAACCGGAGGCCTCTACATCACGGCGGACAACCGCCAGGATCTGATCGAGGCCTTCGAGAAAACGCTCGGCTGCCCCATGATGTCGGCGCTGCCGCGCTGACGTAGACAAGCCCCGCTCGGTGTTTCACGGACTCTTGCAGATCGGCAAGGGCTCAGGCTTCGCCGGCGGGTGATCCTCTTTATATTGCACGAGCGCCGGCTCGACGGTTTCCCGCGGCCAGAAGTTCGGCGCGCCGATTTCCCGCAAACAGGACGCGTCCCAATACAGCCCGGCGCGCGTGGGCGATTGGCCGGCCTTCACCGCGCGCCCTACGGCCACGATGTCGCGCGCTTCGGGGTAGATATAGACCGTGGTGGGCTGGTTCTCCGCCACCGCCAGAATCTTCTGGGACTCCGACGCGGGCCAGCTGGTGCAGCCATTGCTGCGGCCGTCGCCGTAATCGATCAGCTTGCCGTAGGGCACATAGCCGTCGCTGTCCGCGTAGGGGCTGCTCGGAAATTTCATTTTACAGATCCACGACACGATCACGCCCGGATGCCCGCCGATAGCCCGCACCCGGGCGTTCGCGGTGACGCCCTCGCCCTCGAACTGCAAGAACGGGCGCAGCAGGGGCTCATATGTCTTTCCCGCGCGATAGTAGCCTTTGAACGATGTCCTGAGCTCGGCCGTCACATAACCGCCGCCGGTCGTCAGCTTGGAATCTTCCGCATTGCTGAAGTTCTTCGCGCAGCGCACCCCGTTCGATAGATCAGCGACGCCGCTTAACTTGCGTCCGCTGCCATGGCCGGACGGGACCGCGCGGAACGTCTTGTTGGCTTCGCAGATCGCATAGAACCGGCGCCCGGACCCCGCGGGACGCGTCGCGTCAAAAGCGAAGTAGCAGGGATTGTTGACCGCGCCCTCGCCCACCTTTTGCAGGTAGAACCCGCGCGCGCGCTGCAACACCAGGCCTGAGATTTTCCCGTCGCCGTCGCCCACATGGGCCTGAAGCCAGGCGGGCATACCCGGAGCGGACGGCGCGGCCGAAACGGCCGGCGCTGGCGGCACGGGCGAAAGGAGCCACGGCAGCTCCTCCGCAAAGGCGCGGGGCACGCCAAGCAGGGCGGCGAACAGGGCGAGGCTAACGATCGCCGGAAGGAGAGATGACACCCTCAACGCACAAAGCTCCTCATCGACGCGGCTGCGATCGGCCTGAAATCCGCAACGGACTGAGATCCGAACGGCCCGATCGAAGCTCAACGTGGAGCCCCCCGCCTCGGATCATCAGGAAAATTCGTGTCTAATCTTAGACGTTAGGCCGGAGTGCTTAATCGGAGCTAAACGGAGGCGGGCATCCCTCACGTGGCGGGGGATCGCTTCTCGACCGGTCCCAAAACCGTGGAGGCCTCGACATAGCCGGTGACTCCCGGCCGCCACAGCAGGTCGTCGCCCCTAAGCTCGCCGCGCTTCGCTCGGCGCCGCAATTCCTCGTAAGTGAAGGGACCGGAGCGCCTCCCGCCGCGCGACACATGCCAGATGCGCTCATAGATGTCTTCGCCCATCCGCTCGTCCTCGGTGGGCGCACGCTCTTTCAAGTGCGACCGGACGCGGTCGAGAAAGACGTCCCGCAATTTAAACTGCCCGGCCTTGGAGCCGAAGGCGCGGAACGCGCGCACGCTGATCCCCGCCCAAAGACCCAGATAGAACAGAGGACTCGAATAAAGACGCTCCCAGGCGCCGGGGGCGTAGCGCGTCAGGAGATACGCAGCCAACACAAAGACCGCGCCCCAGAAAATGGGGGAGACGAGAAATCGAGGAACAACGCGCCAGCGCAAGCGCCCCTGCACGGCCCAAACGACAGCGCGGGGCAGCGCATAGAGAAGCGGTAGGGCGATGGTGCGGAACGAGAGAGCCCCGAGAACGGCGCCAACAACGAACAGGCCGGCTTCTTCGGCAAGGAATCTCACGAGGTCCCAGTCCATCCTCGCTCCTAGTCTCGCGCGTGACGTCGGCTACGGGTCAGAAGCTCTCCCCCTACTCCCACTCGATCGTGCCGGGCGGCTTGGAGGTGATGTCGTAGACCACGCGGTTGATGCCGCGCACCTCGTTGATGATGCGCCGCGCCGCGTGCCCCAGAAACTCGTGGGAGAAGTCGTAATAATCGGCCGTCATGCCGTCGGTCGAGGTGACGGCGCGCAGCGCGCAGACGAAGTCGTAGGTGCGCGCATCGCCCATGACGCCCACGGTGCGCACCGGCAGCAGCACAGCGAAGGCCTGCCAGATCGTGTCGTAGAGGCCGGCCTTGCGGATCTCCTCCAGATAGATGGCATCCGCCTGGCGCAGAATCTCCAGCTTCTCCGGCGTGATCTCGCCGGGAATGCGGATGGCAAGCCCCGGCCCCGGGAACGGGTGGCGGCCGACAAAGGCTTCGGGGAGGCCGAGCTCGCGGCCGAGCTTGCGCACCTCGTCCTTGAACAGCGCGCGCAAGGGCTCGACCAGTTTCAGCTTCATGGTCTCGGGCAGACCGCCGACATTATGATGCGACTTGATGGTGACGCTCGGCCCCCCCGTCGCCGACACGCTCTCGATCACGTCCGGGTAGAGCGTGCCTTGGGCCAGGAATGCGGCGTCCTCGAGCTGCTCGGATTGCTCCTCGAACACTTCGACGAACAGCCGCCCGATGATCTTGCGCTTGGCTTCGGGATCGGAGATGCCGTCCAGCGCGCGCAAGAAGCGCTCGCTCGCATCCACATGGATCAGCGGGATGTTGTAGGTGCCACGGAACAGATCCACGACCTGCGTGGCCTCGTCTTGGCGGAGCAGGCCGTGATCCACGAAGATGCAGGTAAGCTGATCGCCGATGGCCTCGTGGATCAGGAGCGCGGCGACCGCCGAGTCGACGCCGCCCGACAGCCCGCACACCACGCGGCCCTCGTCCACCTGGTCGCGGATGCGCGCCACTTCCGCCTCGCGGAATTGCGCCATGCTCCAGTCGCCCTCGCAGCCGGCGATCTCGCGCACGAAATTGGCCAGCAGGGCCGCGCCTTTCGGCGTATGCACCACCTCGGGATGGAACTGCACGCCGAACAGCCGCCGCGAATCGTCGGCGATGGCGGCGAACGGCGCACCGGTGGAGATGCCCACGGCGCGGAAGCCCGGCGGCAGCTTGGTCACCCGGTCGCCATGGCTCATCCACACTTGCGCCCGCTCGCCCTCGGCGAACACCCCGGCGAAGAGCGGCGTCTCGTCGATGATCTGGAGTTCGGCCTTGCCGAATTCGCGCTCGCGTCCCGCCTCGACCTGCCCGCCGAGCGCCGCCACCATGGCCTGCTCGCCATAGCAAATGCCGAGCACCGGCACGCCGGCGGTGAACAGGCTCTGCGGCGCGCGCGGCGTGCCGGTTTCATGCACGCTCGCCGGGCCGCCCGACAGGATGATGGCCTTGGGTAGAACGGGCGCCAGCGCTGCTTCCGCCTTGTCGAACGGCACGATCTCCGAATAGACGCCCGCCTCGCGCACCCGGCGCGCGATGAGCTGGGTCACCTGGCTGCCGAAATCGACGATCAGCACCCGATCTTGGCTGCCGTCATGCGCCGGGTCTTGCGGATCTTTGGCTTGAATTTCGTCGGTTTCCGTCATGGCCGGTGGTTATAGCAGGCTTGGCGAGTCGGCAATGCCGCTTGTGCCGGAAACGGCCCCATGCGATTTCAGCATCCATGAGCCAGTCCGAGCCAGACGCCGAGGCGCGCCTGCGGGGCCAGATCGAGGCCTATCACGAAACCGCGCTCGCCTATGCCTGCGTGAAGCTCGGCCTGCCCGAGACCATGGGGTCGAAGGCCTGGACGCCTGAGGACCTCGCCAGGCGCTTGGACCTCTCGGCCCCGCATCTCCTGCGCACCTTGCGCGGCCTCGTGACCATCGGCCTTTGCGAAGAGCAACCCGGCGGCAGTTTCACGCTCACGCAGTCCGGCCATGCGCTGGCGCCGGACGCCCATTCGACCTTGCGTGAGAAACTGCTGATCGTGGTCGAGCAATATTCGCGGCCCTGGGCCAATCTTGCCGCTTGCGTGAAGACAGGAACGCCCGCCTTCGACCAGACTTTCGGGGAGCCGGTCGGCGCCTGGCGGCGGTCCCATCCGGAAGCCGGCGCCGTGTTCGAGGCCTATGTCGAAGGCGAGACCTTCGCGCAGGCCGCCCCGATCGTGGCAGCGCTCGACCTCGCCGGCATCAAGACCGCCGCCGAGATCGGCGGCGGCCATGGCGCCCTGCTGGCCGCCGTACTTCTGGCGCATCCGGAGGTGCACGGGGTTCTCATGGACCTGCCCCATAAGCTCGCCGGCGCCCGGGTCTATCTGCAGTCCGATGGCCTCGCGGGCCGCGTCGGCCTTATGGGCGGCGACATCCTCGAGGCCGTCCCCGCCGAAGCCGACCTCTATCTGTTGAAATCCGTGCTCCAGCAGCACGGGGACGACGAAGCACGCGCGATCCTGGCGAACTGCCGGGAAGCCATGAAGCCGGGCGCCCGGCTTGTTGTCATCGAACGGCTGTTGCCGGAGCGCGCCACGGACGACCCCGCCGCGGTCATGCTCGACCTGCATATGATGGCGATTACCGGCGGCCGGGCGCGGACGAAGCCAGAGATGGAGGCGCTGCTCGCGAGCGCGGGGCTGGCGCCCGCCGCGATCTCCCTTATCGACGGTGGCCTCTCCCTGATCGACACGACCCGTCCCTAAATCAAAAAAGCCCCCGGCGCGCAGCCGGGGGCTTTCTGTTGTCTCAGTGTGTCTCAGCGGCTAGTCGGCGGGCGCGCAGGTCTCGTTCGCGTCGTCCCAGATCATGCCTGCGTCCTCGCAGCTTGCCTGATCCGTAGGCGTATCCTGAGCGAATGAGGGCGAGGCAAACGGAGCCGCTAGGCCCAATGCGAGAAGCATCGTAACCAGACTTTTCATTGACGTGTATTCCTAGATGGAAGTCCGCCGGAAACCGGCCAACTCGACGCTTACGAGCGGATTCTGACAACGTCAAGACCGAACTGCGGCGGCCGTCGTACGTTTTGCCGCTGCAATTGCGGCGCACCGTTCAGACGGCAGCCCAGGCCCAGAAACCTTCCACCCCGGCAGCAGCAAAATCCGCGAACAGATTCAAAGGAATCGCCAAATCGGCAATTGCGGCTAGGCTGCCGCCCGCTCCAGCACAGCCACGAAGAAGCCATCCGTGCCGTGGCTGAGCGGCGTCATCAACAGCGTCTCCTCGGAGCCGTCGGCCGAATGCGGCGGCGCGGACGGCAGGACCGCTTCCCAGGCCGCGCGCCACGGCACGATCTTGAAGTCACCATGGCGGGCGAGGAAATCATCGATCTGGCCCCGATTTTCCTGCGGCAGCACCGAGCAGGTGACATAGACGAGCCGCCCGCCGGGCTTAACCAGCGGCGCGCCTGAATCTAGCACGGCCTGCTGCTCGGCGCATCGTGCCTCTAGCATCCCCGGCGACAGCCGCCATTTGGCGTCGGGCCGCCGCCGCCACACCCCTGACCCGGTGCAGGGCGCGTCGATGACCACCAGATCCATCTTGCCGTCGAGCGGACGCAACGCCTCCGCCGCGCCCGCCTCCAGCACCTGAATGTTGCGGGCGCCGGCCCGCTTCAGCCGCTCGTAGATCGGCCGCAAGCGTACCCGATCGGAATCATAGGCATAGAGCTGTCCGGTATTCTGCATCAGCGCCGCCAGGGCCAAGGTCTTGCCGCCAGCGCCGGCGCACAGATCGATGACCTGCTGGCGCGGCCCCGCCCCGCTGAGCAGCGCGGCGATCTGCGAGCCCTCGTCCTGCACCTCGAACCAGCCTTTGCCGTGGCTCCCTTCCGCCTCCACATTGGGGCTGCGCGCGGCGCCTTCACGCTGGGCGATGCGGACGCCGATGGGCGAATGGGGTGTCGGCACGGGCTCAACCCGGTGAAGTGCCTTCAGCACCTTGTCGCGCGTGGCTTTGAGCGTGTTGACCCTGAGGTCGAGCGGTGCGCGCGCCGCGAGCGCCGCCCCCTCCTCGGCTGCTCTCGCCCCGAAGGCGTCGGCAAACGCAGCATCAAGCCAGTCCGGGTAATCGCCCACGATATGCGCCGGCGCATCGCCGGGCATCTCGCGGTTGAGTCCCGCAAGCTCGGCCTCGGAAAGCGGCTCCGGCGCAAAGCGGCTGCCGTCGCACAACCCTGCCACCTCGTCCGGCGTCATGCCCCATCCCGTGACCAGCGTCCGCAGCACGAGCGCGCGCGGGGTGTCCTCGCCCATGGCGGCCGCGCAGGACGCGCGCTTGCGCAAGCAATCGAACACGAGATTGCCGATCGCTCCGCGGTCGCCGGAGCCGGCAAATCGGTGCCCGAGACCCCAATCCTTCAACGCGTCGGACGCGGGCCGCTTCCGCTGCGCGATATCGGCAAGAACCTCGATGGCCGCGCTCACCCGTGCCGCTGGCGTCATCAGGCCGCCGAAAACAGAATGACGCGGGCGATGACGATCACCCACATCAGCGCCAACGCGATGGCGCCGATCAGGAACACCGGCGTGCGGTGGCTGAGCCGGTTGGAGGTCACATGGATCGTGGCATGCACGATGCGCGACAGCACGAACATCCACATCAGCACGTAGAGGGTGACATCGAGCGACCGCGTGATCAACCCAAGCAGGACCACCACGTAGAACAGGACCGGCATCTCCACCGAGTTGTGGAAGGCGTTATTCACCTGCTGCACATGCGGCGGCCAGTTTGGCTCCCGCAAGGCAATCTGCTGCGGATCCACATCGCCCCGCCGAATCGCCCTGAGTCGTAAGGCGACGGCCCAGAACAGCAGCACGAAGGTCAGCGCCACCTGGACGAACATCGGCAACAGGATCGCTTCGATCGACATGGAGGCCCCCTCTTCAGTGGTCTTGCAAAGCCAGGCCGCAACCTGGCGCGGAGCCCTTATACGCGGTAGGCGGGCGTCTGTAGAGCCGGGGTGCAAAAACTCATGCCCAGATTGAGCACGTCGATGCCAGCCGATCGGCACAATGCTTGGTAATCATGGACTGAAGTTAAATTGACGCGGGCCCGCGCGCCCTTCTAAACCTAGGCCCAAAGACCAAGGTCTCAAGCGTTCCCAAGGAGGTTTCCATGCGCTTTCGCGCTTCCGCACTCATTTCGGCCGCAGCCGCCGTGCTACTCGCCGCGGCCATTTCGGCATCCGCCGCCGAGGAGCCGGTCGATCCCTGCTTCGACGGCAACGGAACGGTGAAGGAGGTGCTCGACGCCTGCGCCGTCTATATCGCCAAAGGCACCGACGACAAGACGCTTCTGATCCGGGCGCACAGCATCCGCGCGATGGGGTTCGCGGCCACCGGCAGTCTCGATGAGGCTCTGTCGGAAATGACGGCCGCCGTCGATATCGATCCCGAGCGCGCCAACAGCTATTTCATGCGCGCCGCCGGTTACGACGCCAAGAAAGATTACGACAAGGCGATCGCCGATCTCGATACGGCCATCGGCATGAAGGGTGACGACGCCGACTATTATCTGCTGCGCGGCCAGGTCTACAGCCATAAGAACGATTTCGACAAAGCGCTGGCCGACATGAACAAGAAGGTCGAGCTCGATCCCAAGGCGATCAACGGCTATGAGAGCCGGGGCGCGCTCTACCGCAAACGCAAAGAATACGGCCTGTCGATCGCCGACTACTCCGAGGTCGTCAAGATCGATCCCAAGCACACCCAGGCCTATATCGACCGCGGCTGGGTCTATGTGCTGAACGACGATCTCGACAATGCCGGCGCCGACTTCGACACCGCGCTGAAGCTGCAGGAGACCAATGCGCTGGCCCTGGTCGGCCGCGGCGTGGTCAAGAGCCGCAAAGGCAAGCCCACCGACGGCAGCGCCGACCTCCGGCTGGCCGAGAGGCTCGAGCCCGGCATCATCGACGAGGTCCGCAAGCTCGGCGTGAAGTAGCCGGCTCGCTACTGAGGCCTACACCTCGCGCGGGTAGTTGGGCGATTCCCGCGTGATGGTCACGTCATGAACGTGGCTCTCGCGGAAGCTCGCCGTCGAGATGCGGATGAACTCAGCGCGGGTCTGGAAGTCGGGGATGGTGCGCGCGCCGGTATAGCCCATCGAGGCGCGCAGCCCCCCGATCAACTGATGCAGCACGCTGCCGGCGGGCCCTTTGTAAGGCACCTGTCCCTCGATGCCTTCCGGCACGAGCTTCAGCGTGTCCTTGATCTCCTGCTGGAAATAGCGGTCGGCGGAGCCGCGCGCCATGGCGCTGATCGAACCCATGCCGCGGTAGGATTTGTAGGAGCGGCCTTGATACAGGAACACCTCGCCCGGGCTTTCGTCGGTGCCGGCGAGCAGCGAACCGAGCATGACGCAGTCGGCGCCCACCGCTAAGGCCTTGGCGAGATCGCCCGAATAGCGGATGCCGCCGTCGGAGATCACCGGCACGTCCGCCTTGTTCGCCACCTCGACCGACTCCAGCAGCGCGGTGAATTGCGGCACGCCGACACCGGCGACGATGCGCGTGGTGCAGATGGAGCCGGGACCGATACCCACCTTGATGGCGTCGGCGCCGGCGTCGATCAGCGCGCGCGTGCCGTCCGCCGTGGCGACATTGCCGGCCACCACTTGCACCGCGTTCGACAGACGCTTGATGCGGCCAACCTGATCGAGCACGAGCTGCGAATGGCCGTGGGCCGTGTCGACCACGACCAGATCGACCCCGGCATCGATCAGATGCTCGGCCCGGGCAAAGCCCGCATCGCCGACGGATGTGGCCGCGGCGACGCGCAACCGCCCCTGCTCGTCCTTGCAGGCATGAGGATGGGCGCGGGCCTTCTCTATGTCCTTGACCGTGATGAGCCCGACGCAGCGATAGTCCTTGTCGACCACGAGCAGTTTTTCGATGCGATGCTGATGGAGCAGCCGCTTGGCCTCCTCCATGTCCACATTATCGTCGACGGTGATGAGCTTTTCTTTGGTCATCAGCTCGGCCACCCGCTGGGTCGGGTTGGTGGCGAAGCGCACATCGCGGTTGGTGAGGATGCCGACGAGCTTGCCCGCCACCCCGCCCGAGCCTGCGGGCTCGACCACCGGAATGCCGGAGATCTGATAGTCGGCCATCAGCTTCAGCGCGTCGGCCAGGGTCTGCTCCGGGTTGATGGTGACCGGGTTCACCACCATGCCGGACTCGAACTTCTTCACCTGGGCCACTTCGGCGGCCTGCTCCTCGGGCTCGAGATTGCGGTGAATGACGCCGATGCCGCCGGCCTGGGCCATGGCGATGGCGAGCCGCGCCTCGGTGACCGTATCCATGGCCGAGGACAGGATGGGAATATTGACGGAGATCGACCGCGTGACGCGCGACGCCACCTGGACCTCGTTGGGCAGCACTTCCGACGGACCCGGGCGGATCAGCACGTCGTCGAAGGTCAGCGCCACGGCGCTGTCGGGAAAGCGGGAATTGTCGTTCGAAGACTGCCCGTTGGGCATAGGCCAACCTCTTTTCGTCGGGCCTCTCGCAGGTTTTGCGCGGTGCAATATGCGGTGACCGGTTGGCGGCTTCCTTTAGCAGCTTGTTCCGGGCTTGGAAAGCTGCCAGCGCCGTTTAGCCCTCGCTGTCCACCGCTTCGAAGCCCTTGAGCTGCTTGCGCAGGCGCGGCACGGCGAGCTTCACGAAGCTCTGGACCTTGGCCTGCGGCAAGCGGTCCTCCCGGTGGATCAGGCTGACCGGGATGGCCTCCGGCTCAAAATCCTCCAAGATCAGGCGGAGCGATCCGTCCGCCAGGCTCGGGGCGGCTTGATAGGACAGCACCCGCACGACGCCGAGCCCAGCTTTGGCGGCGTCGATGGCGGCATCCGCCGTGTTGACGCTGAGCCGGGGCTCGACCGTCATACTATCGGCTTTGCGCCCGGCGAACGCCCAGCGCTCGGCATGCGAAAAAGTGTTGAAGCTGATGCAGCGATGGTCCGCCAGTGCCTTCGGCGTGGCCGGCACCGTCGCCTGCGCCAGATAGGCCGGGCTCACGCAGGTCACATAGCGCACGGTGCCCAACTGCGTGGCGCGCATGGACGAATCGGGGAGATGGCCGATGCGAATCCCGAGATCGAGCCCCTCCTCCACCAGGTCGACAACCCGGTCCAGCAGCAGCATGCGCGCCCCCATGCGCGGAAATTCATCGAGATAGTCGGCCACCACGGGCAACACATGCCACCGCCCGAACACCACCGGCGCCGTCAGCGCCAGCACGCCTTGCGGCTCGGCCTGTTCCCCCGTCAGGCGCCGCTCCGCCGCATCGAGATCGCCCAGGACGCGGCGGCACGTGTCGAGATAGGCGCGGCCGGGTTCCGTCAGCGCCAGACGCCGCGTCGTGCGCGTCACGAGCCGGACGTCGAGCGCGTCCTCGAGCGTCTTCAAATGCCGGCTGACCGTGGTCAGCGGCATGGCGAGGCGGCGCCCGGCCGCCGACAGACCGCCAGCGTCGGCCACGGCGACGAACACCCGCATGGAGGCGAGCCTGTCCATTCTATCCTTCCATTTTATAGAACAATGAGTTGAAAGAATAGAGTATATCGCCGCCTGACGGAACACGCCATAACGGCCATCGCGAGCCGCCCCCCGGCTCCCAATCGCCAAAGGAGGGTCGCGTGGCCAAGCTCAAACTGTACGATCTGGAGCCGTCGGGGAATTGCTACAAAGTTCGCCTGTTCTGCGCGCTTCTCGGGCTCAAGCTCGACCTCGCGCCGGTCGACTTCATGGCTGGCGCCCATAAGAAGAGCCCGCTCATCGGCATGAACCCGTTCGGCGACGTCCCCATCTTCGAGGACGGCGACGTGGTCCTGCGCGATTCCCAGACCATCCTCGTCTATCTCGCCAGGAAATTTGGCGGCGAGGACTGGCTGCCGACCAACCCTGTCGCCATGGCCGAGGTCGTGGGCTGGCTCATGGTCGCCGAGAACGAGATCGCGCGCGGACCGGGCGACGCGCGGCTCCACGACAAATTCGGCTTTCCCCTCGATTTCGATCGCGCCCGCGACAACGCCGCCCGCATTCTCGGATTGCTTGAAGCGCATCTGAAAAAGCACGACTGGCTCGCGCGCAACCGCCCGACCATCGCCGATGTCGCCTGCATGCCCTATGTCGGGCTCGGCCACGAAGGCGGCGTGTCTTTGAAGCCCTACCCCGCGATAAGAGCCTGGATCGGCCCCATCAAATCGCTGCCCGGCTTCATCACCATGCCGGCGCTCTAGGGCCTTCACCATGCCGAACTGGATGGACATCACCTTCTCGCCCGCGGTCAAAGCCGTGCAAACCCGGCGCGGTTCGCGGCAAGGCTATGCCCGCATGGAAGAGAAGGGCTCGACCAGAACGGCGATCGACGCCGATCTCGCCGGCTTTATCGTCACCATGCGGTCCTTTTATCTCGCCACCGCGAGCCGCGACGGCCAGCCTTACATCCAGCATCGCGGCGGCCCGCCCGGCTTCTTGCGCGTTCTCAATGAAACCACGCTCGGCTTCGCCGACTTCACCGGCAACCGCCAATATATCTCGACCGGAAATCTCGCTGAGAACCCCAAATCGATGCTCTTTCTCATGGATTACGCCACCCGCCATCGGGTGAAGATCTGGGGCGCGGCCCGCGTGGTGGAGGACGATCCGGAACTTCTCGCAAGCCTCTTGCCCGCGGATTACGGCGCGCGCGGCGAAGCCGCGATCCTGTTCAGCGTCGCCGCCTGGGACACGAACTGCCCGCAGCACATTCCGCAAATGCTCTTCGCCGAAGATGTTTGCGGGCTCGCCGAACGTGTGCAAACGCTCGAAGCGGATAATGCGCGCTTGCGCGCCGTCATCGCCGAGCACGCCTAGCCGCCGCTGGCGCCTTCGAGCCGACCTCACCCCAATGTCCCGGGTCAGCCCTTGCGCGAGACCGCAAGCGTGCTAAACATCGTTCATCGTCGAATAGCGATGAACGGGAGAGACGATGCCTGCCGTCAAACTGCGTGAACCGGCGCCCCTTGCGCGCGTCCCGGCCGAGAACGAAGACATTGCTCTTCTGGCCAAGGCGCTCGGGCACCCTGCCCGGGTTGGCATTGTGCAGATGCTGCACGAGAAACAATCCTGCATCGGCTGCGATATCGTCGACGAAATCGGCCTCGCCCAGTCCACCATCTCCGAGCATCTGCGCATCCTCAAAGCCGCCGGCATCATCACCGGAAGCATTGAGCGTCCGCGGGTCTGCTACTCGCTCAACGCCGGGGCCTTGGAGCCACTGCGTCGCTTTCTCGATGACGTAGCGAAGCGCGCGGCCCATCGCCAATAACAACAAAGACCGGATATCCCATGTCCACTTTCGAACGCTATCTCACCGTCTGGGTCGCGCTTTGCATCCTCGTCGGCATCGCACTCGGACATTTCTTTCCGGGTTTCTTCCAGACGGTCGGATCGGCGGAAATCGCCCACGTCAACCTGCCTGTCGCGGCACTGATCTGGCTGATGGTCATACCGATGCTCATCAAGGTGGATTTCGGCGCCATCGGCAAAGTGCGCGAGCATTGGCGCGGGATCGGCGTTACCCTGTTCATCAACTGGGCGGTCAAGCCGTTCTCGATGGCGGCGCTCGGCTGGTTCTTCATCGGCTATGTCTTCGCCCCCTATCTACCCGCCGATCAGATCAACAGCTACATTGCCGGACTGATCGTACTCGCGGCGGCGCCATGCACGGCCATGGTGTTCGTGTGGAGCAATTTGTCCCACGGCGAGCCGGACTTCACGCTGACGCAAGTGGCCTTGAACGACACGATTATGGTCTTTGCGTTCGCGCCGATCGTCGGGCTTCTGCTCGGCTTGTCGGCGATCACCGTGCCGTGGGAGACCCTGCTCCTGTCAGTGAGCCTCTATATTGTCGTGCCGGTAATTATCGCTCAGGCCGTGCGCCGGTTTGCCTTGGCGGGGGGCAACGGCGAGGCGCTGACGCGGCTCCTGTCATTCCTGCAACCGCTATCGCTGGTGGCATTGCTCGCGACCCTCGTCCTTCTGTTCGGCTTTCAAGGCGAGCAGATCCTGGCCCAACCCCTGATCATCGCCATGCTTGCCGTACCGATCCTCGTTCAGGTCTATTTCAACTCGGGACTTGCCTATCTCCTCAACCGTGCCGCCGGTGAGAGCCATTCGATCGCCGGACCGTCGGCTCTGATCGGCGCCAGCAATTTCTTCGAGCTCGCCGTTGCCGCGGCGATCAGCCTGTTCGGCTTCCATTCGGGGGCTGCCCTGGCAACGGTTGTCGGGGTCCTGATCGAGGTTCCCGTCATGCTGTCCGTGGTCAAGATCGTGAACAGCAGCAAGGGTTGGTACGAGGCTGGCGCAGGCGTCCAGCAGCGTGTCGCGCGTGAGAGAGGAAGCGCCTGAGCGGCACCTATCTCGATCGCTGTCGGATTTCCCTAACCTAGCAGCAGCTCACCGCCGCCGCGATGGGCTCCGCGGTATGAAACGGCAACGCCGTGCCCGGGCTCGCGCAGCCGGCGAAGATCCCGTAATGGGTCGAGAAGTCACCGATGAAATCGAAATAGGGCTGGAACCGCGTGTCGGCCAGCATCCGCCAGGAATTGCCGCAGATCGGAAACACCTTGCCGCGCTCGATTGTGTGGTGTTCGTCCAGCGCGAAGGCCTGTTCCTGCTCCATCACGCCGCCGCGATAGATGACGGCCTGACCGTAATCTTCGCAAGCAGGCTCCAGCCCATCGAGCTTGAACAGCCGGTACGTGGCTGAGAAGAACTGCGCCTGGCCGAGCTTCTGCCGCATCGCCGCGTTCTCCACGGCGATCGGCCGTGAGGTGACGAGACGCGGATCGCCGAAGCCGGCCGCCTTGGCCATGGGCAGGAAATCGTTCCAGTAAAGCGCCCCGCCAAGACACTCGCCATAGAGCAGCGGATCGGCGCGCACCGCGTCGGGCAGGCGCCGGTCGCAATACACGTCGGCGAAATAGATCTCGCCGCCCGGCTTCAACAGCCGGTACGCGCCGCGCAACACCGCGAGCTTGTCCACGCAGAGATTGATGACGCAGTTCGACACGACCACGTCAAAGCTACCCGGCTCGAGATCGAGTTCGTCGAGCTTTTCGAGATACCCTTTGAGGAAGCGCACATTGGGCCGCGCATAGCCGAATTGCCGCATATGCCAATCTTTATGGGTCTCGGCGGTGGCCAATTGCTCGTCGGTCATGTCGACGCCGACCACCTCGCCCGCCTCGCCTACGAGCTGCGAGATCAGATAGACGTCGCGGCCCGAGCCCGAGCCGAGATCAAGCACGCGGCAATCCTTGAGCGCAGGGGGAATGACGATGCCGCAGCCGTAATATTTCGAGCGCACCTCATCATGCACATTGGCGATGGCCGCTTCGAGATAGGCCGGCACCCCGCCGCCGTCGCAGCAGGCCGAGGTCTGCAAGTCTTGTGAGCCCTTGAGGACCTTGCCGTAATAGTCCTTGACCACCTCGATATTCATGGCGTCACTCCCTGTTCGCACGCCCCGTCACCGTGAGCACGACACTAGCAGCAGTCTTTTCGTTAGGGGAGGACACGCGCACGCACAGTCCCGTGAACTGCGCATCGCAGGCCTAGTCCGATGGCGCACCGCGGAACCCCGTCGCCAGCACATAGACTTCCGAGGAATCGGCGCGGCTCGCCTTGGGCTTGACATGGGCGACCTTGGTGAAGCCCTGCCTGAGCCGCGTCACCAGGTCCTGCCCGGCGCCGCCTTGCAGCACTTTGGCGAGATAGGCACCGCCGAGATTGAGCGCATCCTCGGCGATGTCGAGCGCCGCCTCGGCGAGCCCGATGACCCGCAGATGGTCGGTCGAACGATGGCCGATGGACGACGCCGCCATGTCGGACATCACCACATCGGCGTGCTTGCCACCGGGCGCTCCAACGAGCGCCGCCCTGATCTTCTCGCCCGCGTCCGCATCGGTCACGTCCAGCACCATGAAATCGACGCCCGGCACCGGCTTGATCTCGTTGAGGTCGGCGGCGATCACTCTGCCCTTGCCGCCGGCGGATTTGACACGCGCCGCCGCCACCTGGCTCCACCCGCCGGGCGCCGCACCGAGGTCGATCACAATCTTGCCCGGCGTGAGCAGATGATATTTGTCGTCGATCTCGATCAGCTTGAAGGCGGCGCGGCTGCGATAGCCCTGGCGCTTCGCCTCGTCCACGTAAGGATCGTTGAGCTGGCGCTGGAGCCAGCGGGTCGAGGCGATCTTCCGCCCCTTGGCCGTCTTGACCCGGACCGTGAGTCCGCGGCGCCCGCCGCCGCCAGTGGCAGTCCCGCCCGTGGCACCGCCGCCTTTCGTAGATTTCACCATGTGTTAATCACGCCCATCGCCGCACCGCCTTGACCGGGCGGACTTCCCCGCCCCATGTCTACCTCGTTCGCCCTCTAACACCTGCCACATGCCCCGCTATTTCGTCACCCTCATCGTCGCGGTCGCCTTGTTCATGGAAACCATGGACTCGACCGTCATCGCCACGTCGCTGCCGGCCATCGCCGCCGATTTGGGCGAGGACCCGATCGCGCTCAAGCTGGCGCTGACCTCGTATCTGTTGTCGCTCGCCGTATTTATCCCGATCAGCGGGTGGATGGCCGACCGCTTCGGTGCCCGCACGGTGTTCCGCGCCGCCATCGTCGTGTTCACCATTGGCTCTGCCGCGTGCGGCTTCGCCCAAGGCCTGCCCGACTTCATCGGATTCCGCATCCTCCAGGGCATGGGCGGCGCCATGATGGTGCCGGTCGGCCGCCTCGTCATCTTGCGCAGCATCCCCAAGGCGGAGCTGATCTCGGCTTTGGCCTGGCTCACCGTGCCGGCTCTGATGGGGCCGGTACTGGGTCCGCCGCTCGGCGGCTTCATCACCACCGTCTTCGAGTGGCGCTGGATCTTTTGGATCAACATTCCCATCGGCCTGCTCGGCTTTATCCTCGCCACCCGTTACATCGAGAATTTTCGCGAAGAGACGGTGCCGCCGCTGGACATCAAGGGGTTCTTTCTGTCGGGCATCGGCCTTGCGGGCATCGCCTTCGGCTTCACCACGATCGGTCAGGGACTGTTTCCCACTTCGGTCGTGATCGGCCTCATGGCCGTCGGCATCACCTGCGTCGTACTTTATATACGCCACGCCCGCAAAGTGGCGAACCCCCTGCTCGATCTCAACCTGCTCAAGATCGACACCTTTTTTGCCAGCGTGGTCGGCGGCTTCCTGTTCCGCCTCGGCGTCGGCGCGGCCCCCTTCCTGCTGCCGCTGTTCTTTCAGCTCGGCTTCGGCATGACCGCGCTGCAATCGGGCCTGCTCACCTTCGCGACCGCCGTCGGCGCCATCGCCATGAAGACCACGGCGGCGCCCATCCTGCGGCGCCTCGGCTTCAAGCGTATCCTCGTCTGGAACGCGGTAATCTCCGCCGTCTTCATCGCCGCGGCGGCGCTGTTCACGCCGACGACGTCGAGCGCGGTAATCCTCGCCGTTCTGCTCGTCGGCGGCTTCTTCAAATCGCTGGAATTCACCGCGGTCAACTCGATCGCTTATGCGGATATCGACGAGAAGGAGATGAGCAAGGCGACAAGCTTCGCCAGCGTCGCCCAGCAATTGTCCATGTCGGCCGGCGTCGCCA
>Ga0307378_10004691_pt1 | contig 19332 bp, 28 predicted proteins | sample UN1MG_FD_202238 | JGI IMG/M metagenome (GOLD analysis project Ga0307378, IMG submission 202238) | Soil microbial communities from Risofladan, Vaasa, Finland - UN-1 | ecosystem: Environmental > Terrestrial > Soil > Coastal area > Acid sulfate soil | place: Finland: Risofladan, Vaasa | collected... | reverse complement strand
CACTCACGGGAGCAGGGTATGGGACAATACTCGATTGGAGTGCAGGGCAGAACACTACATTAGCGGGTATCGTCACTAATGCTAAATCTCATACAACTATTCAGAATATACATTTTCTAGGAAACAGGGGAGAAGCCGTTTATGACGCTTTTATCGGCATCGCTGGAGATGATGCAGACTATTTAATCGTTAGAGGTTGCTACTTTGAATCGGGTGCGGCTCGAGGGATACAATGTGGTGGAGAGTATGTTCAGATTCCAGATAATGTATTTTATGATATGGCTTTTGATTGTATTTCTCTTGGTGGACAGAACGGTCAGATAGAAAGCAATCAGTTTTTGAGTTGCAACGATGCTATAATATGCGACGCTAACACTACTCATATTATAATATCTAATAATATAATTGAGTCTATGACTGGATATGGAATAGATGTAAGAGGTCAATACGCTCATGTTATCGGGAATACTATAATAGGTGTGGCAGAAACTCCTATTAGCTCTTCATCGATTAATGCTGTTATATCTAACAATATAATATATGGAATACAAAATACTTACGCAGGGATTAAATTCACGGGTTCATATTCTTCTATTACAGGAAACTACATCAAAGGAGGTGGAACGGGAGATAAAGGAATCTGGTTAGACAATTGTGATTATTCGATAATCACAGGGAATGCTACGCAAGGTTGCCAAACAGCTGGGATTCAAGAAGATGCAGATTGCCAGAATAACTTAATCTCTGGAAACAATGCTCAAGACACCATTCCTTATATAATAAATGGTACAGCTCCAAAATCACTTGTAACAACTGGTGCTATAGTCTTTATTTCTGAATATGATAACGGTAATATAGGTGATTCTGGAGTTAGTACAACAATAGATTGGAATAATGGAAATAAACAAAAAGCTACTTTAACTGATGATGAGACACTTACTTTTACAGCACCAACAACAGGAGTAGCTAATTTTACTTTAAAAGCAGTTAATTTTGGAGCGTTTACTCCTACATGGCCAGGAACAGTATTCTGGTCAGGTGGAACAGAACCTACTTGGACAGCTTCAGGAACGGATATAATATCATTTTATTGGGACGGAACAAGCTATTATGGCGCAGCAACTTTAGACTTTAGTTAATTAAAGGAGTAGATTATGGCGGATTTATTTTATGTAGATGGAGTAACGGGTGATGATGATTACGACGGTTTAACACCAACTGTTGTTAGTGGAGCAGGTGGTCCATGGCTGACAATTCAGCATGCTGCGGATACGGCTGTTGCCGATTCGAACGTATATGTAAAGGCGAGTACTACATATACCCTTGCTGCTCCTGTTGATTTTGACACCAATGCAGGGGCTACAGGTACTCATATAAAGTTTATAGGATATACTGATACAATTGATGACAATGGTCAGGTGACTATAGCTAACGGAGGAGGTGTGGCTACATTTTTTCTGTTTGGTTCGGCAATACATTATGTCGATTTCTATAACTTTACTTTAGTGAGACCAGATACCTTTGGTATAGATTTAACTGGGTCAGACTATCATGTAATATCTAATTGTATCATAAGAGGACAAGGATGTTCTTATGGGATTGATGGTACAAGTAGCTCAAATTTAAATATAACTCACTGTGAGTTTGATGGAGAGACTACAGGAGGAAGCGGTATTGTCGTTAACTCCACGGGTACTACAATTGAATATTGTTATTTTCACGATTGGGCGGATTATGGTTGCCTTTATCCTGCCGTTCTTAAAGGAAATATCTTTTATAATAACGATAGAGCATGTTATCTTAGTACAAACATAGTTTTTGTAGAAGGTAATATATTTGACGCACATGATAGTGGGATTTATGTTGGAACATTGAACTCAGGAGTCTCTATTAAGAACAATATCTTTTCTAACAACACCACCTATGGAATCCTTAATGGAAGCACTACCTTTTTAGATGGAATAATGGATTATAATGCTTGGTATAATAATGGACAGGACATTAAATATATCGCAAGTACACCAAAAGGTCCACATACAGTTACTCTGACAGAAAACCCCTATACAACTGCAGGTAGCGATTGGACGTTGAATGATACCGCTGGGGGCGGAGCAGATTGTAAGAACGTAGGAGATGGAATATAATGGCAAACTCAAGCATAGGAGCATATCAGATTAATGTAGATACTGGAGCAGTAGATGCACCTACGTCTATAGGTGCATATCAGGTAGAATATGTTGAACCTGAAGTAGAAACAGACGCTGTTATGTTTGGAACAGAATTTTAAAAATAACTAGTAAGAAGGAGGTAAGCTATGAAAAAGTGGATTATAGGACTAGTAGTTAACAAAATAATTAAGTTAGCTATAGAGAAAGCCGATGTTACACTATATGTTGAAATCGCTGCAGATGCAGTAGATACTTATTTAGATAAACATATAGGCGAAACTAATTCGGAGAAAATTCAGAAAGCAGTAGTTGCTTGGATAAACAAGACGACTAAAGCTTTTACTAAGAAATTAGAGAGTAATTAATGGTTAATATAGCCAATATAGTATATCATTTACTTAATGTGGGATTAAAACTGACCCTCTCAACGGGGGCGGTTTTTAACCCTGCATTTCAAGTACGAGAATGTGCTATCCAAGACTTAGCTCAACAACAGAGTGCTTACTACGAAGCTAATTACGAATATAGCACAACCGAATGGACTGATACTTTTATACTTAAAGAGATACATAATAAAGGAGAATAATCATGGGATTCATGGACAGTTGGAGGGCGTGGAGCCAAAAACAATATGATAAGTGGGGAAGTAAATTACAGCCTTCTTATTCTAGAATAGATAAATGGGAATTACCTACTTGGGTTAAAACTTTACTTTCAGATTTCTGGAGTTTTTTATCTCCAGAACTTCAGAAGAAGCTTTATAAATTAGTATTTGAGATTTGTAAAGAATACGATGAAGAATTTGCTAAAGCTTTACTAGAGAAACTAAAAGAGCTTATCTTAAAGTTTATACCTCTAAGTGCCCCAAAAGATAACGACTAATACTTAAATAGATGTGAAAAAAGGGAGTGACTTTTAACGGTCACTCCCTTCACACATATAAGCTAGGTAGTTGGGCTACGACTATCCGATACGTTCGCACCGTTCAAGTCAGGCTACCACGCCACTAACTTACTCTCCAATTAATATCTTCTTAGCGTAATTATCCGCTTTAGTAAACCAAGCGGGTGCTTTAATTACTATAGGTTTAGGTTCTTCGTACTGCTTTACGGTAATAGTCCAAGGAGGTAAACACCCTTGAAACATCATAATAAATAACCATATACTAATAAAGGTTAAAGTAGTATTTATACATTTAAGTTCTTTACTCATTCTTCCTCCTTGTAATCTATTGGTTCTATATGTGCGTGACTTCTTTTATAAACACCTTTAAGACTTATCTCAAACCTATCCTTATCTCCGATACCTGCGTCTACGAGGTGAACAGCAATATTCCTTGACATCTTAATAGCTTCCTCTCTTGAGCCACCATCATATCCACCAAGAAATAATACCTTAGCTATCCTCTCTATCTGCTCTTGTCTGCTCACATCTTACTCCTTTTAGCCATTCTACTCGCTTGAAAATGAGTAATGACAGGGTGGTTAAGTTTAACGAAAGGTGGATTACCGTTAGGCATACTATTAATATAACAGTATTCTAAAGGAAGTTTACATACTCTTAAATCACTATATTCACCCTTCATAAGTATTTCTATAGTAGTCTGGTCTGCACACCTAGACCTCCACGTATCTTTAGCCCATCTTTCTAAGAAGGCTATTACAGTATCGTTATAATTAAACCACATAGTACCAGTTAAGATTTCTTTGGTTCTGGTTTTTCCAGGTCTATTATACCACGTCTCCCAATCTAACGAATGATAGGCAAGGTCAAATTCGGCGGTTTTTATCCTTTCAAATAAGGACGGTTCTTCGGTAATTTTAGCGTCTACGTCTATAACTACGATAGGTTCTTTATACTTCTTTAAAGCCTGTAATATAGCGTAAGGTTTCTGAGCTACGTTACTATTCCATCTATGATAATTAGGCATAGGTATGCCCTCATAGTCTAACTCGTATTTCTGTAGGCTAGGTTCTAAATGAGATTTAAATAACTCCTCATATATCGTATTTTCTGTATACCAAGCTATATATTTCATATTATGCTAACTCCACTGCGTTTTCATTAAACTCTCTCATTACTTCGCTCATCTTATATATTACATCTGCATAATTTGGGTCATAATCTACAATATCCATAGAGATATGCTGGTGTATACCATTAGTTTTAGCTTCTATATTAATTTTCATTATACGCACCTTTCCACATACTATCGAATTTAGCAGAGTAAGCAGTTCCATCTATTCTATATCCATTAAATTCAAATACGGGTTTACCGTTTTTAGGTTTACAGTTACTACCATACATTTCTAAGCACATATGTTTCTCGTCACCTATACTACCTCTAACAACTACAACGTCTTTACCTAATACCAAACCTTCTGCTTGCATTTCTTTTAGGATTGGAATATGAGTAGCGTCACAATCTGTACCATGTTCCTTGGTGTATGCCTCTGCTCTATTCTGCCACTTTGCAGCTATTCTACCATGTTTTAAATCACACATTATTTTCCTCGTCTTTATTAATACCACACTCTTTACAAAAATCCCATAATATACTAAAGAAGCCTGGATTATCTGGTCCAGTTTTATGATGAGTTACAATAGGTACTCCGTCCTCATATCTTGTATTTGTATAAGGTACGACTTCTCTATTCATATCGTAGTCGCTTTTTCTTAAATAATAACAATAACCATTCTCCTGTTCTGGGAGTTCTGGTCTAATTTCATGCCAAGGACAAGTACCGTTTTCATCGTAACAATATAGCCCTTTTGGTATACTTTTCTCCATTTCTTCTTTATTAAGTGGTGGTTTCATTATAGCCTCTCTGACAGCCGTAACCCCTTTCAGGAGTAAAGGGTCGTTTGTCGTAATAAAGTCTTGTCAGGACAGTATTTGGGTCATTTTAGGGGTCATTTCAAGCTCAACAGAAATTACTTCGTAAAGTGACCCACTTCTATATTATTATCTCTCATATAGTTATATAGTTCTACTAATTGTTGGTCTATTTCAGGTATTACTACAGGAAAATCATCCCTCGTACACTCTAATACTTTATAGCAACCGCCGTCTAAAGACTTCTCTATGGTGGTATCTAGACCCCATATATTGCGTATCTGCACAAGCATATCATACTTATTAGTTACACCCTCTGGTGCTAGTTGGAAAACTCCACTTAGGTGTATATGGTCGATTAATATACGCTCTATATTCTTAGCTAATTCTAGAGTTGTTATACCGTTCCACATAGCTTGAGAATACCCTTTTACTACTATTTCTTCTTGGGTAAGAATCCAATTAAGAAATCCAGTATTCTTGGCTTGAGGTGCTGGTCCAATTATGCTCTGTCTTAAAGTAATATCCTTATCGTTATTAATTTCTCCTAGTGCTTTACTTCTTCCGTACCAATCTCTAGCGTTAGGTAAGCTATCTTCATAATAAGGAAAGCCTTCTTGCCCATCAAAGATACAATCTGTACTAAGATGTATAACTTTAGTACCACCTTCTCTACAAAAATTTTCTAGCATATGCGGAAAGTAAGCGTTTACATAAGTTGCTTCAGCAGGATTGTCCATACTTTCTTTAACTAAAACCCCAGTACAGTTTATAACTGCTGTAGGATTATGAGCCTTTATCCACATATATAGATTTTCTAAATCACTAGCGTTATGAAGATTAAGAGAGTTATCAGTTAATCCTTTTACCCTACTTCTTGAAAATCCGACTACTGTATGACCTCGTTCTTTAAGGTAACGGTAAATCATACTTCCTGCCATACCTGTGCTTCCTAAAATTCCGATAATCATTTAGACCACCTTTCCCTTATATCTTTAAGACATTGGTTATAGCGACTACCATTTCCTCTATAATCTTCTTCCTCTGGCAAACTCTCAAGGTAGAGTGAGTGGATATATGGTTCGAAGTGTTCAGCAAAATACTCAAGGTCTTTATCTTTGTTCTGCTCATACTTCTCTTTTGTTTCATAATGATTACACCATACAGACCACAATGTGGTTCCGTCTAACATTTCTTTTATAGTTGTTAATAACTTCTCTCTCAACTTATCCTTCATTTATGAACCCACCTTTTATTAATAGTTTTCTAATACCTTTTTTATCTAATAGAGTTTCGTTAGATGAATATTCTTTACTCTCTATTTTCTTTAAGCCTGTTTCTGTAGGAGAAATAACATAATAATCGTCTCCGTATTCGTAGGCTTGAGGTGCTTCGTATTCATTAATAAGAACTTCGTGTATCTTCTCACCAGGTCTCATTCCAATTTCTTCTGTTACTACTTCGGCTTCAGGACAACCAAACTCGTCAATTAAAACTAGAGCTAAGTCTGATATTTTACACGCAGGCATTTTCATAACGAATATACCACCTGCAATCTGAGTACCACTAGCTACGAGTAATAAGCTAATAGCTTCAGGTAAAGATAAAAAGAATCTAGTCATTCTAGCATCGGTTATCCTTACTTTATTATTTTCTAGTATCTGTTTAATAAATAAAGGAACTACCGAACCGTTAGAACCTAATACGTTACCGCCTCTAACACATACGAACTGAGTAGAACTAAGGTTATTAGCGTTAATTATTAACTTCTCTCCTATAGCTTTACTCTGTCCGTAAATATTAATAGGATAACACGCTTTATCAGACGATACGTTAATAACCTTCTGAACTTCATTTTCTATAGCAGACTTAATAACGTTTTCTACTCCAAGTATATTAGTCTTAACTGTTTCTAAAGGATAGATTTCACAGATGTCGATATGTTTAAGAGCTGCAAGATGATATACTATATCTACATCTTTCATAGCGTAATTAAGCTGAGCTAAATCTCTTACGTCGCCTATTACGAACTCTAACCTTTCGTCATTAAACTTTCTCCTCATAACAACCTGAGCTAACTCATTCCGACTATAAATCTTAATGTGTTTAACTCCAGCTTTTAATAGCTGAATAGTTAGTTCTGTGCCCCAAGAACCCGTACCGCCTGTTATAAGTACTGTCTTATTAGTGAAATCCTGTCTCATACTTTTCTCCTTATAGTTTAACTTAATCTTATATCTATTATACCTTATTCGGTGCTGTTGCGCAAAACTATTTATTCTACAACCGTTCCTGATTCAATATCTATTTCTTCTATAAGAGCTATTTCTGCTTCTAATTTTTCGTCTAATATCTTCCAAGCTAATGCGTCTAGAGCTACATCTATAGCTTCATAGACTTCTCTCTGCTTAATTTGTCTTTTTAATTGTATTAATATATCTCTAGCTTTAATAGTCTCCATAATACTCCATTATTTAGCTACCCATTTATATTGACCCTTTAGTATGGTGCAAACTCTGTCCGATACTTTAGGGTATAAATATTCTGCTGGTATTTCCCAGTTCCTATCCTTGTTTAACATAAACTTAATCGCATCGTAAATATCATCTTCTCTCGTACCGCTTAATACACTAGCCCCACATTCTATCACTTCTACTCGTTCAGTAGCGTTTCGAATGATTACGTTTGGTACTCTAAGTATACAGGCATCTTCTGATACCGTTCCAGAATCGCTAATAACACAAGCACAGTTTTTTTCTAGCTTAATAAAATCGAAGAAGCCAAACGGTTCGTGAAACTTTAAAACCCTTTCGTCTATCTCTATTTTAAATTCTTCTATCTTCTGTTTAGTTCTAGGGTGTATACTACATATTACTGGTATTTCTAACATTCTACCAGCAAAAGTTAATCCGTTTATTATATGTCTTAGCGTAACAACATTATCTACGCTTTCAGCTCTATGAAATGTAGCTAGTAGGTATTTATTAGCCTTTAAACGTAGCTTTCCTAATATCTGGCTAGCATTTATATGCTGTAGATGACGCTCTATTACTTCTAAGATAGGATTACCTGTTACGAATATTCTTTCTTTCGGTATACCGTCGTTAATAAGGTTTTCTTTACTTAACTGAGTATAAGGTAAGTTGTAAGAAGAAATACTATCTACTAGTTTTCTATTAATCTCTTCAGGCACATTTCTATCGTGACACCTGTTACCTGCCTCCATATGAAATACAGGTATCTTTAGCTTCTCGGCTATAATGGCAGACAAGGCGCTATTCGTATCTCCTAGTATTAATACCTTATCTACCTTTTCTTTAATTAGAATTTCTTCGACTTTAGTAAGTATGTCTCCTACTTGTTCTCCGAAATTACCAGTCTTAATCCCTAGAGCGTACTCAGGGGCTTTAATATCTAACTCTTTAAAGAAAATATCGTTTAAACGTTCATCGTAGTTCTGACCAGTATGAATCAATATCGTATTAAAGCTTTCTCGTAGCTTTTTTAGTATAATAGATAATCTGATTGCTTCTGGTCTTGTACCTAATATCACTGCTATCTTCATACTTACTCCTTTGGTTCACATAGTAGGATTATTCTTTTTTGCGCTTTTACCTTTAAATCTTTAAAAGTCCTATCTTCAGCATATCTACCCATTCGGTGAGATTCTCGTTTTTCTATAGTATTAAAATATTTATTAACAACCTCTTCAAAATCTCTATCAATTTCAAAAATAATCTGTTTCGTTTTAATATTTTGTAAAAATAAATCTGTGTCCTCGAAGTAATGGATAACATTTAAACATAACGTAACATCAAAAGTTTCGTTGAAGGTTGCAGTATCTCCGTTCCATTGAACAAAATCAACCTTAGCATCACTAGCGTCGGCTACCAACCTTGCAGTTTTAACACAATCTTCGTCTATTTCAAAACCGACTACTTTAGAAGCGCCTTCTTTAAAAATTTTCACACAAAAATAGCCGTGATTACTACCTATATCTGCGACGCTCTTATCTTTCCAATCTACTAAATCCTTAATATTATCCCAACTTCCGTTAGAACCAGATAATCCTCCAAAATTAATACACTCTATATTTTGATATTTAGCGTAAGGGTAGGTTTGTTTGTCTAAATGGTTCTGTAATTTGGTAATTTTTTCTTGAGTGCTCATCTTATCTCCTTTAGTATTTTATCAATTTTTTCAAAATTTTCGTTATTTATAGCATGGAATTGCTCTATAGATACAAATTTATTAGTATAGCTATCAAAGGGTTTAAAGTTGATTCCATCTAATTTTGGTATATAGCTTTGGTAAATACTTTTATAATATATAATTACTTGCAGAAAAATACCATACATATTGTCTTGAGTCATAGGCGTAAATAAGTATGGTTTGAATCTTAATACTCTAAAAAACCAGTTGAAGAGGTCAGAGCAAAAAAGAACAATTAGAGTAGCTTTATGTTCTTGTATATATTCTTTGACCGCTTCAAAATCTGTATCGTAATATGTTCTACCAGAACTATATTCGCCTGTATACGGAAGTCCATCTATTATAAACTTCTTTGGTAGCTCTTTTAGATATTTTTCAGCATGTTCTTCGCTTTCCCCACTTTCAAGAAAAGGTTTAAATGTAGCGTCAAAATTAACCCAAGGCGTTTCGTGTATTCTAGAATATACCATAGCGAATAATGTTTTGCCACTAGCATATACGCCAAAAAGAAAGATTTTATCCTTCGCTTTATAGTGTTGAATCGCTTTTCCGATTTCCGACGTTTCTCCTATTTTAGCATGCTTACTTCGTCTCGCATTTTCATCCATTTTTCTCCCATACGCCTAAAAAGTAGTCTTTATAATACTTCTTATCGGTTAGTCTAGTCCAATCTTTAAAATCCTCTAACGTCCATTGACTTCTATGTAAATCATACTCGTTTTTATAATACGGAGAGTCAGGATTCTCTACGTTCTCAGTGTTCGGTGTCCAGAATAGTGGAGTTAATAAAATAATATTCTTTTTCGCTACCCTCTGGAGTTCCACAAGTAGCTGTTCTCCTTTATCCCTCTCTAGATGTTCTATTAAATCTAAAGCTAATATCGTATCAAAGCTATTATCTTCGTAAGGTAGTGGAGTTTCGTTTAAATCCCATATTAAATCAGGTTTAAATTTTATCCAACCGTCTACCGTCGTAATATTCGGGTTTTGAAGCCTGTTAGTTATAAACTTATCTCCACAACCTATATCTAATATAGTTCCGTCTTTACTATAATAATCTATAGCATGAACTAGAAAAGCGTCTTGTAATAGACTTATCATTCTTTCAGTTTCTGTTTCAAAAGTTAATTCTGAAATTCCATATATAGGTAAAGTGTTATCTATAGGAGTTTCACTACCTTCAAAATATATCTTATCTGCAAGAAACCACTCGCCTCCATCGTGTTTAGCCAGATACTTTTCTAAAAACACTGCCTTTTGTTCAGCAGAAGCCTCGTTATTAAATCCTATTTTTTTAAAATCTACTTCCGTCCTTCTACCAGTAAATTCAAATGTGTTATTAAACCAATTATATATACCTTTAGGTGGTTTATCAGTTGGGTATTTTGAGTAAAAGATATTGAATTGCCAGTCTTGATGTAACACCCAAAGACTTTGAATACTTTTATTTTTTATCATAGGTATATAACTACTATCTGTAAAAAAGTTTATTTTCTTCATTTTTCTCCTTACGGAAACATCCGACACATACTATCGTTTTGTATTACTGTTTCTACTATTTCGTTATAAGCGGTAAAGGTACATCTAGGACATTCATTTATTTTTATATCCTGAATCATTTTTTTATGTGCCTCGGTGTTCCAAAATCTAGCTATCTCTGTTACGTCGGTATTGTGTTTACAATATACAGTTGATTTCTTACCTCTCATATCAAAACACATATAAACATTACCGTCAGCACTAAACGTAGGTATCATAGGTATAGCCCAACACCTACTAAACTTTTTCATTATACTAAAGTCAGGGTTAAACTTATGAGTAATCCCGTATACTCTAAAGTTCTTATCGCTTAACTTCATAGCTTCTGCCATCTGCTTCTCTATAACCTCTAACATCTTCTTAGAATACTTTACGTTAAAATCTTTAGTTCCTACGAGATTCTTATATCCTACAGGTCTTAAATGAAAGTCTTTAACTCCTAGCGACTTAGCTAACTTTGCAGCTGCGTAGATTTCGTTATAATTCTCAGGACTAAGTAGGAATTTAAAACAAAGGTCGTTCTGTACTCCTAGTTCATCTACTCTTTTAGCTAACTTTGTAATATTTTTACATACATAATCAAAGACTGAAGAAGATAAGGTGTCGTCTTGAAACTTAATCTTATTATAAGTCTTAGCCGTACCTGCATCCATACTAAATCCTATCCATCTACAGCTTTTAGCTATAATATCTAAATTACCTTTACTAATAAGACTACCGTTAGTTATAAGACCGTTCTGTAAACCGTTCTCGTACATTTTTTCTAAGAATGCAGGAGTAGCAGGGTTCATTAAACTTTCTCCACCACCTGCTACACAAGCGGATTTAGGATTACCTTCAGGCGTATCTGCACCCCAACCTTTAATAAAGTCGGCTAGGTCGAGTAGGTGTTTCTCTGTCATATCATGCCCACTATCTTCTATAATACCTCCAGCATTACACCATTTACAGTTAAAGTTACACCTATTACTAGGGTCTACATCAACCGAAACGGGTATTAAATAATCATCTTTAGCGCAACCTTCTAAATGCTTCTGCCACATTAAGACTTTTGCACTATTAAAAGGGTTATAAGGACTTAGCCATTCTTTACTCATTTTTTTCTCCTTCCAGTTAAATAATAGTTATCTGGTAAGTGTTCTATTGGCTGTAACTTCCATTCATAATCAGGCATAGATTTGACTAAGTCGTCAAATCGTTCCAGGTTTTTAAGACCCCCAAAGAGAGAATTAAAAGAAATTACACATTCTTTAAAGTTAATATTTTCAAAAACTTTATCTCTTAGATTCATTGGTGATTCACCAAGCGACCATTCTGCTATAAACAAATCTACGTCTAGTTTAGGTAACTTGTCAGTGAGTGTTATTTTATCTGTAGGTATTCTAACTTTAGATAAATATATTTCTTGAAGTTGTAATAAAGCAGGAAGGTCATAAATAGTATATGTACCGTTAAATCCTAATCTATGAATCAACCTACTCATACTACCATAACCACCACCAAATTCAAATACCGATTTTATATCACTAACGTTACCCGTAGGTCTAATTTGACTTAAAGTATAGGCGTGATAAATTGCGGCATAACTCGTTTCTCGGTGCCATTGACAACGTGTAGGGTTACCAAAACTATCTTCTATTAATGCGTTTTCCCATTTATCCCATCCTTTATTTCTTAAAGTTTCCCATTGAATTTTATTACAGCCACCAGCGTGCATAGTTCTTTTTATACTTGGCCACTGTAAAAAATTTTGTATATCTTTACCCGAAGCTAACTGCTCCACTATATCAGCGTGTAACGTTTCCCACAGCGGATTAATTGTCATGTTTTTCCTTTAATATCGCTTTTCTAGTCCTAGTCGTTCCATTACTAAATTAGCTTGTCTTAATACGTTAGTTTTATTTCTATCTGCAATTTTAGTTAATTTACCGTCTTTCATACAATATACTGACCAAGGTTCAAGCGTAGTATTCTGTTTAATAAAGCTCAATGCTCCTACGGTAGTTCCTTCTGGTATTACTACGTTAGGTAAAACTACGCTATTAACTCCTACAGTAGCAAAGTTACCTAATTCTACCGTTCCTGAAACGGAATGGTCTTTTATATCGTGTCCTGCATCTGGTGGCGTTAGACAGGCTATATCATTAATAAAATCATCACTACCACATACTATCTTTACCCCAGTAGATAAGCTACTAAAATCTCCGCAAGTAAAACTACTTTCTTTTCCTCCTATAATAGAAACACCGCTAGATATATGAGTGGAGAATCCGAATTTACATTCAGCAGAAAAGTAGCTAAAGTCGTCTATTATAACGTAGTCGTTAGTGATAAAAGTTTTCGACCTTATTCTAATGTTAGTTGAAATAATAGGTTTACTTGTCATAAGGCTCAAATCCTTCCCTTTCACAATACAACTTAGCCATTTCGTCTACGACCTTACCTTGACGCTGTATTTGTTCTTCGTAAACTCCACTTCCGTCTAGAATAGGAGTTAAAAAATTACAATACTTAGATGCATACATTTTGTGTTCGGCTGTAGTTCGTTCTGGTGAATTATTTTCAAAATGCCAAACTGAATCGGTTGGCTCAATTATTTGCTGGAATAAAGACTTTCTCCAAATAGATGGACCAAGAGAAGTTCTATATAAAGCTCCTGCGGGTATAACACTTAAATCACTATCGCACGGAGCATCTATAGTAGCTGTTTCACTAGGGGCTAATTTAATATAATCTGCTTGGTCATTTTTAATATAATTAGCATATTTTAGAATTGTCTCATTGTTTATTGGTCCAGTTAACCAAAAATCCTCACAAGTCCATATTACTACTTTTTCGGGGATTGCAGCTAAAGCTTTTTGCATCATAACTCCCCAATTAGTATCTGCTCCCGTTTGTATAGTAATTCCCATAGGGGCAATTTTTTGATTAGTTACCCAGTAAATAGGGTAAGGTATCTCAGCCCAATATTTATTTAGACCTGCTACTGTCGTTTTCCATAGAATTTCAGAGTTGTCCCAACTATAGATTAGTAATGCTATATCATTCATATTTATGATACTCCTTTATTGTTTTACTTATATACGCTATATCGCTTTGTTTTAGTGTCAAAGAACTAGGAATCCAAATATAACTATCAGAAAACTTCTGAGCTTGGGGATAACCTTTCTTTTTCCCATATACTTTTTGGTATGGCATAGGCATATACATATCTCTGACTTGTATACCTGCATCCGTTAAATATTTCATAAAGGCTTCTTTTCGTTCTTTATCTATTTTTACTTGTATAAACCAAGGTGTTTCCCCATCTTTTAGCTCTTCCATACAAAACGATAGGTCTTTATAATAAAGTTTATACATATCTTTCTTAGCTTTAATTCGCTCTTTAATAGTAGATATTTGAGATAAACCTACGATAGCCTGTAAATCAGAAAATTTAGAATTAATACCAAAATAATCGTGATAATCCATTCCACCAGTACTTCTTCCGAAATCTTTTAATTTAACTATAGTATCTGCTAGTTTATCGTCGTCAGTAGTTAAAATACCGCCTTGACCTGTAGTAATTATTTTAGAGAAACTTAAAGAATAACTAGAAATACCTTGCTTCGCTGTATTAGTTATTTCTTTATTTGCGTATAAACTACAAAAAGCTTGAGCTGCATCTATTAAAATAGGTATCTTTGTTGCTTTTTGGTAAGTTTGTATTTGCTCTAAAGTGTCACTTCGTCCGTTAAAAGTAACATATAATATTGCTTTAATGTCATGCTTTAAAAGGGTAGCTTTTAAACTATCTGCATCCATTAGCCCATTTACTGGGTCACAATCAATAAATACTACTTTAGCTCCAATAAATGTTACGGCATTAGCTGTCGCTATTTGAGAAATAGCAGGTACTGCCACTTTATCACCAGCTTTAATACCTAAAGCAGTTAAACCTAAACTTAATGAAATAGTACCGTTGTTAACGCAAATAGCGTGTTTAACTTTTAAAACTTTAGCTATTTCTTGTTCAAATTTTACCGTTTCTGTATATTCTGATAAAAAAGGATTATTCTCTGGCGTTAGATACGCTTGAAATCTTTTGAGTATATCTTCATAATTTATATTAGGTACACATTGAGAAATCATATTAACTCTCCTATTATTTTTTCCATTCTAGTTCATTCCATTCCCATTCTTGTTTACAAAACATTTTTAGTTGAATTCCATCGCCCCAAATATCAAAATCAAAAAACCATCCTTTATCTGATTTATTAAATTCATTTATATATTTTATTTGTCCCATTTCAGGGTGTCCATTAAAAGACCAAATATCATCAAACCAAAATATAGAACCTGATTGCATTAAAGGATATAACCAATCTGTCGCTACTTGAGTAGAAGTGTAATAATCGCAGTCCATAATTACTATAGACGGAAACATTTCTTCTTTTAGTAGTTTTTGTAAAAGTTCTTGAGTTAAAGTGTCTTCAAAATATCCTTCTATTAAATGAACATTTTCTAAAGGAAAGCCTGTTTTTTTTATATTAGCTTCTAAAATTTCTCTCTTGCATAAATATTCACCTTTAACAAAAGATACATGTTTATCTGCAGCATGATTTGATTTAGGAAGCCCAGAAAAAGAATCAAAACCATATACGTGAAAGTCGGATAACGAGTGTCCTGAATTTTCTTTACAAAACTCTTGTACTGTCTTTATATACTTTACTAAATTATTGTTATTAGCAACTCCAAATTCAAAATATATTTTTTTGGGTGTACATCGTGACATATATAGATTTTGACGCAGTAGTATTTGTTTCATTGTGTGTTGGTGCATTATTTCGCTCCTTTTTGTTTGTCTAAATATCTTGCTATATAATAAGAGTTTTCATACATTACTTCGGGATATTGACCGTTATAAGACATAACATTCCCTTTCGGTACTAAATGCTTTCTACGCCAAGGTTTTAACATTGACTCGAAGTGAGCGTAGGGTTTTATTTTATCTAATATTAAATACTGCGGGTGTTCGTAACCAAATGCTTCTCCCGTAGCTTTAATTAGATGTTTTTCGTTAGGACTATCATCATTCATATATACTTTATCTGTAGGCATTATCCTACCGTTTACAGGGAAGGTTTGAATAGTAAAGGTGTGGTCCATATCCCAAAACCAAGTTAAAGGCAATCCTACACATAATTTATCTTTAGGGAAGTTAGGAATAAGTTGCTTAGTAATAAACTCCATACTAGAACGGAAGTGAATCTCATCAGCGTCTACAAGCATAAAATATTCGGTTTCCGTATCGTCTATCTGCATTTGACGAACTTTACCTTTGGTTAAAAATCCTCTACGTTCTTCTATCACCTTTGGGATAGAATCTAACGACCATAATTCTTCACCTGGAGCTACGGGTATAGATTTAAATATTATTTTGTGTTGAGTATCTTCTTCCAGTAGTTGGTTAATATCTTCTAGAGTATGCTCGTCTGTACTCCCTGTATCGTATAGTAATATCTTATCGCAGTAATCGTACACCGATTTAATAGCGTAATAGATAAAGGGTTCGTTCTTAACAATAGTCTGGATAGTTAAATTAGTTTGCATCTTTAAATCTCCTAAAAAAGCTTGGATAATCATACATAACGTCTGGAAAACGACCCGTAAAAAGTTTAGGTTCGTTAGCTGGTACCAAATGCTTCCTTCTCCACGCTCTTATCGCAGATTCAAAGTGAGCATAAGGTGTAGCTTCCATATATTTTAAATAGCAAGGGTGTTCGTAAGTAAAGAACTCACCCTGATGTTTTCCGCTTTTAATTAAATGCTGTTCGTTCGGACTATCTTTGCTCATATATACGCTATCCGTAATATAAATCCTACCGTTTACAGGAAACGTACCTGTTGTAAAGGTATGGTCTGCGTCAAAAAACCATATAAGAGGTAAACCTATTGCTAATTTTCCTTCTGGCCAATTAGGAAGTAAACTTTGAGTTATAAGCTCCATAGTCTTCTTATAATGTACCTCGTCGCCATCTACTAGCATAAAGTATTTAGTCTTAGTTTCGTCTATCTGCATCTGTCTACATTTACCTACAGACATTTTACCTCTATGTTCGGGAATAAAGGTTTCTAGATTAGCTAAAGACCACTTCTCTTCGTCAAAATCAAGTTTTACTTCTTTAAAACGAATCTTATTCTCTGTATCTTCGATTAGTAGCGTTTTTATATCTTTAAGAGTGTTTTCATCCGTGCTACCAGTGTCGTAAAGTAAGATTTCATCACAATAATCATATACTGCTTTAATTGTGTAATATAAAAAAGGCTCATTTTTTACCACCGAGTGTATTGTTAAGTCTGTTTTCATTCTTTTAACCCCGTTTTAATAGCTTTTGTTAAAGTTGAATTATAATCTTGATAGTTGTCCCAAGTTAAACGATTCTCCCACAGCCTAGTATCAGGGTGTCCTCCATACCAATGTACCGCTATAGTATCTTGGTCTATTGGACAATCGTGTAATAAGATAGCTTCCATATTATTATATAAATAAGGGTAGCATACCTTAAATTGAAAGTTATATATCCTTAATTGCGAAAATGCTCTAGCTATAGCATCGGGATTCGGATAGTTACTATCCCAAAGTATTACTCCATAAAGTTGTCTATCTCCGTATTTATCTACTAGAGCTTCAGTTGCTTTGTGGTTCTTACCCTTGTTATATAAGTCTAAAAAGAACGCATTACCTTTAGAGGCTAACATATATCCTATAGAATAATGGTTTCTTTCTAAGCTATAACTTATAACGGTATCTGACCCTTTTTGAAAGTAATCGTTTATTATACTTTCGTCCATAGGTCTAAAAGTTATAACGTCCATATCCATCCATAAGCCACCTTGTTCTCCTAAGAGTTTTAGACGTAATAAATCAGACCTATATACGTCAGGTTGGTCATCGTCAAACTCCAGCTCTATACAAGTGGTATTAGGTATATCTTTAATCTTATCTAGATAATTTTCTCCTGTACAGCCAGTTCGCTCTTTAGAGTGAGCTTCCCAGTCTGCTTCTCCTGTATGTTCTTCTTTAGGGTAATAGAAACGTAATTCCCAGTCTGGGTTTTGTCTCTGGAACGTAAGCAGGGTACAATATCTCAACCAAGATAGAAACGTACCGTGCCAATAAAAATGAGCTATCTTAGGTATATTACTTAAAGTCCACATTTATCAACTCCTGTTTTGTCCAGACACCAAGCGATTTATCTGTAAATTCTCCGTTATCGCCTGTATATCCTTCGTTAATATATATTCTAGGTTCAGGTAAAAAGAAAGGTGCTTTAGTTAAATTTTGAGGATACCAATTCGTTCCGTCTTGAAAGTCGCTATTATGTTCATGATTAGGAAACGTTGTTGCCACTAAAAACTTTATATCTGAATCATAGAAAAAATTCTTTAAAAACATTTTAACGCTCTTATGAGACAGATGAACTAAACAATCTCGACAGAATAACATATCGGCTTTACCGAAGTTACCATCTAAAACCATATCCTTAACTTCAAAATGAACTCCAGGATATTTCTTTTTATTATCCTCTATCATTTGGGGTACTATATCATAACCCCTATACTCGCTGATATTACAGTTTTTAAGAAGATACGGCATCCAATTAAAGTCGCCACAAGGAGCGTCTACCATGCTCTTAATCTTGTGAGAGTTAATAAAGTTAGCCATTTTTGCTATAAGTACCTGAACGTTCTCTATATCTGACCCTTTACCTGATTTAGATACTCTACCCTTAAACCTATTTTTCTCGTAGGTGTCTACAAATTCTTCTTTTCTTTCTGCCATATTAATCACTCCCCATTCCCTTCCGATATTTCTTTGCGGAATACCTTGTCTTTCGTTATATAATTTTTGATTATAGTTATAAGCTTGCATTCTATTTTTTAAACCGTCTCTGTTCCCTCTAGTACCGTGAAATAAATGTATTATTTTTTGGTCTTTAGCATAAACATAGCTACCGCACCCAGCGGTGCATAGTCGTTCTATTAAATCTGCGTCGTCGTAACAATACCCAGTAAAATCTTCGTCATACCCTCCTATAGAAGTAAACTCCCACTTATGCATCATTAAGCAAAAAGGATATTTAATGTTTAGCTCTGTTATCGGCTCTAGCTCAGGGTTTATTTTTATTCCTTCTAATATCTTTTTACTTACTATTCCTTTCTGGTCGTCATAACCAAGTTCAGGAGTTATTAAACTTCTCTTATTTTTATTTTGTAAAGCCAATGCTATCATGTCAGATAAACAATTAGGAGTAAGATAATGAATTTCAGGAGAAGTTAATAATAGTAGTCTAACTTTAGGGTGAGAGTTCCTTACTCCAATATTTATAGCGAAACTAGGACATCTATATATAAGTTCTTTATGATTACGCTGACCGCTAAAAAGATATTTAACAGGTATATCCTTTTTAAATTCTTCACATATTTCTTTTGTACCGTCTTCAATACCGTCGTTCACTACTACGACTTCCCATTGGTCTCTGGTATACACTTTCATCTGTTCTTTAATAGACGATAAGCCTTGTTCGACTAAAT
>Ga0307378_10004689_pt1 | contig 19338 bp, 16 predicted proteins | sample UN1MG_FD_202238 | JGI IMG/M metagenome (GOLD analysis project Ga0307378, IMG submission 202238) | Soil microbial communities from Risofladan, Vaasa, Finland - UN-1 | ecosystem: Environmental > Terrestrial > Soil > Coastal area > Acid sulfate soil | place: Finland: Risofladan, Vaasa | collected... | reverse complement strand
CAGATGATTATAGACCTCCTTGCAAATATGGAAAGTGGTGTTTTTACTTAAAACAGCAATCAGTAATCTTATTATAGACTACCTATGGCATCTAAACTTGTAGATTTCAAAGATAAACTAAAAAAAATCTCTCCTATTTCATTAGCAATCGAATGTTGCCGGGGATTTCGAAAGGGAAACAATCCTCTAAGCATAATTAATAGTCTCAATTCCAGCGGAAGATGGCATATAAAAGAAAAATTCGGCGCAATATATACAGGAGAATCCCAGGATATTTGTAGTGAAGAAATACTACGGCAATTTGAAGGGATAATTCCAAAGTCAGGAAATTCTCTTACAAGATCATTTATTAAAATCTCTTCTGCCTTAATATCAAAAGCCCTTGAAATATCTCCTGAAGGATTTTTTCTAATTACTTGAGCTTCTTCATATCCTTCTGTTAAAAGATATTTTCGTGCCTTTATAAATGCATTTTCTAAAATCTTTATAATCATTTCCATAACCTCCACTTAAATAGATTTTATAAATTTAATTTTCTATCTTCCATTTTATTGAAATAAAAAATTAGAAGTGCTGTAATTAAAGGAAGAATACCAATAGCTAATAACCCTTTATATAGATCAAAAAACCTATAGACGATCCCAACAAATTGTGGTGCAAGAAGTCCACCGGCTGCTGCACATGTAATAAGTAGTGAAATAGCTGTATCCTGGCTTTTTTTAAATTTGATTGAAGCTATGGCAAGAATATTTGGAAAAATCCCAGAATAAAAAAATCCTGCAACTGAAAAAGCAACCGCAGAAACTAAAAATTTATTTGAAATAATACCCAAGATTACACAAAGAGCACCTAGTATGCTTATAATTATAGTAGCTTTAGATAAATTAACCTTAGTAGAAATGAAACCCATTGCCACTCTTCCAAGAGTCATAGAAAGCCAGAAAAAAGACAACACCTGACTCGAATTGATCTGGCTATAGTTTTTAACTAATCTTAAAAAAGTCGGAGTCCAGGCATTTAGGCCACTCTCAGAAAATACATAAAGAAAAATTGCTACAGCTAGAAATGCTATTAAATATATATAGCTTTTACTCAGCAGCCTCTTAGTTTTATTTAGCCTAAAGCTACCAGCTTTTTTTATCTTGTAATCAAATTCCCCTATGTTGGGTACTCTAATAAAAATAAAGACTATAAGGTTTAGAAGAGAGAAAGCAGAAAAAAAGTAAAAAGATGCTTGCCAGTCAAGTCCACTATTTAAAGTTAAAGAGGAAATATATGGACCAAAAAAAGCTCCTAAACTTAAAAAAACATGTGAGATATTCATAAAGAATCCTTCTTTTTCTGGATTTATCTCAACTAAAAGTGTACTTAAAGCTGCATCACCAAATCCTCCACACAAACCAATTACAGAATAGATAAAAAAAGCAAAGTACAGACTCTTACTAAATGGGAAGATAAATATAAATGCTGTTTGGATAAAAAATATAACTCCAATAGCAATTTTCCTGCGAACAGTTCTGCAAAAAAACTTACTTAGAAGAGGACCAAAAGAATATCCAATAAAAAAAGATGTAAAAATTGCAGCTGTAAAAGAAACAGGCTTTTCAAAAGTATTGCTTATTTCAATAAGAATGGGACTGGCCATAGAAAGTGAAATTCCAATAATTAGCATCCCATAAAAAGAGCTAAATACAATTAATCTTTTATTTACTTCCAAAGAAACCCTAATTTTTTATAACTTTTATAATCTCTATTTTACTTTAATTATAGCTATCCAGATTAATTATTTAAAAAACTCCTTATTTTTTCTCTAACCTTTTCATCTGTAGGCATTCTTGAGAGGGTAGCTCCACCTGTCTTTTCAGTAAGAATGGAAGCTGCAGCCGATGCATAAAGACCTGATTTATACAATTCTTTATTCCTTAAATATTCCGAAAGAAATGCTGCACAGTATACATCTCCAGCACCTGTTGTATCAACTGCATTAGTTTTAAATACTGGGATCTCAATAAAATCTTTATTATCTGATATTACTGAACCTTCTTTACCTAAAGTTATTATTACAACTCCAGCTCCCCACTCATGGAACATTTTAATTATTTCTTTGTAGGGCATTGTATCTTCAAATAAATAGTAACAATCTTCAATGCTTGCCTTTATAATATTAAATTTACTTGCAATATTTCTAACAGTATCCTTATCTTCTTTACTTCCTGTAGATGGGTGCATAGTTGAAACTGTGCCCCCAAATCCACCTAGGTCTGTCATCATTAATTTATTTAAATTTCCAAGTTTTGAGATTGTTTTAAGAGGAACCTCAAAATCCATTGGGCAGACAAAAAATGCCTGGGACTTCAAATACTCCTTGGGTATATCTTTAAATAAAATATCTGGTGCTACTTTCTCATATAATACTTTTTTATTGCCAGCTTTATCATAGGTTAACTTTGTTGACCTTGAATCTTCTCCCCTTATACGTATTCCTTTTATATCCACTCCTGCTTCAATTATTGGACTGGTAATATAAAAAGGCATATCTTTTCCCACTAACGTTACTAAACCGGTTTTCATTCCAAGTGAACTTACAGCAACAGAAGAGTAAGCAGCTGGGCTCCCAAGGACCGGGCCAACAATTTTACCATCACTTAAATAAATTGTCTCTATCATTATATGACCAATAACAATTAAATCTTGACTTAACATTTTCCGCTACTAACTCTTTTCTGAATAATAAATATAGAAGATTTTTTTATTTATTTTAAAAAATAATTTATTAGCTTTAAGGATTAATAAAACCAAAGTAAAACCTGACAATACTATTTAATTATTATATATCTCAATTCTTTGTGATTTTAGAATCTCTTTTACCTTTTCTATATCCTTATCTTTAGGTGCAGAAAATAATCTATAGTTTTTTTCTAATTTATTCAATTTTGAAGTATATAAGGAATGATAAGGTAAAATCTGCACTTTAGGGACTCTGGAAAGGGACTTCAGGAACAAAGCTGTTAATTCGATATTATCAACTAAACTGTTAATTTCTTTTATTAAAGGTATTACAACAATAATTTCCTTTTCAATATCACTAAGCTTTTTTAGATTTTCTAAAATCAGATTGTTGCTAACTCCTGTATAAAGTTTATGGGTGGTACAGTCCATGATTTTAAGATCATATCGAAATCCATCTATATAAGGAAGCATTTTTTCTACGTCATCCCAATTCCAACAACCATTAGTATCTAGAATCGTATTTATTCCTAATGATTTAGCTCCATATAACAAACCGAAGGTAAACTCTTTTTGGGTAAGCGGCTCTCCTCCCGAAATTGTTATTCCTCCATCTGAAACATCGTAAAAAACTTTATCTCTTTTTACAATTTCGAGTACTTCTTCAACTGATACTGTTTCCCCACATATTTCTACAGACTTCGTTGGACATACTTCAATACATTTTCCGCAGGCATTGCATTTATTCCTATCTACTAAATGTTTACCATCTATAAATTTATGGACCTCTCTCTTGCAAACCTCCTCACATTTCATACATATTATGCATTTTTGTTCATCATACATAAAATCCATATTTTTATTTATACCTTCAGGATTATGGCACCACACGCAGTTCAGATTGCAGCCTTTCAAAAAAACAGTTGTCCGGATTCCAGGACCATCATTAAGCGATGTCCTCCTGATATCAAATATCATACCCTTGGTTTTCTGTAAACTTCTCTTCAATAAAAAGCCCCTTGCCCAGCACTCTATCAAATTTGATATTGCATAATCACTTTATATTATATTTTCTAATTCTTTAATATTATTTTGACGATTCTCTGTACCTGCTCATGATCTCCTTCTGGGCTTCTTTGCTCATTTCTACAAAACGAGCTGAAAATCCAGTAACTCTGACCATTAAATTACGGTATTCCTCTGGTTTTTTTAGGGCTTCTTTAAGCTTCTCAAGAGTAAATATATTTCCTTGAACCTGTACTAATCCCATTTTAAAACATGAAGATATAATGTCTCCCATTAGTTTTACTTTACTTTTATCTCCAAGGCCATTAAATATATAAGGGTCCAATTCCAGTTGATACGGGCACTCCAGGAGCATCCAGGGTTTTAACCTGGCTATTGATCCCGCGGTTGCTGTAATACCGTTTAAGTTTCTTCCATGCATTGGATTTGGCCCTTGAGCAAGCGGCTCACCCCTTTTCCTACCATCAGGTGTTGCTTCAATCATTTTTCCTGCGTAGATATGACCCAAGTGCGACCATATTGCGGGCCTATAATCAAATCCATTCCGGCTTTTATATTTTGATAACTTTTCTCTAAATAAATTGACTACTTCTGCTGCTATTTCATCTGGTTCATTTTCATCATTCCCAAACTTTGGACAATTTAGTAAATGACCGCGAACATATTCATAACCTTTAAAGTTATTATTTAAAGCCTGCTCAAGAGTTTCCAGTGAAACTATCTTTTTATTAAAGACTATTCTCTGTATGGCTGCCAATGAGTCAGCAGCATTGGAAACCCCAACCATCTGAATAGTCGGAAAGTTGTACTCGACACCTAATTCTGTAATATCCCTTCCATTTTCAATACAGCCATGATGTAATAGTGAGGGAAGAATCTCTGGCCATATTTTAGGAAATTGCTCCAGCTCTTCATCTATTAAGTCCTTTAAAGCTTTTACAGCTTCTTCGACTTCAATTGAGAAAAGTTCCCACAATTCATTGAAACTATTTATTTTTACTTTGAACGCCAAATCCAGTGCATTCATTAAACATATCGTTAAATTTATGCCTGCAATATCTCCGCATAAGTATTCCTTCCCTGGAACGCTATACCACGCACAGCCATTATAGGCAACATTCCATGCATCCTCTTCTTTAATACCATAGTTTATTACACTTTTCCGCATAACATCATGATTCATAAGCATAGGTGTTCCTGAACCATTTTTTATTTCAATTTCGCAAGCCCGATGAAAGAAGTCTTCATTGATATCCTCGTGCCACATTACAGCTAGATTTATAAATTCCTGGAGCATATCGCATGCATTAAGAAAAAGCCAGCTTACTTCATTAGTAGCGTCCTTTAAGTTTTTATCTCTTCCGCTTATACAATACCAGTATGGCCTCTTATGTATAAATTCTGCTACTAATTCCTGAGCTTCCTCCTCAGTTATTCTCTTACTTTCAATGTCTTTGCAGTAAAAAGATTTTAGTACCATATCTATTCGTCCATATCCTGCGCAGGGGCCTATCGCGCTCCTGTCCACCAGGGCATAAAAACTTATCCAGAGCAAAGCTTCATAAAAACTTGAAGGAGCACCATTAGAGATATTTTTACAGGCTTTAGCCACCTTTTCATAGATTTTCTTGATTCTATTGTCTTTCTCTCCCTCTGATAATGCTTTAGCCACCTTAGCATATCCCTTAATAAAATCTCTCATTGCTTCACATACTATTTTCGAAGCTTTTAGATATTCTACTTCTTTCTCTTTACCCTGCTGGTGAAACTCCTCTAAATACTTAACTATTTTTTTTTGAATACCTTCCCAACCTAAAGATAATCCCATATCAAAATCAGGGGAATTACGAGCCCAACCAACGCCATCTCCACCTAAATCGTTTGCTTTCTTTCTAAGAAAAGCAAGTTTTGTTGCATTTGGAAATTTTCTTCCTCTAAGCGTCCACATATTCCAGTGCGCATCACCAACCATTAATTCATACGGATCAATCTCAACCGGGCAAGCTTTTAAGAAACTGGTAAAATCTTTAGCCCAGCTAATTGGATCCAGTGTAATTTGTCCTTTCTCCAAAGAGGGGAACTTACCCGGGAATGGATAATCTACTTTTACTTGCGATTCTTGGCCTGGGACTTCAACAAATTCAGCACTATCTTGATCTTCTATTCCTAATCCTATTATAAAGTGCGTGTATCCTCCTAAAGCTAACGATTTTTTATCCAATTTAGCAACACCTAATGAAGATAGTTTAGCTCTTCTTTTTTTAATTTTTTCTAATCTTTCATACATAATGAAATAAACCTCCTGGGCTGTTGTCATATAAAATATTGACACTTCAATATTTTCATTTTTACTTTCTTATTTAATATTCTAGTAAGCTATTATAAAAGTTCAAATATTTTAATATCTACCATATTCTTCTAATGCTTCCCACATAGCCATAATATTTTGTGGTGGAACATCAGATTGAATATTATGAACAGCGGCAAAAACAAACCCACCCCCTTCAGCAAGGTCATCTATCCTTCTTTTTACTTCTTCCTTTATTTCTTTGGGGGTACCATAAGGCAGGACTCTTTGTGTGTCTATCCCTCCACCCCAGAAAGTAATATCTTGTCCAAATTCTTTCTTTAATTTTTTAGTATCCATATCTGCTGCTGATACCTGAATTGGATTTAGGGCATCTACTCCAACTTCAATTAGATCCGGAATTATCTCCAAAATAGAACCGCAACTATGAAAATAAATAAATATATCTGATTTTTTCTTTTTAATAAATTCATTTAATTTTTTCTGTCTGGGTTTTATATACTTTCTATAAAAAGAAGGGGACATCAATAGGCTTTCTTGAGATCCTAAATCATTAGCAGTATAGATCATTTGAATATATTCACCAAAATTTGAAAGTATAAAGTCCCAGTAGTTCATTTCTATTTCAAGTAATTTATCCATTAATATACAAGCAAATTTTGGATTAAGGGCTAAATCACAATAAAACTCCTCAAACCCCCTGAGTAGTAAGCTCAACTCTAGAAATCCTCCACCTATTGAATTAAAGATTATAAAAAAACCCTTATTATACAAATCGATTATCTCTTCTTCTAACCCTCTTATACGCATCTTGTCATATGAATTAGGAAAATTATATTTATTTAAATCTTTTACAGAAAACTTTGATAATGGAGAATTATAAAGATCAAAATAGTAACCTCCTTTAGGCATTTTCCACCCAATTCCATACTGATCAACAAAATAACTAGAGCCATCGTCACTATTCTCTATATTTAATCTCCAATTTGAAGGATTTTTTGGAAGTACCCCGCGAGTGTCTATACTAAATTTATTTAAAATATTTTCTTGAATGCATGCTAATTGTTGGGTAATATCACAGATTTTTAAGTCATAACTATCCATATCTAAATAAGAAAGCAAATCTCTATAAGCATTAATATGTATTCCTGTATTTGGAGTACTACCCAGATCAAATGGTATCCTATCCGGCATATTGTGATTTATAACACTTATAACTCTATCTCTTGAATTCATTCTTTTTACCCTTTTTTTATATAAAATATATGATGGGATTATTTTTAATTATTTTAAAATACTATACCAACTTTCTTTAAACAATTTAAAACGAACAAACTTTTATATATAAAATTAAAAAATCATTTTTCCAAATACTTTAATTATTACTTCCAATTACATTATTTACTTTTTTAAATTCATATTCTTTATAAGGCATTTATAAATTCATTAGTTTCATGCAATAAATGGCTTTTTTTCATTAAATCCCTGTGTATTTCTTTATACATTTGGTAAAGCTTATTATATTTTTTTACATTCCTTCCAATATAATTAACTTTTATTTCTCTTTTCAAACATATGGAAATAGCTTCCTGAAAATTTTTAAAAACAGAAGCACCCAAACCAGCCATCATTGCAACACCTAAAGCAGCATCCGCAGTTTTTAAGACAAAAGCATCTTTTTCTAAAACATCACAAATAATTTGAACCCAAATTTTACTTTTAGAACCACCGCCAACAAATGTGTATTCTTTTATATTCTCACCAACAAGAGAATTCAAGCAGTTGATTGCATCTTTTAGACCAAAAGCGCACCCTTCTAAAACTGCTCTATTGAAATGTTTCTTATTGTGCTCTAAACTTATGCCGTAAAATGACCCTCTAAGATTTGGATTCCAATAAGGTTCCCCGGTATTAAATGGATGAAAAAATAAGCCATTCGAACCGATTGGTGCTTCGCCTGCTATTTCATCCATCAATTCATACGTGTTTCTATTATCTGAAACAGCCTCAATATGTTCTTCACTAAAGAATGTATCACGATACCATTTCTTGCATAAACCAAATGATTGACTGGTAGTTTCTATCATCCATTTATTTGGAATACAGTATGCATAGCATCTAGCAACTTCATTTTTGTCATATACGGGATTATCAATAATTGTTGAAGTACTTCCTGCTGTGCCGAATCTAGTTAACCGTTGGTTATTTTCCAGAATTCCAGCTGCTAAATTCTCAGCAGCCAAATCCCCGGAACCAGCAACAACAGGTATGCCAGATTTAATTCCCAGTTCATCTGCAGCTTTTTTTGAAACAAAACCAGCTATTTTAGTACAGGGTAAAAGCTCGGGTAATTTTGACTCATCTATTTTTGCAATTTTCCTTATACTTTGTGACCAGTTTAACTTTTTTACGTCTAGCAATAATGTAGCAGAGGCATCATTATAATCAGTATTCCATTCATTCGTTAATTTTAATTTAATATAATCTTTTGGTAATTGAATTTTATGAACTTTTTTCCAGATATCCCCATAATGTTCCATAATCCAAATAATTTTTACTAATGTATTGGATAAATTTATTGGATTAAATGTAATACGGTTTATATCTTCTTTGAAATTCTTACAAAGATAATCAACCTGCCCCATACTTCTCTGGTCCATCCATATAATAGCCGGCAATAAAACATCCATATTTTTATCAGCCAATACCAATCCAGCCATTTGTCCCGTTAGTCCTATGGCTACTATATTTCTTTTTATTTCCGGATTTCTTTCAAAAATGTTTTTCAATCCATTTTTGAATGCTTGATACCAATCTTCTGGATTTTGCTCAGCCCAACCACTTTTTGATATTAATATTTCATATTCATTTGTTGAAAAGTCAAGAATTTCACCTGATGTTTTTAATGCTATGGTCTTACAACTGCTAGTACCAATATCAATACCAATTAAATACTCATCCATTTTTACCTTTTACTGTTCTAGATATTCTAATAAATATTTACCTAAATCCATTATTTTTAAATTGGCCTTATCTGAGTCAATATTTAATTCTCTTTCAAAATTATTTTTTGCATAAAAACATGAAGTTAACAATATTCTGGCTCCTGTTTCTACAGCTTCATCCAGTCTTCTCCTTGTTATGGAAGATTGAATGTCTGGATAAATATATTGTAAAAAATCCCCACCATCACAACTAGCTTTAGTGTTTGATCTTAAAATTGGAAGATATTTAATATTTGAAATATAGCTTAATATCTCATTTATTTCCAAAAATCCATTTTTAATTCTTGAATAACTGCCAGAATCATGATATGTAACTTTCTCATTTTTCCCATCCCTAAATTTAATTTTCTTTTCTTTAATTAGATTTAAAATAAATTTGGGATAAGGTATTAATTCAATATTTTTAGGAACTTTTATACCCATTTCTTTATACCATTGAGAAAAAGCTCTAAAATCATATGGAGATAAAAAGATTATTTTTTTTATTGCAGATGTCTCTATTTCTTTTAAATTCATCTCTGCTATTTCTTTTGCATAATCTCTAAAGCCAATTTCGAATAATTGTGCTCCACTACCTCTTTTGGTACCAAATACTGTAAAATCAACTTTGGCTTTTTCCAGCAGTTTCAAATTTGCTTCTATCTCATCCTTGTTATCTCCCGCTGTGAGAGGGTCGATAAATAAGCCTATATCTGTTTTTCTATTAGAAGTCTTAAAATTAATTACTTTATTATAATTAAAGTTTCTAATTTTATCTTTTAAATTCTTAACAGCCTCTGGTGCTAATCCTTTATCTACTATGTCTGCTCTTGCATCAATAAATAACAATGCCGGATCACTTTCATCATAGCTTAAACTAGAGCACAGATAGCATGAACTACATTGATATAATTTTTCAGCACTTGCCGGATTAAAATCCCTTTTTTTACTTCTAATTAAAAATAAAATTAAAGCCAGACCTCTTGGTGTGTTAGATTCACTCCTTGTAACTTTAAAGGTCGGACATATATAATTTGCCATTGGAGAAAATCTCCACTCAAAAATAGTTTTTTCATGTTTATCAATATACATTAATTTATCTCCTTTCAAAGCCCATTTTACCTGGATTCATAATATTGTACGGATCTATTGCATTTTTGATATCTTGAAGCATTTTAAAACCATTTCCATACATGTCTTTTAAGTATCTTCCCAACCTTAACCCTATACCATGATGTTCATTTACAGACCCACCATTTTTTAAAGCTATTCTTATACCTAATTTCCATATTTCATGATTTAATTTTAATAACCCGTCTATATCTTTAGGTAATTTATTCACTATGAATGTTGGATATAATATTGTCCCGTATTCATACCAATGAGAGAAATGTCCAAAATAGGTAATGTCCCATTTTTTAAAATTAGATTCAACTTCCTTTTTTTGTTCATAATATATTTTTAAAATATTTTCAAAAGTTGCAACTGTATCGAACACTCCGTGCAATACCGGAGCTGACTCTAAATTAAAGGGTGGATAGTAAAATTTAAATCTATTTTTCCACCAATTATTTCCTGCTTCTCTGCCAAGATCTTGCCCACCAGTCTCTTTTATAATCTTAAAAGCAATTTTTTCCTGAACATCTATCATTTCTTTAAAACCATCAAAACCTACTACCATAAAACTGCCTTTTTTATCAATTCCCAGAACTTTCTTTACCATTACAGCTGTATCTTTTTCATCATAGACTCTTATAGCGCTTGCTCCAATCCTATTGACCATAAGCTTTCTTCCAGCATCAATAGCATTTTCTAAATTATTGAATAGAAAAGCATTAAATCTTCGTTCTTCTGGAACATAAAACATTTTCAGAGTTGTATTTGTTATAATTCCTAAAGTTCCTTCCGAACCTAAAAATAACCTATTCATATCTGGACCACTTGAATGATCTGGTACTAGCGCAGTTCTTATGATATTCCCATTTGGTAAAACAACTTCCATAGAAACTACTAAATTGTCAATCTTACCATATTTTGAAGATAATGTTCCTGAACCCCTATTTGCTAAAAACCCCCCTAAGCTAGAACAGTAGTGCGAAGCCGGAAAAAAATTTAATGTATATCCTTTTTTATTTAGTTCTTCTTCAAGGTCGCACTGTAAAATACCTGGTTCAACCTCCACAGTTAGATTATTTTCATCTATTTTTATTATTTTATCCATTCTGGACATATTAAGTATAATTCCACCATATAATGGCAAGGACCCACATGTATCACCTGCTCCACCGCCCCTGGGTGTAACAGGGACTTTATAGTTTGTTGCCAACTTCATAACTTTTGATACCTGTTCAGTATTTCTTGGATAAACTACATAATCAGGCTTAACAGGTTCTTCCTTTTGGTCAATCCAAAATCTGCTAATCGCGCAGACATCTGTACTTACGACATCCAGATCAACTAAACTTTTACTAATATTTTCAGGCCCTACAATATCTTCTAGTTCAAAATAAAAAATATTTTCTGCATAACTTCTCATCTTTTAATCCTTCCTAAAATTCGCTAGTTTGAATTCTCCAATCAAATGGTATATTCAATTGTTTTCTTATTTCGTGAATAATCTCCAAATTCTTTCTTTCATCAGTTGCACTGGGTTTACCAGGTTCTCTTGTTCTTATACATCTTGCAAATTCTCTAAAAATTCCAACATACCCATCAAGAACATGCGTAAAATTATTGTGGATCGGTTGCCAATCAGGTCTAAAGAGAGTATTTTGATTATGTTCATACATGATCACATCTCTGGCATTTTCCACTATAATTCCTCTATAATTTGTCCCAACTAATTCAAGTCTTTCGCAAAATCTTCCAAAACCTCCTTCCGAACCCCAGTTAATGGTCCCTACTATTCCATTCTTAAAAGTTAATAATAGTGCAATTGAAGCTCTATTTCTTGTAACCTCTTTTTTTACCGCTTTTATGCTTTCAATATCTCCGGCAAAAGCCCTGATAATATCAATATTGTGGATTTGCCATTCTATTAATCCATTGAACATAGTCACATATTCTCTCCCGTGCATTTTGCTTTCAATCATTATAAGTTCTCCAAAATCAGGTGATTTCATTAATTCCATAGCACGGAGATACGCAGTTGATTGCCTTTTCTGGTGATCTACCATTACTATACTTTTATTTCTTTCAACTGCTTTCTCTACTTCTACTGCTTCTTCCACTGTTATTGATATTGGTTTCTCAACCAATACATCAACTCCCAGATCCAGGCAATCAATTACAATTTTAGGATGTGCTTTACCATTAATACTTATTACAACACCGTTTAAATCTTCTCTATCTATCATTTCTTTATAATCGGTATAGGTTTTGTCGAATCCAAATTCTTTTGTAGCAAATCTTGCTTTTTCAATATCCAAATCACAAACAGCTACTTTTTCATAAACATCAAGAAGATGGTTAAAGCACGGATAAAGCATGTTTGTTGAATGCAAACCCGCTCCGACCATTCCAACTCTTAGTTTTTTCATTTCATTTTCCTAACATAATAAATTAATAATATTTATAGCCCTCAGTTTAAACTAATCACTATCTATATTTATATACTTTACTGTTTTACTGCACCGACAGTAATCCCTTTTACAATAAAACGCTGCGCAAATGCATACAATACTATCATAGGGATGGTACTTATTAATGCCGCTGCAAGCATTAATTGGAACCTGATTTCCCAGGGACTTGCAAAACTGGCTATATATGGGGGTAGTGTTATCGCATTTGTTCTTGTTATCAGGGCAGCAAATATATATTCTATATAACAATAAATAAAAACAAATACTGATGTTACAGCTACACCATTTGTATTTACCGGAAGAACAATTCTAAAGAATGTTTTAAAATATGTTGCACCTTCAATATAGGCATATTCTTCAAATTCTATTGGAGTTGAATCAAAGAATCCCCGCATTAACCATACACCTACGGGAATTTGCGTCGGGATATAAATCAACGCCAATCCTAAGAAAGTATCAATCAAATGTAAATTTTGTAATAGTATTATTCTTGGAATTATTAAAGATATCGGAGGAAGCATTCTCAAAATGAAATAGCTCATATACATTGCATTGCTGGATTTTGATTTCCATCTTGATAAAGCATAGGAACAGGGAACAGATAACATAATTACTACTATGCTTGATACAGAGCATACAATTACACTATTCTTCATATATACCCATATGCTTCTGGTGTCCGGACTTCCAAATATAACAGCCTTATAATACTCAAAGGTCACACTTTTTGGCCAAAGTTCACTAATACTTCCTGTTTTTGCCAGTGATATAATAATCAGAGAATAAAATGGCAATAATGTCCATGCCAGAATAAATATTATTGACAACCAAATAAAAATTTTCCTCATATTTAAGCCGCTCTCATTATCCATTTTCTAACAATAAAGAAAGTCAATAAAACCATAATTGCCATAACTATTATTCCCAATGCCGATGAATAACCATATTGCAAACTGCTTGTAGCTTGTTTAAAAATATAAGTACTGGTAATATCGCTTGCTCCTCCAGGTCCGCCTCTTGTCATAATCCAGACATAATCAAAAGTCCTAAATGTTTCTATTGCTTTTAAAGAAATTGCGATTTTAATAATTGGAGATGTTACGGGGATAATGATATATTTATTAAGCTGGAAGAAATTTGCACCATCTATGTTTGCTGCTTCCAAAATATGTTTATCAAGATTTTCAATTCCCGCCAGTAGGATTAAAAACATCCAGGGTGTCCAGGCCCATATATCAGTAATTATTACAGATATCAATGCTAAGTTTGGATCGATTAACCACCCTACTCTACCTAATCCAAGCACTGTTAATGCTTTATTAACTATTCCAATATCATAATTATATAGAAAACGCCATAGAAGACCTGCTGAAGCCGGAATAAGTAACATCGGTAATATTATTATAAATCTAAATAACTTATTTAAACGAAATTTCTGATAACATATTATTGCCATCCAATAGCCGATTATAAAATTAAATGAAGTTACAATTATTACATAGGTAATATTTCTTATAACAGAAAAATAAAATAATTTATCGGAGAATGCTCTAATATAATTTTTTAGTCCGACGAAACTATCAGTATTTTTCAAATAATCAAGATTCGTTAAACTTATTTCAATTCCCATCACCATGGGAGCTATCAACAACACTATTATTACTATTAATGCGGGTATAATAAATATTATATTATATTTTTTTTGAAATCTTTCCATTATACAAGTATCAGAGTTTAAGTATCGTTTAAATCTGAAGAAGGGAAATATTGGATATTTCCCTTCTTCCTAATAAAATTACTCTTAGAAATGTCCTGCGTCTTTCATGATTTGTTCTATAGCATCGCCTGTAATCTTTACAAACTCTTCAGGTGTAATACTACCACTTAGCAGTTTTTCCAGATTTGGTCTTGTAACTTCTCTTGCAGCTGATGTTTCTGTCCAGGGAGTTTTACTTACCGGCCAGAAAGAACCAACAGTAGTTATCGCATCAATATATCCTCCTGGAGAAAGGTTATTCTCTACAAGCCAGTTAGTTAAGTCTATTTGACCACTTCCGCACGGTAGCCCTACTGTAGAATGAACTTCTTTTCTTAATTCTTCATCAAGACATTTTAATAAGAATTTTATAGTTGCTTCTTTATTTTTACTATCCTTACTCAGGCCATAACCAATAATTGACATAAACCCTTGGTTTTCAGGTTCAGTATTCATAAAATCAATTGACCATGAAAGTGGCTTTGTGTTACCCCAAGCTTCCATTACTTCAGGTTTTGTATTCTCGCCCCAGAAATCAACATTCCATGTAAATGACATAGCTGCTTTACCTTCTTTATACAATTGGTTTACTTCTGTCATTTGCATTCCAGTTGTTCCAGGAGAAACACTTTTATCTTTCTGTACTAAATCCTGCATCCACGTAAGCAACTCAATAGCTTTTTCTTGATTTTCAGGATGAGCTGGCCCCCATAAACTATGTCCTTCTGCATCAAAATATTCCAAACCTTGCCTGTCCAACATGTCTGCAAAGACACACTCACCATGATCGCCCTGTCCTGCAGGTGCATAGCCCCATAGATCCGTTTCTCCATCATTATCAGTATCTCTTGTAAAGAATTTTGCAACATCACTAAATTCTTCTCTATCTTTAAAACTAATTGCACCTATTTCATTAGGTTGTGGCAGATCATATCCATATTCTGCCAAGAAAGCTGCCTGTTCATCAGGATCCGTAAACAAATCTGCTCTGGCATAACCAAGTTGTGAATTTGCGTGAATGGGAATCCAATAAATCTTACCATCAGTAGTTATCTGGTCTACTACGGTAGGATAAAATCTTGCTTTAAGCTCATCAATATCTATGCCTGCTGCAATAAGATAATCATCCAGTGGTTCCAAATATTGTACCATTAAAGGCATAAGAGCTTCCCATGCTAACATTGCATCAAACTCACCAGTACCACTTGCACCAGCCATCATTTGTGTATCTTGCAAAGTTCCTCCATCACCTTCAAACTTTACAATCTCGACACCCTCACTTACTAATGCATCTTGAATTGCAGGAATCAGGCCGTCTGTAGTTACCCAACCAGCTAATACTGAAACATTTATGGTGGCACTTTCAGCTGCAGAAGTATCTTCTGTTGCAGTTTCTTCTTCTGTTACTTCTTCAGTCTCTTCCTCCACTGCTTCTCCTGTAGATGTAGCTTCTTCCTTGCAACCAATAAAAGAAAATGTTGATATCAACGAAACACAGACCAATGATACTATAAACCATAATAATGATTTTTTCATTTCTTACTCTCCTCCTTGTATTTTACATTCTATACTTTTTTTAATAAAGAACCTTTCTGATTCCCATAAATATTTAGCATAATTTTTAATGCCATATTTAAGGGAATCTTATTTTTCTCATATAGATCATCACCTCCTATCTTGTTAATGACAATGCTATTTTCTTCCTATCACCTCCTTTTGCTTTCTTTACTTAGTTTAAATAATTTAATTTTTTCATTAAACTAACATGAAAGAATTAATCATATTTAAACAGCTACACAATTACCTTTTAATAAACTCATCAAGCATTTTCTTTGCTTCTATATCATGAACCTGAACTGGAGGGTGTTTTGCATAGAATGCACAGACAGGTTCTATTACTCCACCTATACCTTTGTCTTTAGCTATCTTTGCGCCTCTAATCATATCAACCATCACCCCACCAGCATTTGCGCTATCATTAACCTCAACTTTTACATCCAGTTTAATTTCATTACTTCCCCAATTTCTTCCCCTGATATGAATAACACCTGTTTTTATGTCTTGCTGACCATTTATAAAATGATTGGCAAAACCCCATACTACATCATATGGAAGTTCTGCCTTTAGTGCGGCTCGTTTAGTCTTTGCTTTTGAGTCTCCTCTTTTTACTAAATTTACAAAATCAGTATTTCCGGCAAAATTAAATTGATACATCCTATCTATTTTTATGCCCCTGCTTAAAATTCCTGCAATTATAGTCCTGTGTAGAAATGTAGATCCGATTTGACTTTTAAAATCATCTCCGATTAAAGGGACATTATTCTCTGAGGCAATCTCTGCATATTCTTTACTGCTGGCTATCATTTCAGGGATACCATTAATAAATGCAACCTTTGCCTCTTTTATTGCAGCATCTGCATATGCTCTGGTAGCAAGAGCAGAACCGGTAGGCAATATGTTTATAATAACATCTGCATCTGTATCCTTTAGTACTTTTGCTACATCTACGGGTTTTTCCTTTGAAACTTTTACATATTCTTCCAAATGTTCTGGAACTCCGTCTAGTACCGGACCCATCATTACTGGTACGTCCATATTGGGTACACCATAAAACCTTGTGGTACAATTAGGTCCAGCATATATTGCTTCAGATATATCTTTTCCTACCTTTTCCTTGTCTACATCAAATGCTGCTACTACTCTTATATCTTCTGGTTTGTATCCACCCATTTCTGGATATATTAATCCATTTGTATCTTTGGAATTTTTATAGTAGTAAATACCTTGAATAAATGCACTAGCACAGTTGCCCACTCCCGCTATTGCTAATCTGATTTCTGACACCTAAATCCTCCATGTAAAAAATTTTTTCCTTTTTATGCATAATATTATGGAATCTATTTTATGTCAATAGTATTTTATGATAAATAAAAAAAATTTTTTACATTTACCTAAAATAATTCCTTTTTAGGAGGTGCCTTGGCTAAAAATTCTTCTTAAGATAGGATAATATAAGTTTTTTATCTTTTGATAGTTATTCTTCTGAGCTATTATCATCTTTTTCTGAATTATCTGGATCTTTTTGATGATAACTCTTATCCCAGATTGCTTTTGCAGTTTCTTCTAAATAATCAGTAAATGCAGGAATATTTTTTAGTAGAATTCCTATATATAATAAATCAATTATAAATAGCTGACTAGCCTTACCTTCCATAAAATCACCATATATAGGCTCTTCCTTAGAAAATGTGAATAGATTAATATCTGCTTTTTTTACAATAGCAGATTCTCTATTTCCGGTTATAGCAATTGTTGTTGCGCCTTTTCCTTTCGCTATCTCTAAAGCCTTTACAACATCTTTTGTGTCACCAAAATGTGAAATACCAATAGCTAGATCTCTCCTACTTAAAAGGGCCGCTGTAACCGCCTGCATGTAGCCACTATCACAAGCAGTATTAAAAATCCCTGCTTTTAAAAATAAATGATGTGCTATTTGAGCAACATATCCTGAACCACCTATACCATAAAAATAAATTCTTTCAGCTTTTAAAATACTCTCTATTGCACGATTAAGTTCTGATATATTTAATATTTCGAATGTATGTTCTATCGCTAAAGTTAAACAATATTTTAATTTTTCAGCAGCATCAATAATTTTATCACCTTTTTTGATATCTCCAGGAATAGTTTTTACATTGCTTTGAGCAAGATTCTGGGTTAGTGAAATCTTCATTTGACTGTATCCAGAAAAACCAATAGAGTGACAAAGTCTATTTACTGTTGTCTCGCTTGTTGAACATCTTTGAGCAAGCTCGGTTATGGAAAAATTAGCTATATCATCTGGATTTTTCGAAATATAATCCGCTACTCTCTTTTCAGAAGACCGGAGACTGGGATATTTCTGTTTTAAATTCTCAAAGAAATTTAAATTTTTATTCATCTGTAAATTCCTATTACTATTTACTAATAAATCATATTTTAATCTGTAAAAAAATTTTTTTCAATTCTATCATTAAAAATATTGCATGTCTTTAAACTTCTAGATAAAAATTTATTAATAATATATTCTATCTTTTTCTCTATTTATTTTAGGGGTAAAACTTTTTTTACTGATTCTTTTAATACAGGATTTAATATTTTCCTGAGTAAAAGCTCCACTGCAACTTCTCCCATTTTATACTTGGGAAAATGAACTGTAGCCAATCATGGGGTTATAAATGAGCATAACTCTATATCATCAAAACCTATTAGCGAAATGTCTTTAGGTACATTAAGTCCATTATCATTTATTGTTCTTATAGACCCAACAGCAGCAGTATCATTAAAAGCTAGCACAGCAGTTGGAATATGTTTTCTTTCCAGTAATTTTTCCATAGTCTCTGATCCATCTTTATAATTAAAACCACCACATACTATAATATTATCATTACGTATCTAGGTTTTTATTACTCTCAAAAATATTGATTGAAAAATATTAAAATGAAACCTGACTGTTTAACCGGTAGCAGTTGAAATCAATACTAAAAAACTAAAATATTTAATAACTTTGGGATTAGTTATAATATCGTCCGACTATTTTCTAACTGTCCCTAAAATAAGAATTATATTGTTTTACCCAAGCCAACTTCCTAAAATGTATGGAGTTAGGAATTGGTCTACCAGATAGCAGCCAAAAGCAAATTCCATTTGTCTTTCCGCTTAGCTTGTTTGGTGTATTAATCTATTGTAATTTAGGATGTCTTATAAATAAACTATAACTATTTATTATTATCTTATTATACGAGCAAATTCTTACGAATTTACCACTAATAAAAGTTTTGAAGAATGGGGACTATGGATTTTTTTTGACTTTGAGGCAAACCTACATTATCATTTGCTTTAGTAGCCAAACACCTGAAATGGAGGCTAGAAGTGTCCAGTGCAAGTGGGTTCAATCCTGAAGCGAAGTATGCTGTC
>Ga0307378_10004686_pt1 | contig 19344 bp, 22 predicted proteins | sample UN1MG_FD_202238 | JGI IMG/M metagenome (GOLD analysis project Ga0307378, IMG submission 202238) | Soil microbial communities from Risofladan, Vaasa, Finland - UN-1 | ecosystem: Environmental > Terrestrial > Soil > Coastal area > Acid sulfate soil | place: Finland: Risofladan, Vaasa | collected... | reverse complement strand
TTCTTCGAGCGCTTCTGCACCACCTGCTTCCCCAAAATCTTCTACTTGCCCTGGTCGAAAGACCACCTCGAGGTCATCGGCCAGGTCGAGTACGTCGCCCGCCACGGCGGCACCTTCGCCGAGGCCATGCCACGCGGCGGCGGGAAAACGTCCCTCCTCGGCATCGCCGCGCCCCTGTGGGTGACGCTCAACGCCCTCCGCCGGTACGTGGTGCCCATCGCGGCCACCTGGCCGAAAGCCTACCGGCTCCTGGCCTCCCTGAAGGACGAACTGCTGCGGAACGAGACGCTCCTCGCCCTCTACCCCGAGGTCTGCTATCCGATCCGCCGGCTCGAAGGTATCGCCAATCGCGCCGCCGGCCAGCACCTGCGCGGCGAGCCCACGGGCATCGCCTGGTCCCGCGAGTTCTTCGTCCTGCCCACCGTCCGCGGCAACCCCGCCAGCGGGATCATCGTCCAGGCCGCCGCCCTCACCGCCGCCATCCGCGGCCTCCACTACAAGACCCTCGACGGCGAAATCCTCCGGCCCGACTTCGTGCTCGTGGACGACCCCCAAACCGACGAAAGCGCCCGCTCCCTCACCCAGACGCAGGAGCGGAAGGACCTGCTCCAGGGCGCCGTCCTCGGCCTCGCCGGCCCCGACCGCAAGATCGCAGGCATCATGGCTACCACCGTGATTCAGCCTGGCGACCTGGCCGACGAGTTCCTGGACACGCGGCTCCACCCCGAGTGGCACGGCCGCCGCCACAAGATGCTCTACAGCTTCCCCACCGACGAGCAGCTCTGGGACCGCTACGCCACCATCCGCGCCGACGAGATGCGCAACGACGGCCACGGCGAGCTGGCCACGGCCTTCTACCGCGAGCACCGCGAGGCGATGGACGCCGGCGCCGTCGCCGCCTGGGAGCACGCGAAGAACCCCGACGAGCTGTCGGCCATCCAGCACGCAATGAACCTGAAGCTCGACCGCGGCGAGGCGACGTTCATGGCCGAGTACCAGAACGAGCCGCTCAGCGACCGCCGCACCGAAGACCAGCTCCAGCCCGCCCAGCTCCTCGCCGCCGTCGGCGGCTACGAACGCGGCGTCGTCCCGCGCCGAGCCGTGAAGCTGACCTGCCATGTGGACGTCCACGACAAGCTCCTCTACTGGCTCGTGGTCGCCGGCGCTGACAACTTCTCGGGATGGGTGATTGACTATGGCTGCTACCCCGACCAGCACCGAGCCTACTACACCCTCCACGACGCCCGCCGCTGCCTCGGCCACGAGGCCCCGCACGCGGGCGCCGATGGGGCGATCTACGCCGGCCTGAAGGCCCTCCTGACCGCCCTCCTCGCCCGCGAGTTCCGCGCCGAGGCCGGCGGCCTCCTCCACCTGAACCTCTGCCTCGTTGACGCCGGCTACAAGCCCGACCTCGTGCACGGCGTGATCCGCGAGCTGCGCTCCGCCGCCCTCATGCCCGCCCTCGGCGTCGGCATCCGCGCCACCGACAAGCCGCTGAGCGAGTACAAGCGAAAGCCCGGCGAGACCATCGGCTTCCACTGGTATCTGCCTTCCGTGGCCGGCACGCGCCTCCTCCGCCACGCGCGCGTGGACACCAATTTCTGGAAGAGTTTCGTGCATGCCCGCTTCAAGGCCGCGAAGGGCGACCCCGGCGCCTGGCAGCTCTTCGGCGGCCGCGACGCCGACCACCGGCTCCTGGCCGACCACCTGACGCGGAGCGAGTTCGCCACCCGCGTCGAGGCCCGCGGCCGCGCGGTCTACGAATGGAAGCTCCTGCCCGACAAGCCCGACAACCATCTTCTCGACAACATCGTGGGCGCCGCCGCCGCCCTATCCCTCTGCGGCATCCGCCTCCGCGACGCCGCGCCCGACGGCCGCGGAGCCGGCATCAACCGCCGTCGGCGGAAAGTGAGCTACCTGTGAAACACACCATCATCATCCCTCACCGCAACCGCCTCGCCCACCTGGGCGACTGCCTGGCCAGCATCGAGCGGTCGGCGGCCAGCCTCGGCCTCTCGACAACCGACTTCGAGGTAGTCATTGCCCACGCAGGCCGCCACGCGGAGATCTCGACGGGCATCCCTCAGTGGGGCTTCATCGGCGAACTGGTCTGCCACGAGGCGCCAATGCCCGTCTTCAACAAGTCGAAACTGCTCAACCTCGGCATCGAGGCCGCCGAGGGCGACGTCCTGACCTTCCTCGACGCCGACATGATCGTCGGCCCGCGCTGGCTCGAAGGCGTTGACCTCCTCGGCCGCGACCTGCTGACCGAGCGCCGCCTCAGCCGCCTCTGCTACAGGGTCCGCAACGCCCCGCCTGGCGTCGCCCCGGCTGATGAGATGTTCGCCGAGCCCGCCTGGTCGCGCCTCGAGCGCGGCTACGAAGCCTATGGGAATCCTGGCTTCAACGCCACCGCCGGCCAGGAGCCGCCCAACCAGGAGCCCTGGGGCAACAGCCAGTTCAGCATCCCGCGCGAGGTGCTCGGCGACCTCCGCTTCGACGAGGGCTATGAGGGCCGCGGCTTCGAGGACCTCGATTTCCTCTACCGCCTCTGGGGCCGCGACAAGCGCGGCTACCACGCCGCCCTCCTCACCGACGGCCCACACGCCCTGCTTCACCAGGCCCACGGCCACGCGGCCGATTGGAAGACCGACGAGATCGTGTCCCGCAACCTCCGCCGGTTCCTCCCGCTGAAGATGCGCGTGTGAAAGGAGCCCCGATGATCCCCGGCCTGCTCTTCGTGCTCGAATCGTTCCGCCGGCACATGGACAACGGCCGCTGGCTGTTTCAGCTCGGCATGGAGGCGGCGGGCTATCAGAGCGTCGGCGGCGGCCTCCCACCGCCTGGGATCGATGCCACCGATGTGGGCGTCGCCGTCGCCTGCCTGAGGCCCCAGGTCGCCATCCTGTGGCCGCGGTACGAATGGGACCCGCAACAGTGGCGCGGACCGGCCGGAACCGTCCTGCCCGAGCACCGCTTCCACGGCCTCGACCGCCTGATCCACGGCAGCGACGTGCTCCGCGTCGCCGTCTTCCACGACGCCGGCTCCGAGCGCGCCCGCCAGCGGCTGTGGCACGAGGAGTTCAAGCCTCACGCGTACCTGGTCTGGTACCACGAGCGGAGCGTGGCCGAGCTGGCGCCCCACGTGCCGCCGCACCAGATGGTCCGCACCTGGCACATCGTGGACCCCGCCGCCGCCCCGGCCGTGGAGCCCCGGGAGGGCGTCTGCTGCGTGAGCGGAGCCTGGGTCCCGGACGTCTACCCGTTCCGCACGCGCTGCGTGGCCGCGGCGAAGGCCGGCCAGCTCGGGCGGGGCGTGGTCTACCGCGAGCACCCCGGCTACCACTACACCGGCACGTCGAGCAACGACTACCTCCGCCACCTGGCCGGATTCCGCGTGAGCCTCTGCACCGCCTCGGCGTACAAGTTCGCCCTCCGCAAGCACATCGAGGCCACGGCCGCGGGGTGCCGCGTCATCACCGACCTGCCCGACTACGACCACCTGCCGGGGATCGACGGCAATCTCATCCGCGTGCGGCCCGACATCCCCATCCCCGACCTGGCCGCCCTCATCCGCGAAGCGGCCGAGGGATGGGACCTGGCCACCCAGCGAGCCTACGCCGCCGCCGCCCTCCGCCGCTACGATTACCGCTTCGAGTGCGCCCGCCTGGCGAAGGAACTCCAAGCCTGGAAGGAGAGGATTCTCGGATGATCCCCCCCCGCGAACAGTGGTGTATCCAGATCGACGTCACCAATGCCTGCGTCCGCGCCTGCTCCAACTGCACGCGGATGATTGGCCACGCCCGCGAGGCGTGGTTCATGCCCGTGGACGCTTTCGCGGCGGCCGTCAACGCCCTCGCCCGCTTCCCGGCCGACAGCCCGCCCGACGGCCTGCACCGCCAGAAGGTCGTCGGGATGATCGGCGGCGAGCCGCTGCTCCACCCTGAGTTCCCCGAGCTCTGCCGCCTCATGGCCGAGGCCATCCCCGACCCCCGCCAGCGCGGCTTGTGGACCGGCCTCCACTGGAGGTCCCACCGCCACGCCGCCGTCATCGAGCGGACCTTCCCGCGCCCGCCATCGTACATCAACCCCAACGATCACAGCGGCTTGGTGTACCACCATCCCGTCCTCGTGGCCGCGCGCGACGTGTTGCCCGCCGACGACCTGTGGCCGGCCATCGAGCGCTGCGAACTCCAGGAGAAATGGAGCGCGAGCATCACCCCCAAGGGCTTCTTCTTCTGCGAGGTCGCCGGGGTATTCGACATGGTGTTCGACGGCCCCGGCGGCCTGGCGGTGACGCCCGACTGCTGGGGCCTCGACCTGGCCGCCTACCGCCAGCAGATTGCCCTGTGGTGCCCCCGCTGCGGCATCTGCGTGCCCGGCCTCCCCAAGCGGCGCGACAGCGAGAGCCGCGATGACATCTCGGTCTCTAACCTGGCCGCGCTCGAGCTCCTCGGCAGCCCCCGTGTGGCCGAGGGCCGCTATCGCCTCTTCGAGCCGTGCGAATACGAGCCGCCCGACCGGGCGGAGAGTCCCATCCACTACCTGAAAGGACGCTGAGAATGCCAACCTACTCCGTCGCCGAACTCCTGGCCGAGACGCCCGAGAACATCGCCGCCGGCGCGATGGGCGACTACTCGCTCACCGAGCGCGACATGCGCGTCGCCCTCGCCCTGTTCAACCGCCACAAGCCCCGCAACGTCCTGGACTTCGGCTGCAACTGGGGCAACACTGCCGCCCTCGTGCTTGCCAACTGCCCTTTCGTTGAGCTCTGGCTCGGCGTGGACCTGCGCCCCGAGCTGTTCCCCAAACGGGGGATCGTGCCGCAGGAGGCTGGCCACCTCGCCCGCCACGATCCCCGCTTCCGCCTCATCCTCACGGACGAGACGGTGGACGACCTCCAGCGCCAGCTCCGCGGCCTCGGTCTGGCCTTCGACGCGATCCTGATGGACGCGAACCACGAGGAGGCCCCGACCCGCCGCGACACGGAGGCCTGCGAGCCGTTCGCGGCCTCGCCCTGCCTCTGGCTGTGGCACGATTACAACGTGGACAGCCGCCAGCAGCCGACGGGCCGGCCCTTCCCGGTCAAGGCCTATCTCGACCGCCTGATCGCCGCCGGCCGCCCCATCATGGTGCCCGACGAGGCCGACCGCCATCCCTGGCGATGCGTGAGCCTGGCCTGGGAGGTGCGCTGATGGACTGGGAAATGATGACCGTGGCCGCCCGCGATCTCCTGCCCGGCGCCTGGTGGACCGACCCGGCGACGAGGAGCGAACTGACCTGGGCCGCCTACGAGGCCACCTACCGGATGCTCATGGAGCGGCCGGAGGCGACCGGGCCGGAACTGCCGCTCTACGAGCCGTGGAATGCCTGGTGCCGGCGCCGCTTCGGCTTCCTGCCTACAGGCGCCGAGGCGCCCGACCAGGGCGGCCTCTGGACTTTCGCCAGCGTCGAGCGGTGCGCCCGCGCGCTCCTGGCCGGCTTCCAGGCCAAAGGAGGCTACGATCCGACGCCGACTCTGAGCGCCGAGTGGCCGATCCGCATCCTCATCACCTCCAACGGCCGCATGCCGTTGATCGAGGGAAACAACCGCGTGGCCCTCATCCGCGTGTTCCACGGCCTTGACTATGAGTTTCAGGTGGGCGTTTTCCGCCGCGAGGACGCCTGGCGCAGCCAGCGCCGCTACCTGCTCGGCGTGGGCGGCGGCCGCCAGCGGCTCTACCAGCCCCTCCCGCACCCCGACTTCCGCACCTGGGAGGTCGCCCAGCCCTGCATCGAGCGGTGGGGCATGATGGCGCCCGTTCTCGGGACCTCCTTCCGCGGTTCCGTCCTCGACCTCGGCTGCCAGACCGGCTGGTTCAGCCGCGCCTTCGCCGAGGCGGGTTGCCGCGTTGACGCCGTGGACTGCGACCAGCGCATCCTCCAAGTGGCCGAGATCGCGTCAGAGTTCCGAGAGGACGGCCGCCCCAAGCCCCGCTACATCTGCGGGAACCTGGTAGATTACCTGGCGGCCAGGAGCGAGCCGGCCGACGTCTGCCTGTTCCTCTCCACCATCATGCACGTATTCAGGCAGGAGGGCCACGACGGCGGCTGGGCCGCCCTGCGCCGCATTTCGCAACTCGCGCCCCTCCTCTTCCTCGACTGCGTGTGGGGCGGCTACAGCCCGCACCTGCCGTTCAGCATAGACACCATCTGCAAGGAGATCATCGCCCACACCGAGTTCACTGACGCCCGCCAGCTCGGCTGGACGGATCACGAGCACCGCCCCTTCTATGTCTTCACTCGATAGGAGAGCCGCATGGCCCTGGACGCTGATGGCATCGAGCGGTTTCGCCGCGTCGAGATCGAACTCAACTCCGTCTGCGACATCTGCTGCGAGAGCTGCGACCGCTTCATTCCGGAGGCCCCGACCGCCAACATGACCCTCGGCCAGCTCCGCCATTTCTTCGCGGAGTCCTATGCGCTGGACTGGCACTGGCACCGCATCCACATCCTCGGCGGCGAGCCGACGCTCCACCCGCAGCTCCGCGACTTCGTCACCGAAGCCCTGCGCTACCGGGCGCGATACCCATGCCAACTCACGCTCCTCTCCAACGGCTCGGGCCGCCTCGCGGAGCATCGCCAGTGGCTCGAGGACCGCGGGGTGCGCGTGGCCGTGGAATCGAAAGGCGACCATCCCCACCCCTGGTTCTGCAACATGCGCATCGCCCCGGTGGATGCCACGCCCCCCGTGACGGTGGCCGAGCCATGCTCGATCTTTGGCATCGAGGGCTGTGGCCTCGGCTTCACACGCCACGGCCTGTTTCTCTGTGGAGCCGGCGCGAGCATCGCCCGCGTGGCTGGCCTGGACATCGGCCTTCAGCGGCTGGCCGACGTTACCTATGCCCGCATGGCCGCCCAGGCGCGCCAGCTCTGCCACCTCTGCGGGCACCTCAGCACGGCAACCTACAAGTCGCGGCCCCTACTCGATACGCTGGGGGTCGTCTCCCCCACCTGGCAACGCCTCCTCGCCAGGTACCGCGAGGCCGTTCCCCCAATGACCCTGTACCCAGGAGAAGCACTATGACGGCAACCGAATGGGCCGCCAGCCTTTTTCCGAAGCCCGGCTACTTCGTGGAGGCCGGCGCCCACGACGGCATCGGCGACTCGCTCACCTATGCCCTCGAACTCGCCGGCTGGACGGGCATCTGCGTCGAGCCAAGCAACGCGTACCACGGCCTCTGCCAGTCGCGCCGCTGCCGCACCGACCACAGGCCGCTCTGGCGGGCAGACGGCGCCACGATGATCTTCAGGGAGGTGGCCGGGAACGCCATCGAGCTCTCCGGCTTCGTCGCAACCTTCGGCGACCACTGGGACCGCGAGACCAGGCCGCACGTGGACCGCGAGGTGACCACGGTGAGCTTGCCGACCCTCCTGAGAGAACACGGCGCCCCCGCCGCAATCGAGCTGCTCTGCCTCGACACCGAAGGAAGCGAGTTGGCCATCCTGGAGGGCCACGACTTCAACGCCTACCTGTTCGCCGCCATCGTCGTTGAGCATAATGGCGTCTCCAGCCGCCAAGCCGAGCTGAGAGAGTTCCTGGCCTCGAAGGGCTATTGCCTCGACGCCCGATGGCCCAACGGGATTGAGGACTGGTTCCTCCACCGCTCCGTGAAAGAGCCGCGAGCATGAATGCTCTCACCGTGTCCGTGGACTATGACGATCTTCTGGCCATTACCCTGCCGCGGAACGCGCGGCACTTCGACAAAGTGCTCGTGGTCTCGACGCCCGAGGACGCGGCGACCGCCGCCGTCGTGGCCGCCGTGCCCAACGCCCGCCTGTTCACGACGCGGGCGTTCTACCACGATGGCGCGCCCTTCGCCAAGGGCCTGGCCGTGGAACAGGGACTCGACGCCCTGGGCCGCGACGGCTGGCTGTGCATCTTCGACGCCGACACGCTGCTGCCCGAGGCGCCCGACTGGACGCCGCTCGCCCCCGGCCGCCTGCACGTGCCCCGCCGCCGAATCCTCAGCCATGTGGAGAAGTGGGCGCCGGACCTGAACTGGGCCGCCTGCCCCCTCGTGGACGACCGCGAGCACGCCGGCTACTGCCAGGTGTTCCACGCCGACGACCCCGTGCTGAGGAACCGCCGGCCCTGGTACGGCGTCCGCTGGCGGACGGCCGCCGGCTGCGACTCGGATTTCATGCACCTCTGGCCGCCGGAGCGCCGCGCCTGGCTGCCATGGCACGTGCTCCACATCGGCTTCCACGGCCTCAACTGGTGCGGCCGCTGGACCCCGCGCATCGACGGCCAGCCGCCCCGCGACGCAGACGCCCACGCCGAGGCGCAGGGACGCCTCCGCGATGACCGCAAGAGCCACGGCTACCGAAAGGAGCAATTCTGATGTCGAATCGCCGCCCGACACTGAAGGGAAGGCCCCCTGGGAGCCCGAACATGCCGAAGCCGACCGTCCGCTCCATCCGCCAGCCGCCCGCCTGCCCCTACTGCGGGAGCAGTGAGACCAACATCTTCTACACGCGTCCCTCGCAGGACCTCCAGGGGATAGAGGGGAAAACCCGACTCCGCTATTGCCGGATCAACCGGCGGGTTCGCGAGTGCCTCAAGTGCCGCCGGCGATTCGACGAGCGCGAATATGTGCTCTCTGGCACGGAAGCAGAAACTACTCAGAACTGAGTTGTTTTTGCCGCCAGACTATTGACACTCGGCCCCGCCGGCCTAGAATGGAAGTGCCGACCCGAAATAGCGGGGCGCCTAGCTAGCGCCCCGTCCGAGAACCAACGAAAGCCGTGCAGGGCTGCACCCTTGCACGGCTTTTTCGTTGGGCCTCCAGGAGGTCAGCCCTGGCCACCCACGCCGAACAGATGCGCGACGCGCTGAAGACCGCCCTCCTCAAAGGCACCATCGCCGAGTCTACCACCGTCGACGGAACGAGCGTGCGGTTCCGCGACCGCAAGGAGCTGCGCGACGAGTACCAGTTCTGGTGCAGGGAGGTCGCCCGCGAGCGCGGCGAGCGCCCGAGCCTCGCCCAAATGGACTTGAGCGGAGCTTTCGATGCCTGACGAGCCGAAGACCGCCGCCAAGCCGCACCGCGCGCCCCGCGTGACGTACTCGCGGGCCGTGGCCCTCGGCTACGACGCCGCGGGCGACGCGGGGAAGCGCCGCAAAACCACCTCGACCACGCTCAAGAGCGAGGACAGCACGCTCGGCCAGACCGACCGCAAGCGGCTCATCAACCGCGCCCGGGATCTCCGCCGCAACTTCACCGTCGCCCGATGGATGGTTCGCAAGCACCTCGATTGGGTGACATCCTTCGCCTTCCAGTCGCACACGGACGACCCGGAATGGGACACCGCGGTCGAGGAGTTCGTGGCCGAGTGGGCCAAGCCGTGGAACTCCGACCTGAACCGCCGCCACTCGTTCTGGCAGATGCTGCGCGGCGCCGAGGCCTGCCGCGTGGTTGACGGCGATTTGCTCTTCTCGCGATTGAGCGACGGCCGCCTTCAGCCCATCGAGGGCGACCGCATTCAGACCCCCTTCGGCCACAGCCCCAAAGGCTACGAGAAGGAGACCTTCGTCAACGGCGTCCAGGTCTCCAAGACCGGCGCCGCCCTCGGCTACGCCGTCTGCGACCGCGACGAGTACGGCGGCTTCGTCTTCCGCACCGTCCTGCCCGCGGCCTTCTGCACGCTCCACGCGCACTTCGACCGCTTTGACCAGGTGCGCGGCGTGAGCGAGCTGGCCTCCGCCATGAACGACCTCCAGGACAACTATGAGGCGAAGGTGTACGCCCTGGGCAAGATGAAGGCCGCGCAGCTCTGCGGCCTCGTCACCAAGCGCGGCTCCGACAGCGCCCTGGGCACAGTGACAGGGAGCGGCGACAGCGCCAACGAAATCCCCTTCAGCGTGGACATGGGGAAGGGGCTGTTCCACCTCGACCTCGAACCCGAGGACACCGCCGAGATCATCGAGGCGCGGACCCCAAGCGAGGAGTTTCAGAACTTCTGGCGGCAGGTGACGATGATGACCTTGAAGGCGTTGAACCTGCCCTATTCGTTCTGGGACGAGTCGTTCACGAACTTCTTCGGCTCCCGTTCCGCCCTCATCAACTATGTGCAGTCGGCCACCCACAACCGCGGCCACGTGGCGACCACGGCGACCGCCCTGCTCCGCTGGCGCCTCGGCATCGCCGTGGCGAATGGTGAGCTGACCCTGCCCGCCGGCCTGGCCTTCAACGATGCCATGAAATTCCAGCTCCAGCCGAAGGCCCTGCCGTGGTGGAACCCGCTTCAGGAGGTGAAAGCTGATCTGGAGGCTGTCCACGGGCGGCTCATCAGCCGCCGCCGCCTGCTCGCTGAGCGGGGGATCGACTTCTTTGAGGTCGTAGACGAGTTGGACGAAGAGGAGGCGTACATCGCCACGAAGGCCAACCTGAAGCCGCCCGCCCCGGCCACGCCGCCCCCACCCCCCGTGGCCGACGGCTACGGCCCGCAGGAGGATGCCGATGCCATCGCCAAGTGAGCACCGTCCCGGCCACCAATGGATGCTCTCGGCACCCCTCTACGGCCTTCCGCCTCAGCGCGTGGACGCCGAGAAGGGCGTCATCTACGGCTTCGCGGTCGTCACCGAGGGCGAGGCCAAAGGCCACGGCGTCCACCTCGACGCCGAGTTCGTCCAGGAGGTAGTCAAGCGTGGAAACGAAAAGGCCCACGGCCTCAAAAGCCGATTCGGCCATCCCAACATGTCCTCCACCGCCCTCGGCACATTCCTTGGACGAGTCAAGAACCTGCGAAGTGAGCCAAGCCCTCAGGGCCTTGTTGCTCGGGGCGACCTCTACCTCTCGACGACGGCCCGCGAGACGCCCCAAGGCGACCTCTACGGCTACGTCCTGAGCCTGGCCGACAACGACGCGGCCGCCTTCGGCTCGAGCATCGTTTTCGAGCCAGGCCAGCTCTACCGCCGCGACGCCGCGGGAAACAAAGTGATCCTCCAAAGCGGCGACGAGCCGGAGCCCGATGACCGCGTGTTCGTCGAGCTGGGCGAGCTGCATGCCGACGACCTGGTGGACGACCCCGCCGCGAACCCGAGCGGCCTGTTCGGCTCGGCCTGGGCCGATGAGACGTGGGCCGGGCAAGTGACCCAGTTCCTCGACCTCCACCCTGAGATCTTCGACCTGATCGAGCGGCATCCCGACGCGGTGCGAGGTTTCCTCGCCCGCTACCGCTCCTACCTCGCACGAAAGGGAAAAACGATGGCAGACCAGATCGAGGCTGCCGTGGGGGCCGCCGAGCAGAAGCTCGCCGGCCAGGAATCGACCGTGGCGGCAGAGGCCGCGCCCGAGCCCGAGACGGCCGCCCCGCCTGCCGAGGCGCCAGCGCCCGCCGAGAATCCGGGGAAGCGATTCCTCGAGGCCTTCGGCCAGCAGGGCGCCGTGTGGTTCGTGGAGGGAAAGAGCTTCGACGAGGCCACGCAGCTCCACGTGGCCGACCTGCGCGGCCAGTTGGCCGCGAAGGACAAAGCCCTGGCAGACGCCAAGGCCGCGCACGCCGAGGAGCTGAAGGCCAAGGACGCCGAGATCGCCGCGCTGAAGCAGCGGCTGGAGGCGGCCAGCGCCGCCGGCCTCGGCAACCCGCCCGTCGCCCAGCGGGCGACCGAGGAGGCCGCAGCCGAGGATGAGGAGTTCACGAAGCTCCTTGAGGCCTTCGACGGCGACGAGAAGCGGGCGAAGGCCGCCCTCGCCCGGCGCCAGAAGGCGCGAGCCGCCAAGAGCGGCGCGTGAGACTGTGACCGACCCGCAATCCAACAGGAGAGCCTCCAATGGCTCACGACCGAATGACCGCCGCCGACGTGCTCGCCGTCAACAACAGCGAGGAGATCATCGGCTGCATCGTGCAGACCGCGCTCCTCTACCCCGAGCTGGCCGTCTTCCCCGCCAGCCCCGTGGCGAAGACGAAGTACTCGACGCTCGTGCGCACGGCCCTGCCGAGCGTGGGGTTTCGCAGCATCAACACGGGCCGCGACAACAGCCGGGCCACGCTCACCGAGCGCACGGTCGAGGCGATGTTCCTGGACGCATCCTGGGACATTGACGAGGCCGCGGCCCGGAAGGCCGAGTGGGGCGTGGAGGCCGCCTGCGGCATCCAGCGTCAAGCCCACATTGACGCCGCGTTCGGCGCCATCGCTGCGCAGATCTGGCAGGGCACCGATGCCAGCGCCAGTGGCTTCGCTGGCCTCAACAGCCTCCTGAACGGGCTCAACGACACCATGATGGTGAACGCCGGCGGCTCGGGCGCCGCGTGCACCTCCATCTGGGGCATTCAGTTCAACCCGCGCGTCGTGCGCGCCGAGGGCGCCGAGCGCCAGGTCGCCGAGGTCATGCTCTGCTTCGGCCTCGACGCCCGCCTGGCGGTCGGCGACACGGTTTACGACACCCTGCCGACAAGCGATGGGACCACCATGTGGGGCTGGAAGCAGGCCATCAGCGGCTACGTGGGCCTCCAGGCCTGCAACTACGATGCGTTCGGACGCATTGCCAACCTGGATTCCACCCACGCGGCGAGCGACGATCTGATCGCATCGCTCCTGTCGAAGTTCCGGGTCGGCCGGAAGCCGGACTACCTGTTCATGAACCGCACCTCGATGAAGGCGCTTCAGGACAGCCGGACGGCCACGAACTCGACGGGCGCCCCTGCGCCCTTCCCGACCGAGGCGTTCGGCGTGCCGATCATCGTGACCGACTCGATCCCCGACACCGAGGCGGCCATCACGGCGACGACCTGAGCGTCGCCGAGGAGCAAGCGGTGAGCGACGTTGATTCCGCCATCGCCGAGGCCGCCGCCGGGCTTCTTGCCGTCGCCGGGACCTCCGTCACCTACTCGCGGGGCGCCAGCTCCGTGGCGGTGACGGGGGTCCCCGCCCGCTCGCTCTTCGAGGTGGACAACGGCGTGGACGAACTCCGCGAGCAGGTCGAAAGCCTGGACTGGCTCTTCGAGGCCGCCGACCTCGTGCTTGCCTCTGTGACCGTGACCCCCCAACGAGGCGACAAGATCGCCCAAGCCGTCGGGAGCGAAACCCTGACCTTCGAGGTCCTCGACATCCCCAACGAGGGTTGCTACCGCTGGAGCGATCCCCAGCACACCCTCATTCGCGTGCACGCGAGACTCGTGGTGGCCGCATGAGCCTGGCAACCGACATCGCCGACGCCGTGGTGGCCGACCTGAACGCGCACACGTTCACCATCGCCTTCACCTCGGCGCGCAAATGGCTGGCCGAGCTGAAGCTGGCGGAGGTGAGCGACACGCTCCATGTGACCATCGTCCCCGGCACCCTCGCTCAAACGCCGGCCACGCGGACCAAGCGCCAGGCCGACTGCCAGATCCAGATCGGCGTCCGCAAGCGCCCGCCCAGCCTCGCCGACGCCGCCGGCCACGTGAAGAACTCCCTGATCGATCCCCTCGCGAACCTGGTTCAGGAGATCGACGACTTCCTGGCCACCCAACAGACGCTGACCACGCTGGCCGGCGTCGTTTGGATCGCGTCCGAACTGACCTTGCCCTTTTCCGCCGAGCACCTGGCGAGCTGGAACCAATTCACCAGCGTGCTCACCCTCACCTATCGCAACTGGAGATAACCGATGGCGAACACGACCCCGAACATCGGCCAGCAGTGCAAGCTCTACCGAGGCAGCGCGTTCGACGACGCCATGTCGAGCGCCAACTGGCTCGAGGTCGAGAACGTCCAGGACCTCAACCTCGGCAGCGAGCACGACAAGGCCGAGGCCAACACGCGCGCGACGCGCCACAAGCGCTACCTGCTCGGCCTCCAGGACAATCCGATCACCTTCAGCTCCCTCTGGGACCCGAGCGATGCCGACTTCACCGCCTTCCTCGACGCGCACCTCAACGGCACCACGCTGCCCATCATGGTGCTCGACGGCGACAAGGACGAGGCCGGCACCGAGGGCCTGAAGGCCGACGTCTATGTGTCCAAGTGCGAGCGGCAGGAGGTCCTCGGCGAGGCGACGGCGGCCGACATCGAGCTCGCCATCGCCTACAGCGCCAACCTCCCGACCTGGATGACCGCGACGACCTGAGCCGTGGCTAACTGACGAAAGGGCGGCGGCATGGCAACGTTCCGCGACGGCAGCGGCCGCGACTGGGCGGTGACCATCACGGTCGCCACGGTCAAGCGCGTCAAGAGCCTGCTCGGCCTCGACCTGCTGAAGATCGAGGACAACCTGATCGGCCGCGTGGCCGACGACCCCGTGCTCCTCTGCGACCTGCTCTACGCCGTCTGCAAGCCCCAGGCCGACGAGTGCGGCGTCGCCGACTCCGCGTTCGGCGAGCTGCTCGCCGGCGACGTGCTCGACGCCGCGACCGACGCCTTCCTGGAGGAGCTGGTTGGTTTTTTCCCCAGGCACCGCCGCCGCGTCCTGGCGGCGGTGCTGGCGAAGCAGAAGGACCTCCTCGGAGCGGTCGCCGCAAAGGCGATGGCACGGGTCGAGGAGCTGACGCTCGACCAGTTGACCTCTGGCGAGAAGTCTACCGGCTCGCCGGCGTCCTCGGCTGCGACCCCGGCCCCCTGACCCTCCGGGAACTCGTCTGGATGGTCGAGGGCCGCCGCAACGACGCCTGGCATCACACATCGGCGGTGCTCGCGATGCTCTACAACGCCAATCGGGACCCCAAGCGGAGCCGGCCGAAGTCGCCGAACGACTTCCACCCCTATCTCGTCAGCCATGCGGCCGCCCGCCGCGGCGTCCCCATCACTAAGGCCATGTTGCCCCTGCTCCGAAAGGTGTTCTGCAAGTGACTGGCACCCGCTCCGCACTCGTCAAGCGCTCGAAGCAGTGGTGGTTTGACAGCCAGAAGGTCATCGCCGCCGTCCACAAGGCCGAGCGGCGGGTGCAGAGTCGCCAAGGCGCTCTCATCCGCGGGATCGCCCGCCGCTCGATGCGGAAACGCCGCGGGCCATCGCGCCCAGGCCGCCCGCCCCACGTCCACCGAGGGATGCTGAAGGACCTGCTGTTTTTCGGCTGGGACCCGGCCACCCGCACGACCGTGGTTGGGCCTGCGAAATTCAGGCGCGGGATCGTCCCAGCGCTTCTCGAAAAGGGCGGCACCACACAACGAAAGAGGGGGAAGAAGCTCCTCACCGTCCACATCGCCGCGCGCCCCTACATGGGACCCGCCCTGGCCGCTGCGAAGCCCAACCTCGCCGAGAGCTGGCGCGACGCCGTGGTGAGGACCTTGTGACATGGCAGCCGACGCGAAGGGCATCCGGGCAGGCAAGGCATACGTCGAGCTGGGCACGCTCGACAAGAGCCTCACGCGCGGCCTCCGGGCCGCCTCGGCGAAGCTCCGGGCCTTCGGGAACGGCGTCGCCGCCATCGGCCTCCGCACGATGGGGATCGGCGCCGCCATCGTCGCCCCGCTCGCCGCCGCAGCGAAGCTCTTCAGCTCGATGGGCGACGAGATCGGGAAGATGTCCAAGCGCACAGGCCTGGGCGCTGAGTTCCTCTCCGAACTCGGCTACGCCGCCCGCCTCTCCGGCGCCTCGCTCGAAGACACCGAGAAGCAAGTTACCCGCCTTCAGCGCGCAGCGTACGACGCCGCGCGCGGGAGCAAAGAGCAGGTCGAGGCGTTCGACAGCCTCGGCGTGGCGGCCACCGACGCCAGCGGGGCGCTTCGCCCGACGGAAGACATCTTCCGCGATGTGGTGAACAGCCTGGCCGGCGTCACAAACGAAACCCAGAAGGCGGGTCTGTCTCTGGTGCTCTTTGGCAGATCGGGCACGCAGATTCTCCCGATGATCCATGACGGCGAGAAGGGCTTGAAGGCCATGATGGCGGAGGCCCACAGGCTCGGCCTGGTGATGAGCAAGGAGGACGTCCAAGCCGCCGAAGAGATGACCGATCAGTTTGAGCGGCTCTGGTCTGCCGCCAAGATGGGGGTCTTCCGCGTCGGGAGGGCGTTGGCGCCCATCCTGGGCGACTTCGCCGCGGGCACGGCGCGGATCGCCGCGACGATTGGCGACTGGATCAACCGCAACCGCGAGCTCATCGTGCTCATGCTCAAGCTCGGCGTCGGCCTGATCGTGGCCGGCGTGGGGATGGCCCTGCTCGGGAAGATCATCGCGGGCGTCGGCCTCGCCCTGGGCCTGCTCGCCAAAGGCATTTCCCTGAGCATCGGGCTCCTGAAGCTGCTCCTGTCGCCCATCGCCCTCACCACGATCGCCATCGGCGGCCTCACGGCGGCCGTCGTCCACTTCAGCGGCAACAGCGGCCGCGTGCTCAGCGGCGTGGGCAAGGCATTTGCCGGCCTCCGCGACGACGCGGTGCTGGCCTTCAACGGCATCCGCGACGCGATGGCCGCCGGCGACCTCCAGGCCGCCGCGACCTTGCTCTGGGCGTTCCTGAAAATGACCTGGGCGCGCGGCGTCGCCGCCCTCAAGGCCATCTGGGGTGGCATCAAGGACGGTTTCGCCAAGGTCATTCTCGACGCCTGGTATGGCGCGCAGGCCGGACTCATCGAGGCGTGGGGAGCGCTCGAACGATGGTGGATTGGCCTGACGACGACGATGGAGGTCGCCTGGACGGGGATGGTGACCAAGCTCCGGTCCATCTGGGAGTCGACGGTCGGCACCCTGGCCGCCGCATTCCTGGAGGAAGAGCTTCGCAGCCAGTTCCAGAATCAGGCGGATGCCCTCGTGCGGCAAGGCATCCTCGAGCCTGGGGGCCAACGAGCCTACGTGGACCAGAAAATGGCCGAGACCCACGGCGACATGATCCGTGGCGAGAAGCGGCTCCTGGGGGAAGCGGCCGCGAACGTGAAGGCCATCGAGGCCGAAGGCGCCAAGGCGCAGGCCGCCGCCGAGCGCCGAGAGGCCGCCAGACTCAAGGAATCGCGGGCCATGCAGCAGGCCACGGCAGGCGTCATCGGCGAGGGGAGCCTGAAGGCCGACACCGCTCGCAACGCCGCCGCTGCCGCCCGCCAGGCCGCCTCCGACAAGGAGCTGGCCGAGGCGCAGAAGGCCTATCGCCTCGCCGTCGCCGAGACCGCCCACGCCGTCGCCCATCGAGGGGACGAGATGCCCGACTGGGAGAAGCTGCCCGACAAGGCGGCGAAGGCGGCCGCTGCCGCCGCCGCGGCGCCTCGCACGGTCGAGCGGACCTCCATCGGCACGTTCAACCCCTCCATGATCGGACGAATCATGGGCGGCACGTTCATGAGCGACATTGCCGCCTCGACCCGCGAGACGGCGAAATACACGAAAGCCATCGCCGAGCAGACCCGCGATGGCGCGACCTTCAGCGATTGAGGACCTGACGTGAGCTGCACGCTCATCAACGAACGCGGCCCGCTCGGAGGCGACCGAGGCACGCTCACCTACCTCATCGAGGGCCACGAGACCGAGCAGGGCGCCCTCACGGAGCTGCTTGCGACGGCCCCGACGCTCTATAACTACCTTCAGCGCGACACGGCCGCCTGCCGCGTGGAATGGCACGCCATCGGCACGGGCGGCGATGTCCAGGTCTTCCTCGGCTACGCCGAATACCGCCGCAAGGCCCGCAAGGAAACGGGCGACACGACCACACAGTTCGAGGTCGGCGGAGCCACCGAGCACATCACGCAGAGCATCTCCACGATCTCCAAAACGCCCGTGAGCGGCACGGCTCCCGACCACAAGGGCGCCATCGGCGTGGACGAGAAGGGCAACATCGCGGGCGTGGACATTGTGGCGCCGCAGCTCCGCTTCTCCAAGACGTACTACATCGCCGCCGCCGCGGTGACCGATGCCTACATCCGCACGCTCGCCGGCCTCGCGGCCCACGTGAACGACGCGACGTTCATGGGCTTCGCGGCCGGCGAGGTGCTGTTCATCGGCGCCCGGGGCTCGCAGCGTGGCGAGGAGGACTGGGAGATCACATTCGACTTCGCCGCCAGCCCGAACAAGACCAACATCTCCATCGGCGGCGTCATCACCGTCCCGGCCAAGAAGGGATGGGAATATCTCTGGGTCCAGTACGAGACCATCGAGGACCCGACCGCCAAGAAGCTGACGCGACGCCCCATCGCCGCCTATGTCGAGAAGGTCTACGACACGGGCGATTTCGGCGCTCTGGTGCCATGAGGTGAATGATGGGTGATCCGTTCCAGCGCGTGACTGCGGGCAGCCCGGTGCCCTTCTCGGCCAGGCGCCATAACGCCCTCAGCACGATAGCCATTGAGTGGCCTCGCCAGAAAGAGCTCGGCGGCGGACGCCCTGAGTCGCCCAGAATGCTCGGCTCCGACGTGCCCATCGCCAACGGCACGGGCGACGACCTCGCGCGCTTCGCCGTCGTCGGCCTCGACACCATCGTCATCAGCCCCACCGACAACGCCGACGAGTTCAAGAACAACCCCGCGTTTGACGCCGCGACGCCCGACGAGGATCTCCACCAGGGCAAAATCGCCATCCTCCAGGAGCCCATCGCCGACGGCAAAATCGGCCTCGGCCGCGTGGCCGGGATCTCGGTCGTCCAGATCGACGTCACCGACGCCACCCACGGCTATGCCAAGCTCACCGACGGGGACGCTACGAAGCTCACGAGCCACGCCAGCGAAGGGCATCGCATCCTCTACGCCGAGGCCGGCACAGGGACGAAATGGGGGGTCGTCTCCCTCGGTTTTTTTAGCAGCCAGCCGTGGATAGATTCGGACCTCTCCGTGTACGTCGAGGACGGCTCGCCGGCCGTGGCCTGCGCCGCGGGCATCTTCTACGGCGCCAGCTACGCCTACTCGGCCGAGTGCCGCTCGTACTTCCACTTTCCCGAGCCGTTGGTGATGGACGACATCGACACGCTGATCGTCCGGGCGCCGGGCGTCGCCAATGGCATCGTGGCTCAGCGGCTCTACGCCCTGCTCTCGAGCGTGCAGAACATCGACGTGGACGACCTGGTGCGCCTGGCCTTCGTGACCGCCGACTTCGACGCCTCGATGACCTGGGGAACGCAGCCAGCAACTCTGGCCGTGCACACGGGCGGCTATGGCAGAGCCGACCGCGCCGCGACACACAGCTTCTACAAGAATCTGCGACGCGACCACGGCGGACTCCTCGCCTACTGCGCCCCGAGCATCCCCGGCGTGTCCACCCTCGTGTACGGCGTGCAGCTCTCCGTGGTCCTCACCAGGTACGGCCCGGCGACCTCGTACTTCACGTCCTGCTACGGGATCGTGAACCAAACGCTGGCCAACCTGGCGTGTCGGTTCGTTCGCCGCGTGGCCTGAAAGGAACCCCAATGGCGAAATGCCCCTTGCACGACGACCTGGTGGAGGACGTGAAGGCCGGCACGCCCTGGAAGGTGT
>Ga0307378_10004684_pt1 | contig 19365 bp, 21 predicted proteins | sample UN1MG_FD_202238 | JGI IMG/M metagenome (GOLD analysis project Ga0307378, IMG submission 202238) | Soil microbial communities from Risofladan, Vaasa, Finland - UN-1 | ecosystem: Environmental > Terrestrial > Soil > Coastal area > Acid sulfate soil | place: Finland: Risofladan, Vaasa | collected... | reverse complement strand
GAATAAAGGATATCAGGTTTAGCTTTGCACAGTGGTATGGAAAAGCCCGAAGGCGGGCAGCGAAGCATGGCTTTCTTTATATTGATCCCTCTCGGCAGGAGAAGAAAAAAGATGCGCAGTATCTTGCTGGAATAGCTCAAAGCCTGGGACTGCGGCTTTATTCGTGCAGCCAGAATTTTTTAGCGGAAGTTCGGGGCATTCAGCCTTCTTCATGTATCAATGGGCCGCTTCTCAAGCGTCTCCACCCTTCCGCAGAGTCTGTCTCTTCAAAAAAAGATAGAACCCAACGCACAGAATGTGGATGCACCGAATCCACCGATATCGGAAGTTATACACAGTTCTGCCCCCACGCCTGTCTTTATTGTTATGCAAATCCGTTGATATAGCCGGGATTTCGATTTAAATCCCCAGGGAAAGTCGTTCTGCAAGGGCAGGAGGCAGCTTTGCCTTTAAGATTTTTTTCTGTGCTTCCTCTATATTATATTCCAGCCTGAAAAAGCGGACTTTTTTTGCCTTTGAGTCGTAAATTGCACATGCGGCGCGTGTGTTACTGTCCCGCGGCAATCCTAAGTGTGGATTCGCGCGGATAAAGTGTTCTGATTGTGGGAGAGAAAAATTACTGATGTTTTCCTGCAAGACCCGCGGATTCTGCCCCTCATGTCATGCCAAGCGTCGTGAGGAATGGGGTGAGTGGATGCGGGAAGAGCTTATCCTGGATGCACCTCACCGCCAGGTAGTCTTTACCATACCCAAGATGCTGCGGATATTCTTCAAGTACAGCGGTGGGGCAATGCGCATTGTCTCCTTTATCGAAGATTATAAAGTCATAGACAAGATTATCGATCACCTTAAACTTACCTTTAAGGCAGAACGTCCTCCGCCTCCTCAAGCTCAGCTCAGTGTGGCAGCTGAGGAAAGGCTAGAATATATATGAAACTCCAAAGTCCTGGATCAGGGACCAAGGGTGACCTCTACTTTGATAACGTTTTATTCAGGCCAAGTCACTGAAATTTCCCCTTTCCTGCATGTTTTTCATTGACTGGACATGTTTTTCTGTTTATCATTTTCAATGATACAGCTCAAAGGGTGAAAATTTGATGAAATTGAGGATAAATCATCATCAAAAGAAAAACCAAATTCCTATCACTTTTACGATATTTATCTTTTCGCGTATAACCAAGCCCCGGATATAGAGTCGGTTGCGGTGCGGGACATAGTATTAAATGTTGCCGGAGGGACAACCGGTATCAATCTGGAATACAGTTCACAAGGAAGTACGGTAAGAGGCAATGTAAAAAATACCGACGGCCGGGCTGTGTTAGGCGCAGCCGTACTGCTTTCAGATTCACTGGATAGATTCGGAGGTTTTGGTGATGTTGACAGCAATGGCCAGTATATTATCTACAATGTACCTGTCGGGACATATACCGCAACCGCCGTACACAGCAAATATCTTAATACATCAGCAACGGTAACAGTTGTTACTGATGGAACGACTGTTGATGTGAACGATATCATTATACCATTCGATGGCAGCAAGGAAGGTCCTGACCTCAACGGCGATGGCAATACAGATATGGCCGATGTAGCGGAGTTTTCCGATACGTGGCTGGATAGCGGCTCATTGGAGGCGGATTTTAATCAGGATAATAATGTCAATTTCAACGACTGGGTGCGAATTGCCGAGAACTGGATGAGCAAAGCTATTTGGTATCAGTAATAAACCGGCAGCAAAGCGCGCTGCCCGGAGATTGAGTTCTTTTTTTAGGCTAATTTCAATGTTTTGCCGCTTATGGCTTCAGCTATTTTGACCCCATCGACGGCTGAAGAGATTATTCCGCCGGCATAGCCTGCGCCTTCACCGGCGGGGTATAGCCCTTTAATCGCGGGACTCTGTAAAGTCTCATCCCTGACAATCCTCATTGGTGAAGAACTTCTCGATTCTACTGCGGTCATAACCGCATCGTTCCTCGCGAAGCCTTTGAGTTTTTCGTCCATCTGCCCGATTGCCAGACGGAGGGTTTCAACAACAAATCCAGGCAGGCATTCTGCAAGGTCGCATGGCGTGACTCCCGGAGTATATGATGGGTGAACCTGGCCCAGTGAATTTGAAGGCCGGCCGGAGAAAAAATCACCGACAAGCTGGACAGGCGCAAAGTAGTTATTGCCTCCGGTCTCAAAGGCTTTTCGCTCCCATTTCCGCTGGAACTCAATGCCGGCCAATGGGCTTGTGCCTCCAAAATCCTGCGGGGTGATACCGACTAACAGGGCGCTATTTGCATTAAAATGATTTCGAGAATAACGGCTCATGCCGTTTGTTACTATGCCTCCGGGTTCAGATGAAGAAGCAATCACCTCTCCGCCGGGGCACATACAGAAAGTATATGCAGAACGGCCATTCTCGCAGTGATGAACCAGTTTATATTCAGCCGGGCCAAGAAGCTTATGCGATGCAAATTTGCCGTACTGGGCCTTGTCTATCAGGCTTTGGGGATGCTCAATACGAACGCCTATTGAAAACGGCTTTGCTTCCATAGGTATGTCAAGTTGATACAGCATCTCGAATGTGTCCCTTGCGCTGTGTCCAAGGGCAAGAGCTATGGTCTCTGTCTCGATAGTTTCAGAGTCGTTAACAATTGCGCCGGCAACTTTGCTGTCTTTTATTTTAATACCTGTCAGTTTTGTTCCAAAGCGAACCTGTCCGCCTAACGATATAATTGTATTGCGAAAGTTCTTTACAATCTTAACGAGATTGTCTGTGCCGATATGGCCCCTGGCCTGATAGAGTATTTCTTCTGGCGCTCCGGCCCTTACAAATTCTTCAAGAACTTTTCTTGAACGGTTATATTTATCCTTTATCTGGGTAGTAAGTTTCCCATCGGAAAAAGTGCCTGCTCCACCTTCACCAAACTGCACGTTGGATTCCGTCTCAAGCTGTCCCTTCTGCCAAAAGTTTTGGACATCCTTTACTCTTGAGCCGACTTCCTTTCCTCTTTCTATCAGTACAGGCTTAAGACCCAGTTGGGCAAGAATCAAGGCAGTAAAAAGGCCGCAAGGACCGCTTCCAACGACAACAGGACTTGGGCCGTGCATATTGCCAACTGTTGGCAACTGGTAATCCATACAAGGCCTGGAGAAAATCCGAATGTCCTGCGAAAATCTGGAAAGCAATTCGGGCTCATTCTCCAGCTCCGCGTCTATTGTATAAACAGCCACAATATGGTTTTTACGCCTTGCGTCTATGGCTTTGTGGACTATAGTAAACTTGAGGAGCCGGTGTTCTGGAATACCCAGACGTTCCAAAATGCCGCCGGCCAGGGCTTCTTCCTTGTGGTCGAAGGATAATGTTATATCTCTGAGTCTAATCATAAGTTCAACTTTTTCAGTGAATTAACCTTTTTCCAATATAGCTGAATATACAGGGTCCGTGTTCTCGGCTCAAATCAAATATGATATATATAACATTATACCTTATACCTTGCAAAAAAGCGCAGACAGAGATACCATACTTGAAATCACGGCAAAACGCAGAATGGCATGCCAATATCGCTCTTTTGACAATAGTTATACAGGAAATTAAAAATGCTGCTTATTTCAGACCCGGTTTATTTATGGCTCGTCCTGCCGCTGCTTATCTTTGCTGCCCGCGTAATAGATGTCAGCATGGGTACTGTTCGGGTGATTACCAGCAAAGATGCCGCGAGTCTGATAGAGGCTTTAAAATCACAGGGCTACGGCGTAACAAGCTTTGACGGCCAGGGCTCAACCGGGCAGGTAAAATTAGTCTTCTCAATTATGCGACGAACTTATCTCAAAAATGCGGTCGAGATTGTAACTAAATTTGACCTGTCCGCTTTTTATACAATCGAAGATGTCGGCGTTGTTGAAAAAGGAGTACTTGCCGCCAAGCCGGCGTGGCATTCTATTATAATTAACGGTTTGTTTCGGCCTTTTAAAAAAGGTAAGTAAACTAATCAGAACAGGATAGAAGTTATGTCGAAAAAACTTGAATATGAGCTTTTCACAAGACACCCTGACAATCCTATACTCTCGGTTGAAAACTGGCCATATAAGGCTAACTCGGTTTTCAACGCCGCCGCGGCACAAGTAAATGGCCAGGTGCTTCTCCTTGCCCGCGTTGAAGATTACCGGGGCTTGTCACATCTGACCGTCGCACGCAGCGACAACGGTATAGACAATTGGCAAATTGATGATAAACCTACTTTTACGCCTGATGTCGAAAATTATCCGGAAGAACTCTGGGGCGTAGAAGACCCGAGAATAACCTGGCTCGATGAGCTTAAAGAATGGGCCATTACTTACACATCATATTCGAGAGGCGGCCCGCTTGTAAGCCTGGCGACAACCAAAGATTTTGTTTCGTTCAACCGTATCGGCGCCGTTATGCCTCCTGAGGACAAAGACGCAGCCCTTTTCCCTGTTCGTTTCGGAGATTACTGGGCAATGCTGCACAGACCGGTAGCAAAAAGTTTAACTATCCAGGCAAATATCTGGCTGTCTTTTTCGCCTAATCTCAAGCACTGGGGCGACCATCAGGAAATTATCTACGCAAGACAGGGCGGCTGGTGGGACTCGGTAAAAATCGGTCTTTCCGCCCCGCCGATGGAGACTAAACACGGCTGGCTGATACTCTATCACGGCGTGCGAACCACTGCATCAGGCTCAATTTACCGGCTTGGCCTGGTGATGCTCGACCTTAAAAACCCGGCCAAGGTACTCCACAGGTCTGATGAATGGATTTTCGGTCCAAAGACCCATTATGAACGCGAAGGCGATGTTGATGATGTGGTATTTCCCTGCGGCTGGATTAACAGAAACGGCACAGTTTATATGTACTACGGCGCCGCCGATTCCTGCATAGGCCTTGCAACAGCAAAACTGCAGGATTTGATAGATTACATTTTAAAGTGTCCGCCTGATAAATAAGAGAGGCTTTGAATCCGATTAATGGAAAAGATGTTTTTTGCGATATAAAAACCGCTGCGGTAATTGTCGCACATCCGGATGATGAAACCCTATGGGCCGGCGGCTCTATCCTGTCAAATCCCCAAATCGACTGGACAATAATGACGCTCTGCAGGAAGTCCGACCCGGACAGGGCGCCAAAATTTGCAGCGGTAGCCGCTCGGCTCGGAGCTGAAGGTTTTATGGCAGACCTTGACGACAGCACAGAACAGAAACCTCTCGAAAAGACAGAAATCCGCCAAACCATTCTAAGTACATTGCCGAAAAGGACTTTTGACATCATTCTTACCCACAGCCCAAAAGGCGAATATACCAGGCATTTGCGTCATGAAGAAACCGCCCAGGCGGTTTTGGACCTCTGGAATGACGGCAAATTAAAGGTCAGGCAGCTTTTGCTCTTTGCCTATGAAGATGGCAGTGGGAAATATCCACCCAGGCCGATTGAAAACGCGGATATTATCATTAATCTGGCAAAAAGTGTTTGGAATACCAAAAAAGAGATTATAATCAGCAGTTATGGTTTTTCACCCGATAGCTTTGAGGCAAAGGCTGCCTCGAATACCGAAGCTTTCTGGCTGTTGGAAAAACCTGAAGATATTAAAAAGATTTTTTAAAAAATAAAAACTATCTGCTATGACCGGTCAACAAAACGACAATTCTGCCGAATCCTTACGTCGGGGACAAGTGGTATATATCTATGCTTTTGACATAGCGTATGATATGAAACGTCAGCCACTGACCGAACTGCTCGGCCAGCCAATACAGAATTACGCAATTGGACCAAACAAGAGAAGTCCCAGGCAAATGTTCTTTTACAGTCCCCAAATGGTTAACCTCCCGCAGACCCAGCGGCGAATCAACGGTAAGACTGTCTCAATACAACGAACTATCAAAGTATTTAATGTAGGAGCGATCAGCATTCAGATTCGAGTACCGTTCGAAGTCCAGAAAATCGAGGATTTGGTCTCTTATCATGACATAGAGCTAAACGGCAATAGCCTTGAAGAAGAAATGATGCAATTAGCTCAGCAAGTCTGGGAGGAATTAAAGCCCTATTGTCTCAGACCGGTACCGCAGCTTAGACAGATAGAAGATTACACAGTTTTCTGCCTTGATACGCTGCCTCATATTGATGGCTGTTCCACAGCCGAGGATTGGCTCAAAATGAACAATCGCTGGGTTGCAGGGCTTCTTACACAGGAACAGGATGCCGAAAATCTCTCTGAACAGGAAGCGGCGGAGTCAACAGAGCAGTATTTAACTTACTATTCCAACGATTTGGTAGTAGTATACTGGGATGCCGCTCTGGTCGTTGGCGAGCAGGAAAGTTTAAATGAAATACTGCATATTATGGAATTAGCCAATGTCCAGCTTGTTGAGTTGGCCGCGTACGACCGTATCCTGGACAGTTCACTGGAAACGGCTTACAGAGACCTGACACTAAGAAAGCGGGTAAACCGACAGTTACAACGACGCCTGCGAGAGATTCGAATCGACACAGCCAGATTCAGCGATGAACTGTCAAATATAACAAAATTCTTCGGCGACTGGTATCTGGCAAGTATTTACCGGAAAATTTCCTCCCGGTTTCACTTAAATGACTGGCATGTGATTATCAAGGAAAAGCTCAAGACCCTGGGCGACCTGTACCAGCTTCTTCAGCAGGATTGGGTCAATTTTTCGATGATTATACTCGAAGTTGCCATAGTATTGTTATTCATCGTTGATGTCATTTTACTGCTGGTAGCTGCTCGTTAAAATTCAATAGGAGATAAAAAATGAAAGTGCTTGTGCTTTATGATTATCCCCCTTCGCCGGGTGGACTGGCAACACAGGGCGACTTGCTTTACAAAGGATTAAAGGAAATGGGCGTCGATACCTATGCGGTAAATTTCGAGTCCGCTCAGGAGAAAGAATGGTATTACCGCTGGTTCGAGCCGGACGTTGTTGTAGGAATAGGCTACTGGGGACATACGCCGCATCTCGTCCTGCATCCGCAGCGTTATGGCGTTACGCCGATTCCCTGGCTTGTAGCTGATGGTTATATCGCCAATTACAGAGAGATACTCGAAGATTTGCCTCTGATACTTGTAACTTCCAACTGGGTCAAAAAAGTTTATATACGCGATGGCCTCAGCGGTAAAAACATCGAGGTCCTGCCTGTTGGCTGCGATACGGATGCGTTCTGCCCCCGTGACAAAAAAGACCCGAAAATACGTACTGTACGCGAAGCTCTCGGAGTCTCTGATGACCAGATTATGATACTTACTATCGGCGGCGATGCAGCCTCAAAAGGTGCGCAGGAAGTCATGCAGGCCCTTGCGATTATTGATACCAAAGCACCAGACTGGAAATATGTCTGCAAGGTCTGGCCCCAGCCGAGAACCGAGCAGCAGAATCTTGCTGATATGCAGATTGCGACTCATCTTGGAATTGAAAAAAACGTAATTTACACAGCAAGCAAAATATCGAGAAATTTTATGCCTTATCTTGTTGCCGCCTGTGACATTTATGCGGCCCCTTCAAGACTCGAGGGTTTCGGAATGATTCAGGTCGAGGCAAATGCCTGCGGCAAGCCTGTAATAGGCATAAAAGCAATGGGCCTGCTCGATACTATGATACAAGGCAAAACCGCGTTTCTTGCTGATGTTGCTCAGGAAATACGTTTAAGAGAAGCTACCGCCGACACTGAATCGGGCCACGAGCCCGGCAGCAAGGTCGTCTTCAAAAGAGCAAGAATCGTCGATTACCGCGCAAGCATTTACGATATCGCCAACTACCTGACCGAGCTTATGAACGATGCGCAGCTTCGTGATAAAATGGGACAGGCCGGTAGAGAAAGAGCCGTTGAAAATTATAATTACAGGGTTGTCGCCAAAAAATTCGTAAAGATTGTCTCCGAAAGGCTCGGTATCAGTTAATGGAAAAAAAAGAGCAAAAACTCATAGCTCAGGCCAAACAGGCGGCATTGAAAGTTCTGCTGCACAATAACCACGGCTCATATCGAGGCCTGCCCAGAACTGCCGGCTGGGGCTATCCTGAACCTTATACCCGCGATTTGATGGTTTGCTCGCTCGGAGTACTTATATCCGGTGAAGAAAAACTTTTAAAGACCCTCAAACGCGTACTTGAAAAGCTTTCGCAGAACCAAACCCGGCTCGGTCATGTTCCATCGCTCGTTCACGACAAAGAGGACCGCGGCGCAAGCGATACTACTCCGCTATTTCTTATGGCTGTCGCTTTATATCGAAAGGCAACCGGCGATGAACCTTTTCTTGAAGAAGCCGTCGGCAAAGCGATGCAGTGGATGGAATATCAGAGCCCTTCGGACAGGCTCATCGTCGCCCAGCTTCCCACAAGCGACTGGCGCGACGAGCAGTGGGTACTCGGCTACGGCCTTTATGTAAATACCGTTGTCTATACTTATTTAAAACTTTTCGGCCTGCACGAAAAAGCTGACGAGCTTCAGGAAGCAATGGGCAGATTTGCCATTATGGCCGAACGACAGAGTCGCCACGTCCACGAAGGGCTCGTCCTTAAATATAAACCTTACTACGCAATGTGGTCGTACAAAGTTTACAGAAGCGAACGATTTGACCTTCTCGGCAATAGTCTTGCAATTCTTTCAGGCATAGCATCTAAAACCCGCGCAAAGGAAATTGTTATCTGGATAGAAACCGAATGCAAAAATCTAAAGGCAAATGAAGACCTTGCAGTTGACCTGCCGCCGAATTTCTTTCCATATATCCGCCCGGACGACCCCGATTGGAAGAAGCGGTACGAAAAATACAACCAGCCTGGCGAATATCATAACGGCGGAATCTGGCCGTTTATCTGCGGATTTTATATCGCCGCTCTCGTCGCCGCCGGCAGGTATAGGCTCGCAGAAAAAAAACTTATTGCTCTTACTCATTTAATCAGGCAAAGCAGAGTAGCCGAGGTCGATTTCGGTTTTAACGAATGGCACAGGGCTCAGGACGGCAAAGCCTGCGGTGAAGACTGGCAAAGCTGGTCTGCAGCAATGTATCTTTATGCCGCCCATTGTGCCGAAACAAGAAAAACTCCATTCTTTGATGAAATAAGAAAAGTAAACAGTGAGATTTTATAAAAAAATAGTCGCCAAAGGCGTTCAATAATTTTGATTTTTAAATTTTAATTTTTGAGTTTATTTTTATGCCTTATAATATTCGAATAGTTGGCACATATCCGCCGAGAAAATGCGGTATCGGAACATTTAGCAGAGACCTCGCGAATGCTCTTGAGCATTTTACCGGAGAAGTGGGCCATATAAGAATCGCCGCCATCGACAAGGAAAATCTGCCATATAACATCCCCGTTGACTTGATTATCCGCCAATACGAACCGCAATCCTGGCTATATGCGACAAGAGACATCATCACGCGCACCAAGGAAAGTGAAAACAAAACCGTCATTCTTCTGCAGCACGAATTCGGCCTTGACCCAGACGATAAAGGCAACGACAGCGAAGGTACGAATTACGTTAATATGGCAAAGGCTTTTACCGAAAAAGGCCTGACAACGCTCGTCTATCTGCACACCGTTCTGGACAACCCCACCGAACATCAGAAAAAAGTCACTCAGGACCTTGCCCGTTACAGCGAGAGCCTCATCGTTACGACAGAAAGCGCTATCCAGCTTCTCAAATCGCCAATTTATGAAATCGAAAATGACAAGTTAAAGCACATCGACCACGGCATAAGGATGAATCACCCATCGCAATTCGACCGCCTTGCAATAAAGGAAAAGTTTGGCCTTAAAAACCGTTTCCTTATAACTACGATTGGGCTTTTGTCGCCGGACAAAGGCATCCAATTCGGCGTAAAAGGCCTCGGCAGATTTCTTGCCGAATCCTGCACAACCTCACAGCGAAACTCGATTGTCTACCTTATAGCAGGCCAGTATCATCCCGATTTCGTCAAATCCGAAAATAGCCAGGCTTACAGGCAGTTCCAGGAAACCCTAAAAAATGCCCTTGAAGAATCAAACGTCAGATGGTGCACTGTCAATAGCCTGCAAGGTGTTCGATTCGAGGAATATGACGTTATTTTTCTCAATGCCTTTCTTGACGAAAAAATGCTCCTCGAACTTTACGGCGCCACGAATGTAATGCTTTTGCCATATCTGAATATGCAGCAAATTTCCAGCGGTATCCTGGCCGATACTCTCGGTTCAGGAAGGGTCGCTGTTGCAACAAAATTCCGTTACGCACTTGAGCTTATTCATTCGAACCATAAATGCCCGGCCGGTATCGTCATCGGAAGACACGCAAGAGGAATCCTGATAGACCCCGGCGAGCAGAGTATCGAGCAAATCGCTGAGGCTCTGGATTATCTTATTTTCAATAAACAAAAAAGATTGCTTATGGAAAAACAGGCTCATCAGAGGGGTTATCAGATGAGTTGGCAGAATACCGCCTGGGGCCTGTTACAGCATATTGAGTTTTTATCCGAGGAAAACCGAATACATACCGGCAGAGGCCTGAAATTCAACAGAGAAAAACCTTCGATTTATCATCGCATCAAAAATGTTATGCCGCCTGATTCTTCCAGTCAAAAAGAAGACCCAAATGTTTAGAAATATCTTTTTAACCTTTATACCATTGTTTGTCGCAGTTGACGCCTTCGGCGTTTTGCCAATATTCGTCAGCCTTACCGAAGATTTGGATAAAAAAGAAAAAAATTCTATCGTAATCCAGTCCTTATGGACCGCTTCGGTTGTCGCTGTTGTTTTTATGCTGGTAGGCAAATTAATTTTCCGGTTCCTCGGAATAACAATCGCCGATTTTATGATTGCTGGTGGTGCAATCTTGTTCTGTATTTCGATAACCGATATAATCAATCCAATAAAGGTAAGGCGAATTCCCGCGAATAATCTCGGCTCGGTCCCGCTCGGAATTCCACTGATAGTCGGCCCGGCCGTTTTGACTACTTCACTGGTTTTGGAATCGCAATACGGCCCGTTGACAACAATCATTTCAATACTCTTAAATATCCTGATCGCCGCCGCGGTTTTCAGGCAGTCGCATCATTTGATAAAATTTCTCGGCGATGCCGGCTCAAAGGCCCTGTCGAAAGTTATGAGTCTGCTTTTGGGTGCTATCGCCGTTATGCTGATACGACACGGCCTGGAGCAACTCCTCAAATAAAACACACCTCTCCTTCCTCGGAGCGATAGAAGGAGCGACAGGATATCTAAAAAGGACTCACCATGACAGAATCGAAAGGCCGGAAGCCCGTCCTAGGTTGGAATGGCTGGCTATATAGTTACCCGTAAGATAACCTGGTGCTGGGCATAGTATCCAATAGAAGTCTTCTTGCCGATTTTAATCATAAAAGTAAACAGCAGTTTACATCTTCTAACTTCTGCCTAAAGCCTAGCTTAGCAGCTAACAGGGGAATACAAGGCAGCTAACCCTTTTGGCGTGTTTCTTGAATCACAATCTCTGCCATGAGCAGGGTATATAGTCAGCGTCATCCGGAGAGGACGGTGTTTTACCGTGTGCTTTTCCATCACATTGACAGCTTCCTTAAGGCTTATGAGTCAAGATTTGAGCGTGAGTATGGTTATCTCCGTCCCATTGTTGAGGAAGTGGTTGACAAATATCTGGACTGCGGCAATCCTAAGTGTGGATTCGCGCGGATAAAGTGTTCTGATTGTGGGAGAGAAAAATTACTGATGTTTTCCTGCAAGACCCGCGGATTCTGCCCCTCTTGTCATGCCAAGCGTCGTGAGGAATGGGGTGAGTGGATGCGGGAAGAGCTTATCCTGGATGCACCTCACCGCCAGGTAGTATTCACCATACCCAAGATGCTGCGGATATTCTTCAAGTACAATCGTTCGCTTCTCTCTTCGCTTTGTCTCTGCGGCAGAGAGGCGCTTGTGAAATACCTCAAAGCTACCACACGCAAAGAGATCACACCCGGTATTATTGCTGTGATACAGTCATTTGGAAGCAGGATAAATTTTCATCCGCACTTGCATTTTCTGGTTACAGAGGGTGGGACTGATAAACAAGGCCGGTTCCATAAGGTCTCAAGCTTCAACGATTCTCTGCTCTGCCGGTTTTTCACACGCGAGGTTTTTTTGCTTCTTCTTCGCAAACAGTTGATCAACCGGGACCTTGTAGAAAAGATATTGCTCTGGCAGCATACAGGATTCAATGTGCACAGTAAAGTCAGTGCCCAAAATAAAAAAGAGGCCGAGCGGATAGGTAAGTATATGATCCGACCCATCCTCTCCCTCAGACGGCTTTCCCTGGATGAGGAGCAAGGGCAGGTAGTCTATCAATACGGAAAGCACAACGGGGAGACGGAGTATATGGATTATCTAGAGTTTATTGCCCGGGTTACCTCCCATATCCCTGACAAAGGTCAAGTGATGATCCGTTATTACGGGCTGTATGCCAACGCGCATCGGGGAAAAAAGAAGAAAGCAGGAGTTGACCCTTCCTGCCCCCCTATTATCGAGGATGAAGCCTCATTTATACCCTCTAGCGGATGGGCTGAGATGATAAAGAAGGTCTATGAGATCGATCCTCTCATCTGTCCAAAATGCGGTGGGCTGATGAAGGTTATCTTATTTATCGAAGATTATAAAGTCATAGACAAGATTATCGATCACCTTAAACTTACCTTTAAGGCAGAACGTCCTCCCCCTCCCGCACAAGCTCAGCTCAGCATGGCAGCTGAGGAAAGGCTAGAATATATATGAAAATTAAGAGTTCTTGATAATATTAAGAGTTCTTGATAATCAGTTCAGGGCAAAGTCTATCCAATAAAGGCTTTTTACAGGTGAATTCTAAAAGATTCTCTCTTTCTTGCGGATTTCTTGTTGAAGTATATGTTTTTCCTAGGTATTATTTTTAATGTAGTTGCTTAGTAGGTGAAAGTTTGATGAAATTGAGGGAATATCATCATCAACATAAAAAGCAAATTCTTATAGTTTCTCGAAGAGGCGCCCCCGACGGTTTCCAGAGGCCGCTCTCCCGGGTAAGGACATAGTCAAATTCCAAATTGAATTTATCCAGAAGATAGGAAGTGTTTTTTTTATTGTTGTTGGTGACCAGGGCCCTTACGATTCCCCTATCCTTAAGAAAATCCAAAAGTTTAAGGATTCCTTTTTGAGAGTTGCATTTACAGTCGCATCATGCTCATATTTTTCGAGGACTTTCCACTTCAGAGACTTTTCCGGCTCCTCTAATTCTGAAATATAGGCTAAAATCGGTTTGCCATGGGTGTCTAAATCCCTTCTGATTTTCTTCCAATCATAGGGAGCGTCAATCAGGGTTCCATCCATATCGAATATGACGCACTTGATGTTCAATGCAGATTCTTTTTTGAGTTCTATTTTTTTATCTGTCCCACTTCAAAAAGTGGTTCTCCCTTGCTGGTCGGAGGAGTTCGGATCAAATAGAGGAGGATGCCCGTAAATGGAGCTCGAAATATTTTTCTCGTTTCCCCAAGATAATCCATGACATAGCCGACCTTTTCTCCTTCTTCCACATAATAACCCATTTCCGTAAGTGGGTAGAAAAGGCCATCCACATCTGAGTACACGACTTCATACTTGTCAATCCATATCGGCTCATCAACAGGCGAAGGTTGTCCTTCCATCATTTCGAACAACCGCATCACGCTGATTATCCCATCGATATTGCGCTTTATTGATATTTCATCTGTTTTTCCAAGATATCCGGATTCGGTTGTAATGGCCGGTTTGCCATGCAGAATAGCCGTATTTCCCAGATATTTTGAATCCGTGATATCCTTTGTTCTAGATGCATCGATGATAATGTACTTAAGTCCAAACGCAATCACCATATCCCGAGTTATCTCATCAATTTTTGGATTGTCACTCAACATCCAATATGAGTACGGAATAAGAGCTTCATTTCCATCGCCACAATGAAGATCAATGAGACAATCACACTTTTTAACGACCTCTTCAACAAGGACATGCGCAGTACGCTGTGCTGAAGTCCCATTTGGGTCACCAGGGAAAACCCTGTTTAAGTTCTTCCAATCATAGGGATTATAGTAAACCATCCTTTTTTGGAATCCTGGAGGATTGGCAATATAAGTCAGAATCAAAGTCCCGGATAAAGAAGTCGGATCGATTTTCTGCTTCAAACGGTAGAGAGCCAGGATAGGAGGATACTCATAGCCATGAACTCCGGCCACCAGCGCCAGAACCTTTCCCTTTTTCGCTCCATTGATAATCGTGACTGGAATTTTACAACCGGGATCGGATTTTGTCGGGACATCAAGATAGCCGGATTTGATTTCACCTGCTTCAGCTGTAATCGTCCCCACGGTAAATGGACCATTGTCTTGGGCCGGAAATATTGGAAGACTGAATCCACTGAAGAGTAAAATAACTATCACAATCTTTAAATAAATCTTTTGACACATAATAACTCCTCCTATTTCTCGATCAATTTCCGTTATTCTATCTCAACACCCTCTCTTCGTCCACTATTCACCAAAAAACTGTTGCTAAACATAATTTTGTTTTGTTGTAATTCGTTTCGGAAAAAATGGTCTTTTTATTAAATTAGGGAGATAAAAGAATGGGAAAAATTCTCGCAATTTTCTTTGGCCTAATCTCAATCGCCGGTGGTGCATACCTGGCTATTTTTGTCTGGTGGGAGGAATTCTATGAACTCGTGTTTGGGTTTATCCCTCCAATTCTTTTTTTTGGCGGACTCATTGCCCTGATTGCAGGGATCAGCAGTATGAAAGATGCTAAATGGACAAAACAGTTTGATGAAGAAACAGAAAATACACCCGAAGAAGCTCCGGAAGAAGCCAAAGAAGAATAGCTTAAGTATCCTTACAATTTATCCTTATTTCTTTATCTCCTGAGTCTAGCTTTCCTCGCCCCAAATTATATCTACGTTCCTCTACTGTACTCGTTCAGATACATTAGTGACACTGTGGAGGTACGATGCGTGGTAGAATAGGAGTTACTATGAGTAGATACGGATCAATTATTCCTGGGTCTAATTTTATAACCTCACTTTCGAGACAGAGTAAGATATCGAGAGATGCGAAGAAGCGATTACGATGGTTTGATCATTACCGTAAATACGGCAATGCCAGAATGACCTGTCGTTATTTTGGCATTTCTGCCCAAACTTTCTATCGATGGAAGAGACGTTTTGACAAATATGATTTAACGACATTAGAGGAGCTCTCATGCAGGCCTCATCGGGTAAGGAGGCCTCAGATATCTTCCCATGTTGTAGAGAGGATTAGAGAGTTAAGAGAGCAATATCCGCGTTGGGGAAGGGATAAGCTGGCAGTACTTCTTCATAGAGAAAGCATAGAGATCTCTTCATCGACTGTAGGGAGAGTAATCAATCGGCTTAAGGCTAGAGGAGTTCTTCGAGAGCCTATTAATACTAGGATAGCCAAACTTGCCCGGAAGAGAAAGAGGAAGCCAAGATATGCTACCCGTATTCCTAAGGATTATAGAGTTGAAGCGCCTGGTGATTTAGTAGAGGTAGACACCCTGAGGGTGAAGCTTCTGCCTAATCTGGTGCGTTATCAATTCAGTGCCAGAGATGTCATATCCCGCTGTGATGGACTCAGAGCTTATTGCAGACAGAGTAGTTTTGCCGGTTCTCTGTTTCTGGAATATCTGGAGAGAAAATTTCCTTTACTTGATTATTTAACTCCCTATGAATATTATCAACAATGGTTATTAAATCACAGAGACAATGTGTCACTAACGTACTGAACGAATTCAAAAACTTGACAACTTTAAAAAAGGTTATTATATATATTTTAGAAAAACTAAACTATTACGAAGACGAAACCCAAGACCAATAGAAGGTCGGCGTCCATCGCCGAGGCGATAGAGAAAAAAGGTGGCGAGGAGGCCAAAGGCTTCGCCAAGATGATGAAAGGTCTGGCCAAGGGGATGATGAAGTTCGACATCAATGTCACTGAAACGAACGAGACGAAGAAGATCGGCAAGTGGAACTGCCGGAAGTACATCGCCGAGGAGCTCCTGGAGTACGAAGAGAAGAGCGCCCCGGCCGGGACCTACGAAATCCCCAAGGGGTACAAGAAGACAAAGGGCTTCATGGAAGACTGATAGCCTTAGGGGTAGATTTTCAATTTAGAATTTAGGTGCTGTGAGAGCCGTCCGGCGCGGGCGTGAATCTTAGCGACATCGCATCTATTAGGGCGCAGTGATAGCCAGGCGATAGATTTGCCTTCCTGGCTGCGTTTCTCGCGCCGTTAAGGAGGGCCGAGATGAGAATCTTCAAGAAGCAGCGGAGGGTTTTAGGCTTTGACCTGGAGCTTGCGGCAGCGATCGCGCTGATCTTTTTTTCCGTCGCTTTTTTGAGATCTTGGGCGGGCGGATTCTCTTTAATAGCTTCTGGAAACGGGTCACCGGTCGACTGGCAGAAGGAATATGACAAGCTCAAGGCCAAGATCGACAAGGAATGGAGCGAGCCACATCATCTTTCCGGAACATCCTATTGGGCTTCGAAGAACCTCGACGAATACATTCAGTGGATGGGGATCAAAGCCGGAGACAGGGCCAGGGCCGCCGAACTCGGAGCACGCGCGCAAAATGCCGGTAACCCCTACTGGTACGAGAAATTCACGAACCTCCAGGAATTAGCCCAGGAATCCGGAGAGACGACCCTTTGGCAGGGTGTCTTCATCTTCATGCGCATCATAGACTCGCCCAGGGGGCGGGCGGACACATGGACCAGTGCTTGGTTCAAGGCGAGCCCGGGAGTGGGCCGGCGCCTCTACGAGGCGGCCCGGCAGCACGATTTCGATCCCTCCCATGTCCGCGCAGCGGCCCAATGTCTGATGAGATTCGCGAACGGAGATTGGGAAAGCGGCTTAACCGGACTTTATGGCGATCGGGAGGAGACGATCGGCGATTATGACGCCGAAGGGTATCTCTGCCTTCCCAAGAGGGATTATGACGTCAGCTGCGAGCTGCGCGACTTCGCCCACGTTCTGGACGAAGGCACTCCCCACCGTATGGCGGACAAAGCGATGGAGGAGGGGGAGATGCTCCGCGAAACGTGCGATTATTGGAGATTGACGGAGGAGCGCAAGGATACGACCGATATCATGGACGAATACCTTCGGGCCAAAGACGAAAACTGGCTGGGCTCGGGGAAAACGCGGAGAGTCCTCTGCGAAATGCCTCCTGACAAAGGCCACGCCTTCTTCCTCAAGCTCGCCGAGGACTACGACCTGCCCAAGGCCAAGGAATACATCGAGGGTTTCTACGCCAAGCTTAAGGGCAAGGTCGAGTACGAGGAGGAGGATGGAAAGCGCGAGCCGGCCGCCGGTGCCGTCGTGACCGTGACCGACCCGCACGACGGGACCGAATGGGTCGTCGAGGCCGATGACGACGGGAACTACGAGATCGAAAAGGTCATCCTCCACAAGACATGCGGGCCTTTTCCTATCACCGCCGAGTACAAAGGATACAAGGAAGAGGACGAATACGAAGGTCCCCTCGAGGAGCCGAACAAGGATTTCGAACACGAGAAAGACCTCCTCATCCGGGCCGATGCCTGGGAAGGCACGATCGCCGGGACGTGGGAGATGAAGGCCGGCGAGGACGAGTCCGTCCTGGCTGCGATCATGCACTGCGGGGAATACGAGATCGGGAAGAACTGGAGGCTCCGGCTCAAGTTCAAGAAGGACCGGGGGAACGAGAACATCGTTGTCTACGCCCTCGACGAGGCGAGGCTTGATTTCTTCTCCGAATCGCTCGACATGAAGGCTATGCAGATGGAACGGGAAGGGCAAAAGATAGAGATGTCCGGGAAGGAGAAGGCCGAGGCCCGGTCGCGGAAACTCTCGAAAAAAGAGTGCGGCCTCGAGCTCGCCGTCAACCTGAAAAAGAAGACCTACGCCCTCACCGGGAAGATCGACGTCCAGGGCATCGCGAGCGAGGGCGAAAGCCGGCTGGACGTCAAGGTCAAGCCCATCATCGTGGACGAGCGGGAGGCGACCGAAGGAACGACCGGCATCAAAGAGGAGATCGAGATCAAGGGGACATTCAACGACGAAAAGCCGACGCGCTTCAATGGCAGCCGCAACGAGATGGACAGCGTCCTTCCGGAATTCCAGGAATTCATGAAGGCGCTGGCCGGAAAAATCGAGTGGAAGCTCTCCTGGGACTTGAGGAAAAAAAGTGAAAAGTAGTCGCCCATTAGAAGGCAATTGTTAAGAGGATATACTTTATTATCTTCCATTTTAATATATTTCTCTTTACAATATACAAAGTGGTAACGTTGGGGACTCTAATACGCCCGTTATTTAATGGCTATAGGTTGCAGACTTTTCTGCACCAGTCGCCCATATGGATCAAGGCAATGGATTGTCCCTGGCACTTGAGGGTGCCCCAGAAAATAATCGGTACCATGCCATGTTCAAGTGATAGGAATTTGGTTTTTCTGTTGATGATGATTTATCCTCAATTTTATCAAATTTTCACCCTATGAGCTGCCTCATTGAAAATGATAAACAGAAAAACATGTCCAGTCAATGAAAAACCGGCAGAGCAGAGCATCATTAAAGATTGTGACCTTATGGAACCGGCCTTCTTTATCTGCCCCTCCCTCTGTAACAAGAAAATGGAGGTGCGGATGAAAATTCATTCGGCTCCCAAAAGACTGTATCACAGCAATAATGCCTGGTGCGATCTCTTTGCGTGTGGTAGCCTTGAAGTATTTCACAAGCGCCTCTTTGCCGCAGAGACAAAGTGAAGAGAGAAGCGAGCGTTTATACTTGAAGAATATCCGCAGCATCTTGGGTATGGTAAATACCACCTGGCGGTGAGGTGTATCCAGTATAACCGTCCTCTCCGGATGACGCTGAAGATAGACCCTTCCCCTGGCAGGGATTGTGATTCAAGAAACACGCCAAAAGGATTAGCTGCCTTGTATTCCCCTGTTAGTAGCTAAGCTAGGCTTTAGCCAGAAGTTAGAAGATGTAAACTGCTGTTTACTTTCAGAGGATAAAATGATAACTTATCTTTACAGGAAAATCCAGAGATATTGTATGCTCATTGGCAACCTTTTGGTTTCGAAATCCGTTGATATAGCCGGGATTTCGATTTATTTAGCTCCGGATTATTCATACCTAAGGGATTGGGCAGGATTCGCTAGTGCGGCTTAAAATTTACGGGTGAATTTGGAGTTGCACTCAGTATTTGATTTTTATGATTATAAGAATTCACTTAGGTGGAGGTGAGTGATGGAAACTAAAGAGGCAATTAATAAACGGCGAGCCTATCGTTCATTAGAGCCTGTAAAAATTACCAAAAAGTTAGTGAGGGATTTAGCAGAAAGTGCCCAATTAGCCCCTT
>Ga0307378_10004683_pt1 | contig 19368 bp, 17 predicted proteins | sample UN1MG_FD_202238 | JGI IMG/M metagenome (GOLD analysis project Ga0307378, IMG submission 202238) | Soil microbial communities from Risofladan, Vaasa, Finland - UN-1 | ecosystem: Environmental > Terrestrial > Soil > Coastal area > Acid sulfate soil | place: Finland: Risofladan, Vaasa | collected... | reverse complement strand
CAAACGCCTTTTAAATTTAATCAAAAAAAAATAAATCTTAATTTGGGTGACCCAATTTTTTGTAGATTTGGAAAAGCTGGTGAACCTCTTGAACATTATAATGAAATAAATATCTATTCAGAAGGAAAATTTATAGATAAATATTTTACATATAGAGGTCTTGGAAAAAGGTTTTCTTAGACTTTCTATATCTCCAAAAATGAGTAGATTGAATAATAAAAATAACAAGACATTAATTGAAATACAAATAATTTAGAAGCTGAATTAATGAATTAATTAAAAATTTTAACCGATCTTTAATAATAATTATAAAAATCTGTTTTAATTTAATCTGTAAATTGTAATTTATTAAATATATTTTACCTAAAACATTTTAAATACCAAGACACACATTATCCTATGAATATAAAATGAAAATTCTTTATTAATGAGTGAAAATGACTGAAGCGGAGTTTGTTGAAGAAAAAGAATCTTTTTTGTCCAAAAGAACTCGATTAACACTTCAAATTGTTGGTGCTGCTATTTTTGGCGCATTATCTTTAATTTTATCTCTCTATGTAGTCCCATATTTACCCAGAACCCCACAAGGTTTTGCTTATTTTGACCCTGTTTCAATTATATGGTTTACATGTTTTTTAATATTTGGTCCATTAGCAGGAGTTTTATGCTGTGTCATTGGAATGACAGTGCTTTTTCCTTTTGATCCATTTGCTCCAATTGGTCCTCTTATGAAGTTTTCAGCTACTTTTTCATTAATGATTGTCCCAATAATGCTGTTATATCTTATTAATCGGAAAGAAGGTGGGAGGAAAAGTCAAAAATTAAAAAGACCTAAAACTTACGTAGTTTATGGCGCATTAGGTATATTAGTTAGAATAATCGTAATGGTGATTCTAAATATTATTGTTTATTTGGCTTTTTATGGGTCGGAAGGATTAGAATATTGGACTATATTAGTTATTCTGCTTAATGCCTTAACGAGTCTCTGGGATTTATTAATTCCTTACCTACTTGTTTTTACTTCTAAACTTGACCAAAAATTCGAGATTTGGTAAACATTTTTATTTACTTTCTTTTTTTGTAAAACAACAAATATAAAATTTTTTTGAAGATCTAGATATATTTATTTTAATAATTTAAAATGGAGAGGATTCTAATTCTAAGTACTAATTTTAAGTATATATTATATGAATTTAAGGATGGTATTGGTAAAATTACTATTAATCGTCCAGACAAGTTTAACGCATTACAGTATCCATTATTAATGGAAATTGTAGAAGTATTTAAGTCTATTATGAAAAATAAGTTACTCCGTGCTGTTATTCTTGAAGGGGCAGGTGAAAATTTCTCCTCTGGTGATGATATGAAAATTATGGGGCCAGAAGGGGTTAAATTCACACCATTAGAAGATGGTTCACGAATGCCCCATCATAAAGTTGTCCGTTTAATACGAGAAATTCAAAAGCCTGTGATAGCTTTGTTAAAAGGATATTGTTTAGGTGCAGGATTTGATATTTCACTTGCATGTGATTTTCGATTAGCAGCAGATAATTTGAAAATTGGAGATCATCGTACAAATAGAGCTCATTGTATTTTAAGCGGAGCAAGTTGGTTTCTGCCCAGAATTGTTGGTTTTGGAAGAGCAACAGAGATTATTTTAACTGGACGTCATCTTGATGCAAAAGAGGCTTTAGATATAGGTCTAGTTACTAAAGTTTACCCGATAGACGAATTTAAAGAAAAATCATTTGAATTTACTCGAAAAATCGCACAGATGCCGACGAAATGCCTTGGATATAATAAAGCTATGTTGAATTTTTCTCAATTTAACGAATTGTTTCCATCTCTACAAAATGAATTTCGATTATATTGTAAAAATATAAGAACTTATGATTTTGGCGAAGGAATGAATTCATTTACCAAGAAGAGAAAAACAAAATTCAAAGGTAGATGAGAATTCGTATGTTTTTGTAAGATTATTTAACTTTAAAATTTAAGATTAATTTTCATTGATATGGATCTTTCAAAGGATGTAACAGAATTTTTGCTAAATGAAGCATTAAAACGATTTTTGAGGTATGTAAAAGTTTGGACTACTTCAGATGAAAGTGTAGAAACTGTTCCCTCAACAAAGATACAACTAGATCTGGGTAAGTTGTTAGTTGAGGAATTGAAAGAACTGGGTCTTGAAGATATTATTCATGATGAATTTGGATTTGTTTATGCTTATTTACCACCAAGCAAAGGTTTTGAAAAAGCAAAACCTATTGGTTTATTAGCTCATATGGATACTTCACCTGCGGTTAGTGGAAAAGACGTAAAACCTGTGATTCATAGAAATTATGATGGCAAAGATATTAAATTTCCCAAAGTTAAAGAATTAGTGTTAACTTTAAAGGATTCTCCAAATCTAGAAGAATATATAGGGCTTGATATAATAACTTCTGAAGGAGACACATTATTAGGCGCAGATAATAAATCTGGTATTGCTGAAATAATGGCTGCATGTTCTGCTTGGAAAAAGTTTGATAATTTAAAACATGGACCACTAACAATTTGTTTTACAACAGATGAAGAGACTGGATTAGGAATTGATAAAGCTGATTTAAAAAAGCTTCCTAAAATATGCTATACCGTAGATGGTGGTGAGATGGGTGAATTAGAATTTGAATGTTTTGATGCCTGGTTAGCTCAAACCAAATTTATAGGTTTGAATGTTCATCCAGGAAAAGCTAAGAATAAAATGATTAATGCTATACAGATTGCAAGTAGGTTTTTTAGTGAGCTTCCCGAATCTGAATCACCTACACATACAGAGGAAAGGGAAGGATTTTTTCATTTAACAAAATTACAAGGCACAGCAGAAGAAGCTACATCAAGAATGTTAATTAGAGATTTTTTAGAAGAAAATAACCATAGAAGGATGGATTATTTAAAAAACCTAAAGAAAGCATATGAAATTCGTTATCCTGGATTAAAAATTGAACTAAATTTTAAACATCAATATCAAAACATGTTTATTTATTTGGAAAAAACGCCAAAAGTTATTGACTTAGCTAAAAAAGCAATTGAAAACGCAGGTTTTGAAGTTAAAATCCATCCTATAAGGGGAGGTACAGATGGAGCCCGGTTAAGTGCTAAAGGAATTCCAACGCCAAATATCTTTAGTGGAGGTCATTTGTTTCATTCTCGAAAAGAATATATCCCAACTTTAGCTTTACAAAAAGCTACTGAAGTTTTGATACATCTAGCTCACTTATGGACACAATCTAAATAAAAATTATTACTCATTTATTATCCATTTATTCTTAAAATTGTAGTTAATGCAATCTCTCCTTCAAGTTCTACACAATATTTATATCGGTCTTCCTTCCAAGAAATCTTCCACCCCTCAAGAGGATTGTAATAACTATAAAAAATTACACCAAATTTTATCTGCCTTTGTTTACAAATTGTTGCTAGAACATTAACTTCTCCATTTTCCATTGAAATAAACCCTTTCTTTTGTAATTCAAGTATCTCTGATTTATTGATCCTATAAAATGCTTCTTTACAAAAATTCTTTCCAATATGGTAATTTTCATTTCTTTTTTTTGTCTCTTCTATAAATATATTTACAATCTCCTTATTTATTTCAATTTCTTCATTTAATTTTCTTCCATAATGTATACTTGTTCCATCTGACCCTAGACTATGAGTAGGTATAATATAATCAAGTAATTCTACTTTTTCTCCAATCCCCCATGAACCACAGACGAGAAGAATTACTTTTGCTCCACAAAAGATTAAATCTTCTGCCACTGAAGCCATTGTTGATGCTCCCATCGGTGGAACAATTACTGTTAAAGGAATATTCTCATATTTACCTCGATGTAATCTTTCAGAACCATAAGGGTGAAAAGGGAATAACCAATCTGATTGTTCTAGACCTGCTTTTTGTTTTAAATAACTTAATAAAGCTTCAGAGAAAATAATCAAAACATTAGGATCGACTTTAAAATCTTCCATATTTTTGTTAGATGATTGTATAGCTGCTAGAACCACGTCCTTTGAAGTAAGACAATAATCTTCTTTCATGTTTTGTATCACCATAAATAATCTATAATCTAATTTATTTAATTGTCTAGATAGACTCTACACGAATTCATAATTTAACGAATAATTACTCCTTGTGTAGAATCTTGGAAAAGTCAGTGATAATAAATATTATAATACAAATAAATAACAGAATTGATAAATAGAGAAAAGCCCAAAAAAAAGAGACCAAATCATATATTAAACCAAAAAGTAATGATTCACCTAAAGAAATTAGTCCTACAGAGAGGTAATAATAGCCATATGCTCGACCTCTTTTATTTTTACCTGCTAAGTCAGCAATGTATGCACGTGAGATGGGATCAACAGATGCCAAATAGAACCCATAAAAAGCATATATAATTACTATTGATATTAGGGAAAATATTGAAGATTCAATTGGAAATGCTAAAAATATCGTACAGACTAAAAGAATTGATAATCCACTAACAATAATAGGTTTACGTCCGATTTTGTCTGATAAAGAACCCATTATAGGTGAAAAAACCATATAAACTATATTTGTTAGTAAATAAAAAATAGGAATTAGAAAGATTAATCCAGAAAAAATATAGTCTTGTGATCTAACTTGGAGGAATGCAATATCCAAGCTAGCAAATTCAATTACTCCAAGAATAATTATAAGTTTAATAAAATTTCTATCAATTTTATCTACTTTTGGTTCACCATGATACTTCAATTTTGTTTCATTAAATTTAGCAGGATCAACATCTTTGATAAAAAGAATTAATACAATTGCACAAATTCCAGGAAAGATTGAGAAAAATATAATTTCAGAATAACTCCACGTCAAAAATAAAAATATAAAAGCAAGAAGAGACCCAACTACTGCACCTAATGTATCCATTGCGCGATGAATTCCAAAAGCTTTTCCTTGCTCAACTGCATAATAAGATATAAGTGTATCTCTGGAAGAGGTTCTGAGACCTTTACCAAATCTATCAGTTGCTTTTAATCCTAAAACAAATCCCCATGATGGACTAAAACTTATGAATGGTTTAGAGAGATTTGAAATCGTATATCCTGCTACAACAAAAGGTTTTCTTTTATTGATTTTATCACTCATCCAACCGGATACTCCTTTTAAAATGTTCGCTAGAGCAGTTGTAATTCCTGCGATTAGACCTAAAATAAATGTAGGATTTGTTTCTACCAGATCTATAATAAATAAGGGTAAAATGCTCTGAATCATTTCACTTGAGATATCAGTGAAAAAAGATACAAGGCCCATTATAAAAACGGGAACTGAAACTCCTAAAACTAGATTTCTCTTGTAATTAGAGCTTTCTTTTTCTACCATATTTTGATAAATTTTTTTATAGAATAAATAGAATAAATATAATAAATATAATTGAATAAAATAAATTGTGATTCCAATGTCAGATAAAGAAAAAACATTAAATGTTATTGATGAAACAATTCAAGCTGCTGAATCAAGTTTTAAGGAATTTATTGAAGTATTGGAGACTTCAAGAACTGCTTTATTAAATCTTGAGAATGATAAAATGGAACTTAGTAAAGAAAAAGAAAAACTCGAAAATGAAAAAATACAATTAGAAGAAGCAAAGTCTAAGTTAGAAACTGAGAAACAACAGTTAGAGATAGATAAAAAGAAATTAGAAGAGGAAACAAAAAAGCTTGAGCTTGAAAAACGAGAAAAAGACCAAAAAATAGGGTCATTAACAGAAGATCAAATGAAATTACTAGATGAATATCAGAAAGTTAAGGTTGAGTTAGAAAAATTTATGCAAGCAACATCAGAAGCTGAAGAAGCAGAATACAACTTTGAGAGAGTTCGTGCATTACTTTCAATTTACACGGTCTTAGTGTCAGAAATATGGCAAGGCCAACCACATTATCGAATTTTAATGACTTTACATGGAGAAAAGGAAGAAATGACGAGAGATCAAATAAAAACTACAACGGGTATTGGAGGAGCTTTTGTATTACATTCAGTTCAAGAATTAGCAAAGGTTGGCTTAGTAGAATATGATATGGACACAAGTATGGTAAAATTAAAAAAACGCTTATTTCCAAAAAGAGCATTGGATGAAAAAAAATAAAAGTTCTGAAAAATTGCTTTCTTCTTACTTAGTAATTACCATCTCGTGAAGTGTGCTTCCTTTTTCTATATACGAGTTCGCTTCATAAAGTATATTAAGTTGAAATTTAGAATTTAATCGAAAATAGCCTGGTCTTAATTTTAAGAGATTTTTCGCTAGGAAACGTGTGATAGGTCCTAATTCATAAAGTAAATTATCAGCATCAATGATCTCTTGAACTTCGATAATAAATTCATGCTGATTACCAACATTAAATTTTAAGACTTTCGGATACTTATTTCCCGCTTTCTCATTATATTCAAAATTATCTTGAACTAATTCATATTCACCCGTACTGAGAATTACATTTTCATTTTTTGCAAGCATCAGGACTTGTATTGGATAATTATCCATTTTCTTGTTGCATTTAATGTAAGCAAAAACCACAGTAAAATTCTCAGAATATATCCTACCCCAGTACCAATAGTCAATTATCATCGCAAAATTGAAATTTAACCAATTATGATCGTGATATCCAATTCCTTTTACTTGAATTGTTTCATTATTAACCTTAATAGTTCCTACAACGTCTGCTCGAGGTAGAGCTATAACCCAACCGAATTCATTTGACTTTCCAAACTCAATATATCCTTTTCCGGGCTTCCAACCATTGATTCGGGCAGAATATTTTAAATGAAGCCCATACTCACCTTCATCTAGGAAAATTTCGTAAGTAGGTAATTCTTTGTTAGAATAATCAACTTTAATATAATTTTTACCAATTTGCACATCTGGTATATCTTGAGAAGCTGTAAGATCAGAATGAAGGTAATCGACTACTTTCTGTATTTTTTCTCCATTAGGCGTATAAATCGTAATTTCTACACCAGTTTTACCAGTACGTTCGTGTTTTGCTCGAAAAAATCCTACTACTGTATATCCATTATCAAGACGAGCATCAAAATACCACCATTCTCTTGTTCCTTTCTTTTCCATATCAATATGTAATGCATCATCTTTTGGTTTGATTGGTTTAATTTGGCCATCTTTTCTACCCGGTCCTAACCAGGCTTCCTTAATTTTTGTACTCATAATAAATTCTATTCTCAATACTTTCTTTTAATTAATATAAAATCTACTCGTTATAACTTGTTAAAAATCTAAACATTTTCAATAATATAAGCAATTTTCTGATTCCATGTATTTTTACTTTACGGATTAACCACTTTTTCGCAACTCCAAATAATGAAAGTCGATTCATAGCGATAGCAAGGAAAGTTTGTGTATCCATCTCTAAAAAAGCATTCCAACCAACCTTATTCTTTTTCAAATTTTCTTTTGGTTTATTTGGAATGCTCTCAACTCTCACCAATCCCTTATCAACTATAATAATTGCCGCATGATTTAAGTTTGAAGCATTCAAGAGAATTTTAGTATTAACATTTCTAAATTTATCTTGAAACCTCTTGTTTTCATTTAGAGGTGCTAGGATACTATTGATTAGAACTGCGAAACCTCTTATTTTTTTATTTTCTTGGTTTGATTCTACCATACTATTACTCTTGCACTCTTTGTTTTTATTTATTTTGGGGTGAAATGTAAAATCCAGAATCAGATATATTATTTGGGTCAAAAGTTTCTTTAATTTTTCTTAGCCATAGATGGTAGTTAGACATATGAGGTCCAAACAACTCATGCATACGTGTACCTTCTACGAAGAATGGAGCACCAAGATGTTTCAATAAATCTAACTGATTGCTCTTTTCCATATATTCAGCCATTCCTTTCACACTACTCTCTTCAGTTTGATCAAACATCGTGGGGGATTCCATATGAAAATAATGCCCTGATTCATAAGAGGTCATCCATGTACCCTCTCCAAAATCGTTAGCGATTGCCTTCTTTTTAATAAATTCCTGCTTTAAAAGAATATTTGATTTAGTGCTTCGAAGACATACTGCTGCTGTATCTGCCACTCCTTTAGAAGACTGAAAACCTCCAGTAGCTATAAAACCATGTAGTCCTAAGTTTGAACGGAGCACCTCAGCATAAAATATTGGATTTGGAGTATATAATTTTCCAATAATATTTTCTATTTTGAATTTTTTAATTAAGAAATCCATTACTTTTTGTTTATACGTAAATTCTTGCTTTGTACGAGCAGTTATTATTACAACCAACGGAGCTTTCATCTGGCCTATTGGTATTTTATCCATTAAACTTTCAATTGAATTAGAAAAAATTGCCATCACCGCAAAACCAGATAAATAACTGCACATAAATGATATTTCTTCCTCTTCTACCCTCAACATAACTTTTTCCAGTTTCTTGAAATTACCACAATCCATAACATATAATTTCATAAAATCAGGAATATCAAAATCATAGTTGGGAGAATTGCCTTTAACAATATAATCTGTACTACATGGATAGGGAAATAACTTTACTGCAACTTTAGTAAAAACTCCAAGCCCTGATTTTGTGCCCGCCCAACCTCTCATAATGCCACGTAAACTCGGTCCTGGGCCATCTCCGTAAAAAAAATCAGGATTGTTTTTTTGACCATAAGCCCCTAATCTCATAATCTCTCCATCTGGTAATACCCATTCTACTGCTAATACATTCCTAGCACTATGTCCTGTAGATGGAGATGTAAAACCCGGCCCGTTCATACTCGTAGCGCTAGCAAGAGGAGAAACTTGGGGTCCTGCACCGGGCATGTGACAATTGAGCCCGTATTTCATTATTTCAACTTGTAGCTGTGACCCACTCACATATGGTTCAATTACAGCATATTGGTTTTTCTCATCAATTTTCACAATTTTATTCATTCTACGAAGATCTATAATTATAGAATTATCCACAGAGGGTTGATTCCAAGGACCAAGTCCCGTGCTTTGAGCTTTAAATACAATTCCATATTTATTACATAATTTTATTATTTGTTGGACTTCTTCGGTAGTTTTTGGTAAAACAACCGCTTTAGGGATAGGAGAAAAGGGAATTGGATCTTTACCTTCCATATAATTAAAAATTTCCATGCACCAGTTAAATGCATATACATTGGTTATAACATCACCATCATCTATATTTCCTACGCCAACAACATCTTCAAATTCTTTAAATACCGCTTTCGGCAAGACCATTTAGGTAACCTCCCTCGAAGATTCTCTAACAGTTTTAGGAGGTGAAGTTATTGCCATTAATAAAATCTCACTTATATCATAAACCTTTAAATTAGAACCTTTTTCAGTGATTCCATCTTTTAAATTTGTGGAGCAAAAAGGACATGCAGATGTGATTATTTCTGCTCCAGTATCTTCAGCTTCTTCAATCCGATTTTTAGCAGTTTCAAGAGCAAATTCTGGAAAAGCTGATTTTACACCTCCTCCAGCACCACAACAATAAGAATATTCTTTAATCCGTTCCATTTCTATGAAATTGAGCCCTGGTATTTTATTTAACAAATCCCTTGGAGAATCATAAATTCCATATTTTCCACATCTTTTTGGTTTTTCAGGCATATTAAGAGATACAAGAGGCATCATTTGTAATGCATCACCGTCCCATTCTTCATATGGTTCAGAGTTACGCCCTAAATGGCAAGGATCATGATAAGTTACTGTTAAAGGTATTTCCTTTGTCAAATTTAATTGTTCAATATCGAGTAATTCACTAAATAATTCTGTTGTATGAAATATTTTGAAGTTACAATCTCTTTCTAAAGGATAATCAACTTTAAATGTATCATAACACCCAGCACAACTAAAAACTACAGTTTCTATTCCTTCTTTTTCAATAATATCAATATTTTTGTTTAACTGGTTTATAAATGAATTTTTATCTCCAGTTCTTAAGATTGGGCTTCCACAACAATATTCATTTTCACTAAGAATTCTAAATGGATAGTTCGCGGCATTCATTATACGAGCAGTAGCAATCGCTATTTCTCTTCTCCTGTACGATGAGGTACATCCTACAAAATACAAAACCTTTGCGTTAGGATCAATCTTGATATCATTTGGTAACCACTCTAACCTCTTTTCATGAGGTTCATTATAAGGATTATTATAGTTTTTTATAGATTCGATATATTGTTGCTGTTTTGGCATTGGTCCGTATCCTAAAGAAACTAATTTTTCTCTGAGTTTAACTATGATTTCAAGCGGTTCTAAAGTATTTAGAAACTTACAACTAATAGCACATCCACCACATTCAGTGCATTTGTAAATGATATCAATTAATTCTTGAGAGGGTTTTAGTCTCCCCATTTCTAACGCTAAAGCTATAATTATGCGACCTCCTCCACTATATGCATGAAAGTTAAACATATCTATCGAAGGACAAATTGTAGCATATTTTTGACTCTTTATTTGTAGTTGTGGTATCCATTTACATATTGAGCATCGAAGACAGCGTTTTATCATTTGTCTATATTCTTCTTCATTCAATAATATAGTAACTCCCCTATAATTTCTTAAAATAAGATTAATTCAAAAAATTGTTTGTTTTTAATAATGAAATAATTAAATTATTAATTAAATAAAATAATAACGATTAAGAATTCCAATTTTATAATTTAAATTCTATATAGTTTCATTAAAAAAGTTAAGGAAAATTATACTATTTAAATATCAAAACATAAAACTCCGGGATTTAACACATTATTAGGATCAAATATCCTTTTCACTTTTCTTAAAGCTTTTTGAATGGAATCTTCATGTCTCTTAAAAACTTCTTTTGACCAAACACCATAGGGACGACTGAAAAATGCTCCTGATTCCATTAAATCTGTACTAATTTTGAAAAACTTTTCTTTTACCACCCTTGATCCATCTTCATTATTTGGATTGTAGTATAGATCAAATTCACACTGATAAGAGGTTCCTTGATTTATAGCTTGAATATATATACCGAGATCTTCAGAAATTGCATTTTGAACTATTTTGATAAACTCATTAATTTTTTCATAATTAGTGATAAAGAAAATATCTTGAAAGCTACCCTTTAATCTATTTCGCCATGGGTAGGAAGTTGATTCATTTAAAGTATAAATAAATTCTCTTTCGGTGATAGGACTTATTCTTTTCAAATGATCAAGTTTAAGATCTTCAATAATCTTTTGTATATCTCCTTCTTGATAAGATATTTTATCACTTGCTAATGAACCACGACCTGCTAATACAAAAATTAAGTTCCACTCAGTTAATGAATTAGCTAACTGTTTAATATCTTCCAATTTCTGTTTAACTAAACATGCTAAATTAATATTATTTAGAATTAAAATTTCATCACCTAATCGATATTTTAACAATTTATGTTGAAGATTCAATAAATTTTGAAGATTATCCGATTGGAGATGAAAAACTTTTTGAGTTGTGGGTTTTAATTCTAATTTTAGAGTAGCCCATGTAACTATTCCTAAGCTTCCTTGAGCTCCTTGTATTAATCTGTAAGGACTGAATTGGGTTGGTCCCATTGGATTAACTTGAGCTTGACCGGACTTTTTTTGTTCCTTAATAGTTCCTGGACCCGCAGCAGTACCAGTTCTAAAAAGATCACCAGTTCCAAAAATTACCTCAGTACATAATAAAGGATCTGAACTATCCCATTGATAACGAGGAATTGTGATTGGTACTCTTTCCAGAGCTGCTGTTAATACAGATTTGCCATCCCGTGGATAGAGAGGTTGCAATAACCTTAGACCTTTCTTTTGGAGGATTGGAATTAGTTGTACAAATGTCACTCCGGGTTCAAGCATGACAACTCTATTTTTTCTATCAATACTTAGGATTTTGTTCATTCTAGAAAGGTCAATAATAATACAGTTATCTTTTTGTGGAATCGTATCTCCATGGTAACGTTCAGGTGAACTTGAGCTCACTGGAATAACTGAAAATCCTATTGAATTGGCTAATTTTATGACTTTTTCAATTTGTTTCGCGTTTGATAACCATACTACATATTTTGGCTTTTTTCCTTCAACGAAACTTAAATCAGTAGAATAATCACCCAATACCTCCGGATCATTTGATATAAATTTAGATCCACAGATTTTAACTAATTCTTGATAAATCTGTTCTTCGTTCATTTTTATAATGTAAGAAACAATATTCTTTCTTCTTAAAATATTTCTCTCTATTAAGATATTTTCATAAAAAAACTAAATTTTTAAATAACAGATGAGTATTATTTAACAAATATTATTTGTAAAAGAATTTTAAAAAGGAAATTCAAATGAAAGATTATGATTTAATTATAGTTGGTGCTGGACCTGGAGGATCGATGGCAGCGAAAACTGCTGCTGAAAAAGGATTAAAAGTAATATTTTTTGAACGTGGTCGTAAACCTGGGGAGAAAAATTCCTCTGGGTGTGGATTAGGACCTCGAATGTTTAGAGATTTTCCTGAACTTATGAAAAATTTAACTCCTGACAAGTGTCCTTCAATGAGAGCGGGAGCTGCCTCACGTAATTATTTTATAAATAAGGATGATATTGTAGCGGGTTATATTATGGCCCGACCTACCGAATCTGTTTCATATGAACCCGCAAAATCATGGATTACTATGAATGTTTATCGAAGTGAGTTTGACCCATGGATTGCAAAATTTGCAACTGATGCAGGTGCTGAATTAAAGACTTCAACGTTAATTGTGGACTTATTAAAAGAGGATGGTAGAGTATATGGTGTGATTGACGAAAAAGGAGAAAAATATAGTGCTCCACTTGTTATTGGAGCAGATGGAGTCATTTCAGTTGTAGCACAAAAATCGGGATTGAGGAATAAATGGGTTCAAAATCAAGTTACTTTAGTACCTCAATATGATTTTCAAGCACCACCAGAAAAAATTGATGATATTATGGGTGATGAAACCTTAGGTATCTGGTGGGGCTCAACATTTCCATCATCATACCAAGTCTTTTTTAATGATGGGTTCCATCAAGGATTAGGAAATTGGATGAATTGGTGGGATCGGAATCCATTATATTATTTAAATCGTGTTATTAATCTAAAATATTATCAAAGATTGTTAAAAATCCTTGATGCTAAACCACGAGAACTTCAAGCCCATCTACTCCCATGGTTAGATTATCCTAATAATACACATACTGATGGTGTTATATTAATTGGAGATGCTGGTGGGTTTCCATGTCCTCTAGAGGCCGAGGGAATATATCCAGCCATGGTTACGGGAAAGATTGCTGCAGAAGTAGCTTCTGAAGTGATATCATCTGAAGATGTATCCAAATCAACACTCAAAAAATTTGATGAGAAGTGGCAACAAACTAGTATTGGAAAAGAGTTTGAGGCTGGGTTTGAGTTATATAATATTTGGAAAGCTCTACCATTTAGCCCAAAAGAAACTATGTCATGGTTTGTACCAATGATAATGGAAATCATTGGAGGTATATTCGATTGGTCGCAACCTCATGCATTAAGAGTACGTCAAATAATAAGTCATGTAAAGTCATATATGCCTAAAGCGACGCCTTTTATAATGGCATATGTATTTCCCCTATTAACAAAGGTTTTTGAAGATGATTTAGATAAGTTAATGGATCCTAAGAAAATTATGAAGGTCTTACCTAAACTATTAGACATGCTACCACAGAAAAAGAAAAAAAAAGGTGGAGAACAAAAATGAATATTGAATTAGATGGTTTAACTAAACGAATTACAGATACGGGCAACTTTATTTCAATAGATAATAATAAATGTAATAATTGTGGACGCTGTTTAGTTATATGCGTTATGAATTTATGGCGGAAAAAAGAAGGAAAAATCTATATTGTAGACAATTATCAATCAAAATGTTTAGAATGTGCTGCTTGTTATCAGGTATGTGATGCTGGTGCGATAAATTTTCAATATCCTAAAGGTGGAACAGGGATAGTAATTGAAAAAGGGTAAATCAGCCTTGAAAGAGAGAATAACTCAGATTTTTTAAGATGATTCTTAATAATTATAAAATAAATTTTGCTTGTCTTGCTGAACCTAATGTATCTTTGTTTCTCTCTTTAATCATATCAATTAGCTCTTGACGAGCTAGACCTAAGTATTTTCTAGGACCAATTTGCTCCGGATGCTCCGCAAAATATTTTCTAATCATTGCTGTAAAAACCATTCGACTATCTGTAGCAATATTGATCTTGCACACTCCATATTGAGTAGCTTTCTTCAAATGAGCTTCAGGTATTCCAAAAGCCATTTTTAAAGCACCTCCATATTTATTAATCATATTAGCATATTTTTGCGGTATAGATGATGAGCCATGTAGAACAATTGGAAACTTCCCTAAACGTTTTCTTATTTCTTGAAGAATGTCAAATCGCAATTCTGGGATATCTTCTTCTTTTTCCACTTTAAATTTATAAGCTCCATGGGAAGTACCTATAGCAATTGCTAACGAATCACAACCAGCCCTATTTACAAAATCTACTACTTGATCAGGGTCAGTATAAGAATGATCAGCCGCTTTTACATGACCTTCAATACCCGCAATGACCCCTAATTCTGACTCTACACTTACTTCTCTTTCGTGAGCATAAGTAACTATTTTTTTGGTTATCTTAATGTTTTCTTCATAATCTAAATGACTTCCATCAAACATCACGCTTGAAAAACCGTTATCTATACAGATTTTAGCTAACTCAAATGAATTTCCATGATCCAAATGCAATGCGATTGGAATATTATAACCCAAATCTTTAGCCATAGCTACAGCACCCTCTACTAAGTATCTAACCATTACTCGATTTGCATATTCTCCAGCGTCAGGACTGTTTTGAAGTATTACGGGGGACTCAGTTTCCCCACAACCTACAATTATAGCTTGGAGTTGTTCTAAATTGCTAAAATTATATCCAGGAACCGCAAACTTTCTATCTAGAGCGACTTCAAACATTTTTTTAGTATTTGTCAATCCTAATTCTTTATAAGAGACCATAGTTCTATCAAAATGAGTTTATTTGTAATTTTAATTAAATAATAATAATGAAATATCTATACTAATATAAATATAGATAACAGTTAAAAGGAAAAAATTTTTTTTAAAATTTTTATGTAGGTACAATAATTTTTAATTTATTTTTCAGTTCTTTATATCTTGAACGAAGAGTCACTTCTGTTACCCCTACAGACACTACAATTTGTAGTTGTGTAATTTCTTTCTTTTTAATTCTGCAAGCTAAATATATAGCACCTGCGCATAATCCTTTAGGGTCTTTTCCACTAACGGTGAATTTTGATCTATATACTTTCAAAATTTTGGTTGTTAATTGTTCTATTTCTGAATCTAATCCTAACTCGTTTATATACCTAGGAATAAGGGTCACAGGATCGGTTGATGGAGATTTTAAATTAAATTCCCTAATTAATATAGTATAACTTTTCCTTACGTCTTTAGCATTTGCTGATGCTTCATTTGTTATTTCTTGAAGCGTTCTTGGAATTTTTTTTCTTCTACATGCTAAATATAAGCATGCAGCAACCATTGCATTGATGGATCTTCCACGTAATAATTTTTTTTTGAAAGCTTCCTTATATAAACGCATTCCATCCTCTCTTACATAATTGGGTAAATTCAAATTAGTGCCAATTCTTTTTAGTTCTGTACTTGCTATTAATAAGTTTCTTTTTTGCCAGGTTATGCGTGTATTCCATTTAGTAGCTCTTTTTAAATCAGGATTACTTATTTTACTTCTGTCTATAACAGTACTTAATCCCATGTCTGGTAATAATATTGAAATTGGAGCACCAGTTTGTTCTCTATTATTTTTTTCTTGATTAGTATATGCTCTCCTTCCTTTATTTGAAAAATCAACACTTTTTTCATTAATAACTAATCCACACTGATTACATACAATATCTCCAGTATTCATCAATGGAATTATAGATCCCCCACATTCGGGACAAACATTTAATATAATATTATTTTTAGTAATTAACCCCATTTTAATAACCTCAATATACTAATTTTATTTAAAATTATAAAACAATTGTAGACCAATTATTATTATATCTACATTTTTCAATTTTTCTTTTCTTAAAATTGATTAAACACCTAATATTTGTAATTTTTCTAATAATTGTTTCTGATTCCTATCTAATTTCTTAGGGACCTTTATTTTTATTTTAACCATTAAATTTCCTCTTTGATTTGAATTTATTTTATAAAAACCCTGATCTTTTAATCTTAATAATGATGAATCATTAGTTCCCGGAGGAATTGTTACATTTAGTGTGTTTTCAACCCCAGAGACTTGGATTTTTCCTCCGAGTGCTGCGGTTGTAAAAGGAACTTCTTGTTCAACATAGATATCGTCATCTCTTCTTTCGAATTTTGGATGATTTCTTATATGAATAGCTATGTAGAGATCTCCTTGAGAACCTCCATTTTCTCCAAGCATTCCTTTCCCTTTTAGACGTAATTTTTGATCATCCTTTATACCTCTTGGAATATTTACATTTAATGTCTTCATTTGACCAGTTGTGGGATCCTTATATTGGACAGTTTTCTTCCCTCCATTAAATGCATCCATAAAATCTATTTCCATATCGTATCTCAAATCATCGCCTTCTCTAGGAGTATTATTATAATTGGGAGATCTTGCTCTTGTACTCCCTTGACCCCTCCTATTAAAAACATCAAAAATGTCGCCTAAATCATTAAAAAAATCGAATCCACCACTCCTACTCCCCGAATTATTATGATTTCCGAAAATTTCACTAAAATCAAATCCTCCAGGTGAACCCGATGTAGAATAATAATAGGTTGTACCGTCTGGACTTTGACGAACTCTATCACTTCCGGGAGATCCACCCCAATTCTGATATGTAGAAGTATCACCTTCTACAACACCAAATTTGTCATATATATCCCTTTTTTTATCATCACTTAAAATTGTATATGCCTCGTTGATCTCCTTAAATTTCTCTCCTGACTTTGGTTCATCTGGATTAACATCAGGATGATATTTACGAGCCATTTTACGAAATGCTCTTTTAATTTCCTCTTTTGAAGCACCTTTATCTAATTCTAATAATTTATAATAATCTTTTGCCATATTTTACAACCTCTTCTTATAATCGTGAATAATAATTTGATAAATGTGAATTTGTAAAAATAAAAAAATAAAAAAAAATTAAGTTAGTCATACTCAGCGTCTACTACATTGTCATCTTGGCCTGTTGCTCTTCTGAATTGTTCTTGTTCAATTTCATCTTGGGTTTTTCCTTGAGATCCATATGTTGCGCCTGGTGGGGCATCTCCCATTCCTCCCGGTGGAGTACCTTGATAGGCTCCTTGATTGGGTCCTTTTTGTTGCCCATACATCCGAGATGAAACGTCATGTAATGAATTTTGTAAAGTTTCTGTAGCACTCTTAATTCGACTTACATCATTAGATTCCATCGCACTTCTTAAATTAGAGATCTTATCAAATATACTTGATTTTAAATCTCCAATTACACCTTCATTTTCTTTCAGTAGCTTCTCAGTTTGGTAGATTAATGATTCTCCATGGTTTTTTGCTTCAGTTAATTCTTGGAATTTTCTATCTTCTTCGGCATTTCGTTCAGCTTCTCGAATTTTTTGCTCAATATCATTATCAGACATCTTAGTAGATGCAGTAATTGTTATGGACTGACTTTTTCCAGTACCTTTATCCTTCGCTGAAACATTAAGAATTCCATTTTGATCTATATCAAATGTAACTTCGATCTGTGGCATTCCTCTTGGAGCAGGTGGAATACCATTCAAATGAAACCTTCCCAATGTTATATTATCTGCGGCTCTTGGTCTCTCACCCTGTAATACATGAATCTCTACTGCGGGTTGATTATCAGCTGCAGTTGAAAATGTTTCGGCTTTTTTTGTTGGGATTGTAGTATTTCTTTCAATTAATTTTGTGAAAACTCCGCCTAATGTCTCAACTCCTAATGATAAAGGTGTAACATCGAGTAATAATAAATCCTCAACTTCACCAGTTAATACTCCACCTTGAACTGAAGCACCCATTGCAACACATTCCATTGGATCGATACTACGCTCCGGAACTTTACCCAGTAAATCTTCGAATTTCTTCTGTATAACAGGCATTCTTGTTGGTCCACCAACTAAAATAATCTTATCAATTTCTCCTCTTGCCATACCAGCATCTTGTAAAGCTTTTAAGATTGAAATATCCAATCTCTTTAATACCGGATCAATGAGTTGTTCCAATTTAGCTCTTGTCAGAGACATATTAAGATGCTTTGGACCTTCTTTAGTTGCGGTAATATAAGGTAAATTAATATCAGTTGTAATCGATGTAGATAATTCAATTTTAGCTTTTTCTGCTGCTTCTTTAACACGTTGCATCGCCATAGAATCTCCTCTTAAATCTACACCTTGATCTTTCTGAAACTCAGTAACTATATAATCAACAAGAATTTTATCCATATCTGTACCCCCTAACTGAGTATCCCCTGCTGTAGAAATCACTTCAAAAACTTGATTGTCCATCTCCATTATTGTAACATCAAAAGTACCACCGCCAAGATCTAGTACCGCGATTTTTAGCCTTGCATTTTTCTTATCTAATCCATAAGCTACTGCTGCGGCAGTCGGTTCGTTAATTAAACGTTTCACATTCAATCCTGCGATCTTTCCCGCGTCTTTGGTAGCTTGTCTTTGATTATCATTAAAATATGCTGGTACAGTAATAATTACATCATTCACTTCTTCCCCTAAATAAGCACTAGCATCTTCTTTAATTTTCCTCAGAATCATTGCAGAAATCTCTTGAGGTGAATAATCTTTTCCATCAATTGTTACCTTGTAAGAGGTACCCATTTTCCTTTTGATAGCTGTAATTGTACGATCTGGATTTGAGATTGCTTGTCTTCTAGCAGGTTCTCCTACTAATCTCTGACCATCCTTCGTAAAAGCAACTACAGAGGGAAAAGCCTTTCCACCCAAGGTTAAGCCCTCAGCACTTGGAATAATCGTTGGTTTACCGCCAATTAATACCGCTGCTGCTGAATTTGACGTTCCTAAGTCAATTCCTATTATTTTTCCCATATTTCATCACTCTTTTTTTATATTTATTTGTATAGTTTTGATTTTTTTTTAATTTTCATTTAAATTTTTTAATTTTGATTTTTTTGAGATTTTGACCTTCGCAGGTCTTAAAATCTTTTCTTTTATATAATAACCTTTAGTTATTTCTTCTAATATCGTATTTTCT
>Ga0307378_10004682_pt1 | contig 19368 bp, 10 predicted proteins | sample UN1MG_FD_202238 | JGI IMG/M metagenome (GOLD analysis project Ga0307378, IMG submission 202238) | Soil microbial communities from Risofladan, Vaasa, Finland - UN-1 | ecosystem: Environmental > Terrestrial > Soil > Coastal area > Acid sulfate soil | place: Finland: Risofladan, Vaasa | collected... | reverse complement strand
TGTTTCGCCCAATAAAATAATGGCCAAGCTTTCCCGACCTGAAATAGCGAATCTGTTTATGAGCCCTGCACCTGAAGGAATTGTTCAAAAGTTGCTGAAAGCAGAGAAAATCACTCCTGAAGAGGCGGAATTAGGGAAAGAAATCCCTATGGCTGAAAATATCGTTGTTGAAGCAGATTCGGGTGGACATACTGATCGAGGCGTTGCTTATGCCCTGCTGCCTGCCATGATGTCCCTGAGAAATGAAAAGATGAAAGAGTATGGTTACAAAAAGAGAATTAAGGTTGGGGCTGCCGGGGGAATTGGAACACCGCAAGCCGCAGCAGCATCTTTTATCATGGGTGCGGATTTTATTCTGACCGGATCTATCAATCAATGTACCGTAGAGGCTGCTACAAGCGATGCGGTTAAGGATATGCTGCAAGATATTAATGTCCAGGATACGGACTATGCACCGGCACCCGATATGTTTGAAATAGGTGCCAAGGTCCAGGTCTTGCGAAAAGGAGTATTTTTTCCAGCCAGAGCAAACAAGCTCTATGACCTCTATACCCACTATAATTCCATAGATGAAATCGATGAGAAAACCAAGAAGCAAATCCAGGAAAAATATTTTAAACGAAGCTTTGACCAGGTGTGGGAAGAAACGAAAACCTATTGGTCAAAAGTAGAACCGGAAGAGTTAAAAAAAGCGGAAAAGAGCCCCAAACATAAGATGGCCTTAATTTTCCGGTGGTATTTTGGCCGTACGACCGGGCTGGCCTTGAATGGAAGCGAAGAGCACAAGGTCGATTATCAGGTTCAGTGTGGCCCTGCCCTCGGCGCATTTAATCAATGGGTCAAAGGCACAGAGCTTACGAACTGGCGAAACCGCCATGTCGATAAGATTGCTGAGAAGTTAATGGAAGAGACAGCAGCTTTACTGGACGAACGGTTTCAAACGTTACAACAGAAGAGTTGAAGGCAGGGGCATCTTCGTAGACTGTGGTATCCAAGATATCCAGGGTATCATTGACAAGACACACAGGCTATGCCCTCTCTTATACAGTGATGCACAAGAAGTGGCAGCGGTATTTACTGGAGATGTTAAGAGAGCTGTTGGATACGGATGAGATAGATAAGTTGGTGGACTATTGCTATAAGCACCATTCGAAAAGGTTTGTAGCCAGTGTGCAACCGTGAGAGAGATGTCCCAACCCGTTATAAGAGTTTAGCCAAATACCTGGCCAAGTATGTGCTGGGGCCACCGATTTCGGTAAGAAGAATAGATGCCTATGGTGGGCAGAGCGTGACCTATCATTATCGGTCTAACAAGACAGAGAGGGTAGAGAAAGAGACCGTGGATGTATGGGAAAATGATTCAGCATGTTCTTCCCATAGTGTTTCAACGGATTAGATACTACGGGGTTCAATCGACCAAGACATTTGAGTTGGTTTCTTCATGCTCCGATACGGATGCTACGTCGTGTACAGTGTCACTATGGACGAGGCCACAGTCAGAGTGAAGCGGAGAGGGAAAGTATTTTTAAAAATACCTTACGAGAGAATCATCGGGTTCTAGCCGTTGGCGCCCTTATAGCGTTATGTGACTAATAAAATATAGGAGGAAAAATGAAATTTATTCCTAATACGATACTAGGTTTTTTTGATAGCTCTCAAAAATCTTATGAGATACCTGTTTATCAGAGGGCATATTCTTGGGAAAAAGAAAATTGGAAAACATTTTTAGATGACCTTCGTGAACACTTAGAAGGTAATAATAATTATTTCTTTGGTAATTTATTATTAGAAGTAATCTTCAAAAACAAAAAATATGAAATCATTGATGGACAACAACGGGTTACCACACTGGCAATTTTTATTAGGGCAATATTAAATATATTAGAAACAAGAAAAGACGAACCAGTTTTATCAGGCTTCGATTATAAAGAAAAAGTAGATATTTTCCTAAAGAATGGTGGCAATATAAAGTTAAGACCTGTTGAATATGATAGAGCTTGCTATGACGCACTGATAGTAGACAATAAAAGTAAATTTGAAATAGGTGCTCTATCCCAAAAAAGGATAAAAGAAGCAAAAGAATATTTCGAAAAAGAGCTAAATAGTTTAAATACTCAAATAATACTAGCTATTTTAAATAAGATAGAGAATACAGAATTAACAGTAATTGAATTAGAAGGAAAAAAAGACTCAGCCCTTATGTTTGAGCTAGAAAACAATAGGGGAAAAGACTTAACTAATATGGAAAGAATTAAATCTTATTTTATGTATCAAATGTATGTGTATAGTAAACCGGAAGAAATAGAAACAAACATTGAAAACATATCAAATATATTCAAGTTAATTTACTTAATAATAAATGACCTTAAAAAACTGAACGAAGACAGTATATTGATTTATCACAATAATGCTTATATTAAAGGTTTTTCTTATAGAACATTAGAAGATGTTAAAGATGAATTCAAAAAATCGTCAGAAGATAAGGTCAATTGGATAAAAAATTATATAAATGAGTTATACACTACTTTTTATAATTTGAAAAAGTTTGAAGGTTCTTCCAGTTATTTCGCTCAAAAACTTTTTGAATTAGGTATTCCAGCGTATGTTTATCCATTTATTATTAGAGGTTACAAGTATATCGGTGATGATAGCAGTAAATTAGATGCCTTATTTCATATTTTAGAAATTCTTACTTTTCGAACAAAACTAATAAATAGCAGGGCAAATATTCAAGAAAGACTAAATGCAATATTATTATCTTTTGAGGGGAATATATCTGAATTGTTGGAAACAATTAAAATCAAACTAAATGAAAGTTGGTATTGGGGAGACGATAATACCAAAAACTATCTAAATGGTGGGATGTATGGGAATAATGTTCTTAATTACTTACTTTGGAGATACGAAGATTCAATACAAAGCAAAAAGTATGTTATAGCCAAAATTTCAATCGAAGATGAACAAATAGAACATATTTCTCCTCGAAAACCACCTGATGGAGAGCCAATAGAAACTGGTTATGATATCGATAAAGATAATCAATATTCTGAAGAATTTATTTCCAGAAGGTTGAACTGTCTCGGTAATTTAATGCTGATTTCGGGCTCACATAACGCATTAATTGGAAATAAGCCATTTAAGAATAAGTTATCTTCGTACAAGAAGATTGTATTGCTAAAACAACAGGTAGAAATAGAAGATTTTTCTAAAATTGAGTATGGTGAACCAGTTTGGAAAGAAGTATCGATAATTGAAAGACATAAAAAAATACTTGATTTTGCAATTCAAACTTGGAGTTTTTGATAAGGGGATATCTGTAATTTAATGAAAAAAAACATAACCAATCACTCCAGTTGATGCGTAAAAGCTCAGCAAAAAAACACTCAGAGCTTTTGCGCACAACTGGGCTTGTCGTTAGGCAACAAGTAATTGGTTGCTGAAACAATCATTTGACTGGAGAAAAGGATCGCATACAGTGTAACTTGTAAGCATAATATAAAGGATGTCTAATTATTACATTCCACAAGGACCAGTAAATCAAGAAAGAAGAAAACCAGAACCTAAGATTATGAAACCTACGCTTATGAAAAACGAGAAAATGAATAGACCATTACTTGACGGTACTTCACGAATCGGCATTGTCAATAGAGGCGAAGCAGCAATTCGTTTTATTCGGGCTGTCAGGGAGTACAACTTACTCTATCAGACAAACCTCACGACCGTAGCTTTTTATCTCGATATAGAACCGGAAGCTCTTTTTGTCAAAGAGGCGGACATAGCCTGCCCGCTGTCTCAGTTAGCAGGTTTTGCCAAAAATCAGGGCCCAGCCTATCTGAATAAAGAGCTTATGCTGGAAGCCCTGCTATCCACGCGGTGTCAGGCGGTCTGGGTGGGGTGGGGGTTTTTGTCTGAAGATGCTCCTTTTGCCCGGATGATTGAAGAGGCTGGGCTTATCTTTATTGGCCCTTCGTCTGAGTCGATGGCTCTTTTAGGAGATAAAATATCGGCCAAGGAATTGGCAGAACGTGCTGAGGTACCGATATTGCCCTGGAGCAACGGTCCTGTTAACGATGTGGAGGAGGCCCGGAAGGTTGCCGAGCGGATCGGTTATCCGGTCATTGTCAAAGCATCCAATGCAGGAGGCGGGCGCGGCATTCGTTTTGTGAGAAAGCCTGAAGAATTAGCTGCTCAATATTTGTCAGCACAAGAAGAAGCTGTGCGCACAACCGGCAGTAAGGTCATGTTTATAGAGCATCTGGTAGTAACCGGACGGCATCTTGAGGTTCAGGTACTGGCAGACCGGCATGATAATGTCCAGACCTTTGGCGTCCGTGACTGCTCGGTACAACGAAGAAATCAGAAGATTATCGAAGAAACACCGCCACCTCATCTTGATCAAAAAATTATTGAAGAAATGCAAAAGGCTGCCAGCCGCCTTATTCGTGAAGCCAAATACGAAAGCGCAGGTACGGTAGAATTTCTGTATGACATGGATCAATCCCGGTTTTATTTCATGGAAGTAAATACCAGACTCCAGGTAGAACACCCTATTACCGAGCAGCTTTACAATGTTGATCTTGTCAAAGGGCAACTACTGGTTGCGCAGGGGCAAAAATTAGAGGGAGGGACGCGCTCGGTCGCATCCAAAGGAGACGTTCATACCCCTGAAGGCTGTGTTGACGTTTATTCCTCTGAAGCCTGTGCTGAGATTCATTCCCCTAGAGGCTGTGCCATTGAAGTGCGTCTTAATGCGGAAGATCCTGATAGAGAATTTATTCCATCTCCAGGCAGGGTTGTTCTGTTTAAAGCCCCCTCCGGCCCCGGTATCCGGGTAGATTCCGGTATTGAGCAGGATAGCACAGTCCCTTCGGAATTTGACTCCATGATCGCTAAAATTATTGCTTATGCACCCTGCCGAAGCGAAGCTTTGGCAAGGCTCGCGCGTGCTCTTCGGGAGATGCGCATTAAAATTGAGGGAGGAACAACCAACCGGGCTTTCTTACTGGGGCTCTTGCATTGCCCCGGTATCCAGCAGGGCGGAGTACATACGGGATTTGTGGAAGAGCTTCTCAGGAGGCAAGATCAGATCGGGGGTCAAAATCAGATTATTCAGCGAGATAACTGGGATATTGCCCTGATAGCCTGCGCTATTGAACAGGCCACCGCGCGCTACCAGGAGGAACTGATTACCTTCAGGCAGCAATGGAACAGCATCGGCCAGCCCCGGGATATATCTTCATCCCGTGGCTACGAAGTGAGTTTGCATCTCAATGGGCATACGTATGTATTCTTAGTCAATGCACTCGAAAGTAATATCTTTCATTTGAAAATCGACGGACAACTCCTTGTAGTTCACTATGTCACGCGCAGTCATGAGACACTGTTGCACTATGGCAGCAGGCATTACACCATTCAGATGGTTCCGCGGGATACTATTTTGCAATGTGAAATAGATGGAATCCCTTATTACATCGGAATAGAATCAAGCGATCATATCAAAGCGCCCTTCCCGGCAGTAGTTATCTCTATTGCCGCTGCACCTGGTCAGATCGTACAAAAAGGAGACGTGGTACTGCAACTTGAAGCTATGAAAATGCTCATGAGCATTGAAGCCCCTAAAGGCGGAATAGTCAAAACTATCCATGTCAGGCAAGGAGAGCAGGTTTTTGCAGGACAGCCGCTGATACAAATGGATGCGGCAGAGAGCGTCTCTCCTCAGGATGCGGGTGGACAATCGGAATCCGAAGGGTCTGAATCCGAAGAGTTGAAATCCGAAGAGTTGAAATCCGAAAAGAACAAACAAACGGAATCCAAAGAAGAACCCGGCCAGATGCGAATCTGTTTCGATCCTCCGGAAGCACATGATATCGCTCATACATGGCAGATACTGGAGCGGGAGTTTCTGGCTGTTTTCCTCGGCTATGATTACGATGGGGAAGAGGGGGACGCCGCGATAATTTTTGCAGCTATTATTGATTTTACCAAAAAAAATCCCCAATTCCACCAGGAAATTATTCAATGTTTTTTAGCTGCTTTAGAAATATATCCGGCAGTTGAGGCCCTTTTTTCTCATAAGCGGATTGAATCGGAAGGTTTTGCCGGTGCAGCGAGCTATCAGGAACTGCTCATGCACTTTTTTATCCGCAATGAGTGCCAAAAGGAGGGATTGCCTCATGAATTTATGGAAACCATTGAGGCAGCCATGAAGTGGTATCCACACCCTGGGCAAAATGAAAAGGACAGATTCAATCAGGCTTTGTTCCGGATTTATAAGTCACATGCACACCTTGCGGCAAAGCAAATCTTACTTCGCTCTATGTTGTGTTCTATGAGTGAGTTCCCCTCTATCAGAGCATTTGGCCAGAGAGTTTCTGATTTGCTCGATAAGATTGCCAGGATTTCCCAAAACCAATGGCCTTCCCTGGCTGATGCAGCGGCCCAGGCACGATATCACCTCATTGACCGTATGTTTCTGGAAACCATGAAGGAGAAACGAAAGAGACAGCTTGAAAAACTGGCTCAATCAGCCGTGAGGATAGACGAGAATAGACAAGAGCGATCAGAACTCACGGAAAAATTGGATAAAATATCGGCCTCGGAATTAACGGAATATTCGAAATTAATGGAATATATCGTTAATACCGGGCATTACATGGTATTTGAACTGGTCGCCCTGGCGCTCAATCCGCTCAAGGAGAAACGCGCCCTGGCCCTGGAGCTGCTTGGCAAGTATTTTAATCGCGACAGGAAATTTATTGTTACCAGGATGGAAGAAGAAAATGAACTGCTTCTCTGCCAGGTAAACAGTACGGGAGATAAAGAAAATTATGAAACTTTCCTGGCAGTCTCCGATGATAAAAGCTGGGTAAAAAACGCAGGGAAAATCCAAAGTTATCTGGAAAAAGCCAAGGGAGAGAAAAAACCGGAGCTTATTGTGCTCATTGCAGTCGATGGAGCCAAAGAGGAAGAGAAGGAGGAAAGAATTATCCAGTATCTTTACCGGCAGGCGCTCCCTGTGCGCTGGTGCTGCCTGGGACTGTTTTATAAGCATAATGCCTTCTCGTACCGGACATTTACTATTGACCAGGAAGAAAAATGGTGTGAGGACCTTTACCGTTATGCATTTAACCCATTGTTTTATCGTGAGCTAAAGATAAATCTTTTTGCTCGTTTCAATTTGAAGATTCTTTACTCCAGTGAGTCTGCTTATCTTATTTTAGCTGTAGCCAAAGATAACCAAAATGATAAGCGACTTTTTGCTTTAGTGGATGTTCCGGAAAGTCTGGCCGAGGTTACTGAGGAGAAGGCAATATCAAGAATCGTCGCCTTTGACTATGCTTTGATGGAAGCGATTTATGCCATGAGTGCTGAGCGGTCCAGAGGGGAAGGGCCTTTCTATCTGAATAGAATCATCATCCATGTTCATTCTTTTCTCACGGTAAATTCAAAACAGGTCGCTGACTATGCCCATAAACTTGCCCCTCGCGGCAGGGAATTAGGACTGGAAAAGGTTATCATCCATTCACGCCGTAAGAAAGAGATTGAAAATATCGTTCAGGAGTTTGAACTTCATTTTACCAATATATCTCAGGACCATTTCGCTATGGATATTTGTTCCCCGTTTACGAAATTACTTGAGCCGATGACCAATCCCTACGTTTCAAAGGTGGTAAGAGCACGGCAAAGGGGGAATGTGTATCCCTATGAAATCATCGAAATGATCACTCGTATAGAACTTGGTCAAAGCGGAGAGGGCGATTTTATACCGGGAAATTTTGAAGAATATGACATTCAGGTAGACGAAGATACGGGAAATCAGGAAACTATTTCCGTAAAGGCAAGACCCTATGGCCGGAACAAGAGTAATATCGTATTTGGCATTATCACTAATTATACGAGAAACCACTCTGCCCCTTCCGGCCTTAAGCGGGTAATTATTCTCATGGATACCACTAATGACCTGGGCAGTCTGGCCGAGCCCGAATGCCGCCGGGTAATCAGCGCGTTGGACATGGCAGAAGAACTCCGGTTGCCGGTGGAATGGCTGCCTATATCAGCCGGCGCAAAGATAGATATGAACAGCGGTACGGAAAATTTAGACTGGACAGCACGGGTGATCAAACGAATAGTGGAATTTACCCAGGCAGGAGGAGAAATCAATATTATTGTGTCAGGAATCAATGTAGGGGCACAATCATACTGGAATGCAGAGGCAACCATGCTCATGCATACCAAAGGAGTACTCATCATGACAGATGACGCCTCCATGCTCCTGACAGGTAAAAAAGCCTTGGATTTTTCCGGCAGCGTATCAGCCGAAGATAACATCGGCATAGGTGGAGTGGAAAGAATTATGGGCCCCAATGGCCAGGCACAGATGAAGGCAAAGAGCCTTCCTGAGGCATATGAGATCCTCTTCCAGCACTACGAATTCACCTATAAGGAACCAGGGGAAATTTTTCCCACGCCTCAGACTGCCATAGATAAGTCCGATAGAGACGTTACTCTTTCACCCTACATGGACCGTTTGGATCAAGGCTTTACCAGTGTTGGAGATATCTTTAGCCCAAAATGCAACCCGGAGAAGAAAAAACCTTTCGATATGCGGCAGGTAATGCAGGCGGTTATTGACCAGGATTTTGGTTTTCTGGAGCGATGGCATATGATGAAGGATGCAGAAACTGCCATTGTCTGGGAAGCACGGATAGGCGGCTACGCAGCAGGGGTGTTAGGCATAGAAAGCAGGCCCTTGGCCAGGCTGGGGAATATCCCTCACGATGGCCCTGAATCCTGGATCGGAGGTACGCTTTTCCCCCAATCATCAAAAAAATTAGCTCGTGCCATTAATGCCTTCAGCAAACACCTTCCCCTGGTTATTTTAGCCAATCTTTCCGGCTTCGACGGCTCCCCTGAATCCTTAAAAAAATTGCAACTGGAATTTGGAGCTGAAATCGGCAGGGCCATAGTAAATTTCAAGGGGCCAATTGTTTTCGTGGTGATTGCACGCTATCATGGAGGTGCCTATGTCGTGTTTTCCCACACCCTTAACCCCTTCCTGAAAGCGGCAGCGCTGGAAGGCGCATACGCTTCGGTAATCGGAGGTGCACCGGCTGCTGCTGTCGTTTTCTCTCGGCAGGTTTTGAAAAATACCTATTCAGATCCCCGGATTATAGAAGCGAAAAACCGCCTGGGAAGTGATCCGGATTTTCAACAAAAAGATTTTGATGCCCTTATTCAAAAGGTACAGGCTGAAAAACAGACAGCCCTCGCCCAACGCTTTGACCAGATTCACTCAGTAGAGCGGGCTAAACAAGTTGGTTCTATTGAGGATATCATCTCTCCCACTCAACTGCGTCCTTACTTAGTCAAGTCAATAGAGGAAGGAATGGAAAAATTTATGGCGGCAACGCAACTTCCGTTGCCAGAGACGGTGGTTAGGGGATAGGGGGTAGGGATTAGGGGCTAAGGATTAGGGAATAGGGATCTACTGAAAAATCGTTTACCGGATTTTTAATGCCCTCTGCGATTAGCAAATTTTATGCGCCATAGCGGACGAGTTTTGCAACTTTTGCCTTTATCCAGAACAGGAGTTAGACCGTAATCTTTCAGAGGTATGTAACCTATTGGCAAATATTTACGGGGTTAAGGATTTCGTGATAAAGTCCGTGGTAAAGAAGGTTTCGGGGTAAAGCCTGATCTGCAATCATACTAACCCATTTTTTTGAGCCTGCACATCAATTTACGATGGACTTATTCAAGGTTATTCAAGGTATCTCTTACTTTACTAATATCCTATAGCCTGCCTGCTCAAAGTGCTTATCGTTATAGTAAATGCCTTTTCTATACTAAGAGGCCATCCCAAAACCTCCGCCAACTGGCACATCAGTTACCCGAAATGGGGTTTTGGGATAGGCTCTAAGTACACAGCGCATTAAATACGCGGCCACATAGAATCAGCAGGCCATGATCATCGTTTCGGCCATTTCGTCATTCCCGCGAAGGCGGGAATGACGTTTATGTGGTGGCCGAATTTATGATCAAGGCCGAATCAGCAAGTAATATGTAGGGTGGGGGCTTTTTGCCCCACCTATGCCATTGTTTTGGTGGGGCAAAAAGCCCCCACCCTATATAATTAAGCATTAATGGTGTTCACGGAACTGGTCGGGTAATTCCCGCGGCGTGTACTTAGCGTACAGTTTTAATCTTGGGAGCTGTAGCGATTGCCCCATTCGGTATTAAAATCATCTATGAGGATATCAAAAACGACGATAATTTTATAAAAGCACATAAGCTGATTAAAGAAGCTGAAGGTATCTGTTTCCTTGGATTCGGCTATCATTCGATCAATATAGTACCAAAACTATCTTGATATGAACGCATTTACTTGCAATGATACGTCACATTGTGTACCATCAAAAAGGATAAAGTTTATAAGCAAGGGTGCAAGATACACAATTCAAAAAAAAATCGGATTTGCTCATAATCATCAAGGCATACTGAGTTCGTTTAGAATTTAGGGAGGCAATTTAAAATGCCTTTGATATCAGAAAAGATTTCTAAGTTTATAGATCACCTGGAAGAATCGGGAAAAGATTCTGAATCAAAACTTGTAAAAATTTTAGAAAATGAATATCGACGCAGGCTCAACAGGTATCATCTCATAGATCGACTCTTGCGGAAGAAGTATAAAATGAGTTTTGAGGAGTTTAGAGATCAGCAGATGACAAAAAAGCTGAATTATTCTTTAGAGGCTGAATCTGATTTCTGTGACTGGGAAATGGCTGCAACGGGAATTGAATGCTTGCAGAAAGATCTGGCAGAATTAGTGGAAAAAACTTAATGAGGATTGAGGAGTTAGAAGAAGAGGCAAGGGAATCTGTGAAAAAATTTTCATTCCTAAAAAGAATGGAAGTAGTTGATAAACATAATGTAGCCATTAAAATCAGGCTCTATATAGAAGAAAATTTTTACGTCCAGGCATATTACAATACGCTGACAGGAACCACTAATTTTGTAGCTATTATTGGCAGTCAGAGGATTTTGGGAAGGGATTGTGATCAAGAGAGTTGGCACTTACATCCATTTCACAAGCCAGATTCCCATGACTTTTCTTCCGAAGGAAGAAAAAAAGTAACTCTGACTGATTTTCTTGAAGAGTTGCAGGAAATTATTGAAAATGAAAACTTGCTGTAATTCCAGTGTCTTAGAGCTTATTTTTCAAACAAGCTTTTATAGCCATTCCCGTTGCCGATGATCCCCAGACCATACCATGCTGATGGAGCTATTCAAAGAGTAAGGGTAAGGCGGCAAGATCCTGAAGCAGATTCAAGGTCTTTCAAGAGCTTCAGGCCCCCAACCTTCGCGGGTGTGACGAGGAATCCCTCTCTACACACTTCCTAGACATGAGCGTCCCTAAAATCCCCCCCACCCCCTTTACAAAAGGGGGCGTGCGAGTCTCTGCGGAGAAAAAAAATGAAGCCGTCTGTCTCTGAAGTCCAAGGCACCGAGGATAGAATGCTGATTGAACCAGTGCCTGTGTTCGAGGGTACTACCATGGTAATATATGAAGCCTCTCAAGGACTTGCTTCTTATTGGATAGATCGCCAATAATGCGTTCCGCAGGAAGGGGAGTCTTCTTAATCAGTGTTGGTGTGGCGATAATTTTTTCTGTTACAGCCGCATCCGGATGTTCAAGAAGGTCGATAACAGTCAACTCGTATTGCCCCTTTAGGTTATCCTCGCATATACAAAGAAGATTTTCCAGTGCACGCTTTGATTTTAAAGTATTGCCAAAAATATATAAATTAAACACATATTTATCCACTGCTTGTCTCCCTTGGTATTCAAAAAGCTTAAGCCAGCCACCAGGCGCTTTAACTTAAAGGCACGCTTGTCTTTGGGTTTTCTGTTTATCCGGGTTAGGCTTCTATTTGCATCTCTAAGATATCTTTCGTCACTGAAAGAATCTGACCACTGTCTATGGGCTTACTGAGAATTTCAAATTGGAGACCCTCTTCTCTGGCAACTTTAAGCTCATTAAAAAATTCCTGATAAAAAGCTGTTACAATATAAATAGGTACATCCTTATCTATCTTTCTCAATTCTCTTAATGTCTTTATCCCATCCCACCCTGGCATCTTGAGATCGAGATAGATCAAATTATATTTATTTTTTCTCTCCATCACGGCTCCATTTTCACCCGATTCTGAAGTGTGTACCAAGTATTCCGTATCCTCAAGAGCGAAAGTAAAGGAATCCCGTATTCCCTTATTATCGTCAATTACTAAAATAGATTTACTCATATCACATCCTCCAAATCTTATGGATTTTCTCAGGTTAAATTCTCCTATAAATTTACTCATGTCATATTTTCCTTACATCTTTGTATAGGTAATAAAATGATAAACTTGCTCCACAATCCAACATTACTCTCACAGCTCATTTTCCCTCTATGTGCAGTTATAATGGTATGGCATATGGAAAGACCTAATCCCGTTCCTCCTCCTGTAGGTTTAGTCGTGAAAAAAGGGTCAAAAATCTTCTTCAGGTTTTCAGGATCAATGCCGCAACCATTATCCGCAACCGTCACCTTGATATATTCACCTTCACCAGCAATACTTATTGTTATCTCTTGTTCTTCTCTCTCCTTTACAGCATCCAGAGCATTAGCAATAAGATTAAAGAATACCTGTTGAATATTATTTACCTTCATCCAATTTTCAGGCAGTCTTTCAGCTATATCTTTTTTTATCAAAACATGCTGTTTCTCAATACGATAAGACATTAACCTCAAAACTCTGTCAAATAATTCAGCACAACTTGCCTTCTGATATCCCTCTTCACCCTCTTCTTCTCTCCGTGAAAAAGTCAAAAGATTTTTTACCACATCGATACAACGTCTCGTTTCACTTTCGATATCCTGAAGCGTATGGTATTTCTTATCATCACAAGCTGTGTGTCTAATGCAATACTGTGCATAGTTGAGTATGCTCATCATCGGATTATTCATTTCATGTGCCACTCCGGCTACCATAGTACCCAAAGCGCTCATTTTCTCTGACTGGACAAGCTTATGCTGAGATTCCTTGAGCTGATTATGAGTTGACTTAAGTTTTTCATAGGCAGTCTTAAGATTTTTTTGCGCTTTCAAGCGGGTATCAACTTGTTTAATAAGTTGTTTGTTAGTATTTTCTAAATCGGCTGTACGCTCTTGAACCAATTGTTCAAGGTAATCCTGGGACTTTTTCAGTTCCTCCTCTGCCAGCTTCCGCTGGGTGATCTCATAATGAGCAATGTTTAAATCTGCAAGTCCCTGCATGGGAATAGCTATCAAAGGCATTAAATAACTTAAAAAATGGGCAAGGTGGGCTATATTAAATAAGGCGTCAAAAAGGTGTTTGGAAAATGAGATATAAAGCTGCCCGCAACAGTTAAACAGTATGCTGGTAAGAATCAGGCCGGAAAAAATATCCCTTTCTGCAAGAAATCGCTTCAAGAAAAGCACAAAGGCGATAGCAAACAATATGGCAGAAAAAAAATCGATCGGTCGGGATATCAACTTTTCAGGGTAAATAAACTGCGGCAGCGGAAGGAAAAAAGCTAATGCTGTTACACTTCCGCTCAAAATGAAGACACCCAGAGGGAAAATGATCGCTTCTTTTATCCGTTTTTTGTTGGCACCCCACTTTGCATGGTCCAGAAGGATAGCCGCGATAATCATACCGGCAAGAAAATATTTTCCAATAAGATAAGTGAATGGTTCAAAACGTGAGAAATCTGCAAGTCTGTTTGCGAAAAAAGGCGCGTAAGACAATATCCCGTGAATAAAGTCATTGCTTGCTGCTATACTAAAACCAAGGCCTATGAGCAGGTAATAGAGATTATTCCATACCAAAAAGTACATGATAGAAATTATGCCCACTCCAATAGCGATAAAAGATTGCATGATTTCTAAAAGCGAATGAAAATCATACGAACTGACCCAATGAGAAGAAAATGCCCAAGGTCTAATGAGCAGAAAAAGAAGACCAATCGAAATATAAGAGATAATATATCCGTTGATATTTCTCTTTTTTTTCATATCCATTACATGCATCCCTTGTACGTTTTTTTGAATGTTTAACCTTCCAGACTCATATTTTTATCATCATGACCGGCTATAATACCTTTACCGAAGATACGTGCAGGCTTCTTTTTGGATGTTATGAAAGATATCCGATTTTCTTTTGAAATCTTTTGAGAAGTTCACTTTTTTTATCGCAAGAGTCAGCTCTCCCCATCGGATGGATGATGATAGCAGCTTACTTTTATTGCAGCCTGCTTTTTGAGATATGAGATAAAGTGTCCGATAGAGAGGGATGTTTTATCCAGAAGCGAAAAAATGAAAAAATATTATCCATGCCTTTATGGATAGTTCGCTACCGGACACTTTTTATTCCCGCTTTTGCAGGGGAAATAGGGTGAGGAGTGACTTTTAGACCGCTTGGGAAGCTGCATAAAATGATGGAAATCCTACGCCGTTACAATAACAAAAGGAATTTGGCAATAGCCTGTAACCATTGTTTACTTTTAGCAACCAAGTTTACGCTCGTATCTCGGTTCCCGTATTTATATCTACCAACATAATTACAGATAGTTAAGGCATATCTGTTCAAAAAGCATTTTCACCTTGATATCAAAGCTCTTTATATAATACTATACTTTTGCACTTTTATACAAGTACTTGAGATATAGATAATTTTGTAACCTCCGCTCGTCATTCCCGCGAAGACGTGAATCCAGTAATATCAAGGCTCCTGGATTCCCGCCTTCGCGGGAATGACGAAAAGTGCAAAAGTATAATATAATAAGAAGTTGATTTATTATTAACATGCTGTAATTTCAATGGACAAAAAGTAGATTTGTGGTTAAAATATCCTCTCTGGCACATGGCATGCAATGAATGATCCTGGAACCCTGTAGATATGCTTGTCCAAAACATCTGATTATTTGCTTTCAGCCGGCATTCGCCTCCCGTATACTTATTTTTTGCCTATTCTCCAGTTCTAGTCTCACAGTTCTACAGTCCATAGAGCTATAGTCCTACATCTCTATAGCTCTGCAGCTCCATAGCTCTATAAAGAAAAAACAAGCCTTGTATTATTTAAAAAATTTTAATATATTATACAATATTAATATTTTACCATATTTCCATAATTTCCATAACTCTCTAAAGCGAGCAGGAGGATAAAAAAAATGTTAAAAAAGTTTACGTTAACCTTATTACTCATCTCCTTATTACTCATTTCCTTTTTGTCTGTTCAGTATGTCCAGGCTGCCAGTGTGGGATCTGATGGAGGTGTTACCGTGAGCTTATCATACAGCGGTGACCTTGATCATGATCTGGTTACGGATAACGACGGCCATCCCATAAACGACAGTTTTGGACATCAATGGCTGGCCAAGGATAAACTTGAGTACGATCTTCAACTATTTGCTGAACATCTCTTTGAAATGACAGAGGGAAAGCATTATCTACGACACGTGCTCATAAGCAATGAGCAACGGGCCTGGGCCAACGCGGATATCAGATGGGATATGGGTCCGGGAAGTTCTTCCGCAGCTTTGAATGGCTGGTCCAACAGCTCTTCGCATTTGAATATCAGAAGGGGGTGGAGAACCAATATCCACGATGTAAGCTCCCATGAATTCGGGCATTACTTTTATGGATTATCCGATGAATATGCCAAAAATTATGGTTATTATTATGGACATTTTCCAGGCAGCGATGTCCATTTTGGAGTTCGGGTAACTATTGCAGATCCCATCACGGTCATGAATGCGAATACCCCTCATCAATTCTGTGATACGACTGATCATTCAATTTCCATCGAGTATACTAATCCTTCTACCTCAACCCTTGAGACACTCAACCTGACTTCGGCTGTTATTGGCGACGGGAACCCGAATAACGATGGCCCTATCAACGACTGGATAAACCAGTTGTACGCCATTGACGGCTGGTCAGTTGCCTGTATCAACCAAAGCGACCTTATCGGATACCATATCGAAGGCATAAGGCCGGTCATTGATTTCTCGACCATGCCTGATGTGCAGTTGCACTATGTAGAGCAAGACGGGATTGCACCTGGCCGGATATTACTCCTCGACAGGTCCGGAAGCATGGCCCATGAAGAATTTGGAATCAAGGCGAGTCAATATGTCCAGGAGGCTGGCCTTTTTCTCTACCACAGCTCAGAACCAACGGATTATATCGGCGCATTCACCTACAATGCCAGTGTTAATAAGCTCTTTGACTACGACCAATACAATAGCGCAAGTACCTTAGCCAGTTTTCTTGAGCCTACGGGACTGACCAATATTCATCTGGCCTTGAAAACAGCGATTGACTCATTCATCGATGTACATGGAGAGGACAATGTAGCCGGAGCGGAAATATTCTTAATGTCCGACGGGAAACAGACCACAGGGGATGATCTCTGGACACAGGTAGAGAGAGCCAGAGACCTTGGCATAAACATCCACACCTTCTCCTATGGCGATGCGGATGAAACTACCATGCAGCAGATAGCCACTGAAACCACCGGAGATAACTTGCTCATGTCGGAAAATGATTCAAACCTGATGAATCTGAAAATGGGTATGGTGAAATCGATATCCAGAAAACAGGGGTGGACCTCGGTTTATAACTATTATGGTAAACTCGACTGGAAGTCGATTAACGATAATCTCGTATACACGACCCTTACGTTCACTGTTCCCGGCAACTCAAAAGATGTCAAATTTTATCTGTTTCCTGAAGGTATCAACATCGATGGGTATTCTTTTGGCATGGCCAATCCTTCCGGAACCAGCACATTCTCCAGCAGCCCCGATAGTACCCAGCAAAAGGGGCGATTTTTAGGAAAAAAGGTAAAAGGACCGGAGTCAGGCCAATGGGCTGTTACCATCATGGGGAATCGAAGGCCAACTTCGCTCACGGCGGCCTTGCCTGCTAATCAAAGCCTGACACAGGCCAAAATACATCTTTTGGCCTATATCGATAATAAGGATATCGATGCCAAAGTATGGGTTGACGATCATTTGATCTCCGTTGATAAAGAGTATCCAAAAGTACCTGTTTATGCTTCAGTTTCAAATAAATATTTTTTAACCAAAGTAGGGGTGGTATCCCGTATTTATGCTCCGGACGGTACTTTAGTGGCCGGTATTGAGATGTCGGATAACGGGAAAAACGGGGATAAAATTCCTGAAGATGGAATCTATACCGGTATTTTGGATACTTCAAAACTGATAATTACTCCGTCACTCGTGGCAGTTGCCTATTTACCGAAGATCGTTGATAGATTTATTGTTAAAACGAATTTTACCGTTACCGAATCATCAATTCCCAGCCCCAATACGGAATATGAATATGGTACAGATTATAAAACGATCCTAAAAAATTTTCAGCCGTCCAAGTTTGAGGCCTATGCGGAAACAGCAGCGGGTTTGAACAGGAGTCAGAGTAAGCCGACCCCTACGCTTGGGCAGTTGGAAACAATTATATTAAAGCGGGGGAAAATCTATAAGGAATGGATAAAGATCGTCAATGCAGCTCCGAGTCCTAAGAGTATGCGGGTCAATCTGGGGCAGGGAATAAAGATCAATAATATTCAAGGTGAAAGAAGCAAAGAAAATAATTATCTAATTGAATTTGAAGTTGCTCAAAATGCAGCTCCGGGAAAGAGAGATCTTCATATTCAGTTTGGCCAGGTGGTTTTGACCCAAAATGGTTATGGAGAAATTGCCCCAACTACGGAGGTTTGTGATGGCCTGGATAATGACGGTGACGGCAAGGTGGATGAGGATCTGATCAGAAGATGCTCCAATGGTGGCGCAGGGATAGAGACTTGTCAGAAGGGCCAGTGGGTTGGATGCTTTGCTCCAAAAACTGAACTCGAAGTCTGTGATGGCCTGGACAACGACTCTGACGGCAAGGTGGATGAGGATCTTGTCAGACCATGCTCAAATGGCTGCGGCACAGGAATAGAGACCTGTCAGAAGGGCCAGTGGGTTGGCTGCTCTGCTCCAAACCCCGCACCCGAAACCTGTGATGGCCTGGACAACGATTGTGACGGCCAGGTGGATGAGGACCTGGTCAGACCGTGCTCCAATGCCGGAAGTGGTGTGGATACTTGCCAAAACGGCCAATGGATTGGATGCACAAGGCCTACAGGGTCTACAGGGTCTAACGTATGCACGGAAGATGATTCGGGAAAACTGGATGTTGTCGGTGTTCAGGGGAAAAAAGGAGCTGAAGTTCAGATTCCGGTAAGGATTCAATCTGCACTCAATGAAGTCAATTCCCTCGGTTTGGAAATCACTTATGACGCAGGTGTCCTGGAGTATACAGGCTTTGAGCGAGGAGATTTGGTGAAGAATTTCGATATGTTCGATGTCAACATAGCCACTCCTGGCCAACTCAGAATAGGAGGGTTATCTACCAGCGAGGGTATTCAGAAAAAAGCGAGCGGTTATCTGGTCTGGTTGAAATTCAAGGTGATTGCCGGGCAGGAAAAGGAGTGCTCTTCTTTGGAACCGGTTGGCCTGGCCGATGATGTGGCTGATTTTTCCTCAAGCAGGGGATGCTTCTACGTCGGGAATTGCAATGGAGACCTGAATCAGGATGGAAGTATCACTCCTGCGGATGCTCTCATTGCCTTCAAGTGCTACCTTGGGTCATTATCAGGCCCATGCCCGGATTGTGCTGATGTAAACCAGGATAATACGGTTTCTCCGGCAGATGCTCTTTGTTTGTTTAAAAAATACTTGGGCCAGACTTCCTGTATGGATTAATGAGAATTTTATCGGGTTTACCGGTTTTTTAAGGGTAAACTTTTTGAAGGAGTTACGTAAAAAAAAGATGGAGCCCCAACTCTCTTTGAGTGGGGCTCCATCTTTTTTTACATTATTTCACACAACAGTAAGCCGGTACGCTTTTAGATAAAGGGAAAGTAGAGACCGGAAATAACCGCTGGTACCGCTGTGGCAGCAGGCAAAACTGCAGTTGGAGCAGGAACAAGTGCCGTAGGAGCAGGAAGAAGAGCTGATGGAGGTGGAAGAAGAACAGTAGGAGGAGGAAGAAGGACTGTAGGAGCAGGAAGAAGAGCTGATGGTGGAGGAAGAAGAACAGTTGGAGGTGGAAGAAGGACTGTTGGAGGAGGAAGAAGAGCTGATGGAGGTGGAAGAAGGACTGTTGGAGGTGGAAGAAGGATCGTTGGAGGAGGAAGAAGAATCGTTGTAGGAGGAGGAAGAAGGATAGGCGCTGGAAGCGAATAGGGGAAAGGAGCAACAGGAAAATATGCGCTTGGTGCCTGGAAGAGTCCG
>Ga0307378_10004681_pt1 | contig 19369 bp, 21 predicted proteins | sample UN1MG_FD_202238 | JGI IMG/M metagenome (GOLD analysis project Ga0307378, IMG submission 202238) | Soil microbial communities from Risofladan, Vaasa, Finland - UN-1 | ecosystem: Environmental > Terrestrial > Soil > Coastal area > Acid sulfate soil | place: Finland: Risofladan, Vaasa | collected... | reverse complement strand
CCATGTGCAAGGCGGCGATTCCCGCCATGCAGGAGCGAGGGTGGGGGCGCGTCGTCGCCATCACCTCGGCCACCGTGCAGCAACCAGAACCCCAACTCATCCTCAGCAACACGGCCCGAACCGGTGCAACCGCCTTTCTCAAGACGGTCGCCACCGAGGTCGCCCCCGACGGCGTGACGGTGAACTGGGCCCAACCGGGCTTCCATGACACGCCGCGCCTTGCAGATCTGGGCATCGACCTCGAGGCGCTGGCCCAATCGGTGCCGACCCGATCGATCGGCGACGCGGCCGACTTCGGCTCGATCGTCGCGTTTCTCTGCTCTGAACCCGCCAAGTACGTGACCGGGACCGGGATCCGGGTCGACGGTGGACGAACCCTGGGCCTGCCCTGATGGCCAAGACGTCGCATGCCTGCACGAACTGCGGGGCGGCGCTCGCCATCCCCGCTCGTCACGATCGCTACTTCTCGTGCAGGTTCTGCGGGTCGGTGCTCGAGGACACGACACCGCCCGAGCAGCAGGGGGCCGGTGCCATCACGATCCGGCTCGCCGAATCGACGTCCATCGACGCCTCAGAGCTCATCTCCTACGCGGCTCCGGCCGCTCGCACCGCCGGCCGGGTCATGGTGATCGTGACCCTGGTCATCCTGGCTGTCAGCGCGGCTGGGATCTTCGTCGCCGTACGGGCGGTCACCGACTCCACGACCCAGAACGCCGAGGCGAAGACTGCCGACGGCGAGGGCATCGAGATCTTCAACTACGCCACCGCCACCGTGGTGGCGTCGGACACCAGCACCGGACCCGACCTCGTCGCCGTGTCACGCGGGCCCGACGGCGACCGTGTGATCTATGCCGACCTCGATGCCGAGACCCCCTTCCGATGGAGCGTCGGCGTCGGACTCGAAGCCGACGTCTTCACCCAGTTCGTGGTTGACGACGAGCTGGTGGTGCTCACCTCGGAATCGACGCTTGTCGCGCTCAACCGCGCCACCGGGACCGAAGCGTGGCGCGCTTCGCTCACCGACAAGCTGCAGCCGAACATCTGCAGCAACTGCCTCGCGGCCTTCGGCGACGACGTCGTCACCCTCACCGTCGACGGGGTCCTGACGGCTCATGTGCGCTCGACCGGCGAGCAGCGCTGGTCGGTGACCCTGACCGACACGCCACGGCAGATCGTCGATTTCGGCGGCAGCCCCGCCGTCCTCGATGCCGGCGATGACGGCCAGGTCTTCCTCGAGGTCCACGACTCGACCACCGGTGCGTTGTCGCGATCGGTCGCCTTGACCTGTCCCGATCCCACCTTTGGCGGACGGCGTGCCGTGAGCAGCGTCTTCGAGACGCTGCACCCGGTCGAGAACGGCGTCGTCTTCTTCGGCGACCCGGTGTTCGGGCCGTGCGTCCAGCGGATCGACCCTCCGGGTGACGGGCCGACCTGGGAAACCCCGTTCGCCTCGCAGGAGGGCCTCGATCCGTCACCCGAGGAGGTGCTGGTGACCGGCGGCGCGCTGATCCAGACCGCCGACGGGAACGTCGCCGCGGTCGATCTCTCCACCGGGGCGACCCGGTCGATCCTGACCATCGACGACGGCGACGTCTTCCCCGTTGCTGCCGATTCGCGGGTCGTCGTGGTCGTCGTCGAATCGACGAGGGGAAGCGGATCGCACCAACTCCGAGCGATCGATCTCGCGACCGGCAACATCAAGTGGACCTTCGACCTCGCCTCGACCGACCGCCTCGAGCGCGGGAATGGCATGTCCATCTCCGGCGATGCCTGGGCGGCCGATCTGACGAGCGTCGGCCTCTCGGTGCTGCAGTACCGGGAGGCCGACGACGAGATCGTCCTCCAGACCATCCCGCTCGAGAGTGGCACCGCGTCGGCACCCGTGACCATCGGGCTCACGGGCTTCGGCTTCTCGGCCAACCCGTCGGTCGTCGGCTGGACCGGCGACACCCTTCACCTGCTGGTCGACGGCACGATCCTCGGGGTCGACGCCACCACGGGCAAGATCACGAATCGGGCACCCTGACCTCGATGCGTGACCCCAGCGACGACTTCCCGGCGATCGCCGATCTCGAACACCGAGCCCGCAAGCGCATCCCGCACTTCGCGTGGGAGTACCTGGCCAGCGGGACCGGTGCCGACCAGGCGTTGCAGCGCAACCTCGACAAGTTGGCCGAGATCCGTCTGTTGCCACAGCTGCTCAAGGGTCCGCTCGAGCCCGACATCTCGACCGAGCTGTTCGGGGTCGCGTACTCGGCGCCGATCGGGATCGCGCCGGTCGGGCTCACGGGCCTGATCTGGCCCGGCGCCGACGAAGCGCTCGCCACGACGGCCGCCGATCGGCGGATCCCCTACGTGCTGTCGACGGTCGCGACCGAGCGTCCCGAGGTGGCGGGGCCGAATGCCGGCGGGATGGGCTGGTACCAGCTCTATCCGCCACGGGACGAACGAATCCGCGCATCGATGCTCGAACGAGCGGCCGAGTCGGGGTTCACGGCCCTCGTGGTGACCGCCGACGTGCCGGCGCCGAGCCAGCGCGAACGTCAGCGCAAGGCCCGCATTCGCGTGCCACCGAAGATCGGACCGACCCTCGTGGCCCAGGCTGCGTTGCGCCCTGCGTGGACCCTGGCGCTCGCTCGCAACGGACTCCCGCGGTTTCGCGGACTCGAGGCCTATCTCGATCGCTCCACGATGCAGAAGAGTGCCGGATTCGTCGGGGCGAACCTCGGCGGCACATTGTCGTTCGCCTACCTCGCTGAGCTCCGAGAGCTCTGGGAAGGCCCGATCATCGTGAAGGGCATCCTCGACCCCGACGATGCACAGCGCTGCATCGACGTCGGAGCCGACGCCATCGGGGTCTCGAACCACGGCGGCAGGCAGCTCGATGCGGCGCCGGCCGCCATCGAGGCGCTTCCGGTGATCGTCGACCGCGTCGGAAGAGCCGTTCCGGTCCTCTTCGACAGCGGCGTACGCTCAGGACTCGACGTCGCCCGTGCACTCGCGCTGGGTGCGTCGTTCGTCTTCTGCGGACGGGCGTTCATGTTCGGTCTGGGTGCGCTCGGCCGCAGCGGCGCCGGGCACGCGCTCGACATCCTCACCGAGGGGCTGTGCAACGTCATGGTCCAGACCGGCTGCGATTCGACCAGCCAGCTCGCAGATCGCCTGGTGACCCCACTGCGCTAACTCCGGGACTGCCGGCGATCTCCGCGTCCGCCGTGGTCTCCGTCGCTCTCTGCCGGGTGAACCACGGCAGAAACTGCGATCCACGGCAGACGGCGGATCAGCGGTGCCAGACCGGGTCGGCGCTGCCGAGCGGTTGTGGCCCGTGTGTCCACGAACCACTGACCGGTTTGGCCGCGGTGATCACCCCGAACGGAGTGTCGACGGTGCACCGTGTCGAGTCGGTGAGGGCGAGCGGCGCCGGCTCGAAGGGGTCGGGTCCACCCAGGCCCACGAGCCAGTTCCGCGTGCGGAGCAGCGACAGCCGAGCCAGCCACGTGCCGCCGTGCTCGGCCTGATGGGCAAGGAGTTGAGTCGCCGCGAAGGCCGCCAGGAACCCGGTGCAGTAGTCGAGGGCCTGGACCGGTAGCGGAGTCGGGCGGTCGGCTCCGGCAGCCTGCTGCCCGGCCCGCACGATGCCCGTCGTCGACTGGACGATCGAGTCGAAGCCGCGGCGACCCGCCCACGGGCCGACCCAGTCGAACGCACACAGCTGAACGGCGACGGTGCCCGGCGCGATCGCTTCGACCCCGAACCCGTGCCTCGCGAACGCCCCAGGGCGATACGCGTCGACCCAGACATCGGCACCTCCCAACAGCTCGGCGAAGTCGGCTCGCCCGGACTCGTGGCGAAGATCGACGAATGCGTTGCGCTTCCCGAAACCGGTGGCGAGCACGCACAACTCGACGCTGGGGAGATCTGGCGAGCCGACCCGGAGCACGTCGGCTCCGTGTGCCGCGAGCGTCGTCCCCGCGATGGGCCCCGCGAGCACGCGAGAACAGTCGAGCACGCGCGGGCGTCGGCCGGGATCTCTCGGCTCGGCCTCACCGATTCGTTCGATCGAGATGACCGGGAGGTTCGCCGTGGCCGCTGCGTGCGGGTGGGCATCCCACTCATCCAGCGTGCGCAGGCGGGCCGCGATCATGCCGTCGGCGATCAGCACCTCTTCGAGCTCGGCCGGATCCCAGTCGAGGACAGCCTCCTGAACAGCCTCCGTCGTGGGCGCACACCCGAGCCGTCTCACGATGCCGGCGGCGTGGTGGCCGAAGTTGCAGTGGAACTGGATGTGACCGTCGTCGCTCGTGCGGTAGTAGCCCGAGAGGTCGGCCCAGCCCGTGAGCGGCCGGCCGTCACGGTCGATTCGGGTCGCGAACGTCTCGACCACTCGGTTCCGGTCGATCGACATCGATCCGTTGGCCAGGGCAGCCGCCCCGACACTCGCCATCGCAGCGGTGGTGACGTCGAACGCCGAGGCGAACCGGCTCGACCCGATGAACTCGAGAGCGTCGATCGGCAACGAAGGTCCGGGCACGAGAGCGGCCACCTGCTCGACCACATCATGAACCGTCACGGCGGCACCGTATCGAGCGAGGTGCGGGTCAGTCGCGCAGGTCGAACCGGTAGACGTTGGTCTCGCGTTGCGCGAACCCGACCTTCTTGTAGAGATGGTTGGCCTGCTCGCGGCTCGGTCGCGAGGTGAGATCGACCGTGATGCACCCGAGGTCGCGCGCCCGCTCGAGCATGGCGACGGTCAGACTGGTCCCGACACCGCGGCCCGACGCGGCGGGATCGGCGATCACATCCTCGACCCACGCTCGCAGACCGGTCGGAATCCGAAAGACCGCAAGGGTCGCGACCCCGACGATACGTCCGCCATCGAGGTCGTCGCGGGCCACGAACTGATCGGTGGCGGGCGAACCGACGATCTCGACCAGCTGGGCTCGTCCGGGCGGCGGATTCGACTTCGACAGATGAGGAGTGAGCCGATCGAACGCCTCGACGAGTTCGTCGGTGACCGGGCCGTCCCAGATCGAACAGGTGATGGTCATGCGTCGATGTCGGGCACCGGGACCGGCGGCGGTGTCCCGACGTAGCGGGCACTCGGCCTGATGATCCGGTTGTCCGCAGCCTGCTCGAGGATGTTGGCGCACCACCCGATGATGCGACTCGACGCGAATGTCGGCGTGAAGAGCTCGCGGGGCAGTCCGCAGTGCTCCATCACGACACCGGCATAGAACTCGACATTGGCGTAGAGGTCACGCCCGGGCTTGAGCTCGCCGAGCACCTCGACCACTGACTTCTCGACGATCTTGGCGAACGTCACCTTGTCGGCACGGATGTCGGCCGCCACTTGGCGCAAGAACGTCGATCGGGGGTCGTCGGTCTTGTAGACGCGGTGGCCGAACCCCATGATCACCTCGCCGCGTTCGACGACGTCGATCAGGTAGGGACGGGCGTTCTCCTCGGTGCCGATGGCGTCGAGCAGGTCGAGTGCCCGGCTCGGGGCGCCCCCGTGCAGCGGGCCACTCAGCGCAGCGATCCCGCCGACGACGGCGGCGCCGACATCGGCGCCGGTCGAGGTGATCACCCGACTCGTGAAGGTCGAGGCATTGAACCCGTGGTCGATGGTGGTGATCTGGTACTGCTCGACGCCGCGACCGAGCTCGGCCGGATGCTCTTCACCGTCGAGCATCCACAGGTAGTTGGCTCCGTACCCGAGATCGTCGCGGGGGTCGATCGGCTCGAGACCGTTGCGCAGGCGATGGAGCGCCATGATCAGCGTCGGGGTCACCGCACACAGTCGCATCGCGTCGGCTCGTCGTTGCGCATGGTCGATGTCGAGTGTCGGCTTCATGGTCGACGCCGCCGCCACCAGTGACAGCGAAGTCCGCAGCCCTTCCATCACCGACGAGGACTCGGTCGCGATCGTCGGGAGCACTGCGCGCACGGAATCGGGGACTCGGCGAAGCGGACGGATCTCCTCGATGAAGGCCTCGCGCTCGGCTCGGTCGGGGAGGGCCCCGTCGAACATCAGGCGCCAGACGTCTTCGAGCGGGCGGGTGGCCGCGAGCTCGACGGCGTTGTACTCGCGGTAGTGGTAGAACCCCTCGGTCCCGCGGACGTCACCGACCTCGGTCTCGGCGACGATCACGCCGGCCAGTCCTGGCGGAGCTTCGATCTCGCCGGGGTCGGTGACCGGCTGGATGCTCGCCATCTTCATGAGGTCGCGGAGGGAGATGAGACCGATGAGTCGGCCGTCCTCGACGACCGGGAAGTGGCGGTAGCCCTGCACGCTCAACGCGTCGTAGGCGACCTGCACGTTGGTGTCGGGAGCCACGACATCGGGGTCCTCGGTCATCCACTCGCTGACCTCGGATGCGTCGCCCGACTGTCCGCTGGCGCCGAACTTGATCAGGTCGCGTTCGGTGAGGATGCCGATCGGACGTACTCCGTCGACCACCACGACCGAGCCGACGTTCGCCTGCACCATGCGCTGCGAGACCTCGGCCACGGTCTCCGATGGCGTTGCCGTCAACACCGGTGAACTCATCACGTCGGAAACCGTGCGCTCGCGCACGTTGCTTGCCATCTGCTCTCCTCGTTGACCGTGGGCGGGTCGATGGTAGGACGTTTTGTCAGCCGTCCACGCCTGACCGACGGATCTCCTCAGTCGATCGGCACGATGCGTTCGAACATGAATTCGTGCTCGAGCCGGCCCCGAACGGTCTCGGCCCCCGGTGCAGGCAGCGGAATCGGGCTCGTCTGGATGAGGCGCCAGCCATCTCGAAGCGCTGCGACACCGTTGGCGTACGGAGCAGCATCGTGTCGGTCGCCGCGATCGGCGCCGTCATGGAAGGTCCAGGCCACCACGCGACCGTCGAGGTCCGAGTGCTCGAGCCACAGGAAGAGCACCTGTTGGCGGTGTGTCATCGGATCCATCAGGCGAGCTCCTCGCGAAGTTCCTTGCGGGTCTGGTACCAGTCGACATCGAAGGCGTCGTCGCCACTCAGATACCGCCACAGTGCGGCGCGTTGCACCAACTCGAGCCGGTACGCGGATTCGCCCAACCAGGGCTCACGATGCCGGAGCGTTGCGGCGACCGAGTCGGCACGGAACTTGGCGAACACGTGATCGCTGGCGTCGTTCTGGCGCTCGTCGAAGCCGGCGAGGTCCCAGAGGCGGGTCTGGGGAGCGGTCGGATTCAAACGGATCTTGTACATCAGCCGCCGCAGCGATCCGGGATTGGGCATCCCGCGGTGCCACATGCCGTGATGGAAGATCAACACCGAGCCGGCCGGGCCGACCCACTGGCGTTCGCCTGCGACGTGGTGATAGCGGGCCACATCGGTCTCGTTGACCAGCCGGAGGTGGGTTCCGGGCACGAAGCCGGTCCCTCCACCGTCGTCAGTGACCTCGTGAGGGAAGTAGAAGACCTGCACGTCGAAGGCCCGGTTGGAGTCGATGATGGCGTCGGCGTGGAGCTTCTGTTGGCTGAGGTCACCGGGCGGGCGGAGGTGGACGAAGTCGTGGTCGAACACCGCATCGGTGCCCACCAACGACTGCACGGCTCCGGCGACCACGGGATGCCGCAGGACCGCGCCGATCGCCGACGGTTCCGGGTAGATCTCGTCCAGCCGTTGCCCGCTCGAAGGTGCGAACGGCCGGGCATCGCTCCCCCATGTCGCCAGGATCGCTTCGAGCTCCTCGATGGCGGGCGCATTGAGGTCCTCATCGATCAACCCTGGAAACGCGAGGAAGCCACGGGCGACGAAGCTGGCCATCTGGTCGGTGTCGAGCAGTGTCGGTGATGCCATCATCGGATCGTACGCGGCAGGGGCCAGCCGGGCTGCGAGTCGACCCGACCTGTGCCCGGTAGCGTTGCAGGACGTGGAGCACGTGCGTTGGAGCCATCGTCCAGCCGTCGATTCGCCGGTGGTCATCATCGCCTTCGAGGGCTGGAACGATGCCGGCGATGCGGCGAGTTCGGCCGTCCGCTACCTCCGCGATCACTGCGAGGTCGAGCCGTTCGCCGACATCGATCCCGAGGTGTTCTACGACTTCACCGAGACCCGGCCCGAGGTCCGACTCGAGGACGATCGGCGCACGATCCGATGGCCACGCAACCAGTTCTCCCACGGCAAGTTCCCTGGCACCGATCGCGACGTGGTGTTGCTCCTCGGCACCGAGCCCCAGCTGAGGTGGCGCACCTTCTGCGAAGCCGTCGACCACGTGGCGACCGAAGTGGGGGCCGAACTCATCGTCACCTTCGGTGCACTGCTGGCCGAGGTGGCACACAGCCGCCCGGTCTCGGTGATCGGCAGCACGCAGGACGTCGGCCTCGCCGCGGAACTCGGCCTTCCGTTCTCCCGCTACGAGGGACCGACCGGGATCGTCGGTGTCCTGCACACCGCACTGAGCGAGGTCGGCCGACCGGCGGTCTCGCTGTGGGCAGCAGTGCCCACCTACGTGCCCGCGGCCCAATCACCGAAAGCCACGATGGCCCTGGTGCAGAAGGTGGCAGCGCTGCTCGACCTGTCGATCGTCACCACCGACCTCGAGATCGCCACAGCGGCATACGAACGCCAGATCAACGAGCTGGTCGAGGAGGACGAAGAGACACGGAGCTACGTCGCCGCGCTCGAAGACCGCCACGACGACGACGGCGAGGACTTCCCCACCGGCGACTCACTGATCGAAGAGGTCGAACGATTCCTCCGCGACCGCCCCGAGGACTGACCTACTCGTCGGGATGCGGTCGCCACGGTGTGTCGCGTGGCTCGTCGTAGAGGACACCGACGTCCTCGCCATCGATGGCCGCGAAGACGTGCTCGCCCCACTGCTCGATGCCGGCGATGGGTGACGGGAGGTCGTCGCGCGAGAACCAACCGACGTCGGTCGTCTCGAGCGGGTGTGCGTGCAGTTCTCCCCCGGTCGCCCGGCAGTGGAAGATCAGCGAGTAGAGCGGAATCCGGGTGAAACCGAGCCTGAGCCCGTCGAGCACCATCAGCATGCGGAGCGGGACGCAGTCGATCCCGGTCTCCTCGGCCACCTCCTTCACTGCGACCTCACTCGGCGAGTAGCCGATGTCAGCCCACCCGGTCGGGTAGAGCCAGATACCGCTGTCGGCCCGCTGGATGAGGAGGATCTGTCCGGCATCGTTGCTGACGACCGCTCCGATGGCGACCTTGGGGGTCTGATAGCCCGCCACACCCTCGCCGACACCCTTGAGCCATTCGTCGATGAAGTGCTCGGCGTCGAATTCGTCGGAGACGTTGGCGGCGGCCCGCATGTCGCCGGCAACGGCGAGGACCTCCTCGAACCGCTCGCGCTCGTACAGGTTGTCCGTGAACCCGAGGCCCGTTCGGGCGATACCGGACAGCGCCTCGCTCCACCGGATCAGGTCCTGGCGGGTCGGCGAAGGGTCGGTCATGAGCGGTTCACTCGGTGTAGGACGGCATTCCTGCCTCGATCAACTCGCCGACGAACTCGAAGAACTTCTCGCCGAAGGGGTCGTCGCCACTGAGAGGCAGCGTGCCCCGACGGATGGTCCAGTCGTACGGCGCCAGCTCGGCGGCCTGCGCGAAGTGATGCCGGGCGCCATCTGCGTCGCCGAGCCGGTGCAGGTGTGCGCCGATGCGGCGGTGGGCACGTGCTCGGCCCTGGTCCTCGGCGTCGGGTTGACTCCAGCGGGTCATGGCCTCGCGATCGATCGTGCCGTCGTGCACCCAGGCGCGCAGCGCTTCGTGGTGGACTTCACTGTCGATTCCCGAGAACTCCTTCCACATGTCCGACGCCGGAGCATTGGTGGGAGGACGCACCATCGACCCGCTCTCGTCGAACCACACGGTGGTGGGCACGTTGATGAGCCCGAAGGTCTCGGCGGCGTGCATGTTCGGGTCGATGAGCGTCGGAAGCGTCAGGTTCGCCTCGGTGACCCAGGGCAGGGCGGCCTCAGCGGTGTCGTCGAGGCTCACCGTGATGGCCTGGAGGCCGAGCGGTGCGAGTTCGGTCATCAGTTGCTCCCACACGGAGAGCTCGTGGCGACACCCTCACCACGAAGCCCAGGCGATGAGCAACGTCTTCTTGCCGACGAAGTCAGCCAGGTCGACCTCGCCGCCGTGGACGCTCGGCAGACGGACATCGGCAAGCGACGCGCCGTGTCCGCGGCTCATCGGATCTCCACCGATGGCAACGATGCCGCGGTCGGCGTCGACGACCACCGACTGCCCGAGCCGCTCGGCGAACGCACCGACATCGATCGACCCCTCGTTCACGATGTCGGTGCCCTTCACAGGAACACACGCTGCACCACGGCACAGCCCCTCGGGCTTGAGCTCCCACCCGGTCGCGGACGCGAAACTCTCCGCATCCACCTCGATCGGGCCATCAGCCTCGAGGCTCGGGATCTCGGCGAGGTCTCGTTCGATCAGCGTCGGCACCCGGGAAACCGTATCGGCTCGGTCGACACACACCTCAGTACGGTGGCGCGGGTGACGAGCCGATGGAGCGAGGACCCGACGGTGGCTCGGGGCGACGCGTACGACGCCCGTTGGGCAGCAATGGCCGACACAGGTGAGTCGGTCCACGGCGAGGCCGACTTCGTTGCATCACTCGGACCGGCGTCAGTTCTCGACGCCGGATGCGGCACCGGTCGGGTCGCCATCGAGCTGGCGACGCGCGACATCGCCGTCGTCGGGGTCGACCTCGACGACGGCATGCTCGAGGCCGCCCGCCGAAACGCTCCGGATCTCATCTGGATCGAAGCCGACCTGGCGACGCTCGACCTCGATCGCCGATTCGACGTCGTCGCCATGGCCGGCAACGTCATGATCTTCGTCCGCCCCGGCACCGAGGCCCAGGTCGTCGCTTCACTGGCCGCCCACCTCGAGCCCGACGGCTCACTCGTCGCCGGGTTCCAACTGCGCCCGGGGGCATACGACCTCGCGACGTACGACGCCGATTGCGAACAAGCAGGCCTGAGGCTGTCGGAGCGCCATGCCACGTGGGATCGCGACGAGTACGAGGGCGGCGACTACGCCGTCTCGGTCCACCGACGGCCCTGAAGTCCTCGTGGGCGTCAGGTGAGGGCGTGGATGAGAGCTCTTTCGAGTTCGGGGGCGTCAGCGGGGTCGAGCTTCTCTCCGTCGGTGGTCTGGATGTAGAAGGTGTCGACCACTTCGTGGGCCAGCGTCTGCACCTTGGCCTTGACGATCGTGAGGTCGAACTCGGTGAATGCACTGGTGATCTTCGTCAGGACACCGATGCCATCGGCGGCTCGCACCTCGACCACGGTGGCTCCCTCGCTGTCATCGTGGTGAAACGTGACCGACGGTTCGATCGGGCTGACGACCGCGACCTTGCGAGCGTAGGCCCGCTCCTTGTCTGCCAGTCGGGCCCAGAGTGCGAGCCGCCCCGCGATCGCGAGACGGAGGTCGCTCTCGACTCGTTCCCATGCGATCACCGGGCCGGTGCTCGACTCCACCCGATAGACCTCGATGGCTCGGCCGTCGATGCTCGCGACTTGTGCGTCGAGGACGTCGATGCCGCTGAGAGCGAGCGCCCCGGTGACCCGCCTGAACAGCCCAGGGCGGTCGTCGGTGACGACGGTCAGGACGTGGTCACGCCCCTCGATCACGGTGTCGGTCCGATCGAGCAGCGACTGATGAGCGGCCGTCGGGAACTCGTCGGTCACCTCGATGGCATCACCTCCGCCGAGCACGTGGCTCACCCGCTCGACCAGTGACGCCACCAGCTCGGCCTTCCAGTTGCCCCATGCCGATGGTCCGGTGGCGAGCGAGTCGGCCTCGGTCAGCGCATGGAGCAGGTGCAGCGTCTCGACCGACCCTGCGGCCTCGGCGACGGTCGAGATGGTGGCCGGATCGTCCAGGTCACGGCGGGTGGCGACGTCGGGGAGCAGCAGGTGGTGCTCGACGAGCGCCACCAGCACGTCGACGTCGGCGGGCGGGAACCCCATCCTCGTGCCGATCTCACCGAGCAGCTCGATCCCGACCTCGGTGTGGTCGCCGGGGAAGCCCTTGCCGAGGTCGTGCAGCCACGTGCCGATGAGCAGCAGGTCCGGCCGCCCGACCCGGTCGACGAGGGCGGCGGCGTTGGCAGCGGCCTCGCACAGGTGACGGTCGACGGTGAAGGTGTGATAGGCGTTGCGCTGCGGTTTGCACCGGACCGACTCCCACTCCGGGAGGACGCGAGCCAGCAGGCCGAAGTGATCGAGGGCCTCCAAGGCGCCGATCGCCCGCCAGCCCGAGCCGAGGAGGGCGACGAGCGCCTCGACGGCCGACGGTGGCCACGGCCGCGGCATCGGAGGGGTCGACACCGCGAGAGCATCGAGACTCGGGCGTGACACCAGCGTCTCGGCCGCGACCGCAGCCGCCGCTGCCCGCAGCGGAAGTGACGGGTCCTCGAGTCTGGCCGTCTCGGACAGGGCGACCTCGCCATCATTCAGCACGAACTCGCCACCGATGTCGGATCCGCGCGACGACCGCCGCCGGCGACGACGGCCAAGGGCACCGATGCGACGCCAGGCCTCGTCGCTCGTCCACGCGATGTGGCGAGCGGCGGTCGAGATCCGGTGCATCAGGGCATCGGCATCGGCATCACCCAGCGCCTCGGCCACGCCGTCCTGCTCCTGGAGGGTGAGGACATCGCCGGCTCGACCGGTGCGGCGATGAAGCTCGACGCGTGCGTCGAGCAACACGTTGGCCGCCTCGCGAAGCGCTTCTGCATCACCGACCCAACCGGCCTGGCCCGTGTCCTGGGCCCACTGCAGCGCGTGGACGTCCCGGAGACCTCCCCGCCCCTCCTTCAAGTCGGGTTCGAGCAGGAAGGCGACCTCGCCGGCCTTTCCGTGCCGCTCCTCGACCCGCTCGCCCAGCACGTCGAGCCATCGCCTTCCCTTTCGCTCCCAGGCGGCTCTGCCGTCCTGCACGAGCGAGCGGGTGAACGCGGCATCGCCGGCGAGGTTGCGGGCCGGGAGCAGCGCGGTGGCGGAGTCGAGATCGTCGGCTGCGAGTGCGAGCGCCTCCTTGGGTGTCCGCACGGAGTGGCCGAGCTTCACGCCCTCGTCCCACACCGGGTACCAGAGGCGGTCGGCGATGTCGGCGATGTCGGGCCGGCCGTCGTGCAGCAGGAGGACGTCGAGATCGGACTGAAGGCTCAGATCGCCTCGGCCGTAGCCACCGAGGGCGATGAGCGACACCGCTCCACCCGCCGGATCGATGTCGGCGGTCGCAGCGTGGAAAAGGTCCTGCAACCAGGCGTCGGCCCGGCTGCAGTGGACCCATGCGAGATCTCGCCCGATGATGCTCGTGTCAGCGGCGAGTTCGTCGCGTCCGATGCTCACACCGCGTCGTCGCCACGCTCGCCCGTCCGGATGCGCACCAACGCGTCGACGTCGGTCACCCAGATCTTCCCGTCGCCGATCTTGTCGGTGCGGGCCGCGGCGACGATTGCGTCGACTGCGGCGGCTTCGAGGTCGGGGCCGACCACGAGTTCGACCTTGACCTTCGGGACGAAGTCGACCTGGTATTCGGCGCCGCGGTACACCTCGGTGTGCCCGGCCTGCCGACCGAATCCCTGCACCTCGCTGATGGTCATGCCCTGGACACCGATTTCCTTGAGGGCTTCCTTGACGTCGTCGAGCTTGAACGGCTTGACGATGGCGGTGATCAGTTTCATGTGGGTGTCTCCTCAGCCCCGGCCCATGGCGCCGAGATCGGCAAGGTTGTAGCCGGTTTCGGCGTGCTCGGTCCCGTCGAGCCCTGCCTGCTCGTCGTTCTCGTCGACCCGGAGGCCGATGGTGGCGTCGATCACCTTTGCGATGAGCGCGGTCACGATGAAGCTGAACGCGAGCACCACGACGATCGCCAGCACCTGCTCGACCAGCAGAGCGGTGCCGCCACCGAAGAACAGCCCGCTGTCGAAGGCTTCGGGGTCACCCTGGCCGAGGATCGACGTGTCGGCGAAGAACCCGATGAGGACCCCACCGATGATGCCGCCGACCATGTGGACGCCGACGACGTCGAGGCTGTCGTCGTAGCCGAAGCGGTACTTCTGCTGAATGGCGAGGTAACAGACGATGCCGGCCACGGCACCGAACGCGATCCCCGCGAGCCCGCCGACGAAGGCGGCCGCGGGGGTGATGGCCACGAGGCCCGCCACGACACCCGAACATGCCCCGAGCAGCGTGAAGTGACCATCGCGGATCCGTTCGACGATCAGCCAGGCGATCATGCCGGCCGACGCCGCGAGGAAGGTGTTCATCAGGGCCGTGGCCGTGAGCGCGGTGTTCCCGGCGGCCCCACCGCTGTTGAACCCGAACCACCCGAACCAGAGGATCCCGGTTCCGAGCAGGACCAGCGGGAGGTTGTGCGGCGGCATGGCTTCGCGTGGCCATCCGCGGCGCTTTCCGAGCACGAGCACCATGGCGAGCGCAGCGACACCTGCGTTGACGTGGATCGCCGTTCCGCCTGCGAAGTCGAGCGAGCCGCGGGCACCGAGCCATCCGACGAGCGAGCCGTCGCCGTTGTCGACGCCGTAGATCCAGAACACGACGGGCGTGTAGACCAGAAGGCTCCAGACCGGGACGAAGATCGCCCAGGCCGAGAACTTCATGCGGTCAGCAACCGCTCCGGAGATCAGCGCCGGGGTGATGACCGCAAAGGTCATCAGAAACGCCGTGAGCAACAACCCGCTGCCGTCGAGGCCCTTCAGGCCCGCGGCATCGAGGTTGCCGATGAAGCCGTTCCCGCTTCCGCCGCCCGAGAGCGAGGCGCCCACCGTCACCCACAGCAGGGGGATGATGCCCGCGCAGTAGATGTTCATCAGCAGCATGTTCAGCACGTTCTTCGAACGCACCATGCCCCCGTAGAACAGCGCGAGTCCCGGTGTCATGAACAAGACCAGGACAGTCGAAGTCAGAAGCCACGCATCGCCACCCTCCACGGAGGTCCTCCTCAGTCAGCTCGTGCGTGCCGATCACGCCCGCGCAGACCGTAGGCGTTCTTCGGATCGGAGGCTACTTCTGTGCCCGCCGACCAGACACGAGGAGGCCTGACGGCGGGCCCCGGCGTGCCTGCGAAACCGTGATGACGGTCAGACAGAAACCGATTCGCGCTCCTGTGCCCGGTCGCGTCGTGCGCTCATGCGCTCGCCGGCCTTCTTGACCCGGCCGATGTACTTGATCGTGCGTTCACGCGCGACCTCGGCCTCGGCCGAGAGGCCTTCGACGCCCGCCAGGTTCCAGTGTTCGAGCACGATGGGTTCGAGGATCTGATCGTGGTGGATCGTGAAGTCGTAGATCCCGGCCTGTGCGATCGCCTTGGAGTGCCGATTGAACTCGGGGATCCCGGTGCCCGGCATGGCGAATCCGCACACCTGGCGTTCCATGGCCAGCACGGCCTCGGAGGGGTCGAGCTCGAGCGCCGCGCTGGCGGCGTCGCGGTAGAAGACGTGGTGGAGGTTCTCGTCGCCTGCCACCCGAGCCATGATCTCGTAGCCGGTGCGGTCTTCGAGGAGACGCCCCGTGTTGCGGTGGGAGATGCGGGTGGCGAGTTCCTGGAGGGTGACATAGACCAGGCCGTCCATCGGCGAGCCGGGTCGTGGCACTTCCCCGGTGCTCATCTGGCTCATCCTGCCGCGTTCGAGATCGATCAGATCGACTGCCCGGGTGACTGACAGGTAGTCGCGGATGACGATCGAGTGCCGGCCCTCCTCGGCGGTCCAGCGTCGAGCCCACTCGCCCCACGCCCCGTCGTTGCTGAACATGTGGAAGATCGTCTCGAAGTAGTACGGAAGGTTGTCCTCGGTGAGCAGGTCGACGATCAGTGCGCTTCGAACCGCGTCGGGCATCGGCGCCTCGTCGGGGTCCCACGGCTCGCCCACTTCGAAGTCGCGGCCACGGCTCCACGGCACCAGCTCGTGGGGAAACCACTCCTTGGCGTTGGTGAGATGCCGGGCGAGAAGTGTCTCAACGGTCGGCTCGAGCTCGGCGACGAGGGTGCTTGCGTCCATGGGGCCTCAGCCTACCGACCGGTAGGTAGACGTGCACATCACCGGTTCACATCGGGGCGTCAATCACCCCGGAGCAACCGTCGGGCCACCATCTGGACCGGGTCCCAGACCCCCGAGAACGGCGGCGCATAGGAGAGGTCGAGGTCGATGACCTGTTGGGTGTCCAGGCCTGCGTGCAGCGCCATCGCGACGGTGTCGATGCGCTTGCCGGCACCTCGACCGCCGATGATCTGCGCGCCCAGGACGCGACCGCTGCCCCGCTCGGCCAGCATCTTGATGGTCATCGGCTCGGCCTCGGGCATGTAGTGGGCGATCGTGCTGGTGTCGAGCGTCGCCACGTCGTACTCGAACCCGGCCTCGACCGCCTCGTGCTCGGTGAGGCCGGTGCGGCTGATCTCGAGCGCACAGATCTTGGTGATGGCCGTGCCCACCACGCCCGGGAACGTCGCATAGCCGCCGCCGATGTTGACCCCCGCGACACGGCCCTGCTTGTTCGCAACCGTGCCGAGAGCAATGTGCACCGGCTCCTGGGTGAGCAGGTGAAACGAACTCGCGCAGTCTCCGGCCGCCCACACGCCGTCGACGGACGTCCGCTGTCGCCGGTCGACGAGGATCGACCCGCGCGGCCCCAGGTCGAGGCCGGCATCAGCGGCGAGGTCGGCATTGGGCGTCACCCCCATCCCGAGCACCACCAGATCCGCGTGGTGCTCGCCTTCGGTGGTGTGGACCACCCCGTCCTCGAAACCCGTGACCGGGAGGTCGGTCCGCACGTCGACGCCGAATCCGCGGATCGCCGATGCCACCTTCGCGGCGATGTCGGAATCGAGGGTCCGCATGACCTGCGAGGTCGCTTCGATGAGCGTGACCTCCGCACCCCACCGGCAGAACGCCTCGGCCATCTCGAGGCCGATGTAGCCGCCACCCACCACCGTCACATGCCGGCAGTCGGTCATGTGCGCGCGGGCCAAGATCGCCTCGGCGTCGTCGAGCGTCTGGACCCCCATCACCTTCGGAAGATCGATGCCACCGATGTCGGGGCGCATCGGCCGCGCACCCGTGGCGATGTGCAACTGATCGAAGGAGAGGTTGATGGTGCGATCCCGAGCGCGATCGTGCACCTCCACCTTGCCGGCCTGGAGGTCGATCGATCGCACCTCGTGCTGCATCCGCACGTCGATGCGCTGGTGGTCACGGAACTCCTGCGGCGTGCGAGCCACCAGGTCGTCGAGGTCCGACACGTCACCGCCCACGAAGTACGGAATCCCACATGCGGCGTAACTCGTCCAGTTGCCCTTCTCGAGCGCAACGATGTCGAGATCGGGGTTACGGCGCCTCGCCTGCGACGCCGCCGCCATGCCGCCTGCGTCCCCGCCGATCACGACCAGTCGTTCCGCCATGGCGCCGGACACTAGGTGATGGTCTCGATCCGGTGTTCCCGTCGTGCGAAGATTGGCCATGGCCGTGCGCCGCGACTGTCGCCACTACTCGACGCGCACCACCCCTGACGGCGTGGTGCAACGATGCCGGGTCGCCGCCAACGAAGACATGCCGTTCGCGTGCCCCGATGACTGCCTGTTCTTCGAAGACCGTCCGATCACCGACGCCGGCTGGCAGCGATTCGAGCCCGAGGACGGCTGATCACACCTGAGGCTTGTGCCGACGAAGATGGATGTGGGCCTTGGCGGCGCCCCAGGTGATGCCCAACTCGTGCAGGTCGGGGTGCACGTCGGCGAAGGCGGCCGGACTCAGCCCATGGGTGTCGTCGGGAAACGCCCGCCGGTCGAAGTCGGCACGCGGGTTCGGCGCGACCCCGAGTCGATCCAGCGACTCGTTCGGGTAGCGGACGAGTGATCTGACGATGGCCAACGGAGTCGAGGTCTGCGCGTCGACGTCGGCCGCCAACAACTCGCGGAGGCGGGGCTCACCGTCGGCGATGGCCGCCGTCGACGCCGCCGTCGCTTCTTCGGCCGCAAGCGATCGATCGACGCCGGACTCGGCGGACCGGGCGAGCACCATGGCTTCGACCCACCCAGGGATCACCGCGACCATCGCGTCGGCGAGCGCTGCGGCGTGTCGGCGCATTGCCGCAGCATCGTCGGGATCGTCGGGGTTGGAAGCGGCGCCCATCGGGTCCAAGCTTGGGTCGTGCATCCCGAGCGTGTCGAACCCGGACCTGGGCAGGAATCAGTGTGGGACTACCCGCGTCCGCCGGCTCTCGAACCGGCGGGAGCCGTCCTGCGGGTCGAGTTCGACCGCACCGTGATCGCGACGAGCGACCAGGCGCTGCGCATCTGCGAGACCTCGCAGCCTCCGGCGTACTACTTCCCGCCCGCTGATGTCCGCACCGAGCTGCTCGTCGAGGTCGCAGGCAACACGTTCTGCGAGTGGAAGGGACTGGCGACCTACTTCGACGTGGTGGTCGACGGCCGACACGTCGAGCAGGCTGCGTGGACCTACCGGTCGCCCTCGAATCGCTACCGAGCCATCACCGACCACCTGGCGTTCTACGCACAGAAGCTCGACTGCTTCGTCGACGACGAGCAGGTGGTGCCGAACGACGGCAGCTTCTACGGCGGTTGGGTCACCTCGAAGGTCGTCGGCCCGTTCAAGGGCGCGCCCGGGACCCTCGGCTGGTGAGGATCAAGGCGCTGTCGGTCTTCGAGTGCGTGGTCTACCACTGCACGCTGGTCGACGGATCGAATCCGTGCCAACCGACCCTCGAGGTCGAGGCGCTCCTTCGAGACGGTGACGCCGACTCGGGCCCACTGCTGCTGCCGGTGGCCGAGTACGCGGTGATGGTGGGTGACGACGTCGCGAAGGCGTGCCTGCCCGATCTGGCCCGAGCCGGACGAGTGGTCGATCACCTCGGGTCGCCCCACCTCGCGTTTCGGATGTGGACCGCAGGCGACATCATCACGGGCTGACGCGCTCATCCACTCAGGCTCATCCACTCAGGCGATGACGAACCGATTCGCGATCACATCGACCGGCCGGTTCCCTCCCAGTACGGATCGCGCAGCAGCCGTTTGTAGAGCTTCCCGGTGGGGTGACGAGGGAACTCGGCTTCGAAGTCGACCGACCGCGGCACCTTGTAGCCGGCGAGGTGCTCGCGGACGTGGGCCATGAGCTCCCTCGCGAGGTCGTCGCTGGGTTCGTGGCCCTCTGTCAGCTCGACCGCCGCCTTGACCTCCTCGCCCATCTCGTCGTGCGGGATGCCGAAGACGGCCGAGTCCTTGACGGCGGGATGGGTGACCAGACAACCCTCGATCTCGGCCGGGTAGATGTTCACGCCGCCGCTGATGATCATGTCGATCTTGCGATCAGACAGGTAGAGCAGCCC